>Ga0209614_1000120_pt1 | contig 70059 bp, 56 predicted proteins | sample BlaSprsedimmetaG_FD_185484 | JGI IMG/M metagenome (GOLD analysis project Ga0209614, IMG submission 185484) | Hot spring sediment bacterial and archeal communities from California, USA to study Microbial Dark Matter (Phase II) - Blank Spring... ... | reverse complement strand
CCAATACTGTTCACTTTGAATGAATTTTAGTGTACGGGTGAGCCATCTCAACCCAAGGAGGTGCGAAGATGGCTCGAACAGTTGCAGAACTGCCCAAAGGGAGTCGGATCACGGATTATATTGGATTTGGCGTGTTGGCCAGCACTTTCCCCCTGGGCAATGTCAAACAGGTTCTTTCCGAGACCGGGAAGCAAAGTATCCGCGAAAGGGAACTTCCGGCTCATGTTGTTATGTACTATGTCATGGCCCTGGCTCTGTATATGCAGTCCTCTTACCGCGAAGTTCTTCGGTGTTTACTTGAGGGTGGGCAGTGGTTGAGAGGAGAAGAGGTCAACCTGAAGATTACAGGAAAGTCTGGCATCTCCCAGGCACGTACACGTCTGGGGGTGGAGCCAATGAAGCGGTTGCATGACGAGATGGTCAAGCCGATTGCAACCGAAGCGACCCGCGGAGCCTGGTATCGTTGTTGGCGCTTGGTCAGTATTGATGGAAGTTGCATGGATGTTGCGGACGAAAGCGTGAACGCCGCTGAATTTGGCCGTCCTGCGTCGAAGAGAGGCATAAGTGGCTTTCCGCAGATGCGCTATGTTTCGCTTGTGGAAAACGGGACGCACGTATTGTTTGGCACGCAAATGGGTTCTTACCGGACGAGTGAAAGGAAGTTGGCGCGCCAGGTGATAGAGCACTTGGAGCCGGGGATGCTTTGCATGGCTGATCGAGGCTTTTTTGGATATGACCTCTGGAATTCGAGCCGTGCCTCCGGGGCTGACTTGCTGTGGCGTGTGAAAAAGAATTTGGACTTGCCGATGCTGGAACGCTTGCCGGACGGTTCCTACCTTAGCATGATATTCAAGTCCGCCAAGGATCGCCGTCATGGCATCGGAGTCAAGGTGCGTGTCATCGAATATCGACTTGTTGGAATTCCTGATGCGGAGCCGTTGTATCGGCTCATAACCACGATTTTGGATACTGCGGAGGCTCCTGCGCAAGAATTGGCTGCACTTTATCATGAAAGGTGGGAAATCGAGACGGCATTTGATGAACTCAAGACGCATTTGAGAGGAACCAAGGTGGTTCTTCGGAGCAAGACACCGGAATTGTGCCGACAGGAGTTCTATGGCCTTTTGATGACTCATTTCGCGATTCGTGGCTTGATGCATGAAGCGGCCTTGAGCGAGGACATTGACCCTGACCAATTGTCGTTTGTCCATTCCGTAAAGGTTGTGCGGCGAAAAATGCCGTTTTTCGGCGCTTTTCCCCCCTCAGCAGTGGATGACGTTTCACAAATCCGTGCTGAAGGAAATTCTGGATGAACGTGTTGTCTCAAGTCGCAATTGCAAATGCCCCCGGGGTGTAAAACGCAAAATGAGCAACTACCCTGTGAGACCGAGGAATTCAAAGCCTGAGCCTGTTCCAGATTACAAAATCTGCGTCGAAATTGTTTAAATGAACAGTATTGGTATTAAACCCAGACCGTATCTGGTGGTTGCTGGGTGCCTGGTCAGTCGCTACGGAGACGAACTCGTCAAGTCTCTGCCGGAGGTGGACCTCTGGCTCGGTGTCCACGAAGAAGGGACATTGCCGGCCAAGATGGCCGCTTTGCTGGGCACATATCCAGGGTTGAAACGACCGACCGGGACCAGGGTGCCGAGCACCAAACCTTCGTATGCCTACTTGAAAATCGGCGAAGGATGCAATCACCGTTGCAGGTTTTGCACCATCCCCTCCATCCGCGGAAGACTCTCCAGCCGCCCTGTTTCTCCTCTCCTGGAGGAAGCCCGGGCCATCCTGGACCTGGGCATCAGCGAACTTGTGCTGGTGGCCCAGGATGTGACCTCCTATGGCCGAGACTTGAACATGCGCCACGGTCTGGAATCCCTGCTCTCCGGTTTGGCCAAGCTTCCCGGATTGCGCTGGCTGAGACTTATGTATCTCTATCCGGCCGGCCTGTCGCCCAGAACGCTGCGTTTTCTGGCAGACCTCGGACCGCCGCTTTTGCCCTATTTTGATCTGCCGTTGCAGCATGTTCACCCGGATATGCTCTCAGCCATGGGCCGCCCCTTTGCCAAGGATCCCCGAATAGTCATCGACCGCATTCGGCATCACTTTGCAAAACCCAGCCTGCGCACCAGCCTAATTGTCGGATTCCCAGGCGAACGGCCACACCATTTCAGGACTCTCTGCGAATTCACACGCAAGGCCCGCTTCAATCATCTCGGTGTGTTCATGTACTCCCAGGAAGCCGGAACAGCTGCGGCGAAACTGCCCGGACAGGTTGGTCCACAGACAAAACGCAGGCGCCGCGACACTCTGATGATGCTGCAAGCCCAAATCAGCGCGGAGGACCTGGCCCGATGGCAGGATCAGGACATGGACGTCCTGGTGGATCGATCCAGCCCGGAATGGCCGGGCCTCCATGAAGGCAGAGTCTGGTTCCAGGCTCCGGAAGTGGACGGACTGACCTATGTCAGCGGCGAGGGCGTGCGTCCAGGACGCATGGTCAAAGCACGTATCGAGGAGACCAAGACCTACGATCTGGTGGCCCTGGTTTAGTTGTCTTTTCTGCGGACCTGAGCGCTTCTTCAGGGCAGGCAATGCGTGGTCAAAAGAAGGATATCAAGACCTGGGCACAGCCAGACAGGATCCCGTCAAAATCACTCGCAAGGGTTTCAACGTCGCCGGAAAGAGGACCGGCCTTGAAAACCGTCATTCACTTTCCGGAACAAGAGGAAAAGGACCTCGACGATGCCCTGCACGGCCGAAACAGCGTAAGGGATTCCAGCCTGACTGGTTGTTGCAGGTTTCCAAATATCGGAACTGTAAGGGAACGAATCCGCTCGCGTCCGTGTCTGCTTTTTTGAAACCCGTCGTCCCCTGTTGTCATTGCCGCATTGATCTGCTAGGGGCAAGCAAAAAAATGTCGTCTAAGGACGAGGTTAGGGGGTAACCACAATGACCAACACGGAAGAAATGCGGAACAGCCAGGACCAGGAAGTTGACCTCAACTTTGAAGCGGAGTTGGAGCAGTATCTGAACGCCGATTTCGGGGATGTCGAGGAAGGCTGCATTGTCAAGGGCGAGGTTGTTAAGATCGACGGCGAACACATTCTGGTGGACGTGAATTTCAAATCCGAAGGCCAAATTCCGATTCAGGAATTCCATGACCATGAAGGCCAACTGATGGTCAAAATGGGCGACAAGATCGACGTCTACGTCATCAAAAAGAACGAGGGAGAGGGCTCGATCCTGCTGTCCAGGGAAAAGGCCAAGCGAATGCAGCTGTTTGACAAGTTGGAAGGCATTCTGGATTCCAATGAGGTCATCAAAGGTCAGATCATCCGGCGCATCAAAGGCGGCTACCATGTGGATCTGGACGGAGTGGAAGCCTTTTTGCCCGGTTCTCACGTGGACCTGCGGCCCGTGCCGGACATGGACGCCCTGGTGGGCCAAGAATTTGAGTTCCGGGTGCTCAAGGTCAACCGCCGTCGCAGCAATGTCATTGTCTCCCGTCGGGTCCTTTTGGAAGAGGAACGTGACAGCATGCGTCAAGCATTGCTCCAGAACATCGAGGAAGGGCAGAAGGTTCAAGGCAAGGTCAAAAACATCACGGATTACGGTGTGTTCGTGGACCTAGGCGGCCTGGACGGCCTGCTGCACATCACGGACATGGCCTGGAAACGTATCCGGCACCCCAAGGAAATGGTTCAAATAGGCGAAGAACTGGAATTGATGGTCCTTAACTTCGACCGCGAGAACCAGAAGGTGTCCCTGGGATTGAAGCAGCTGGTTCCTGATCCATGGACGAATATCGCTGAAAAATTCCCCGAGGGTACCCGCCTAACCGGCAAGGTGACCAACCTGGTGGATTATGGCGCCTTTGTGGAATTGGAACCCGGTGTTGAAGGATTGGTGCATATTTCCGAGATGTCCTGGACCAGGAAACTGCGGCATCCCTCACAGATGGTCAGGGTCGGAGACGCCGTGGACGTTATTGTCCTGGGTGTGGATCAGGAAAAGAAACGCATCTCTTTGGGTATGAAACAGGTCGCCCCCAATCCATGGGACGTGGTCGGTGAAAAATATCCTGAAGGCACCGTGCTGGAGGGCACCATCAAGAACATCACCGAATTCGGCATGTTCGTGGGCATTGAAGACGGAATCGACGGTTTGATTCATGTTTCAGATATTTCCTGGACCAAAAAAGTGCGCCATCCCAGCGAGATCTTCAAGGTCGGGGACACGGTTCAAGCAAAAGTGCTCACCGTGGACAAGGACAGCGAAAAATTCACTTTGGGCATCAAACAGCTTTCCGAGGATCCCTGGTCCCTGGTACCGCAACGCTACCCCGTGGGCGCGACGATTTCAGGCACAGTGACCAACATCACGGATTTTGGGCTGTTCATTGAGGTTGAAGAAGGCATTGAAGGTTTGGTCCACGTTTCCGAGGTCAGCCGGAAAAAAGTCAAGAAGCCGAGCGAATTATTTCAGGAAGGCCAAGTCATCCAGGCCAAGGTCATCCATGTCAGCGCCGACGAACGTCGCCTCGGACTGTCCATCAAAGCCCTGGAAGACGATGAGCTCAAAAAGGGCAGGGAGTTTCACACTCCAGGCTCAGCAACAACCCAAGCGGCCAGCACGAACCTGGGCGAACTGATCCGGCAAAATATTGAGGATGGAACTGAATAAACAACGATTCAGCCAGCGTCATCCCTTTCTCTTCGGATTGTTGCTGATGTTCACGGCCGTGGCCCTGTTTTCCGGGGCCATGGCCGTTTGGCGTTCCTGGGTCGACAAGCATCCCGAGACATTTCAGGTGTTTGCCAAGCCGAAAATCGGTCTGGTGTCTGTGGAAGGGATGATCCTGGACGCCACGGACGCCCTCCAATGGATCCGCAGATTGCGTGAAGATCCTTCCGTGAAGGGCATCCTGGTGCGCATCAACTCCCCTGGCGGAGTAGTCGGCCCATCTCAGGAGCTGCATCGAGGATTGGAGCGAGCTGCCCGGGAAAAACCACTGGTTGTGTCCATGGGGGCGGTGGCGGCTTCCGGCGGATATTATGTTGCCACCGCCGGCCATACCATAATGGCCAATCCCGGCACACTCACTGGCAGCATCGGTGTCAAGCTCGAATTAACCAACCTGCAAGGGCTCATGGAAAAATTGGGCATTACCCGGGAATCCTTGGGTAGCGGCCAATTCAAAACCACGGGCTCCCCGTTCAAGGAACTGACGCCGGAAGAACGGGACTACTTCCAGGCCGTGATCATGGACATGCATTCGCAATTCGTGCGGGACGTGGCCCGCGGCCGGAAAATGTCTCTGGAAGAGGTGCAGGCGTTGGCCGACGGCCGGATCATGACTGGCCTGCAAGCCGTGGAGTACGGTCTGGTGGATGCGCTCGGCGGCCAGGAAGAGGCGCTGGAGATGCTCAAAAAACTTGCAAAGATCGAGGAAAAGGTTCAACTGATCAAAGATCCCTCCTTGGACGCTCCTTTGTGGAAAAAGGTCCTGGGGGCGGTGGAGGGCGAGTTGCGCGCCCTGGGCCCAATGTGGGCATATCGGTGACGGAAAAGACGCAACGAATTAATCGGCGCATCCGGCCTGCGACATCGCCGAAACAGAGACACAGCAAGTTGCAGTCACAAAATGGAAGACCATAATGCTGGCGAGCATCATCGACAAAGTCACCCAAAATGTCCGGCTCTCGGCGGACGAGGCCATGACACTGGTCATGGAAGGGGACATCCATGACCTGGGCAGGTTGGCCTTGCAGGTCCGCCGCAGGCGTCATGGCGACAAGGCTTTTTTTGTCTACAACCAGCACATCAACTATACCAATATTTGTCAGAACGCCTGCCGGTTCTGCGCTTTCAGCCGCCGCCACGGCGATAAAGGCGCCTATGTTCTAAGTATAGATCAAGTCGTCAGGGAAGTTCAATCCCGTTCCAGCGAACCGATCCGTGAACTCCATGTTGTCGGTGGACTGAATCCGGATCTGCCGTATACCTATTATCCAAGTCTGGTTCAGGCTGTGAAGCAGGCCCGGCCCGAGGCCTCAGTCAAGGCCTTTACCGCCGTGGAGGTGGCCTTTCTGGCCGAACGAGGCAAAATGACGCCGTACCAGGTACTGGAGGATCTGCGTCGAGCTGGGCTGGACGCCCTGCCCGGCGGAGGGGCCGAGGTTTTTTCTCCGGCCTTGCGCAAACAGCTTTGTCCTGAAAAAATCTCCGGCGAGGCGTGGCTGAACATTCACCGTATCGCGCACCAGGCTGGCATCCCCTCCAACGCGACCATGCTCTTCGGTCATGTGGAATCCTGGGAGGACAGGATCAGCCACCTGCTTGCCCTGCGCAACCTGCAGGATCAAACCGGGGGGTTTCTCTGTTTCATCCCGTTGCCCTATCAGCCTCGCAACAATGCCCTCGGCGCCCAGGGGCCTGACGGTCTGGACATCATGCGGATGATGGCCGTCTCGCGAATTTTTCTGGACAACATCCCGCACCTCAAGGCCTACTGGGTGATGACCGGGGTCAAGACGGCCCAGATGGCCCTCTGGTATGGCGCAGACGACATGGATGGAACCGTGACCGAGGAACGCATCGGGCACGCCGCCGGAGCGCAAAGCCCCAAGGGATTGACCCGGACAAAACTTGTCCAGGCAATTTCCCAGTCCGGTTTCGCGCCCGTGGAGCGGGACAGTCGTTTCCGGGCCGTTATTTGTTGATTCACTGACAGCCTTGACTTTTCCAGGCTCATTGGCCAAACACAAAAATCATTTGTGAACATTTCCACAGAGGAGACCGCACCATGGGCATCACTGAAATCATCCCCACCCTGATCAGCAACATGGCCAAGGAAGCTCATCCGTCCAGCATCATTGGCGTCGGGTTCATTTTTACCTATCTAACGGTCATCGTCGTCACCGCCCTGATCCGCATCAAACAGGGCAAGCACATGGACCACTAAACCGCCCGGCACCCTGATTGAACTGTTCCCAGGGGAAATGCATCGCTGTTGATCCCCCGAAACACCCCCGACAGGCTATGCCGTGCGGGTGGAGCAAGACATGGCCTTGACCCTTTTGTCCACTCAGCACGATAGTCTTGCGCCTGGACAAAGATGCCCCGTTTTTTGGGGCAAACCGCCAAGCCGCTGCGCATGTCGCTATCTTCTGGCGGACGATGCACCCCTGCCCCGCGTGGGAACAGTATTCACTCATCCTGATCTGGGAGAGGCCCTGCAGGCCCTCTCCCGCTTTCGCTGGCCCGGGGAAAACGGTGCACCCTGCCTGGAAGGCTGCTGGGTCGAATCCCGGACCACCCTGCAGGTGGGCCCTCAAGGCCTGCGCTTGGACGTGTGCAAAGAAGGGACGACTCTGGCCTGGGTCACCCTGAGCGACAAGGGCTATGCCGGAGAACGCCAAGACACGGCCGGTCCGCTGATTGCGAAACTGATCGGCAAGGCCCTGTCTTTAAGCCTGACCCAAGGTTTTCTCCTTCCTGACGATCCCGGCCGCCTGCGCTCTCTTCTGGGAGAACTGGCCCTGGAGCAAGGCTTTGACCTGATTATCACCACCGGCGGAACAGGAGTCGGTCCACGCGACCAGACCCCGGAAACGTGTCTGGCCATAATGGACAAACGCCTTCCGGGCATGGAAACGGCCATGCTTCTGGCCTCCCTGACCAAGACGCCCCACGCGGTCATTTCCAGGGCCGTGGCCGGCACACTGGGGCAAAGCCTGATCATTACTCTTCCAGGATCCCCCAAGGCAGTTTCCGAAAACCTGGAAGCACTCCTCCCGGCCCTGGCCCATGCCCTGGACAAATTGCAGGGCGACTCTTCGGACTGCGCCGCATGAACATCGGTCTTTTTCCTGGCCTCGGGCGTCCTGTGCTGATTGCATGACCAAAAAATAATCCGGGACAATAACACTGTATCGTGATCTCATTTTCAAAAACTTCATGGGCCAAGACCTTTTCCGCGCTGATCTGCACATCCACTCCCGACACTCCAGAGCCACCAGCCGTAGTCTGACTCCGGAGCATCTTGCGGCCTGGGCCCAGATCAAGGGACTTGATGTCGTGGCCACGGGGGATTTCACCCATCCTGGATGGTTGAGTGAATTGGAAGATGCCTTGGAACAGGATGAAACCGGCCTGCTGACCCTGAAACATCCGCAACCTGCTGCCGTTGAAATCCCGTGGCTCCAGAAAAGTCCGCCCCAGGGCCGCGTACGGTTCATGCTTTCCGCGGAAATCAGCACCATTTACAAGCGGGCCGGAAAGGTGCGCAAGGTGCACCACCTGGTTTATGTTCCGGGACTGGAGCAGGCTCGGGCGCTCAATACCAAGCTGGCGCAAATAGGCAACCTGAGTTCGGATGGCCGTCCCATCCTGGGACTGGACTCCCGGCATCTGCTGGAAATGGTCCTGCTGACCGATCCCCTGGCCTTTCTCGTGCCGGCCCACATCTGGACACCCTGGTTTTCGCTCTTTGGCTCCAAGTCAGGCTTCGATTCCATCGAGGAATGCTACGGCGATTTGGCTTCAGAAATCTTCGCCCTGGAAACCGGCCTTTCATCCGACCCGGACATGAACTGGATGTGGAGCGCCCTTGATCGATGCCGCCTGATATCCAATTCCGACGCCCATTCCGGGGAAAAATTGGCCCGGGAGGCCAATCTCTTCAGCGGTGAGCCCAGTTTCGAGGGTATTTATCGGGCCTTGCGCGGCCAGGGCCTCAGCCACAAATTTCTGGGCACCGTGGAATTTTTCCCGGAAGAAGGTAAGTATCATTTGGACGGACACCGCAAGTGCGGAGTAGTGCTTGATCCCCAAGAATCCATCGCCAAAAAAAACATCTGCCCGGTGTGCGGCCAACCGTTGACCCTGGGTGTTCTGCATCGAGTGCTCGAACTGGCGGACAGGGATCAGCCCCAGAAACCTTTGCATTCTCCGGGATTTTTATCCTTGGTTCCATTGACCGAACTTCTCGCGGAGATTGTCGGAACAGGACCAGGCACAAAAAAGGTTCGTCAGGAATACGCCCGCATTCTGGCTGCGTTCGGTCCGGAACTGGCTGTTCTTGGGGACGTGCCGGTGGACGTCCTGGAAAGCTCACATCCATTGCTGGCCGAGGCTTTGCGCCGGATGCGTCAAGGGCAGATCGTACGCCAACCCGGCTATGACGGCCACTATGGAAAAATTTCCATGTTCAGTTCCAGGGAGCTGGACGAACTTCGGCATGGACGCCTCTTTTACGTTCCTGGGCATGGCCCTGAATGCATAAAACACAAGTCCGCCCGAATCCTTGAACAATCTCCTGCATTGCCGGAATCCACCCAGGAAGCCCAGCATCTGACGTTTAACCAGGAACAGATCCAGGCTCTCCAGGCCGGGCCCCATCCCGTCCTTGTCCTGGCCGGACCGGGCACGGGAAAGACCAGAACCCTGATGGGTCGCATTGTACACCTGCTCAAAAGGGGAGACCATCCCCGCCGCCTGTTGGTGGTCACCTTTACCCGCCGGGCGGCCAATGAACTGCGTGACCGTCTCCTGTACATCCAGGGGGAAAACGAGGCTTTGCCTCATGCAGACACCCTGCATGCCATGGCTTATGAATTTTGGATGCGAACCCAGGGTGAGGCACCGGTCCTGTTGTCGGAAGACGCAGCGCGGCGTGTTTTCTCCGTTGCCAACCCGAGCCTTTCGACTGCCAAAATGAAAAGCCTGTGGACGGATCTCTCCCGGGCCAGGGAAACGAGAAATCTCCCCGAAGAACTTTCCGAATACGCCCAAAAATTTTCCAGGCAAAAACAGAACTGGAATCTGGCCGACTATACGGATCTTTTGGAATTCTGGTTGGAGCAGACATCCGGCGGTCATTTTCCGCAGCCGTACACGCATGTCCTCGTGGATGAAGCCCAAGACCTCTCCCCGCTGCAATGGGAACTGCTCAAGGCTCTGACACCGGGAAAGGGCAACGGCTTTTGGGCCATCGGCGATCCGAAACAATCCATTTACGGCTTCAGAGGTGCGCTTCAGGGGCTTTCCGAGCAGCTCCAGGCCCAGTGGGACAACCTGGAAATCATCCCGTTGCGCGTCAACTACCGCTCGACCCAAAACCTGATCAATGTCGCAGCTTCCTTGTTTCCCGAGGATCCATTGCCGCAAGCCAACTCAGTCCAGGAAGGACGGATTTCCCTTTTTCAAGCGTCCACCTCGGGACGGGAAGCCGCCTGGATTGGAGAACAAATCCGAGGACTTCTGGGCGGGACCGCTCACTGGCAGGCCGACCAGGGACTGCGCGGGGAACTCGGCCCCGGTGACATCGCCGTTCTGGTACGAATGAAACCATTGATTCCCCAGATTCTGCAGACCCTGCACCGCATGGGTCTGCCCAGCTGCGCCCCCGAAGCCGAACCCTTCTGGAAAGAGCCCAGGATCGCGATCTTGCTCCAGGCCGCGTCCAGTCTTCTCGGACTGGGACCGGACAAGGATGTTTCCGGACTGCATTGTCCAGAACATATTTTGGTGCAAGGTCCAGTCGGCCTTGCCGGCTATCTCCAGGATGTGCCCCCCTTTGACCGCCTGTTCTGGCAAAGCCGGGAATACTTGCAGCTCAAAGAGGCCTATGCCAAGCACAAAGGCTGGACAGGACTGCTTTCCTGGATACATTTTCAGTCCGAACTGGAACTGGTCCGCCAACGCTCGGAAAAAATCCAAATAATGACCATCCACGCCTCCAAAGGGCTGGAGTTCGAGGCCGTTTTTCTCCCGGCCCTGGAAGATGGACTGCTGCCCATGGCCGGTCTGGAAATCCTCGGAAACCAGTCCATGGCCATGGACTCCAAAACTGACGAGGCAGAGGAGCGCCGCCTCTTCTATGTCGGAATGACCAGGGCCAAGCGCTTGCTTTTTCTGAGCCACGCCGAAAAACGCGTCCTTTTTGGCCGCAACCTGCGACTCAAGCCGTCTCGTTTTTTGCAGGGATTGCCGCGAGAAGACATGCACTGCAGCAAGGTCATCCACCAGATCGTGCGCCTGGAAAAACGCATTCCGCTTTTCCCGGATGATACTTGTTATACATGACGTCGAAAATCCGTCCTGTATTTTCGACGTTTCGGCCAACGGAAAAGCGCGGTTTTCCGTTGGCCTCTCGACGATCCCACGATCGTCGGGGTGACGTCCTGTCACCTGCATACGCAAAGTTTTACGACGTTGCGTATAACAGCCGGCTCCAGAACGATGTGCTGTGGCGAATGGTTGATTCGCCTAGACCATGTCCTCACGTGCCAACATTCAAGGCGATCCCGCGGCGAGACATCTTACGCACGTCTCCGGAATGCCCCGTGATTATTCCACGAGGGCCAGGCATGACGCCAAGGCTGTGCTGGGAAAGTCAGAATTTGAGAATGCGATAGACGTAGCGTTCGTAGACGAAGCAGACTCGTTGCGCGCTGGCGGTTTCCATCCCGATTTGACGCAGACGGCAGTAGACGTGCAATGGGTTGAAAACGTGCTGAAAATACAACCGGATGTTTCGCATCCAAAACTCGCTGGCAGGCAAATGTGATCGGTTGTTAAAAATTTAGCAAGGATCGTGCCGCTCGCACCACGTAAATAAAGCGTTGGGCTCTTCTGCAGGGAAACATACCCCATGTCAAGAGCTTTCGCCTTGATTTCGTCATTTTTTTCACAAAAAATAATGCTCCCGTACCGGTGTATTGTATCGGATAATCTGTTTACCTTTTTTGCACCAACGCGACCCTTTCCCCAAGGTCGTAACGACGCGGCCATTGAATCCGTTGAACCAAGGATACATTCACCATGCCTTTGACAATGTCGACCTGCGGCGCCTGGTTCTCTTAAACAGGCAATGCGGTACAAGCAGAGCAACCACGTCATGCGCCAAAAACGCCTGCGGACCATTGCCGCGCCTTCATTCGTCTGGCCCGCGGACATCGCCGAAAACTGCAATCGCTTGGCCAGCATGGTTTCCGAGGTGGGTCTGCTTTTTTTTGAAACCGACTCCTGCTTGGCCTATACGGAAAAAGATTTGCCTCTCTTACTGGCGCGTCTAGGTCTGCGGTTTCATGTTCACCTGCCCTTGAATCTGCCTTGGGAGGAAAGCCCCGAGGCTGTATTGGAAGTAGCCATCGCTCTACTGAGCAAGTGTGCTTTTCTCAAACCCTGGGCCGTCGTCCTGCATCCGCCCCCCATCCGGGTTTGCCCGGAACCGCAAAACCGGATAACGACTCCTCACGCCTGTGAAAAGCTCCGGCTTTTTATAGCCCTCTGGAACGAAGCAAGACCGGCCACGAAGCTGTTGCTGGAGAATATCAGGGACAACGACCTCGTTGCGGCGTGGCCCCTGATACGGTATTTCGGCGTGGGCATATGCCTTGATCTGGGTCATCTCTTGGCTTTTTCCCAGAAAACAGACAAAATACCAGGAATCTGGCCGCACGTGGGCATGCTTCACCTCAGCGCGCCGGGGCCAGCGGGTGAACACCGCTCTTTGCGGCTCTTGGACCAAACAGGCCGAAAACGCCTGGAAGGCCTCCTGGCCCAAGCCAACCAGGATTGCGTCCTGATGCTTGAGGTCTTCAGCCCCAATGCTTTTCTGGAATCATTAACCGTATTGCACGATTGGGAAATGGCTTGCGTATGATCACCTTGATCCTGGGCGGAGAAAAATCCGGAAAATCAGCCACAGCCCTTGAGTATCTTCAGCAATCCCCGGCACCGCATGCATTCGTGGGCACGGCCGTGGCCCAGGACATGGAAATGCGCCGCCGGATCAATGCGCATCGTAAAAACCGGCCGCCGCACATCCCGGTCAGGGAGTCGGACGTGGATCTGGCTCGCGTGTTGCGTGACGAAGCTTCCCAAGGGGGGACGATCCTCGTGGACAGCCTGGATTTCTGGCTGTTTTCCTGCATCCAAAAAAAACAGGAACACGCCCGCAAATCCGATCTGCTGGAACTGCTCGATAGTGGTCTGCCCATCGACCTGATCATGGTCAGCCTGGAAGTTGGTCTGGGGCCCCTTCAGGCGGCCGCCCAGAGCAGGGCTTTTGTTCGCTCCCTGGGCCTGCTCAATCAAGAAGTAGCCGCATTGGCCCAGGAGGTTCTGCTGGTGGTTGCCGGTCAGACCATGCGACTCAAGGGGGGATCCTGAAATGGCCTCCATCAGAGCACTGGAAGCCCGGACCAGTCAACTGCTTGGGTTGCTGCGCAAGACAGACCGCTGGCTGATCATGATGAACGCCGATCCCGACGCTCTCGCCTCGGCCATGGCTCTGCGCAGAATCATGGCCCGGCGCGTGGCTGCCGTGGACTGCGCCCAGGTCAACGAGATCTCCCGGCCGGACAACCTGACCATGATCAAAACCCTGCGCATTCCTGTGCAGCGATTGACGCCCAACGTCGCGGCCCAGTATGATCGTTTCGCCCTGGTTGATTCCCAGCCCCATCATCACTCCGGTTTCCAGGGATACGACTTCAGCCTGGTCTTCGATCATCACCCCTTGTCGGAACAGTACCCGGTGCAGGCCGAATTCGTGGAAATTCAGCCTGCCTACGGCGCGGTCAGTTCCCTGCTTACGGAATATCTGCAAAGCCTCAAGATCCGTCCCGGCGAACTGCTGGCCACAGCCCTGCTCTACGGCATCAAGACCGATACCCAGAGCTTTGAGCGCCAATTTCTGGACTCTGACGTCCGCGCCTTCCGTTATCTAAGCCGATTCGCCAACCACTCCCTGTTGCGCAAGATCTCCCGTAGCGAATTCCGGCTGGAGTGGTTGAAATATTTTTCCCTGGCCTTTCGAAAGCTGCGCGTCTCCCGCGACTGTCTGCACGTATTCATGGGGCAACTGGACTCGCCGGACATCCTGGTCATTTTGGCGGACTTCCTCTTACGGGTCTATGGCATCTCCTGGACCTTGGCTTGCGGCATCTACAACGACACCCTGGTTTTGATTTTCCGGGGCGACGGTCTGCGCAAGGACATGGGCCAAATTGCTTCGGCCCTGTTCGACGACATAGGGTCGGCCGGAGGTCACGCGACCATGGCCAGGGCTGAAATTCCTCTGGAAGCCCTCGCGGAAAACAGTCCCGAGGAATTTGTCTGGGAACGCCTCCGCTCCTGCAAATCCCGCCTCCCAAGGAGATAATTCTCCATGTTGTTGGCCCAACGCCTGAATTTGGACAAGGATCCGATTTTTTTAATCGACGGCACGTCATTTTTATACAGAGGGTTTTATGCCTACCCGGACCTGAAACGCTCCGACGGCTTCCCCACCAACGCTCTGTTCATCGTGCTGCGCATGCTTTTGCGACTCCGCCGCGAGGAACGCCCCGCATATGCCGGCTTTTTTATGGACGGTCCCGGTCCCACCTTCCGTCATAAGCGTTTTCCCGCCTACAAAGCCCAGCGTCTCAAGGCCCCGGAGGATCTGATCAAACAAATAGCACCACTTTTGCAGGGCGTTGATCTTTTGGGTTTGACCACCGTGGTTTCCGAGGGGACGGAGGCCGACGATCTCATTGCCAGCGCCTGTGCGCGTTTCAAGCGGGAACGTCCGGTGGTCATTGTCGGCTCGGACAAGGACCTCTTGCAATGCCTGGACAGCAACGTGGCCATCTGGGATCCTGGTCATAAAAATGAAAAGCTGATCACCCTGGAATCCTTTGATCAAACCTTTCGCATGCGTCCGGAACAATGGCCGGACTATCAAGCCCTGGTCGGCGACAGCAGCGACAACATCCCCGGCATCCCCGGAATCGGCCCGAAAACGGCCCAGGCATTGATGCAGCGCTTCCCTGGGCTGGAAGATCTGCAAGACGGCATGGCCCGGCTCTCGCCCAAGGAGCTGAAAAAAATCAGCCCCAACCTGGAAAATATTTTTCTGTATCGCGAATTGACCCGACTTCGCACGGACCTGGATGCCGCCACTGATCTTTCCGCCTACCGTTGCCGCCCCATGCAGGCTGAAGCATTGCGCCAATTTTTCCAGGAATATGAGTTCCGATCCCTGGTACGTGAAGTCTTGCCTGATTCAAAGCCGGCAATCACGCAATCTCCTCGCATTGTCGCGGATAATCCAGCCCTTGAAGCGCAAAAGACCTCGCCCTCCCCCGCCATCCCGCGTATTCCACTGTCCGAGTTGCCGGATTTTTCCGGCAAGCGGGTTGCCATATGGCCCGAGGCAAAGGAATGGCGTCTGGCGTTCGACAACGCGGAGCGCTCCTGGTCCGCCACCAAAGATCAAACCATGGCCGCGGCGACGAAAGCCCTGGCCGGCGCACTGTGCCGCGCCGACTTGGTGATCGCCCTTTCCTGGAAGGATTTGCTCCATTCCAACCCGGCCTGGGCCGAAGTGGGCATGGACCACCGCTTCGACGTCAGCCTGGCCGCCTACCTGCTCCAACCCGCAGAGCGGGACTATGGGTTGGATTCCCTGGCCCGCGCCTTTCAACACGAACTCCCTGACATCCCAAACCGGTCTGACTCGGATCTACCGGCCTTGCTGCTGCTCAGTTTGGGTGCGATTCTGGAACAAAAAACCAATCAGACCGGATTCCGCAATCTTCTGACCAGTCTGGAAATGCCGCTCATCCCGGTGCTTGTGGACATGGAGCAGGCCGGCATCATGCTTGACCAGCATGCGCTGAACGCCTTTCTGGATGAAGTGCGCATAAATCTTAAGCGCGCTTCTCAAGCCGTCTTTGACCATGCCGGCAAACCGTTCAACCTGCGCTCCAGCCAGCAATTGGCCGAGGTTCTGTTCGAATGTCTGGGTCTGAAGACCGGTCGCAAAACACCCGGCGGAGGCCGCTCCACCAACAATGAAGTTTTGGAAAAACTGGCCTCGGCCCACCCCATTGTCCCGAAGATCCTGGAATACAGGAAACTGGAGAAGCTGCGCTCCACCTACCTGGAGCCTTTGCCCAAATTGACCGATGCCGCGGGCCGCCTGCACACCACCTTCAATCAGCTGGCCACAGCCACGGGCCGCTTGTCCAGCAGCAACCCCAATCTGCAAAATATTCCCATCCGAGGTCTCCATGGCCGTCGGATGCGGGCCTGCTTCACCGCACCGCATGGGCATCACCTGGTCAGCGCGGATTATTCGCAAATCGAACTGCGCATTCTGGCCCATCTTTCCGAGGATCCGCATCTGCTTAAACTTTTTGCGCAGGGCACGGACATTCATGCCGGCACCGCCGCCATCCTGTTCGCCAAGGAACCCGGGCAAGTAACGACGGATGAACGGCGTAAAGCCAAAACCATCAATTTCGGACTGCTCTACGGCATGGGTCCGCAAAAACTCGGCCGTGAATTGAACATCAGCCTGCGGGAAGCCAAGGATTTTATTGCATTATACTTCAGCAGACTGGCCAAGGTTCGGGAATTTTACGACCGGGTCGTGGATGAAGCCAAGCAGCAAGGTGCCGTCTTTACCTTGGCCGGACGCAGACGGATCTTGCCGGACATTCATTCGCGCAACGAAAATTTAGTCCAGGCCGCCCGGCGCATGGCCATCAACACCGTGGTCCAGGGCAGCGCCGCGGACGTGATCAAGATGGCCATGATCCGCGTTCACCAGGATCAGGTTTTGAGAAATCTCCAGGCATGCATGATTCTCCAGGTGCATGACGAATTGGTATTGGAAGCGCCCGAGCAAACGGCCGAGCAGGTCGGGGCTCGAGTGGAGGAATTGATGTCGTCCGTAACGAAGTTGAAGGTCCCCCTGGCTGTGGATTGGGGGGCTGGCGCCAACTGGGCCCTAGCCCATGAGTAGACGGCATTGTCGGGCCGTGGCACAAAGTGAAATAAGGGGCGCATGTCTTAACGCCCCTGTGGCTTGATCAAGTATTATCGCAATGTTCATGATTCAAAGGAAGGTGCGCCATGGAAGAATTCAAGGTTGTGGATCGCCGCATACAAATGGATGAAAAAGGGGCCCAGGAGCAAGAACAGGGAGAATCCGCCGTGAACCGGGCCCGGGCCGATGAAAAAGCCGGACGGGGAGCGTTTGCGGGGTGCACCATGCCCCAGGTCTGCTTTCCCACGTTTGTCTTGTCCCTGAGTTCCTCGGCCCTGATGCACTTGGGCGAAGTGCCGGACCCGGAAACCGGCAAGCCCATGGAAAACATTCTCATGGCCAAGCACACCATCGACATTCTGGCCATGCTTGCGGAGAAGACCAGGGGCAATTTAAACGCCGAGGAAGCCAAGCTGCTCAAGGACATGCTGTTCGAGCTGCGAATGAAATATGTCCAGAAAGCCTCATGATAAAATTGTTCAGCATTCCCAGGCAGCGTGGGCGCAAGAAAATCCCAACCCTTGGACGCACAATGCGTTTCGGTCAAGTGTTATTCTTGCGCCCTGGCAACTGTTCTTTCCAACGTTTCAAAAACACATGATGATTGAGAGAAAAACATGAAACCAATTGCTGTGGGACTCGTGGGCGTGGCCGGGTACACGGGTATGGAATTGTGCCGGTTGTTGGCCGGACACCCGAGAATGGAGTTGGTCAAGGCCACCTCGCGTTCCGAGGCCGGCAAGCTTCTCGCTGACGTTTTGCCCCACCTGGGCTGCACAAAGCTGGCCGGCTTGACCATTACCGCTCCGGACATGGACGAGTTGGCCGCAAACTGCGACTTGGTCTTTCTGGCCGTGCCCCACGGCACTGCCATGGACATGGCCGCGGAGCTGGTCGCCAAAAACGTGTGCGTCGTGGACCTGAGCGCGGACTTTCGTCTCCGCGATCCTCAGGTCTATGTTCAATGGTACAACCTGAAACACCGTCACGCCGACCTCTTGGCCCAGGCCGTGTACGGCCTGCCCGAACTGTATCATCATGATATCGCCCAGGCCAAACTGGTGGCCAACCCCGGTTGCTACCCCACCAGCGTTATCCTGGCCCTGGCCCCGGCCCTGAACAACGGTCTGGCGGAAGCCGACGGAATCGTGGCAGACTCCAAGTCCGGGGCTACGGGCGCGGGCCGCAAGCCGTCTACGGCCACCATGTTCTGCGAGATGCACGACTCCTTCCGGGCCTACAATCTGGGCCACCACCGCCATACCCCGGAGATGGAGCAGGAAGCAGGCCGGCTGGCCCAAGTCCAGATAAACCTGTCTTTCAATCCGCACATCCTGCCCCTTGGCCGGGGCATTTTGTCCACGGTGTACACCCGCTTGGCCAGGTCCGTGAACGCCCAAGAGGTGCTGGCAATATACAGCGATTTTTATGCCATGCATGGCGCTGCCCTAGGCGCCTCCTGGGTGCGCGTACTGCCCCTGGGCACGTGGCCGGAAACCCGGAACGTGCGCGGGACCATGTTCTGCGATCTCGGTATTCTGGTGGACCCGCGCACCAACCGCCTGATTATCGTCAGCGCCATTGACAATCTTTGCCGCGGCGCGTCCGGCCAGGCCCTGGCCAACGCCAACCTGATGCTCGGCTTGGCCCCAGAATTAGGGCTTTCAGCCGCCCCCATGGTGCCGTGACCGTCCTATGGTTGATATTTCTTTTTTCTCCACTGCCTCCATGTTTCTCGGCCTGGTGCTGGGCAGTTTCTACAATGTCTGTATCCATCGCTACCTGACCGGCCAGTCCATTGTCCGGCCGGCCTCTCATTGTCCAAAATGCGGGCACAGCTTGGTCTGGTGGGAAAACATCCCCCTTCTCAGTTATCTGCTTTTGCGAGGCCGGTGCCGCGGTTGCAACAGTCCCATCAGTCTGCGCTACCCACTGGTGGAAGGCCTCTCCGGGCTGTGGGCCCTGCTTCTTGCCCTCCAGTTCGGCCTGGGCTGGGATTGGCTTGTATACATGGTCGTCGGGGGACTCTTGATTATCATGAGCTTCATCGATTTTGCCGAGTACATCCTGCCGGACGTGTTCACCCTGCCTGGCGCCGTGCTGGCCTTTTGCGGCATGGTTTTTTTGGTGGGCATGCCTTGGCAGGACTCTCTGCTCGGCGCGGTCATCGGAGCAGGCGGCTTCTGGCTGTTGCAACAGGGGTATTACCTGATCCGCCGCGTGGAGGGACTGGGTTCCGGCGACATCAAACTGATGCTCTTGCTCGGAGCCCTGGTGGGCTGGCAGGGTTTGCCCCTGCTCATTTTCCTGGCCGCGTTCACTGCCCTTGCAGCCAGCCTCGGTTATATGGCAAAAAATGCCCATCAGGGCATGCAAACCAGAATCCCTTTTGGCCCTTTTTTGAGTCTTGGCGCCATGATTTACATTCTCTACGGTTCGTGGCTGACGGGTCTGTTCATGCCCCCGGTGTAAATCAAAGGCACCGTCATAGAACAATTGGCAATCAATTTGCATTCGCTTTAAGCATATTGGTTTCACCTTCACAGGAGTCTATCCCATGAAGATCAATCCTGATCACTTAGCGGCCCTCAAACCAGATGCGGAAAGGGATGTTCATAAAATTGGCAAGGCTGGCGAATCCTTTGATGAGCTGCTTTCCCGGGCCGCCAAGAAAGCTGCGTCCGTGCCACGGGAACAGGCATCAAAAACTTCGGACCGGTTGTCGGGATCCGGACCGGCCATGCACCCGCACGCGACACAAATGCTTTTCCCTCTCGCCACCCCCCCGGAATCCGAGACCAAGGCCATGGATGCCATCGACAATCTGCTCTCGCAATGGGAAAATTATGCCCACCAGCTGGCGTCGGCGCCTCAAGGACTGCGCGGGGCCCATGATCTGCTCAGTCGCATATCCACTGAAATCGGGGAGCTGAAGGAAAACTGGCCTCAAAGCGGCGGAGCAGCCTCTGAAACGGGATTGCGAAGCATGCTTGACGAGCTGGAAGTGTTGGCCGTGACCGAACGCATCAAGTTTGACCGCGGGGATTACATCTAGCCTTGTTCGTATCTGGCAAATCTCCTCTGTCCGGCCGGGAAAACGGTTGACCAACAATTTTCCATCGCGGCTCAGCCAAGTTCGCATCAGGCTCTCGCGGCCTCCTTTTGCTGGATATGTCTGAAACTGTTTGGGCTGCAATGATCACCAAGCGGATCAGACCGAGCCTTTTCACGCCATGATCGTCCCGGAGATCGTTGCCTCCGTCTTGACACCTTTCCTGGTTTCGATCTAGGACCCCTCACATATATTGTACGACATGTTTTTTCAGACAATATAAAGGGTTATTCGTTATTCGCGAACGACAAGCCGTCGGACATGCCCCTGGGCAGCTGCCCGTGGCCCATGGCTGTCCAACCATGAAAGCATTGCCCCAACCCCAGACAAACAATCCCATGAACATCCTTGAAGATCTCAAAACCCGCATTGCCGAGCGACAAGCCGTCATCGGCGTCATCGGCCTGGGCTACGTCGGACTGCCACTGGCTTTGCGTTTCCTGGAAGTAGGCTACCCCGTGCTGGGACTGGACGTTGATGAACGAAAAACAGTCCAGTTGATGGCAGGGCAGAGCTATATCCGGCACATCCCCTCGCAGCCGATCAAACAGGCCGTGCAGAAAGGCCGTTTCGAGGCTGTCACGGATTTTTCCCGGGCCAGGGAGGCGGACGTTCTGATCCTCTGCGTGCCCACTCCCCTGGACAGCCATCGCGAGCCGGACCTTTCCTATGTCATCGCTTCCCTTGATGAAATTTTGCCCCATCTGCGTCTCGGGCAGATGGTCTGCCTGGAGTCCACCACCTATCCCGGAACCACGGAGGAAGAACTGCGTTCGCGCATCGAGAAGGCCGGCTTTTCCGTGGGCCGGGATATTTTTCTGGTGTACTCCCCGGAACGCGAAGATCCCGGCAATCCGGACTTCCGGACCCGGACCATTCCCAAGGTCTGCGGCGGCAGCACTCCGGCCTGCCTGGAAGCGGGCTTGGCACTCTACGGTCAGGTCATCGACCAAGTAGTGCCTGTATCTTCCACCAAGGCCGCCGAAGCGGTGAAGCTCATGGAGAATATCTTTCGGAGCGTGAACATCGCCCTGGTCAATGAATTGAAGGTCGCATTCATGAAGATGGACATCGACATCTTCGAGGTCATCCGGGCTGCGTCCACCAAGCCTTTCGGCTATATGCCCTTTTATCCGGGCCCCGGTCTGGGCGGTCATTGCATCCCCATCGACCCGTTCTACCTGACCTGGAAGGCCAGGGAATACGATGTGGCCACGCGATTCATCGAATTGGCCGGGGAAATCAACACATCCATGCCCTATTTCGTCGTGCAGCGGGCTGCGGATGTGCTCAACGACCGGCACAAAGCGCTCAAGGGAGCCCGAATATTGCTCCTGGGGCTGGCCTACAAGGCCGGGGTGGATGATGACCGCGAGTCTCCCACTTACCGCATCATGTCCCTGCTGGAGCAGAAGGGAGCGCAGGTGATGTACAACGATCCTCATGTGCCGGAAATTCGACCAAGCCGGGAGTATGCATGCTACGCTGGACGCAGATCCAGTCCTGTTTCCGACGATTACGACCTGATCATCCTGTGTACGGGGCACGCCCAGTACAAGGACATCAATCTTTCCGCCTTAAATGCTCCCCTGCTGGACACCCGCGGATTTTTTCCGGATTCCCCTGGCAGGATCTACCGGGCCTAGCCTCCTGGGGTGCGTCCGGGATCAGGGGGACTTGCCCGTTCATAGGATGTTTCCAAACCATGCGGGGCTGCACCCGGCACGGCTGGAAAACTGATCCGTGGTCGCGGACGTCCTTCCCCTCTCCGGCGGGCAGTGCCTGACCGAACTTGTCCTGCATTGGCAAAAACAAAGCCTGACGATTTCCCTTGATCTCCGGTATTATTGATCGCATTGGTTTGGCCTGCGCAGGCAGCAAGGAAGTTTGCAGTGCGAGATAAACATATTCAGGGCAGACCTCTTTTTGGCCATGTTGAAACACTTGCAAACGACTTTCACGAAGGTCTGTTCGCCTTGTCCCTGCACTTGCCACCAACGCGAATATGACTTATTGACACGCGTTTCAAAATTCACACATCCTCGAGTGGCCCGGGGGTCTTTCGCTTGGGGCGGAAGCGGACGGGTTCAAGGCCGGGGATGGAGGCAAACCCATTCGGAAAGGAGTCAACCATGGCGTATGTGACAATGAAGCAGATGCTGGAAACCGGCGTACATTTCGGTCACCAGACCCGGCGCTGGAATCCAAAAATGCGGCCCTACATCTTTGGCGCGCGCAACGGGATTCATATCATCGACCTGCAGCAGACCGTGAAAATGTTCCAGAAGGCCTACGATTTCATCGCTGAAACCGTGGCCCAAGGAGGCAAGGTCATTTTCGTGGGCACCAAGCCTCAGGCCCGGGAAACCATCAAGCAGGAAGCAGTCCGTGGCGGTATGTTCTCCGTTACTCACCGCTGGATGGGCGGCACCCTGACCAACTTCCAGACCATTCGCAGCAGCATCGCCCGCCTCAAGAAGCTGGAAGCCATGTTCGAGGACGGCACCATCAATCGCTTCGTCAAAAAGGAAATCGTGCGCATGGAGCGCGAGGTCGGAAAGCTCAATCTTGCCCTGGGCGGCATCAAGGACATGGAATCTTTGCCCCAGGCCGCCTTTGTCATCGACCCCAACCGGGAAGCCATCGCCGTCCAGGAATGCCGCAAGCTGAACATCCCCGTGGTCGGCGTGGTGGACACCAACTGCGACCCGGACATCATCGACTTCATCATCCCCGGCAATGACGACGCCATCCGGGCAATCAAGCTGTTTTCCTCCAGCATTGCCGAAGCCTGCATCGAGGGAGCCGCCCGGATGAGCGACATGGCCGGCGCGGCCGAAAAGGCGAAGGAAGAAGCAGAGGCCGAAGCACCTGAAGCCGGAACGATCACCGGCGAAGCAATGAGCACGGAGGAAAACTAAATGAGCATTTCAGCACAATCGGTAAAAGAGCTGCGCGAGAAAACCGGCGCCGGCATGATGGACTGTAAAAAAGCCTTGCAGGAATGCAGCGGGGACCAGGAAAAGTCCCTCCTGTGGTTGCGGGAAAAAGGGCTGGCCAAGGCCCATAAAAAATCCGGGCGGGCCACTACCCAGGGGTTTATCGGTTCATATATTCACTCCACCGGGAAAATCGGAGTACTGGTGGAACTGAAATGCGAAACCGATTTTGTGGCCAAAAACGAAACATTCCTGGAATTGGCCAAGAATTTGGCCATGCAGGTTGCGGCCACCACGCCATTATGCGTTGCACCGGAGGACATTTCCGTGGACGTGCTGGAACAGGAACGTCAGATCTACACCCAGCAAACCCGCGACGAGGGCAAGCCGGAAAACATCATCCCCAAAATCGTTGAAGGCCGCATAAAAAAGTTCACTCAGGAAGTCTGCCTCCTGGAACAGCCCTACATCAAAGACGATTCCAAAAGGGTCAAGGACCTGATCACTGAAACCATCGCGATCTTGGGAGAAAATATTCAGGTTGGTCGCATCATCCGGCTGTGCCTGGGCGAGGACGCGGGGTAATTCCCATGCCGGACCTCTGCTATCCCAGGGTGTTGCTCAAAATCAGCGGCGAGGCCCTGGCCGGCCCCAACAATTTCGGCATTGACCCGTCGACCATTGATACCTTTTGCCAGGAGATCGTGGACGTCGCCGGATTGGGTATTGAATTAGCCCTGGTCATCGGTGGGGGCAACATTTTTCGCGGCCTGGCCGCTGCTTCCCAGGGGATGGATCGGGCCGGGGCGGATTATATGGGCATGCTGGCCACGGTTATCAACTCCCTGGCCGTACAGGACGGCCTGGAAAAACTCGGATTGAGCACCAGGGTTATGACCGCCTTTCCCATGCAGCAGGTGGCCGAGCCCTACATCCGCCGCCGGGCCATCCGCCATTTGGAGAAAAAACGGGTGGTCATCTGCGCGGCCGGGACAGGCAATCCTTTTTTCACCACGGATACGGCCGCCGTGCTCCGGGGGGCTGAACTCAAGGTCCAGGCCATCCTCAAGGCCACCAAGGTGGACGGCGTCTTTGACAAGGACCCCCAAAAGTTTGAAGACGCCAGCCTGTTCACCCGGATCACCTATATTGACGTGCTCAAAAAACGGCTGCGGGTCATGGACTCCACGGCCATTTCCCTGGCCATGGACAATGCCCTGCCCATCGTGGTTTTCAACCTTTTCACCAAGGGCAACATCAAGCGCGTGGTTCTCGGAGAGACCACCGGAACTCTGGTTAAAGGAGGGGAATAGCCATGGCATCCGTACTCAACGACAGCAGACAGCGAATGGAAAAAACACTGCAGGGACTGGACAGGGAATTCAGACGTCTGCGCACCGGCCGCGCCTCAGCGGCCCTGCTTGAAGGAATCAAGGTCGACTATTACGGGACGCTCACTCCCATTGAACAACTGGCTTCCATTTCCGTGCCGGACTCCAGGACCATCTCCATCCAGCCATGGGACCGGGCCGCATTCAAGGACGTGGAAAAGGCCATTCAAAGGTCCGAACTGGGGCTCAATCCCATCAATGACGGCAAGGCCATCCGGGTGAACATTCCTCCACTGACAGAGGAACGCCGCAAGGAGTTGGCCAAGGTGGCCAAGAAATTCACCGAGGACACCAAGATCGGCATACGCAATGTCCGCCGGGACGCCAACGATGACTTGAAAAGGCAGGAAAAAAACAAGGAAATCACCGAGGACGAGCTGCACAAGTTCCAGGACGATGTGCAAAAATTGACCGATGAATACATTGCCAGGGCCGATGCCGCCTTGAGCTCCAAGGAAAAGGAAATCATGGAGATCTGAACTGCTTGTGCCTCGACTTCCTGAACACATTGCCTTCATCATGGACGGCAATGGCCGCTGGGCCGCGCATCACGGCCTGCCGCGCACCGAAGGCCATAAAGCCGGCACCAGGTCAGCCCGGGCTATTGTTACGGCCTGCCGTAAATTAGGCATCCCGTTTATCACCTTTTATACCTTTTCCAGGGAAAATTGGCGCCGTCCCAGGGAAGAGGTGGCGTTTCTCTTTGACATGCTTGTCAAATACCTGCACGAGGAGATGGATTCCCTGGTGGAGCAAGACATCCGCCTTCATGTGCTCGGGGAATGGTCGGCCCTGCCTTTTGCCCTGCGCCAAGCGTTGAAACACGTGTGCGCAAAAACAGGACACTGCCAATCCATGACCGTGAACCTGGCCCTGAACTACTCCGGACGCGACGAGATCGTCCGAGCCTGCGTCCGGCTTCTTAAACAGGGAGCAACCCCGGCGGACATCACCATCCAGCGCTTTGCCGACAGCCTGGACACAGCCGGACAGCCTGACCCGGACTTGATCATCCGCACCAGCGGGGAGCAGCGCTTAAGCAATTTTCTGCTCTTTCAGGCAGCGTACAGCGAATTCTACTTCACCCCTGTACACTGGCCGGATTTCGACGAAACCCGTCTGCACGAAGCCCTGGAGGAATACGCGCAACGCTCGCGGCGCTTCGGTGGACTGGACCATGCCGACGCAAACAATGAGGCCCCATGATCCTCTCCTCCCACCATAAGCGGCTGCTCACCGCACTGCTGCCGCTGCCCCTGCTGCTCTGGGTGCTTTTTCACGGGGGAACGCCCCTTCTCCTGCTCATATTGCTTCTTTCCGCGCTGGGACAATGGGAGTTCTACTCCATGTTCTGGCCTCATGAAAGGATCGCTTGGAAACTGGCCGGCATCGGGGTCGGGAGTCTTTTTTTACTGACCGCAGGTCTGGGTCTGGAGCCTTTGCTCGCCCTGGCTTTGGCATTTTGCCTGTTCAGTCTTGTCTTTCTTGTCGCCTACAGCCGCGCTCCTGAGAACTGTGATTTCAGGCAAGTGCAAACCCTTTTTTTGGGATGCTGTTACGTGCCGCTTTTGCTGCACTTGGCCCTTGGATTTTTCTGGCCGGAACTGCTTCTGGTCATTGCCGCGGCCTTTGTCTCGGACACAGCTGCGTTTTACGCCGGATCCTCCTGGGGCAAAACACGCATCTGGCCGGCCATCAGTCCGAAAAAAACCTGGATCGGCAGTGTCGCCGGCCTTGCAGCATGCATGCTGGCCTGCCTGGTCATCGGGAAAATCTGGGGCCAGGCCGGGGTGCTGCCTCTGCTGGGGTTGGGCCTGACCTTGAACCTGGCGGCCCAGTCAGGCGACTTTTTTGAATCCGCCTTGAAACGCTCCCGGGAAATCAAGGATTCCGGTACAATTCTGCCCGGCCACGGGGGCCTGCTGGACCGCATCGACAGCCTGCTTTTCGTCCTGCCGGCCTATGCTCTGCTGCGTCTTTTTCATCCTTTTTTCGGATGATGAACATGATCAAGCTCCAAAGACCAGATGCCCGTTGAGCGCAAGAACGCGCACAAACACGAAAGCCCGCCCCAGCGAAACACGGGTTTGTGAACCGCTGCCTTTATAACTGTTGCACCCGTTCCCTCATGCCCCAGCACACCGGTTCCCAATACATCAGCCCGTTGCCGCCGGATGATTTCCAGGTCCCTCGCAAGCTGGTCATCCTCGGCAGCACTGGCTCCATCGGACAGAGCGCCCTGCAGGTCCTGACCGAACACCCGAAGCAATTTCAGATTCTTGGACTGGCCGCCGGCCGCAATGCCCGCCTGCTGGTCTCCCAGGCCCTGACCTGGCGCCCGCCGCTTTTGGCGGTCCTGAACCAGGACGTCGCCGCCCGGCTTGCAGGTATGTTGCCCCAAGACTATTGCCCTGAAATCGTCCATGGCCGGGAAGGATACGAGCGTCTTGCCTGTCTGCCTGAAGCTGAAATGGTGCTCAGCGCCCAGGTGGGGGCGGCCGGTTTACCCGCGACCCTGGCTGCGGCCCGGGCCGGGAAAATCATCGCCCTGGCCAACAAGGAATCCCTGGTCCTGGCGGGCCGGATGTTCCGTGACATCTGCGCCAGAACCGGGGCCGCGATCCTGCCCGTGGACTCGGAACACAACGCGGTGTTCCAGGCCCTGCACGGCGAACAGGCCAGGGATTTGCGGCGCATCATCCTCACCGCATCCGGCGGTCCGTTTCGGGACCTGTCCGAGCAGGAATTGGCCATAGTCACCGTAAAGCAGACCTTGAGCCATCCCAACTGGTCCATGGGCGCCAAAATCAGCGTGGACTCGGCCACCCTGATGAACAAGGGCCTGGAAGTCATTGAAGCCTGCCACCTGTTCGGCCTGTCCCTGGAGGATGTGGATGTCGTGATCCATCCGCAAAGCCTGATCCATTCCCTGGTGGAATTCATCGACCGCTCCCTTTTGGCGCACCTCGGGCCGCCGGACATGCGCGTGCCTATCTCCCACTGCCTGGGATATCCCCACAGGATGGCTTTGAGTCTTGCACCGCTGAATCTGCTGCAGACCGCATCCTTGACCTTTGCAGCGCCTCGGTCCACACTCTTTCCGTGTCTGGATCTGGCCAAACAGGCCTTTTTAGCCGGGCAAAGCCATTGCGTGGTGCTCAATGCCGCCAACGAGGCCGCCGTGGAGTTGTTTCTGCAGGAAAAAATCCGCTATCTGGAGGTGGCCAACCTGATCCAAAAAGCCCTGGACCGCCATTCCGGGCATGCGGTCGACGATCTGGAAGCCATTCTGGAACTGAGCGCGCGCACCCGGGCATATGTGCAATCCATGGCCAACCCCTAACGATTCTTGAAAATTGAGTTCATCGCATGCAAAGTGTTCTCGCTGTTGTTCTTGTCCTGGGTCTGCTGATTTTTTTTCACGAACTGGGGCATTTTCTCGTGGCCCGGTTGTTACGCATCGGCGTGCCCGTGTTCTCTCTGGGCTTTGGACCAAAGATTTTCGGTTTTCTGCGCAAGGGAACGGAATACCGCCTTTCAGCAGTGCCTTTGGGCGGATATGTCAAGCTGGCCGGAGACAATCCGGACGAGGAACTGCCTGCGGGCATCCGCCCCGAGGAGAGCTTCAGCCTGCGGCCGCCTTGGCAGCGCATCCTGGTGGTCGCGGCCGGACCGATCTTCAATTTTGTCCTGGCCTTTCTCATCTACTGGGGGCTGTTCTGGTTTCACGGCCAGCAGGAGCTTCTGCCCGTGGTCGGTCAGGTCATGGAAAACAGCCCGGCCGAGGCAGCGGACCTGCGACCCGGCGACGCAATCCTGGCCGTTGACGGCCAGGAGATTGCCTTCTTCCGAGAACTTTCCGAAATCATCCAGCAATCAGAGGCCCAACCCCTCACGCTGACCGTGCTCCGGGAGGAAAAGCAGCTGGAAATCGCGGCCCGACCCCGCGTGGAGACGCGCCACAACATTTTCGGCGAAGACGTCAAGGTAGCCATGTTGGGGATCACCGCCTCGGGCGACTCCCGCTTCATCCCCATGGGCCCGGGAACCGCGCTGGTGGCGGGGCTGCACCAGACCTGGGCCATTGTTGCGCTGACAGTACAGGGGATCATCAAGCTCATTGAACGGATCATCCCCGTGGACACCATCGGCGGCCCCATCCTCATCGCCCAGCTCGTCAGCGAGCAGGCCTCCATGGGATTGGCCAGCCTGCTGGCTCTGACCGCTCTGATCAGCATCAACCTGGGTCTGCTCAACCTGCTGCCCGTGCCGGTACTGGACGGCGGTCACATTCTTTTCTACACGCTGGAGACCATTATGGGCAAACCCTTGAGCCCCAGGCTGCAGGCCATCGCCTATAAGATCGGAATCGCTTTTCTGGTGACGCTGATGACCTTTGCCGTGTTCAATGACATCCACCGTTTTTTCAAATGACCCCGACCGGCCGCGAAAATTCGCCGGCCTTTTGCTGATCCTGAACTGCGCCGAGGATCGCCTGCAGCTCTGCCTGGCCAGGGACGGTGACCTTCTGGCGCACCAGGACTGGGTAGTGCCCGGCCGGGCCATGCGCCACTTGGCGCCGGCCTTGGATCAAATCCTGACTTCGCTGAAGCTGAAGATCTTTGATCTTGAAGGCGTTGCCTGCGTGCGCGGTCCAGGCGGCTTCACCGGCCTGCGGCTCTGCCTGGCCACGGCTTACGGACTTGCTTTTGGCGCGAATTTGCCCCTGGCCGGACTGGACTACCTGCCCCTGTTGGCCTCTGGCCCGGCCTTGCTGCTGCAAGGCCGCCTGGCCGTGCTCACCCATGCCCGCCAATGCCTGGTGCACGTCCAGGTGTTCACCGTCCCGAACCTGGTTCCCGTGTGCCCTCCCCAGGTCATGTCCATGGACGCCCCAAGCCTGCTTACAGGCATGGCTGAAACGTCGCTCTTCGTGCTGGGCAGCGGGGTGCGCCGCAACATGAGTCTGATGACCGCGAACCTTTCGCATGCCCGCATCCTGGATCCGGTCTGGGACCATCCCAGGCCCGAACAGTTAATCGAAGCGGCCCTGGCGGCGCATTTTTCCCTTGATCCCATTGATCCACTCTATCTTCGACCCAGCGACGCCGAAGAGAACCTGGAGGCCATCGCGGCCAGGCGCGGCCTGAACCCGCAGGAGGCCCGACACCGATTATCCGCAGGTCTGGAGACAACCCATGACCGGACCTAAAAAAATCTGCATCCACGGACATTTTTACCAGCCTCCGCGCATTGACCCCTGGCTGCGCGAAGTTCTGCCCGAAGGCAGCGCGGCTCCCGGCGTGAACTGGAACCAGCGGATCCTCGCGGCGTCGTATGCCCCATTGGCCTGGGCCAGGCGCAGGGACGGCCACGGACTGATCACGGACATGGTCAATTGCTACGAGTGGATCAGCTTCAATTGCGGACCAACTCTGCTTTCCTGGCTGGAAACGGCCGATCCGGTCTGCTACGCCCGGATCCTGGAAGCCGACCGGCAAAGCGTTTGCCGGTGGGGCCATGGCAATGCCATGGCCCAATGCCACCATCACATGATCATGCCCCTGGCCTCCTCTTTGGACCAGGAAGTCCAGCTGGCCTGGGCCAAAGCCGATTTCCAGACCCGCTTCGGCCGTGATCCGGAGGGGCTGTGGCTCCCCGAGGCCGCCGTGGACACCGTCACCCTGGAAGCCGTGGTTCAGACCGGCTTTCGCTTTGTGGTCCTGGCCCCCAGGCAGGCCGCGGCCGTGGCCGACCTGGACGGCGACAACCGCATTGAAGTGAACGAATCCAGCCTGGACATCCATTCTCCATACACAGTCCTTCTGCCCTCCGGCCGCAACATGTCCGTGTTTTTCTACCACGGCCCCCTGTCCCGGGCCGTGGCTTTTGAACGGTTGCTGGAAAACGGAGAACAGTTCTGGCAGCGACTGGCAAAGGCTGCCCGGCCGGGTCTGCTGTCCCTGGCCACGGACGGAGAGACGTACGGCCACCATTTTCCCTTTGGAGAAATGGCCCTGGCCTATGCCCTGGAACAGGCCAAACAAGGCCGCGACGGTCTGGAATTGACCAATTACGCTGTCTACTTGGCCGAGAATCCGCCCACCCGCCAAGTCTTCCTGCACGAACCCTCCTCCTGGAGCTGCGTCCACGGGGTGGAGCGTTGGCGCGCGGACTGCGGCTGCACCGATGGAGGGCACCCGGGCTGGAACCAGCGCTGGCGTACCCCCCTGCGTCATGCCCTGGAGGTCTGCAAAGCCCGGATTGATGACCATTATTTCGCCTCGGGCGGACAATTTTTCAAGGACCCGCACAAGGCACTTTTGGAGTATGGTCGATTGCTGGCAGACGGCATGGACACACAGCACTTTGTCCGTGACTATTTTCAACCCGGGTTGTCTCCTTTGCGCCGCCAACAGGGTTTTAACCTTTTAACCATGCAGGAATGGGCCATGTGTTCCCTGGCCAGCTGCGCTTGGTTCTTTGATGAGATCAGCCGGGTGGAACCCCTAAACGCCATGACCTACGCCCTGCGGGCCATGGAACTGGCAAGGGCCACGGGAGCTGAGGACTTTGCCCCGGATTTCCTGCGGATCATTGCTCAGGCCCAGTCCAATCTTCCGGACAAGGGCAGCGGTGCAGACCTTTGGGACAGCCATGTTTTGCCCCGGAGCATGAACCTGGGAGCATGGACCCTCCTGGGTCTGCTGCTGCTCAGGGCCCAGGATCGGCTGGAAGAATCAAAAGAACTGACCGTGGCCTGGCCTGATACGCAATTGGCCCTGTTCATTGAAAAATCCACCGCAACGGAACGCTTGGGAAAAGGGCGTTTGCATCATCTCCGGAACGATCAGGGCAAAGCCTTTCATTGGCGCTGGGAGGAAGGACCGTTGAACCGTCCATGGTCGGACACGATTTATGTCCGTCCTTCCGCCAATGAACGGGGCGAAGTCTCGGAAATCGTTTTCACGGCCAAGGATCTGGCTTGGAACAGAAAGGAATTGATCGTTCTGTCCTGGCTGGAGCAGCAGGACCGGCAGTGGTGGAAAATTCAGCGGGCATTCGGGGCCAGGGCCCTGGGGCATTTTCTGAAATGGCAGGAGGATCAGGACGGGCAGAATCAGGAACCTCTTTGGCGCGCGCATCTCCCCGGCCTGGTCTGGTCCTTTGTGCTGGGCAGCCAGCCGCTTCAAGAGCCTGATGAATTTCTTTATTTCGTTCGCCGGCATTGGCAGCCGCTGGAAGTGTTCAACGCCCGCCTGAACGAACATCTCCTGACCATGTTGGCAGAGAAGAAGCCGGACTGGCCGTTTTTGGGCCGGATCATGGACCGCATTCGCGCCCTTGGCGTGTCGATCAATCTATGGGCCGTTGAAAACCGGCTTTGGGAGATGGGTCTCAAGCGCCCGGAAGTCCGGGACCTGGCCGGACGACTCTGGTTTCGCTGTTGAACAGTCAACAAATGCTCAAGGGTGAATGATCCCCTGAAATTGCCTGCCAGCAATCCACAATGATGAAGACACTGTTATCGCACTTGAAAAGCAATCCGGCCTGGCCCACCGCCGCGGCCCTGGCCATTGTCTGCCTGGTCCTGGCCCTCAAACTGGGCCGGACCCACAACGTCTTGGAGACCTGCGAGGCGGATAACGCCAATTTGCGGGAGCAGCTGGATGTGGCCAACATGGCTCCGTTGCTGCAGAGCCAGCGTCGGGTCCAGCCCAGCCTGAGCGACTTCGAATTGCGCCGGCTACAGGCCAGGGGTCTTCGCAACCCGGTCTTTGATCTGTTGCAGGACCTGGCTTCGCGTGCGGATTTGATCCCGGCGGATGCCTTTTTCGGCGGAACCATGCACATCATTCCCGGCGAGTCTTATGTGCTTACGGACCGCTGGGTTCTGGCCGGATTCGAGGACGGCCACGTCCGGGGAAACCTCTGGCTGGAATATGACGTGGGGCCGGATGGGCGAATTTCCTGGCGGGTGCTGGGCTGGTATATGAACTGAGCAAAGGTGCCCTGATCATGCGCTTTCTTCATCCCGAGCTGCGGGGCAGTCCGCCGCGCCGCCTCTGTCCCGCAGCAATCCTGCTGGCGGTCTTGCTGCTGCCGGGATTACAGGGATGCCGTCAAAACGAGGACTTCCTGGTCCAGGGCACGACCATGGGCACGGTCTTCGTTGTCCGCGCAACAGGGGCGCCGGCGGGTGCTTGCTCCAAGCTCAAGGCGGACATTGATCGCCGGCTTGAGGAAATCAATGCCCTTTTGTCCGTGTACCTCCCTGACAGCGAACTCTCGCGCTTCAACGCCCTCACTGAAACCGGCCTGCCCTTTACCGTCTCCCGGGACTTTCAAAATGTCCTTGGCGCCTCGATCCACGTCCATGAACTGACCAGAGGCGCTTTTGACCCCACGGTCAAGCCGTTGTTGGACCTTTGGGGCTTCGGCCCTGTACGCGATTATTCCCGGCCGTGGCAGCCGCCGGATTTGAAAGATGTCCAGCAAATTTTACAGGCAGTCGGTCTGGACCGCATCGATTTCTCGAGCTCTGAGCAGCTGCGCAAAACAGACCTCCGCGTCCAACTGGACTTCGGAGCCGTGGCCAAGGGCTATGCCGTCGACCAGCTTGCAGAGTTGCTGCGCCTCAAAGGCATTGACAATTTCCTGGTGGACATCGGCGGAGACCTCTTGGCTTCCGGAAACAACAGGGACGGCCAGGCATGGAGGGTAGGTCTGAACCGGCCGGCTCCGGACGCGGCCTGGGACGATGTGCTTATGGTCCTTCACCCCCGGGACACGGCCGTGGTCACCAGCGGGGACTACCGCAAATTTTTCATCCATGCCGGGCACACCTACAGCCATGTTCTCGACCCGCGCACCGGACAGCCGACGCAAAACAACGTCGCCAGCGTTACGGTCACCGCCCAGACAGCTGCTTTTGCCGACGCCTTGGCCACCGGCCTGATGGTTCTGGGGATGCCGCAGGGAATGGAGCTGGTGGAGGAGCTGCCCGAAGTGGAGGCCCTGTTTCTGCTCAGAAACACAGATGGAACGTTTGTGTCGCAAATGAGTTCGGGTTTCGCGGTTGCCGCGGGCCTGGAAACACCTTGAGCGGATATCCTGTAAGCCTTTTTTGAGCACTACCTGCTGACCGCCTCGGGCCAGTCAAAACTGTTCCTGGCCGGAGCATACCCCTCGCGAAAGGCCTGTTCCAGGGAAAAAAACAGCACCCGGTTTTTCTGGCTGACCTGCTGTGCGTGAAAGCTTTCCGGGTCGTGGAAGCGCTTGCTGCGGCGATTGCCAACCCAGCCGGTCGGCGGCTGGGGCAGGCTCAGAAGACGCGGCCAGAAGCCTTTGCGCGCAAAAATAGCCCGGTTCTGGGCCTCCAGCAATTTCTTCTGTAGTATCCTGTCCTGATGGGCATGATGATAAAAAAAGGCAAAACCCTGCTCCACCAGCACCTCGTTCACCATCCGGCCGTCAGGCAAATACACGTAAGCCAAAATCCGACCGTAGCGATCCTGTTCCCGGGTGTCCGTTTCCAGACGAACCTCCTGTCCCTCCACCAGGCGCTGCAGAAACTCCCGGGACTCCCGGGCGTAGTATTGCTCCGGGTCGCGGTCCGTGGCCATCTCCGGTGCGTCAATGCCCATCAGGCGCACCTTGCGTTCGTCCGCCAAATGCAGCGTGTCGCCGTCCGGCACCCACCTTACTCGGGCCTCCTGGGCATGAAGCAACGCGGCCCACAGCATGCATACCACGCACACCAACAGGCTTTGAGCACGGAAAAACATGGTTTACCCGTCGTAAAACGACCGCAGCACCTGGCTGCGGCCTGGATGCCGCAGTTTGCGCAGGGCCTTGGCTTCGATCTGACGAATGCGTTCCCTGGTCACGTTGAACAGCTTGCCCACTTCCTCCAGGGTGTGATCCGAGGGCTCGCCGATCCCAAAACGTTTGCGCAGCACCTGTTCCTCCCGGGGGGTTAGTTCCGAAAGAATCTCGGCGATCTGTTCCGACAGCTTGGCGTTGACCACCTCGTCCGCCGGGGCCAGGGCCTTCTTGTCCTCGATGAAATCGCCCAGGCTGCTGTCTTCTTCCTCGCCGATGGGCGTTTCCAGGGAAATGGGCTCCTTGGCTATCTTGAGCACCTTCTTGACCTTGTCCAGGGGATAGTCCATGCGTTCGGCGATTTCCTCGGGAGAGGGATCGCGGCCCAGCTCCTGAACAAGATAGCGGGAGGTGCGGATCAGTTTGTTGATGGTCTCGATCATGTGCACGGGAATGCGTATGGTCCGAGCCTGATCGGCAATGGCCCGGGTGATGGCCTGCCGGATCCACCAAGTGGCGTAGGTGGAAAACTTGTACCCGCGCTGGTACTCGAACTTGTCCACGGCCTTCATCAGGCCGATGTTCCCTTCCTGGATCAAATCCAAAAATTGCAGCCCGCGGTTGGTGTATTTTTTGGCGATGCTCACCACCAGGCGCAGATTGGAGCGGATGAGCTCCTGCTTGGCCTGCTGGGCTGCCTCATTGCCGCGTTTGGCGCGCCAAAGCACCTCTTCCAGGTCCTGGACATTATGGTGGCAGCGATCCCGCAGCCGTTCCAGTATCTCCATTTTCCCGGCCAGCATTTCCTTAAAGGAAAACAATTCGTCCATGGTCATGTTCAAGGCGTCGGCCGCGGCCACGGGACTCACTTCCCTTTTGTCCAGAAGATCGAAAATTTCCTTGATTTCACCGAGGTTCTTGCCCACGGAAAGGATGTACGCGGAAATGTCGCGCTGGCAGTTGTGCATTTGCCGGACATAGTCCTCCACGGTCTCAATAAGCCGATCAATGAGGGTCTTTTCCAGCTTGATGTCCCGCAGGGAAGCGACCACCTCTTCCTTGAAGGCCATGATCTCCTTCTGCAGCCCGTACACCCGTCGATCCAATCGAGCGCACTGGTCCAGTTTCTGATAGACCTTGCGCTTCTTCTTGAACACGGCGCGAATTTCCTCCAGCAGAAAAAGCACGCGCTGGCGTTGATTCATCTGGTCCTCGGAGGGATCGTCCTCCTCGATGGTCTTGACCACGTCCTTGAGCTTGATCCGGCCTTGCCTCAGGTCCTCGCCGACCTGCGTCAACTCCTCGATGACCACGGGCACTTCCACCAGGGCGAAAAGCACCTCCAGCTCACCCACCTCGATCTTCTTGGCGATGTGCACCTCCCCCTCCCGGTCCAGGAGGGGGACTGCTCCCATCTCGCGCAAATACATGCGCACCGGATCCGAGCCGCGCGGCGCGTACTCCGCCTCCTCGGCCTCGGCGAACTGCACGCCGACCTGTTCCGTGGCGGCCTCTTCGTCGATTTCCTCGGTCAGGATGTTCTTGGTCAACTTGCCCGCGTCAATAATCGTGATATCCAGCTGATCAAAAATATTGATGACTTCTTCAATCTGTTCCGGCTTGCTGATTTCCGAGGGCAAAGCCTTGTTCAACTCCTCAAAGGTCAAAAACCCCTTCTTGGTTCCCTCGGCGATCAACATCTTGATCTGCTGAATCTCTTTAATGTTGCTCATCATGCCTCCCTGGCGAGATCTTGATAGGCTTTAAGAAGCTCGGACACCGACCGTTCGTCGCCTTGATTCTGGGCCTGACGAAGGGCCTGCAGCATTTTCTTTTGTCTGTTCCGCAATTGATGTTTGTCCAAAAAGGCCCGCACTTCCTCCCAGGCCGCTGCGTCTTCCCGGCCTGTCGACGCTGAATCATGGGCCAGGACCTGGAAGAAAAAACGTTTCTCCTCCGCGCTGAATCCCGAGGGGTCCTGGTTTTGCCCAAGCCCGGACAATTTCTCCCAGAAAGCCTTGGCCCAATCGTTTTCCAGAACCCCGGCAATGCCGCCGCAAGCCAGCTGTTCCCGCCACTGCGGGCAACACACCGCAAAAGCCAGCAGCTGGCGTTCCTTGGCGGTCAGGGTCCGGACCGGGTCTTTCACCGCGGGCGATGGTTCCGGGGAAGGCGCGTCCGGTTTCCGGCGGATACGTCGCAGTTCCAACTCGGACATGCCCAGGCCGGACGCCACTCGCGGCAAATAAAATGCCCGCAGGGCCTCCGTTTCCACGGCACCCAGGAAACGGCCCGCCCAGTCGACAACCTCTCTGGGTGAATACCCCTGGATGGTCTGCAGGCAAAAATCCAGACCGTCTCGGGCCTGACTGATCATTGTTCGCAATACGTCCGGCCCTTGACCGTGCAGCAGGCTGTCCACGTCTTCGCCCTCCGGCAAGGTCACCACCGCGCATTGCGCGCCTCGGGCCAGCAACATTTCCGCGGCGCGCACCGCAGCCTTGAGCCCGGCCTGGTCCCCGTCAAAGACGAGGTCCACCCGGGAGCAGAATCCGGATAAACGTTTGACCTGACTGTGGGTCAGAGCCGTTCCCAATACGCCCACGGCCTGGGCAAAACCGAACTGATGCAAGGCCACCACGTCCAGGTAGCCCTCGGTCAACAGGGCGCGCTTGTCCCGTACCACGGCCCGCCGCGCCTGATGCAGCCCGTATAGGTGCTCACCCTTGGTATAGATCGGCGTTTCACTAGTGTTGATATATTTTGGTTCACTGCTGTCAATGGCCCGACCGCCGAAGGCAACGATCCTTCCGGCCAGGTCGTGAATCGGAAACATGATCCGATCCCGAAACCGATCATAGATCCGGCCCTGCTCGTTTTGCACCAGGAGGCCGCAGGTCACGGCCTGCTCCTTGGCGTATCCCCTGGAGCGCAGAAATCCCTCCAGCCCGTGCCAGTCCGGCCGGCTCCAGCCAATGCCGAATTCGGCGAGCATTTCCGCGTTCACCCTCCGCTCTCGCAGATACCTGCGCGAATTCTCCCCTCGATTCGACTCCAGATTTCGCTGAAAATGCTCGGCGCTTTGGGCATACATCCGCAAAAAAATCTGGCGGTCCTCCAGATTCTTTTTTTCCCGGGGGTCCATGGGCCCGAAGTCCAGCTCCACTCCGGTTTCCCTGGCCAATTGCACCACGGCCTGCTTGAAATCCAGGCCGTTGATCCGGGCGTAAAAATCAATGATGTCGCCTGAGGCTTGACAGCCGAAGCAATAATAAAAACCCTGCCCGGGATTGACGTGAAAAGAGGGCTTGGTCTCGTGGTGAAACGGGCACGGCGCCACCCATCGTTCCCCGGCCGGACGCAAATGCACGTACCTGCCCACAAGTTCGACAAAGTCAAGCCTGTCCTTGATCATGCGGATGCTCTGCGGGTTCATCGCATCCTCGCCTGGGTCACTCCATCTCCGCCTTCATCCTCGTTGGCCACGACAAAGGAGGTCACTGCGGGGAAGTCCTTCAAAAATTGATGCACCTCCCGGCGCAGCGCCCCGGTCCCCCGGCCGTGAATGATATCCACCTGGGACACGCCGGAAAGAATGGCCCGATCCAGATGCGCAGCCAGTCGACCCAGGGCCTCGTCCACGCGCAGACCCCTTAGGTCCAGGCGCAATTCAACGGGCCGGCTGGAAATATTGCGCACGGCCGCCGGACGGGAAACGGCCGCCTGCTCGGAAATCCTGGCCAAGTCCTGGAAGGGCAGCCACAAGGACACCCCGCCCAGATCCACCTTCAGGGCCTTGCGTCGCTCATCCCGCTCCAGGATCGTGCCGGACTTGCCCCAAGCCGGATAGACCACCCGCTCTCCCGGATGATACGCTTCCCAGGAGGCATGCTCCTCAGGTTCGGGCCGGTGCCGACTTTGCTCCAGTATGTGCCGCGTCCGGGCAAGCTCGCGCAGGGCCTGACGCCGGCTGATTTTTTCCTCGCGCATCTGGCGCAGGATATCTTGGGACTGCTTTTTAAGGTCCGCCAGCAAGGCGGTCTTGCCGCGCTCATGTTCCTCCGCCAATTTGGCCCTTTGTTCGCTCAACAAACGTCCCTGCTCCCGCGCCCCGGCCAATTCCACCTCCCGGGCTGCGGCAAGTTCGTTGAGGCGGCTGATCAACTGCTGCGAATCCGCTCCATCCAGCAAGAGATAGTGCTCGGCCCTGGCCAAAACAGCCTCTGGCAAGCCATACTCCCGGGCCACTTCCATGGCCTGGCTCGCGCCCACCTGATCATACGCCAGACGGTACAAGGGCTTGTTGGTTCCGGGATCAAACAGCACCGACGCCGAACGCACCCCGGGCTGGCCCAAAGCGTAGGCCTTGAGCGCCGGGAAATGCGTGGCCACCAAGGTCCAGGCGCCCTTTTCCAGCAGCCCGTCCACCACGGCCTGGGCCAAGGCCGCGCCCTGGCTGGGATCCGTGCCCGCGCCGAACTCGTCTAAAAGCACCAGGCTCTTTTCGTCAATGTCCTCCCAAACCTTGGACAGGTGGCGAATCTGCGCGGAAAAGGTGCTCAGCTGCCCCTCCAGGGTTTGCTCGTCGCCCATGAACACGAACACGCTGTGCCACAGCGGCAGGGTGCTGCCTTCGTCCGCGGGCACGGGCAGACCGGCCAGGGCCATCAGGGCCAGCAACCCTGTTGTTTTCAGGGCCACGGTCTTGCCGCCGGCATTGCCTCCGCTGATAATCAGCACCCGCTGCGTTTCCTTGAGTTCCAGATCCATGGGCTGGGCCTGCTGCCCGCTTAGCACCAAAAGCGGGTGGCGGGCATTTTTCAGGCGCAGCTCCGCATCCGGGGCAACGTCAATGGCTTGGGCCTGCAAAAGCACGCCCAGACGCGCCTTGGCCAGAAGCAGATCCATGTCCACCAGCCATCCATAGAGTTGCTGCAGGGAATCCGATTCCTGGCGCACCAGACCCGCGAGATAGGCCAGGACCCTGGCCTCGGCCTCCCGTTCCTGCTGCCTGCGTTCCTGCAGGCCGTTGTTGATTTCCACCAGAAACAGCGGCTCGATATAGCATGTTTCCCCGGTCTGGGAGTAGTCGTGAATGATCCCCGCGACCTTGCCCTTGAAATTGCTTTTCAACGGCAAAACATAGCGGTCCGAGGAAATGGTCATGAAATCGTCCTGGAGATACCCGTCAATGCCCTGATCCTTCACAAATTCCTTGACTCGCCTGATGCATTGCTGATGAATCCGGCGGATGTCCTGGCGCAGAGACCACAGCTCCGGAGAGCTCTCATCCTTGAGCTGACCGTCGTCGCTGACGCAGCGTTTCAGGGCCGCGGCCGTCTGTTCCGGCCAGGCGCAGGTTTCGGCCTCCGCGCGAATCAGCGGCCAACGGGCGCTGTCCGAGGCCAGCACCTGCCCCTTCAAATGGCGCGCCGCCGTGATGAATCGCCCCAGGACCCAGGCCGCATCCAGGTCCAGCATCCGGGCCGGAGAGGCCAGATAACCAAAAACCCCGTCCAGGTCGGGAAAGTCGGGGCACTGGACACGGCTTTCCTCGGCCCAGGTCATGGATTGGCGCAGGCGTTGCTGACGACGCGCCACCTCCTGGATGTCCCTGGCCGGAAACAAAGCCGACGCCGCCCGCCTGCCCGGCTCGGACCGGCAACAGGAGGCCAGGGCCTCGATGACTTTTGGGAACTCCAGGAGGGTAAATGTACGAGATTCCATTGAAAAAATGGAACCGGGCGTTTAGGGAATCAGGCGGGTCCGCACCAGTTCGCTGACGGCTTTTCCGTCCACCCGCCCCTTGTGGGATTGCATGACGGCCTGGATGACGCGCCCCATGTCCTTGATGGTCGCGGCGCCTTGATCGGCAATGGCTTGATCCACAAGTTCCGCCAGTTCCTCGGAAGACAGGGGTTGGGGTTGATAGGCCCGCAACAGTTCAAGCTCCCGGGCCTCTTTCGCGGCCAGCTCGTTCCGCCCGGCCGTGGTGAATATGTCGATGGACTCTTGACGCTGCTTGATTTGCTTAAGCACCAAGTCCAGAACCTCGCCCTCGTCCGGGGGACCGCTTCAGTTCCACTTGGCGATTTTTAATGGCTGTCTTGAGAGATCTCAAGACAGCCACCAGGAGTTCATTTCTGTTCTTGTAGGCGGCGACGAAATCGCTTTCGATCCGCTGAACAAGGCTCATCTGTTTAAATTCATCTTCCTGAATTTTTTGACTGCTCTTTTCCGGGCCGCGGCCTCTTTCTTCTTCTTCTGGACGCTGGGCTTTTCGTAGTGCTGCCTCTTTTTCAACTCGGAAAGGATGCCGGCCTTTTCCACTTGTTTCTTGAATTTACGTAATGCAAAATCAAAATGATCGTTGTCATTCAAGACAATTCCTGGCAAGTTCTGTTCACCTCCCGGCAAGCGCCATGGCGTGGCGCGCATGATTATCAAAAAAATTATTTTACTTAAAAAACATATCGATGACAAGTCCTTTTTTCGCTTAGATTCCTCTGTCCACTCTCCATTAGGGGCATTATCACAATCCTGGAGGGCCATTGCCGGGATTTGCCTGAAAGCGGCTGGCCCCAAGACACCTGGAGTATTTGCGGCGAGCCGCTCCGGGAAAGCCTTTTGCACGGATTTCAGTGCCGGACCGATCCTGTGCGGCATGCAGTTTTTTTAATTGGCACTGTCGTTTTTTTCCTGGCAGTCGACGATTCCCTGGAAACGGCATGAATATGCAGGCAGACTTGCCGTAGGATGCTCGATGAGATATTCTTCACAAAAACGTTTCGCATGGTTGCAGGCTCGGACAGACCGAATTCCTGCGGGTTTTGCCTGAAGTCCGACAAACATCGCAGCATCAGGAGTTGACCATCATGGCCAGTGAACACCACCAGAAGGACCGCGAAAACGACCTGCTGCAATTGGTCACGTTTCACATTGGCGAAGAGGAATTCGGGGTGGAAATCCTCACGGTCCAGGAAATCATCCGGATGATGGGCATCACCCGGGTGCCCAAGGCGCCGGATTTCGTGGAGGGCGTGATCAATCTGCGCGGCAAGGTCATCCCGATCATCGACCTGCGCAAACGCTTCGGCATGACAGCCCAGGAGCACGACAAGCACACCCGGATTATTGTCATCGAGATCAACAAGGTCATTGTCGGTTTTGTGGTGGATTCGGTCTCCGAGGTGTTGCGCATTCCCGCGAACACCGTGGAACCGCCGCCGGCCATCATTTCCGGAATCGAGTCCGAATACATCAGCGGAGTGGGCAAGCTGGCCGACCGCCTGCTGATCCTGCTGGACCTGGATCGTCTGCTGAGCAAGGGCGAACAGCACATGCTCTCGGGCATCTAGCCGGCCTTGTCCGGGCAATGGCTTCATCTATAAGATTATAGACGGAACAAGAGAGGAACATATGCGCATCTCGATCTTCGGCAAACTGATCGGCATTGTCGTCCTTGCGGTCCTGCTGACCAGCAGCGTCCTGTTTTACACCACCAACCATTTCGTAACAAAGGGCTTTGATGAACAGGCCCTGGCCGAACTCGAGATCGCCAAGGGCGCGGTGGAGGCTCAGGTTAAGGACCAGGAAGAGTATCTGCTGGCCATCGCCTCCCTGATCGCCCAAAACACCGAGGTGGCCCAGAGCATGTTCGACAACCGCAGGCTCTTTCTCCAGGAATATGCCCGGGAATTGATGCGACAAACCGGCGTTGATATCGTGACTATGGCGGATCAGCAAGGCACGGTGCTGGCCCGCGGCCATTCGCCCGAATTCGGCGACAGCGTCAGCAATCAGGTCATTGTCCAAAAAGCTTTGCAAAATCAACCCAGCGTGGGCATTGAATACGGAAGCGCGGTCAAGTTTTCCCAGCGCGCCGGCTATCCCGTGAAGATGGGCGACCGCATCGTGGGCGTGGCCATCCTGGGCATGGACCTGGGTTCATTTGCCTTTGTGGACAAAATCAAGCAACGCTTTGCCGTGGAAGCCACCATTTTCGAGAAGGACACCCGCCTGTCCACGACCATCATGCGCGACGGCCAGCGAGTGGTGGGCACGAAAATGGACAACCCACAGGTCCTGGAAACGGTCCTGCAAAAGTCCCAGGTTTTTTTCGACCGCAACCAAATCCTGGGCAGAAATTACGACACGGCCTATTGGCCGATCATTGATCCTGCGGGCAACACCGCGGGCATGTTCTTCATCGGCGCGGAACGACGCGTGATCGAGGAAGCCCAAAACAGCATCCTGATGTCCATTCTGGTGGTCAGCCTGATTGTCGGCGCCGTGATGATCCTGGCCGGAATCCTCTTTGCCCGGACCCTGGCCCGGCCCATTGCCAGGGCCACCAATTTCGCCTCTCTGGTGGCCCAGGGACGGTTGGATGAACAACTGGAGATCACGAACAAGGACGAGATCGGCACCCTGGCCCAGGCCCTGAAATCCATGGTCGCCAATCTGAAGACCAAGATTCAGGAGGCGGATGAAAAAGCCAGGGAGGCCGAACAAAAAGCCCAAGAAGCCACCCTGGCCAGCCGGGAAGCCGAGGAAGCCAAACGCCGGGCAGAACAGGCCAAACGCGACGGCATGCTCCAGGCCGCCGGGCAAATTGACGGCGTTGTGGAGCAGATGACCTCGGCCTCGGAGCAGCTCGCGGCCCAGGTGGAGCAGGCCAGCCGCGGCTCCGAGGAACAGCGCAACCGCACCGGCGAAACGGCCACGGCCATGGAGGAAATGAATGCCACGGTTCTGGAAGTGGCCAAAAATGCTTCCCAGGCCGCTGAAGCCTCGGACCAAGCCAAGTCCAAGGCCCAGACCGGCGCCAGGATCGTGCAGGAAGCGGTCAAGGGCATCGCGGATGTGCAGCGCAATGTCTTGGAGTTGAAGAAAAAAATCACGGCACTGGGAGAAAAGGCCGAGGGCATCGGCAAGATCATGAACGTCATCGAGGATATTGCCGACCAAACCAACCTGCTGGCCTTGAACGCGGCCATTGAAGCTGCCCGGGCCGGAGACGCGGGCCGCGGCTTTGCCGTGGTGGCCGACGAGGTACGCAAACTGGCTGAAAAAACCATGTCCGCCACCAAGGAAGTCGGCGACTACATCTCCGTGATCCAGGAGGAAGTCCGCACCAATGCCGGCAGCGTGGATCAAACCGTGGAGTCGGTCAAGGGCGCCACGCGGCTGGCCGCGAAATCAGGTCAGGAGTTGCGTGAGATCGTCACCTTGGCCGAACAGGCCGCGGATCAAGTCCGCTCCATTGCCACGGCCGCCGAGGAGCAGTCGGCCACCAGCGAGGAAATCAATCGCGGGGTGGAGGACATCAACCGCATCGCCTCGGAAACCAGCGAGGTCATGGTCCAATCGGCCCAGGCCATTTCCGATCTGGCCAAACAGGCCGCGGACCTGCAGAACCTGGTGCACCGGCTCAAGGAATCCTGATCCCTTCTCCTTTCTCCGTTATTGCGCCCCCGGATGCCCTTCGCGGCCTTCGGGGGCTTTTTTTTGGAGATTTACAATACCCGCGGTCTTGCAATACCATGAGTCAGCCCGCGATACTGACAGCATCCTGCTCATTGCGGAAAGATACTTCTCCATTGTGACATCTTCATTGCCTGCCATCCTTCGCCACAAGGTGACCATTGCCGGCCAGGTCCAGGGCGTGGGCTTTCGTCCCGCGGTCTTTCGGCTGGCTGGCTCGCTGGGCCTGACCGGGTTTGTGCGCAACGCACCGGCAGGGGTGGTCGTTGAAATCCAGGGGCCCGACACGGAGGTGCTGGCCTTTCCGGGCCGGCTCCGGGACAGCCTGCCGCCGTTGGCCGCAATCACCTCCCTGAACCGCGAACCCTTGCCCCTGGTAGCCGAAGAGCAGGGTTTTCGCATTCTGGAAAGCGCCCCGGGCCGGGATCACCAGGTGCTGATCAGCCCGGATACGGCCACCTGCGCTGATTGTCTGCGCGAACTTTTCGATCCCCGGGACCGTCGCCACCTCTACCCATTCATCAACTGCACCAATTGCGGCCCCAGGCTGACCATCACCGCGGCCATTCCCTACGACCGGCCCCAGACCTCCATGGCCTGCTTTTCCATGTGCCCGGACTGCCGGCGCGAATATGAAAACCCCTTGGATCGCCGCTTCCATGCCCAGCCCAATGCCTGTCCGGCCTGCGGGCCCCAGGTCTGGCTGGCGGACAACCGCGGAGAAAAACTGGCTGCGGGCGATGAAACCCTGGTCCTGGCCGCACGGGCCCTGGCCCAGGGCCAAATTCTAGCGATCAAGGGCTTGGGCGGATTTCACCTGGCCTGCGCCGCAAACAGCGATCCGGCCGTGGCCGAGCTGCGCCGCCGCAAGCACCGCTGGGAAAAACCCCTGGCCGTGATGGTCCCGGATTTGGGCGCCGCCCTGGCGCTGACTCGGGCCTCATCCGCGGAACAAGACCTGCTCGTCTCGCCGCAACGGCCCATTGTGCTGCTGACTGCCAGGGAAAACGCGCCGCTTTCCATGCATCTGGCCCCGGACACGGACCGCATCGGCCTGATGCTGGCCTACACCCCCTTGCATCATGTGCTCCTGGCCCATTACCGGGACTGCATCGCTTTGGACCAGATCCCGGTGTTGGTGGCCACCTCGGGCAATTTGAGCAGCGAGCCCATTGCCCTGGGCAACCGCGAGGCCCTGGCCCGGCTGGGGGCTGTTGCGGATCTGTTCGTGCTGCACAACCGGGACATCCTGATCCGCTGCGACGATTCCGTGGTCCGCGTCCATCCCGTGTCCAGCCGGACCGAATTCTTTCGCCGCGCCCGCGGCTACACGCCCTCTCCGATTTTTCTGGCCAGACCGGGTCCCTGCGTCCTGGGTCTGGGACCGGAACTGAAGGCCACCATCTGCCTGACCAAGAAGGACCAGGCTTTTGTCAGCCAACACCTGGGGGATCTGAAAAACCTGGAAACATTTCAGTTCTATCGGGAAAGCATGGCCTATTTCCAGGAGGTGTTGCAGGTCCGGCCCGAGGCCCTGGCCTGCGACCTGCACCCGGACTACATGAGCACGGATTTTGGTCGGCAGCGGCAGGAGTTGCCGCTTTTCCAGGTTCAGCACCACGCAGCCCACATCCACGCCGTGCTGGCTGAAAACCGCCATCAAAAACCGGTCCTGGGATTGGCTCTGGACGGGGCCGGTCTGGGCGACGACCGGACCGTCTGGGGCGGAGAGGCCTTGCTGGTTCATCCCGATCGTCCGGAATATCATCGCCTTGGCCATCTCACCCCTGTGCCCATGCCCGGCGGCGAACAGGCGGCCCGGCAGCCCTGGCGCATGGCCCGCGGCTATTTATGGGGCATCGGCGAAAAAAAACCCTCAGCAAGGCCCTGGCCATGGCTTGCGGACTTTGCGCAGGCCGACGCCATTGTTCCGGCCATGCTGGAACGGGGCATCAACAGTCCCTGGACCACCAGCTGCGGCCGGCTCTTTGACGCGGTGGCCGGCCTGCTGGGCGTCAAGCTGGTGATGGCCTACGAGGGGCAGGCCGCAGTGGCCCTGGAGCGCATCCAAAACCTGGATGAACAAAAAAGCTATGCCTGTCCGGTCCTGGCCGGCGCGGAGCCGCTGGTCCTGGACACGCTGGAGCTGTTTCGACAGGTGCATGACGACTGGCGGCGCGGTCTGAGCCCGGGCCTGATCAGCCGCCGTTTCCACCTGGGTCTTGTCCAGGGGCTGGCCGACCTGTCCGAAGCCCTGGCCGCCAAAATCGGGGTGGACCATGTGGCCTTAAGCGGCGGGGTGATGCACAATCTGACCGTGAGCGTGGAACTGCCTCGGGCCCTGGTTTCCAGAGGTCTGACCCCCCTGGTGCATACCCTGCTGCCGCCGGGTGACGCCTGCATCTCCCTGGGCCAGGCCGTCTGGGCCCGACTGCTGCTCGCACGGGGGTGAGGCGTCTTTGTTCACCGAGCCTTGGAGCCGGGTGCGTTCACAGCCACCAGGGACGGTTCATATTCCTTTGGCGGAACATAGCCCAAAAGCGTGCACATGGTCGCGGCCACGTTGGCCAGCCCCGGCGTGGCCACGTTGGTCAGGGCGAAGGCGTTTTGTGCGCTGAAGTCTTTGATGATGAAGGGGACCGGGTTTAAGGTGTGGGCGACCATCGGGGTGATCACGCCCTTGTTTTCCGTCCACATGCAGTCGGCGTTTCCGTGGTCCGCGGTGATCACGGCAATGCCCCGGGCCTGAGAAACCGCGGCCAGGATCCTGTTCAGGCAGAGATCCACGACCGCGACGGCAATCCTGATGGCCGGCTCCACCCCGGTATGGCCGACCATGTCGCCATTGGCGAAATTCAGCCGAATGAAGCGGTAACGGCCGCTTGTCACGGCGGCCAGGACCCTGTCGGTGATCTCGGCCGCTTTCATCCAGGGCCGCAGATCAAAGGCGATCCTGTCCGACAAGATCTCCTCGTATGTTTCCAGAGCCTCGTCAATGTACCCGGATTTGTTGCCGTTCCAAAAATAGGTGACATGGCCGTACTTCTGGGTTTCCGAGACGGCGAAGGAAGGGACCCCGGTGCGGCACAGATATTCCCCGAGGGTTCTGTCGATGACCGGCGGTTCCACCAGGAAGTTCTTCGGAATCAAGGCGTCGCCGTCGTATTGCATCATGCCGGCATAGAAGACGCGGGGTGCGCGAACCCTGTCGAATTCCGTGAACTCCGGCTCCTCGAAGGCCCTGGAAATCTCTATGGCCCGGTCACCGCGAAAATTGAAAAAGACCACGGCGTCCCCGTCCTCCACCGTGCCCACAGGTCCCTTGGCGTCCACGATCACGAAACTGTCCATGTACTGGTCCGTGATCCCCGGATCCTCGCGGTAGAATGTCCGGACGGCCTCCGAGGCCGAAGCGAACTGCCTGGCTTGCCCCAGAACATGCGCCTTCCAGCCCCTTTCCACCACCCGCCAGTCGGCATTGTAGCGATCCATGGTGGTCACCATCCGACCGCCGCCCGAGGCTATCCGGAAGTCCCGAGTGTCCGTTGAAAGGCCGGAAAGCTTGGCTTCAAGCGACTCAATGTACCGCAAGGCGCTTTTCTGCTCCACGTCGCGGCCGTCCAGCAACGCGTGCACCCTGACCCTGCCTGCGCCGGCCTCCGCGCACCTGTCCAGCAGGGCATTGAGCTGATCGATATGGCTGTGCACATTGCCGTCGGAGACCAGGCCGATAAAATGGATGGTTTTGCCGTTCAGGCCGGCCTGGATGACCCGTTGCCAGGCATCTCCCTGAAAGATTTTACCGGACGCGATGGCTTCATTGACGAGTCTCGCCCCTTGGGGAAAAACCCGGCCCGCGCCAAGGGCATTGTGCCCAACCTCCGAGTTGCCCATGTCGTCGTCCGTGGGCAGTCCCACGGCCGTCCCGTGGGCCTTGAGACGCACCGTCAAGGGCTCTTGCAGCAGCGCGTCGAGCACGGGAGTATGCGCGACAAAGACGCCGTCGCGCTCGTCCCGCGTCCCAAGACCAATGCCGTCCATGATTACGAGCACCACCGGCCCGGGGCTGCGTTGCACGCCGGCCAGAGGAGCAAGCGGGTGAATGGTCATTGCGGCCTCATGGCTTTATTGTCGATGATTGATCAAGCTTCATGCCTTTTTTTTTCCAAAGCTGCATCTCCTGCATCTTCCTGCGTCTGGCCTTGGAGAGCGCTTTGGCAACAAGGGCGGCGCCTTTTTTGTAGCCGTATTTTTCGCGGTACTCGTCAGCCGTCAGATCGTGGGCGGCAAGATGCTTTTTGGTCAGCACTTTGAAGCTCTTTCCGCACTCCAGACAGGTAATGGATTTTTCCTTGATCGCCCTTTTGGGGTCAATGTGCTGAGCAGGGGAAGAATCAATCACTGTCCCTGCAATAACGCCCGGCTCTGACATGCTTCTCAAGCTGGCGGCGATCTTCGCCACCATGGAGGTCATTTCCGTTTCCGTCATGATCCGAATTCCTGCCTGCGCCTTTACGATTTCCAGCGCCTGTGCCACAAATTCATCCATTGCATGCTCCTTTTTCATGAAAAAAGTCTTTGCGCAAAATAACTTATTGAATAAAATAATGCTCCAAGTCAAGCGCTTCCGTGTGCCCAGAAGATGGCTTCCATGCATAACGAGCCTGATTTGCCGGATCGCATAAGCACCGCGAAAAAACCAGGCCGGAAGCGTCACGAGTCCCGGACCGCTCCCATGGCATCGCATCACTGCCCTGGATCGCCCTGGACCTTGTTCAGGGCGGCCTCGCTACGGTCTTCGTCGCCCAGATAATGACAGATGCGCCATGCGTGGTAGCCCAATCGGTCCAGCCAGCGCATGGCGTCCAGAAAATGCAGGGCCAGGGACGGTTCCCATTCGCCGCCCACTGTTTGGCTGAGCACAAGAGGACGTTCCTGCCGACGCAGTTCCGCCAGTTCCTGGGCTTTGCGCTCCACCTCCCTTTCCCATCCGTCTGCTTCCCGCCCTTGCAATCCCGATTCCCCCAGCTCGAGCAGCTCCCGGGTCTGCCGCGCCGCCTGCTGCAAGCCCTGCGCACCCAGCACCTGCCTCACTCCAGGCGGCGGAAAATGATGCGATGTCAGCCGGAACAGATGGTCAATGGCATGCATCAGGGCCACCCGCGATTTTGACAGCGTCTCCTCCCCGGACACAGGGGGAATTTTCACGAAAAAGCGCTGGGTCCGGTCCAGGGCCTCCTCAATCTGGCAAGAAGCCTCCGCCTGTCTGGCAAAGCGGCCTGCCAGGATGGAGCGGATAGTGGCAAACAACTCGCACGCCGTTTGTTCCAGGGCGCGTCGCGTGGCCTCCAGGGCCACCGCGGGCGCGTGGAGCAGGGTGTCATCCAGATGGCGCGCCAGCTTCGGGCCTTTGTCCGGCAAAAGCCGCTCGATTCCGCTGGCGAACCGATCGACCATCGGCAGAAAAACAGCCACGCCCGCAGCGATGAAGAAGGTGTGAAAGGCAGCCAGACTGGTTGCGCCGGGATCCAGGCCAAAATGGACCTGCATCAGCCGAATGGCCCACAGAAACAACGGCAGCAGCAACACCGCGATCAGTCCGGTGGCCAGGTTGAACAGCACGTGGGCCAGGGCTGTTCTCTTGGCCGGAACACTGGCGCCGATGGCCGCGAGCATGCCGGTCACCGTGGTGCCTACGGCCGCGCCAATCACCAGCGAGGCAGCCTGCTCGAAGCTCACCGCGTTCGCGTACAGGGCCGTCAGAGTGGTGGCCACGGCCGCGCTTGAAGACTGCATGATCACGGTCATGGCCAACCCGATACACATGGCCAGCACGTGCCCTTGCAAGCCGATGGACGGCAGCTGCGCCAGATTGAGCAGTCCCGCGACCTCCTGCATCCCTTCCTGCAGCGCATCAATGCCGACGAAAATCAGGCCGAAGCCGGCCAGGGCGAGACCCAGAACCGCCCAGCGTCCCTGGGCCAACAGTTTCAAGAACGCGCCCAAGCCCACCAGAGGCAAGGCATACAGGCCGATGCTCACCTTGAGTCCCAATTCGGACACGATCTATCCCGTGCCCGTGGTACCCAGACTGGCGCCGAAGACCACTCCCACGGCCTGGGGAAAGGTCAACAGCCCCGCGCTGACAAAGCCGATCACCGTGACCGTGGTCGCACTGGAGGACTGGACCAGGGCCGTTACCAGAGCTCCGGAAACAAAGGCCTTCAGCGGAGTGCCCGTGAACCGCGCCAGGGCCCTGCGCAAGGCCTGCCCGGCCAAGGCCTTCAGGGCGTCAATGAACAAGGCCATGCCCAGCAGGAACAACCCCAGGCCGCCGAAGAGCTTGAAAAACATGACGGTCATGGCTGGCCTGTCATGCGCCGGATTTCGGCCCAACCTGGGCTGCCCTCAACGTGTCCAGGGCGATACAAAGCGCAGCGCATGGGCAGGGTTGAACGGCTCGGCGGTCCGTGAACAAAAACCTCCGACCTCATCCGCCGCCCTCCACGGGCTTGAACCTGGCCCCGACGAGGGTCGCCAGAATCACCAGTGTCGTGGAAATGAAAATCATGATGATGCCCAGGGCGGACAGTCTGCCCCACAGGCCATCCTCGGCGAAACGCAGAATCTGCACGGCCAACACCTCGGTGCCGGGCCGGGAAAGGACCACGGAGAGGGTCAGCTCCCGCACGAACATGGTGGCCATCAGTATCCAGCCGGAGACCAAGCCCGGAACGAGCAGGGGAATCACGATCCTGCGCAGGGTGGTGAAGGTCCCGGCGCCGCAGACCTGGGAGGACTCCTCCAGATGGCTGTGCACCTGAACAAAGGCGCTGGCCAGGGGGCGGATCCCGTAGGGCAGGTAAGTGGCGATGTACCCGATGAGCAGGGCCCATATCGTGGCGTACAGCGGGGTGCGCACGAAGAACCACATGAAGCCCACGCCAATGACGATTCCCGGAAAGGAAAAAGAGAGGAAGCTCAAGGAATCCAGGATGCCCGCGGCCTTGGTGCGAACCTTGACGATCACGTAGGCCACCAGCAAAGACAGGCTCACGCCCAGGCTGGCCCCGACAACGCCCAGAAAGACGCTGTTTTTCAGGGAAAGCAACGAAACTGGGTCGCTCAGCACGTCGGCCCAATGCTTCCAGCTGATCATGGAAAAAGCCCTGGCGCTGGGGACCATGCTGTAGGGCACCAGGGAGGTATAGAACAGGACCAGAACCGGAAGAACGATCAGGATCACGGAAAGCAGGGCCACCACGGCAAAGAGGGGATACCTGGCCTTTTTCAGTTCAACCACCGTGGGCCGGTAGCCCCGGCTGGAAATGGTCACGAATTTTTCACTTTCCGAGGTCAGGTAACGGTACAGGAAAATCAAGGTCACCGAGGTCGCCAAAACGCTCATGCCCACCGCGGCGGCCTTGCCGTAGTCAGGGGCGAAGCCCGTGGAGATCATCTGGTAGATGTGCGTGGCCAGAACCTGCACCCGCCCGGGCATGCCGATCACCGAAGGCACGGCAAAAGAGGCCAGGCTGCGCACGATGCCCAGGATGAAGGCGGCCAGGATAGCCGGCCGGAGCACCGGCAGAGTCACCCGGAACAGGGTCCGCCAGGTCGAGGCGCCGCTCACCCTTGAGGATTCCTCCAGAGCCACGTCAAAGGAAGCCATGGCCGGGGCGATGATCAGGTAGGCAATGGGCAGGTCCAACAGGCCCTCCACCAGAATCATGCCCCACAGGCTGTAAATGTTCAGGGAAAAGTCCTGTAGCAGCGGGATCTGCTTGAAAATGAGGTTGAGCAGGCCGTTGGTGGGGTTCAAAAGCAGGACCCAGCTCACGGAAAAGAGCACATGCGGGATCATCATCGGGATGATGGAGATGACCTTGAACATGAACTTGCCCGGAATATCGGTGCGGTTGTTCAGGTAGGCCAGAAACAGGGCCAGGAACGTGGCCACCGAGGCCGAGCCGAAGACGAAAATCGCGGTGTTGACAATGATCCTGGCCAGGGCCGGATCCGTATACGCCCGGACATACTTGTCCAAGGTGAAGACCCCGAAGGCGCCCAGCCCCTTGGAAAAGCTGCCGAAGAACAGCATGGCCACCGGACAGATGGTCAGGAAGCCGACCACGAGGATCAGGCTATAGGTCAGGACGGATCGTGTTTTGAACATCTTCCAGTTATCCGTGATCCGGCCGCGACACCCCGCACCGGCCTGTTCAGGCCGTTTGGAGGCGTTGCGCCAGCTTGTTCCGCGGGCCGGCCGCTACTGAGTGATCAGCAGGCAATGTTCAGGGGCCACGTGAAAGGTGATGGGGTCGCCTTCGCTCAGGGAGGCGTCGGGATCGATCTTGGAGATCAACCGTTCCTCCTTGACCCGGATTTCAGCTTCGTAGGCCTCGCCCACGAAGACCAGGGACTCGATCCGTCCGTGGACGATATTGGTGCTTGTCTGCTCCCCTTCCGGCAAAAATTGAAAGAACTCCGGCCGGATGCATAATGTGACCTCGCTGCCCGGAGCAATGTCCCGCTTCTGGCAGGTCAGGCGCCCCAGCGCCGAGTCCACGAGCGTGGTTTCCTTATCCTGGGCCGTGACCCGGGCTTTGATCAGGTTGGCCCGGCCGATGAAATCGGCCACAAAGCGATGATCAGCGTCAAAATAAATCTTTTTGGGACTGCCTATTTCAATGATCCTGCCCTCCCGCATCACCGCAATGCTGTCGGACAGGGCCAGAGCCTCGATGCGGTCGTGGGTCACGTACACCGCGGTGATGTTCAGCCCGGTCAAGAATGTGCGCAGTTCCTTGCGGGTTTCCTCGCGCAGCTTGGCGTCCAGGTTGCTCAAGGGCTCGTCAAAAAGAATCACCTTGGGCTCGGCCACCAGGGCCCGAGCCAGGGCCACCCGCTGCTGCTGGCCTCCAGAGAGCTTGGTTGCCGGCCGCATTGCAAAGCCGGCCAGGTGGACGAACTGCAGGGTTTTTTCCACCTTCCGGCGGATGACCTCCCTGGACATCTTGCGGGTCTGCAGGGGATAGGCCACGTTGTCGAAAACATTCATGTGCGGCCAGATGGCATAGGTCTGGAAGACCATCCCCAGCCCCCGGCGTTCCGGAGGAACAAAGACATGCCGCTGGCCGGACCAGACCACCTCGTCGCCGATGCTGATTTCCCCCCTGTCCGGCGTTTCAAGGCCGACGATGCTCCGCAGCAGGGTGGTTTTGCCGCATCCGCTGGGTCCCAGCAGGGTGAAGATCTGGTTGGCCGGGATGGTCAGATCCACGTCGTCCAGGGCCTTGATGGTCTTGCCCTCGGAAAAATAATGCTTGCTGACCTTGCTGATTCGTATTTCCATGGCGCTCTTTCATTGCCTGCGGCGGCGGAAAAGGCCCAAAGCGGGGGCAGGGAGAGACAAGGTTCCCAGGCTCTCGACGGGCGCAGGGGACCTCGTCTGTCGGACAACACGTTGCCCGGCCTGAAGACCAGGCCGGGCAACGATAGTTTCCGTGGGACTGGACGCCTTACGACACCTTGAATATCTTCTGGAATTCCTCGCCCCATTTCTGGATTTCCTCGTCCGTCAGCTCCCGAATGGGCAGGACCCGGGCCGTGTCCATGTCTTCAATTGGCGGGAAAATCCCGGGATGGAGCACGTACTCGCCCACATCCCTGGCCAGCATGGTCATGGCCTCGCTGGACAGCCAATAATCCACGAACAGCCTGGCCGCGTTGGGGTGCGGGGCCTTGGAGGTGATGGCGATGGCCCGCGGCGTGCCCAGCAGGGGCTGCTCCACCCTGGCCCAGTCCAGCGGGGCCGGGGCCTTGGTGATGATGTACTTGGGCATGGAAATGGCGATCAGCTTTTCCCCGCTTTCCACCGGAGCCGGGGTGGGGCCGAAGGAGGCCACGAACATCGGATTGTTGGCCGCCAAGCCCTTGAGAAAATCCCTCCACTCGTCCTCGCTGGCAAAGACGTTCTCCTTCAGCCCGATGAGCCAGGAGATGGTCGTGGCGTGGGAAGCGGGATTGGCCATCACGATCTTGTCCTTCCATTTCGGGTCGGCCAGGTCCTCATAGCGCTTGGGCACATCAGCGGCCTGGACCAATTCCTTGTTGTAGATCAGGCCCACGTATTCAATCCCGAACAGCTGGATGCCGCCTTGCTTGCGCGTCCATTCCTCATAGCCGGCAGCGGCCGGGGAGGAATAGTCGGCCAGCACGCCGCGCTCCCGGAGCATCTCCAGCACGGGCAGCGGGGCCTGGACCACGTCGGCCATCAGTTTCCCGGCTTCAAACTCGGTGAGCACCGTGGCCACGAATTTGGCCGTGGAAATCCGGGTATACTCGCCCTTGACCCCGGTGGCCGCGGAAAAGGCCTCCATGATCGGCTCAATGGCGGTGATGTTGGCGTAGAATGTGGCCCTGCCCTCGGCCTTGGCCTGTTCCGCCAGGGAGGCGTCCTGGGCAAACGCCGAGGAAGACAACAACGAAGCCATGAGCAAAAGCAAGAATTTTTTCATACGTTTTTCTCCATGGGTTTGTGGAACCATCAGGAAAAGTCCGAAACAATCCTTTGCCGTTCTCGTCCTCCTCGACCCGCTCTTCAAAGCCGGCGTGCATCCTGGCGGGGATGGGGCATTCTCACTGTTACGGACAATGCTTTAATAAAAGGTTCCAGGGCTTGTCAAAGAAAAACGCCGCCATGAGAAACGCGGAAAGCCCGGCTTCTTGGCAGCCCGACGCTTTTCCCGGACCGTGCAATACTACCCGACCGCCAGTCTTATGATAACTCCCGGCGGGCCATGGCCAGGAGGGGGGGTGATCTTTTTCGCCGCCCAAGAATTTGTCCGCCAGATTACCACATTACGCCGTCAGGGGAAGCACGCTCGATCTTTGCTGAGAGCAGTTGCATCAGTCCGGGATTTTTCGTAAAATTTATATATTCAGGATACACTCGCGCCGAACAATACAGACACATCCAAATGATAGAGAGATCCTGGACCATCGCGCTGATGACCGCCCTGCTGCTGGGTGCCTTGGCCACAACCCTGTTCACCAGCTATGTCGTGACCTGCAAAGCCCTGGGCAAGGAAATCAGCAAAAACACACTTACGCTGACCAGCGACAACATCTATTCCGACCCACTTTCTCACCAAGAAAGCCACCCATGACCCCACGCGCCGATTCAGACAGTATTCTTCACGCCGTAAACGACAAGCCCGGCTGGGGGCTGTGCCTGCTTTTGGGCCTGACCCATGTTACCCTGATTTTCGACGGGATCATCTTTCTGCCCATCATGATCGGCAAGGCCACGCCCACGCCGCCAGATCAGGTGGCCTTCGTCACCTTCGCCACGATCATGGTTGCGGCCCTGGGCACCCTGATCCAGACCCTGCGCGTGGGGCGCATTGGCTGCGGGTTCGTGCTCTTCATGGGCTCCTATTCCGCCTTTCTGGCCTGCGCCCTGGGCGCCGTGCGCATGGGCGGGCTGGAACTGATGGCTACCATGACCATGCTCAGCGCGCCGGTGGTTTTTTTCTATTCCTATTTCTTGCGGTTTTTACGCCATATCGTCACCCCGCAAATCGGCGGGATCATGATCATTCTCGTGGCGCTAAGCCTGATGCCCATCGCCATCGAGCTGTGGCAGGGCGGCTTCCCAGACCGCCCCGGTTTCGGGTCGTATCCCAACTATGTCGTGGGTGTGATCACCATGACCGCCCTCGTGCTGTTGATGCTTTTCGGCAACACCACGCTGCGGCTCTGGACCCCGCTTCTGGGACTATGCGCGGGGTGTGCGGCGTCTTGGTTTTTCGGAATTCTCCGGCTTGAACAGACCCTTTCCGCGCCCTGGATCGGGTTGCCCCAATGGGTCTGGCCCGGCCTGGAACTGGAACTGGGGCTGGGCCATATGCCGCTGTTGGCGGCATTCCTTATGGCCGCGCTGGTCAGCTCCATGGAAGGCACCGGAAACATTATGCTCGTTCAGCAGTTCTCGCTGCGCCGGTTTCGCAAGGTGGACTACCAGCAAGTCCAGGCCGGACTTTACGGCGACGCCGCGGCCAAGGGGCTGGCCGGATTATGCGGGGCCGCGCCTGTGGCCACGTTCTGCGACAATCTGCCGCTGCTCAAGATGACCCGCGTGGCGTCCCGCCGCGTCGGTTTGTCGGGCGCAGCCATCCTGTTCGCCCTGGCCTTCCTGCCTAAGATTTCCGGTTTTCTGCTGGACCTGCCCGCCCCGGTCATCGGCGGCATGCTCGTGATCATCTGCGGGATGCTCTTTGCCGCGGGCATCGGTTTGATCACCAGCTCCGGACTGGGTTTCCAGGTCGGGCTGATTCTGGGACTGTCCCTTTGCGCCGGACTTGTGGCCGAGACCCGCAACTTCTTTCCGGACGTAATGCCTGTGGCCTTGGCCCCGATGCTGCAAAACGGCGTGGCCATGGGCGGATTCGTGGCCATGTTCATGAGCCTCTTGCTGGCCCTCTTTCCCAAACCTCGGATGACGTTCCGGCTTTTACCCCGACGAGAGGAAATGCCCAAACTGTTGGCCACGCTGGAGCACGTCCGGCATAGATTCAAGATGAGCGATACAAGCTTTCACCGCCTGCGTCTGGCCTGCGAAGAGACGTTCAGCCATCTTTGCGAGCACATCGCCGACGAGGACAAGACCTGTCTGTTCGATATCCAGCGTAAGGAGGACGGCATGTTCGTGGAGATTATCTGCGGTTCACAGGTCGAAGACGTGGACCAGTGCCTCCCTCCGGTCCACCCCTCCTGCGCGGACGACCGGGAGCTTTCACGGCTGGGGCTGTTTTTGCTGGCCAGGACGGCCCGCAACGTGCTGCACTTTCACCTTTCCGGGAATACCTACATTTCCTTTTGCATTGATGATTGATTAGGGGACCCCGCGCAGTCATCAACCACCTCAATTTTTGCATGATGGCCACTACAATCGGGACCTACGCCATGCAACTCGAGAAAGCCCCGAATCGCCGACACGCAGTTAGAGGCCGCAAGCATTTTGCCTTCTCCGATGTCCGCAGAAAGTTCTCCAAGACCATCATGCGAGGGGATTTTCTGACCATCTGCCCGTGCAAGCCCAAACCCTTACTGAATGCAATCGTTGCGGCAGTGCCGGGCAGGCGGCATGATCGAATTCCGTGAAACTTCAGGAACCCATCATTTTCCGTCCGGAATCTTTGCAGCCTGCGTAGTCTGTGGATCAAAGATTTTTATCCGCAAACCGCGCCGATTTTTGCGGATTTTTTGTGATTCCTATTTTATTATTCTCTTTTAATCTGCGTCATCTTCGGTTTATGCCAGGGAAAAGGTTGCCAATTAAACGCAACTCTCCCGGAGAACAGGAAGAACGATGGTACAGACGGTTCCTTCGCCCACTTGGCTGTGAATGAACACTTCGCCTTGATGATCTTCGATAATCGTGCGGGAAAGGGCCAGCCCAAGGCCTGTCCCTTTGGTTTTGGTGGTGATGAACGGGTTGAAAATATCCTTCAAGTTCTCCGGGGCGATTCCTTTCCCGGTGTCACTGACAAGGATTTCGACGCAGCCGTCCTTGAGGCGTGTTTCAAGGGACAGCTTCCCCCCTTGGGGCATGGCTTCCACCGAATTCTTGACGATATTTATGAGAACCTGTTTAATCTGCTTTGGATCAAAAAAGCTCTCCGGAATATGGGGATCAACGGTTTTGACCAATGCTATATGATGATCGTCAAATTCCTGCTCAAAAAAGGCGGAGACTTCCTCTACCACGCTGTTGATGCGAGCCATGCTCTTTTTTGGCTTGGACAGCTTGGTAAAGTCGCTGATATCCGTAAGGAACTCCTCTAATCTTTTGACTTCAGTGATGATGATTTGCAACTTTTCTCTGTTTTTGTCGTCTTGGCCCATGCCGCGAAGAACCTGTTGGGCAAAGCCGCTGATGACCATCAAGGGGTTCTTGATTTCATGGGAGATATAGGCCACCCCGAGACCGATGGAGGCCAATCTTTCCGATTCCAGAACCTTTTTTTCCAATCTCTTCCGTTCGGTCAAATCCTGAAAGAACATCACGGTCCCCAGGCTCTTTCCCTGATCATAGATGATGCTTGCCGAAAGCCACACGGGCACCTCGTTGCCGGCACTGTTGACAATGGTGGTCTCATAGTCGGCCAGTTTGCCGGGCCCCCCGTATCCATCCCCGTTCAGGACTTCCCATACTCTCTTGGACTGGCCGCGCGGATAGAGCCTGGCCACATCCATCTTGCCAACAACCTCCCCGCATGCGTATCCAAAGATCTTTTCCGCACCCTGGTTGAAGATGACGATGTTTTCTCGATCATCCGTGGCCACGATCCCATCAATGGAACCCTCAATGAGATTTCTCTGGAAATCGTAGACCCTGCGCAATTCATCCCTGGAGACTTTTAGATTCCTGGTCATGTTGGAAAAAGCATCCGCAAGCCTGACGATCTCGTCACCGCCATGCATCTTGTACACCCTGCATTTTTGACACGCATCAAGTTTCTCTGTAAACTTTCCCATGGGAGCCCCGGTGCACAGGGTCCCCTCGATAAACCAGCACATTTCCTCGGTTTTGCCAAAGGCCGGGCAATGGGTTTTGTCGCATTTCTCAATCTCCCAACACTTGACCTTCGGGCCGAAGTCAAAGGTGACATCCAGGTTCCCGCGGCTGATCTCGTCTGCGAGACGGGTGAGTTGCGTAACAGGGCGGGTAATATACTTGGACAGGCGTTGACTGATAAAAATGCCCCCCACAATGACCGCAGAAACGGCTCCCAGCAATATGATGAAGAGTTTTCCGATAAGCCGGTCGATGACGGCTTTATTCACCCCCACACGAACCGTTCCGACCCGGTAAAAACCCTCTTTCGCAGGCACGGCAATGTCGTAGATATATCCTTCAGGGGTCTTGACGGTCTTGATGCTCCGGATCTGATCCGGCCCAATGCTGTTGGCTTGCATAACCCACGAGGGAAACTCGCCGATAAACGTATGGGCCAGCAATTCCTGGTTGTTATCAAGGATGACGATGTAGGATATAATGAGTCTTCTCTCTTCGAGCTGCATTTCATCAAAGATCAAGCCGGTCAGCATGGGCTTGTTGCCTATCAGGATGTAGGCCGTGCTCAGACGGGCTATGCTCTGGGCAACGGCCACCCCCCTTCTGGTAAGCTCTGAGGTCATGCTGGGCAGGAGCACCCAGCGGATCACAATAACCACGGCTATCGCCAGAAGAACCACGATGAATGTGGTGCTGAACAAAACCTTGTTCTGAAAACTCAGCTTGCGAAGTGTTTCCATGTTCCAGAAACTATCTCTTGAAATGCGTCCAGTCGGTAAACATGGTGACCTTGCCGTCTTCAATCCTGCTGAAGTATACCTGATCCAATCCCTGGCGGTCATTGGGACCAAAGGATACCTTGGCGCCGATACCCACAAAGTATATGTCCAACGTCTCTATGGCACTGATGAAGTCTTCCCTGGCCAGCTCTTTTCCGACCCGCCTCAACCCCTCGATCAGGATTTTGGCATTGAGGAATCCTTCAAATCCCGCGAAGGTGGGGGTATATTGCGGAAAGTATTTATCCAGCAGGCGGGCATAGTCCTCCGCAGCCGGCAGCAGGATCCTCTCCTGGGGTGGTGGAACCACCTGGGTGATAATGACCCCGTCCCCTTCCTTGCCCAATCTCCTGGCCAATTCCTCGGAACCCACAAAAGAGACGTTGTGGAAGATGGGGTTGAAGCCTTTTGACTTGGCCAACCTGATGAACTTGGCGCAGGAGTCATAGGTGCCGATCATGATCACCGCCTGGGCCTGAGAGGCGATAATCTTGTCCAGCCCGTCCTCCACATCCAGGGTCCCCCGGACGTAACTGCCCGTGGCAACCGGGGCAAGGCCGTATTTTTGCAGGGCGATCTCCGTCCCGGCAAGGCCGTCGAACCCATAGTCGTCATCCTGGAAGAAGACCGCTATCTTTGCTATCCCCAGATCTTCCACAAAGTGTTTCACCATCGCACCGGTTTCCTGATAATAGGAGGCCCGGACATTGATGATGTAGCGCTTGAAGGGTTCTCTCAAGGCATTTGCCCCGGTGAACAGGCCCAGAAGCGGGATTTTGGCCTCCTCCACAATGGGGATGATTTTGACCGATGTGGGCGTGCCTACGTAATTGAACAGGGCGAAGACCTTGTCCTCATTGATCAGTTTTTGGGTGTTGAACACGCACCTGGGGGGGTCGTACCCGTCGTCGTAGGCAATCACTCTTATCTTCCTGCCATGGACCCCCCCCTGTTCTTCATTGATAAAGTTTATGTACGAAAGCGCTCCGTGGAGGGTCTGGGTTCCCAGGTGCCCGGCATGACCCTCCAGGGCCAGCGAAGAACCTATCAGGATTTCGTTATCGGTCACACCTGGAACCGCCCGCGCCCTTTTTATCTTCTCCCAATCAACCAGCAAAACAAACTTGCCGTCCTTGATCTGGGTAAAATATACCCTTTCCAACCCTTGGTGATCATCAGGACTGAATGTCAGGGTGTTGGCAATACCCAGGGAATATTCCTCAATGGAATTGATGGCATCAATGAATTTCTCCCGGTTCAAATCCCTGCCGACCCGGATCAGGCCTGCCACCAGCACCCTGGCGTTGATGTACCCCTCAAGCCCCACAATGCTCAAATTTTCCTCAGGATAGTATATTTTAAGAAGATTGTTGTATTCATCAGCACCCCAGAGCAAGGTTCTGACCTCCGGCGCTTCAGGCGGTGGGACCACCTGGGTGACAATGACCCCGTCCCCTTCCCTGCCCAATCTCCTGGCCAACTCATCGGATCCTACAAAGGAGACATTGTGGAAGATGGGGTTGAAGCCTTTTGACTTGGCCAGCCTGATGAACTTGGCGCAGGGGTCATAGGTGCCGATCATGATCACCGCCTGGGCCTCAGAGGCGATGATCTTGTCCAGCCCGTCCTCCACATCCAGGGTCCCGCGGATATAGCTGCCCGTGGCAACAGGATTCAGGCCGTATTTTTGCAGGGCGATTCCCGTCCCGGTCAGGCCGTCGAATCCATAGTCGTCATACTGGTAGAAGACCGCTATCTTTGTTATCCCCAGATCTTCCACAAAGTGTTTCACCATCGCACCGGTTTCCTGATAATAGGAGGCCCGGACATTGATGATGTAGCGCTTGAAGGGCTCTCTTAAGATGTTTGCCCCGGTGAACAGGCCCAGAAGCGGAATTTTGGCCTCCTCCACAATGGGGATGATTTTGACCGATGTGGGCGTGCCTACGTAATTGAACAGGGCGAAGACCTTGTCCTCATTGATCAGTTTTTGGGTGTTGAACACGCACCTGGGGGGGTCGTACCCGTCGTCGTAGGCAATCACCCTGATCTTCCTGCCATGGACCCCCCCCTGTTCATTGATGAAATTGAGATACGACAGCGCTCCTCGGAGGGTCTGGGTGCCCAGATACCCGGCATGACCCTCCAGGGCCAGCGAGGATCCGATCAGAATCTCAGTGTCCGTGACTCCAGAAACGGGCCCAACAACAGGTTGGGTCGCTCTGTCGCACGAACAAGGCAAGAAAACGAGAAAAAACACCACGCCGAATATTCTTATCCAGTGCCTCATCCTTTTCTCCCTGGTTTTCATCCGCAAGGCCTTTTGTCTCCTGATAAAAATTCCTTGGATGGGATGTTGATTGAGTGCAAATTGCTTTTTTCCAAATCACCGGGACTGACCCCATCGGATGTGTGCATGTCTGCCTAAGGCAGTCTGGGACAATTTTTTGTAAAGTTTTCCATACACGAGATATCCAGGGCATGGCAGATGCGTCAAGCGTGTTCTACATAACGTCGGAAGACTTTGTGTATGCAGGTGACAGGACGTCACCCCGACGATCTTACGATCGTCGAGAGGTCAACGAAAAACCGCGCTTTTCCGTTGACCGAAACGTCGAACATGCAGGACGGATTTTCGACGCCATGTATAGCACTGCGGGACAGCACTGCCCGGTTGGGACGGCGAGGCAGCCAGCCGGGATTTCACAACAGCCCTTTGAGGCAAGCATATTCCGCGGGGAAGAGGGCGTGCGCACATTCTGCGGCCAACGTCGACGACCTTCATGAAAAAAAGGACGTATCGGAGAAAAAACAAAAGCTTGGAAATGATGCTTGACCCATTTTTGAGACACCAAGGAGAAACGTGCAGTCCGATCATGTGTCCACCGGAAAAAATAAATGAAAGCTTGCACCCTGACCGGGCGCGCTTTTGACCTGAATGTATCCCCCATGATCCTCGACAATTTTTTTGCATATGGGCAGGCCGAGCCCTGAACCGAGACTCTTCCCCGTGGCAAAGGGTTCGAAAAGGACATCCATCAGTGCTTCTGGCACGCCCGGCCCGTTGTCCGCAACAACCATCTCCACCCATTGCCGGCCTTCACGCTCAACAGTGTCCGCACCGACCGTCAATCGGCCCCCTTGAGGCAAGGCATCCAGGACATTTTCCAGCAAATTATTGAGGACAATGTCGATTTGACTTGGGTTCATCAAAATGTTCGGCAGTTGCGAAGATACGCTCACCTGCACCTCGATTTTTTGGGCCTCGAATTTTTGGCCATACCGATCCAGGGCGTTTTGGATGACCGGGCCCAGGGATTGTTTTGGGCCCATGGGTAATGAATCCTGCGAAAAAATGAGTACATCCTTCAAGAGTTTTTCCAACCGGATCAACTCCGCCAAGATGATCCGAGCGTACTTGCATTCCAGCTCGCCTTGGGCAACCTTTTCCAACCGTCGGGCAAAGCCTCCCGCGGCGGTGAGAGGGTTGCGGATGGCATGGGTTATGTTGGCGGTCATGCGGCCCAAGGCTGCCATTTTTTCGTTATAGACGAGTTGTTCCTGGGCCTTTTCCAACTCATGCCTGATCCGATTGATCGCCTGCTCAAGGGTGAGATTCCATTGCTGCAGGCGCACCCTTGAGGCGTTCAGCTCTTCCAGCATGGTGTTGAAGCTGATGCCCAGCAATCCCAATTCGTCCCGGGCCGGACTTGGTTGTATCTGGCCGGTTGCATCCTGGAAGGAAAGCAACAGGTTTCGCAGATTCAATACGACCATCCGGTTGAAGAGGATGCCCAAGGAAACGAAAATAAAGAGCAAGGTCGCAAAGACCGCTAAAAAGCCGGAAATGGCCTTTTTTTGAACCTGAGCCAAGGCGTTGTCCACGGATATGCCTACGGAGACCAGCCCGGCCAATTCTCCAGCACTCCGCCAGAACCCCCCCTTGTCGCCGTATAGCTGGATCAGTTCCATGGGGGCGTGCGCCGGGTCGCCGTGGCACCGTAGGCAGTCCTGCTCAAAGACAACCGGTTTGAAACGACTGAACACCGGATATCCATCTATTTTGACTATTCCATGCCAGTCCGTGACACCGGGGTTTTGCCGGAAATACTCAATCATTGCCAACTCGGTATCATTGGCTTCATACAGGGGATTGCGGGCGTTGATGGACGTCCGGCGGTACTCCAGGTCCGGCAGGGCCGGAGAAAGACGGTCCATGACAGCCCGTCCCACATAGGATGTGGACATGGCCTCACGGACGAAGTGTTCATCACCCAGTAATTCGAACATGACAGGCCGCAATTCCTCCCTGACATAGTTTCTGCTGGCCTCCACGGCAGACATGACCAGTTCCGACTTGGCGTAGGCCTGTTCTTCCAGTTGTTGTCTTTCATAAAAATAAATGAGGAAAGCCCCCACAAGGCAACAAATGAGCAGAATCAACGAAGTGCCGATCAAGAACTTGGTCTGCAACCCCGGGGAGGGGCGCGTCCACTGCTGATGGCCGTGAGCTTTCGGCTCTCCGTGTGTCCGGGATTGCGATTCGTTTGTTGGCATGTCGAAGGAATTCCCTTAATTATGATGGGATGGCCCCGCCCCTTTAAAAGGGGTATGCGTCAAGGACACACCAACCCTTGAAGGAGGCCATCCCATCACTGTTAACTTCGGGCTATCCTGGATTTTCCCTGTATTTTCTTTCCAGGCTTTTTCAAACTTTTTATATTCCATATCTGGAAAAAACATTTTTTTAAAGACATGGTCCCTGGAAAAGGCAAAAGCCCGAAGACTCGAGATGTCTCATGTTCATTGACACATTCCGCTGATATGAACATTCCAACTTCCAGCGGGATACCCCATCCTGCAAACCGCCAGGATGGGGCTCAAGTCATGATCGGCTTCAGTCCCCATTACGTGGAAGCCTTGCCGGGACTGTTCGCCATGATGCAAAAATCCCGGATCGTCGCTTTGGAGGAACCACGGGCGCCGGGGTTTCAGGCCATGCTCTCCGGCGATATGCCCATTGACGACTATCTGCTCTTGGTGGATTCGGGATTCCCGGAATTCGCGACCCGGATGTGCCAGGCGCTTCGTATCCTCTGGCGACAAGGCACGCGCATTGAACAGGTGGACCCCTATTTGGACCGCCTGGTGACGATCAACGAATGCTTCGCCGACCAAAAAACCCCCGCGGACGTGATGGCCCAACGTCCGAAAAACACCGCCCTTTGCCCATACTTGCACTTCTCTAAAATTTTGCATAGTAATTATCTCTTTTTCGCATTTTCCAGGTTGACACATTGATGACCGTCAGAGGCCCGCACCTCTCCATTCCCCATATCCGCCTGCTGCCCCGCGTTTTCAATCTCACCTCGAAGCAGGTCGAGTCCTGGCCCGAGGGCGTACGCGCCCTGGCCGTTGACCTGGCCGCGGAGCTCTTTTTGCTGCGAGCCAATCCATTCATCCCCGTGGACATGGTCCGGCGCAGCGTCCAGGCGCAGTTCGCTGCCCAGGCCCCATCCCTGGCTCCAGAGTACGCCCAGGCCCTGGAACAGGCCCTCAAGGCTTACTGGCGGGAATACGACGCGGACCAGGAGTTCAAGGCCCACCTGGTCAAGCGCCTTGTGGACTGCCTTCCCGCGGAATGCGTCTGCGACCAGCCCAACACCCTGGTGGAATGCTCCACCGACGCCACGGACCTGCGCCTGGAACTGCCCATGCTGGTCGTTGCCCCGGAAAACACCGCGCAGGTGCAGTGCATTGTCCGGCTGGCCAACGAGCTGGGCTTTTGCATCGTGCCCCGGGGCGGCGGCTCGGGCCTGACCGGCGGGGCCATCCCCGCGGGCAGACGCTCGGTGATCGTGAGCCTCAGCCGAATGAAACAAATCCTGCGCATTGACGCCAAAGCCATGGTCCTTTGCGCCCAGGCCGGGGTGATCACCCTGAACGCCATTCAGGCCGCTGCCCGGCACGGCCTGCTGCTCACCGTGGACCCGGCCTCCAAGGCCGCCTCGTCCCTGGGGGGAAACATCTCGGAAAACGCCGGCGGCCCCTTTGCCTTTGAATACGGCACCACCCTGGACAATGTTTTAAGCTACGTCATGGTCCTGCCCACGGGCCAGACCGTGGAGGTCAGGCGCCGGGACCACCCCCGGCACAAGATCATGGCCCGGGAGGAGGCGGTCTTCGACGTACTGGACCACCAGGGCAGGCTTCAGGAAACCATTGCGCTCAAGGGCGGGGACATCCGCGGAGCCGGCCTGGGCAAGGACGTGTCCAACAAATATTTGGGCGGCCTGCCCGGCATCCAGAAAGAGGGCGTGGACGGGATCATCACCGAGGCCTGCTTCACCCTGCACCCCAAACCCACCCATTCCCGCACCCTGTGCCTGGAGTTCTACGGCCGCTCCATGCATGCGGCCATGCTGGTGATCAACGACCTGGTGGCCCTGCGCGACGCCATTCGGGACCAGGGCGATCTGGTGAAGATGTCCGCCCTGGAGGAATTCGGCTCCAAATACGTCCAGGCCATCGAGTACAAAAACAAGTCCGTCCGCTACGAGGGCGAACCCATTTCCGTACTCCTGGCGCAGATGGATGCGGACGACGAAACCGCCCTGAACGCGGCCGTGGACTCGGTGGTGGACATTGTCGGCCCTTACGAAAACGTGGACGTGTTCGTGGCTGAAAACAGCCACCAGGCTGAAATTTTCTGGGAGGACCGCCACCGGCTCAGCGCCATCACCCGGCGGACCAGCGGGTTTAAGATCAATGAGGACATCGTCATCCCCCTGGAGGTGATTCCGCAGTTCGCCGATTTTTTGGAAAACCTGAACCTGCGCTGCCTGGCTAAGACCTACCGCAAGGCCCTGCGGGAAGTTTCCGAGCTGCCGGACGTGGACGTGCAGGACGAGTTCATTGACATGGAAGTGGACTACGCGGCCCGCATCCTCAAGGGGGAAATCACGGCCAAAGAGCTTTCGGACCAGGAGTTCGAGGTGCAGACCCAGTTCTTCTTTCAGGACCTGCGCCGCCGTTATCCCCGCCTGCGGGACGAGCTGGACAAGATCCTGGCCGCCATGCGCGGCACCCGGATCATCGTGGCCAACCACATGCACGCCGGCGACGGCAACTGCCACGTGAACATTCCGGTCAATTCCAATGATCCGCACATGCTTCGCCAGGCCGAGGAGGCCGCGGCCGAGGTCTTTGCAAAGGTCCTGGAGCTCAAGGGCGCTGTTTCCGGCGAACACGGCATCGGCATCACCAAAATCGCCTACCTGCCCGAGGAAAAGATCCAGGCCTTGAAGGCCTACAAATCCAAGGTGGACCCCCACAACGTGATCAATCCCGGCAAGCTGGTCCGCCGGGAGCAGCCCGAGCCTCCCTACACCTTTTCCTTTAACCGGCTGATCCAGGACCTGCGCCAGAGCGGCCTGCCCGAACGGGACCGCCTGATCCGCTTGCTGATCAACATCCAGACCTGCTCGCGCTGCGGCAAATGCAAGCAGGTCTGTCCCATGTACCTGCCGGAACAAGGCCTGCTCTTCCATCCCCGCAACAGGAACCTCAGCCTGGGCGCGATCATCGAGGCCGTGTTCTACACCCAGCTCCAGTCCGGCCAACCCGCCCCGGGGCTGCTCAGGGAGCTGGGCCGCCTCATGGAACACTGCACCAGTTGCGGCAAGTGCATGGCCGCCTGCCCGGTGAAGATCGACACCCCGGCCGTGGTGCTCGAGCTGCGCGGCTATCTGCAGGGCAAAGGCGCGGACAGCCACCCCGTCAAGAGCCGGCTGCTGAACTATCTGGCCGCGGCCCCGGCCAGCCGCCTGCCCCGGACCGCCAAATTCCTGACCCTGGCCCAGAACGTCCAGAACAAGGCCGTGGGCCTGATTCCCTCAACCTGGCGGCAACGCGCCCAGAGCCCGCTGCTCCGGGGCCAGGGAGCAACCCTGGAACTGCACAATCTGGCCGAAACCCTGCACCTGCACAAGGGCGCTCTATTCACCCCGGCCGGCCCGGGCCAGGCCTGCCAGGACAGGGAAACCGTGTTCTACTTTCCGGGCTGCGGCGCCGGGCTGTTCTTCCGCACCATCGGTCTGGCCACGATCTGGCTGCTGCTGGAGGCGGACTGTCAGGTGATCCTTCCGGAACACCACCTCTGCTGCGGCTATCCCCTGCTGGCCGGCGGATGCGAAAAGGCCTTCCAAACCAACCGGGAAAAAAACATCGCTTCCATGCGACGCCAGTTGAACAAGGCCCACGGCCTGGGATTCACGGCCACGCACCTGATCACGGCCTGCGGGTCATGCCGCGAGGGTCTGCGCGACTACAACCTCTCGACCGACTTTGGCCCGGCCCTGATCCAGCAGGACGCGCTGCAGTTCGTTTTGCAGCGCCTGGAGCAAAAGCGGTCCGGCCCGTTGCCCGTCCTCCGGGAGCCGATCCTCTACCACGCCTCGTGCCACAGCGAATGGTCCGGCGTGGATGGAGTCAAGTCCGGGGAGCTCTATGCCCGGGCCCTGGGCAAACACTTGAACGCGCCGGTGCACATCAGCCCGCACTGCTGCGGGGAAAGCGGACTGGGGGCGATGACCTCCCCGGGCCTCTACAACAAGCTGCGCCGCCGCAAAATCGACCAGTTGCGCCAGGACCTGCTGCAGGATGTCCGCGGACCGATTCTTGTGGGCTGCCCCTCCTGCCGCATCGGCCTGACCCGCTGCCTCAAGGAATTGGGGGAGCGCCGCAACGCGGTCCATGCCGTGGAGTATCTGGCCGAATTGTCGGCCGGCAAGAACTGGAAAAAGATCGCCGTGAAACAAATCGAGCAGGCCCGATGCCCTCGCCTGAACCACAAAGCAAGCTGACGCATCCGGTGCGGGCCCGCAGCGCCGGGCCGCCTTGGAAACCACCCCTTTTGCTGTGCACAGGGATTTGCCGAACCACTCTAACCCCGCAACCCATCCACCAATCCTTACAAGGAGCAGCACAATGAGCACGCATTTTTCCGCAAGCTACAGTTACACCATGTTTCTGACCCTGGAAAAGAGCCAGGAAAACCGGGTCCGCCTCCTGGAAGCCCTGGGCCGGGAAGGCGCGCGGGTGATCCAGTTCGTTCGCGAGGACGAGGACATGGCCGTGGAGAACATCACCCTTGAATTCTACGCCACCTCCGTGGAGCACGGCGAAAAGGTCATCGCCGCCATCCAGGCCCTGCAGGGCATCGTGGAATCCAGCGCCCACGACACGACCATGGCCATCCACGAGGGCGGCAAGCTGGAGATCGCACCCACCTGCGCCGTGGACGACGCGGACGAGCTGGCCATGGCCTATACCCCGGGCGTGGCCCGGGTTTGCCAGGCCATCCACAAGGAACCGGTGCGGGCCTTTGACCTGACCATCCGCAAGAACTGCGTGGCCGTGATTTCCGACGGCACCGCCGTGCTCGGCCTGGGCGACATCGGCCCGCTGGCGGCCATGCCCGTAATGGAAGGCAAGGCCGTGCTGTTCAAGGCTTTCGGCGACGTGGACGCCTTTCCCCTGTGCGTGACCACCAAGACGCCCGAGGAACTGATCGATTTCGTGGAAAAGGTGGCCCCCACCTTCGGCGGCATTAACCTGGAGGACGTGGCCGCACCCAACTGCTTTGTGGTGGAACAGGAATTGAAAAAACGGCTGGACATCCCCGTGTTCCACGACGACCAGCACGGCACCGCGGTGGTGGCTTTGGCCGCCCTGCTCAACGCCCTGAAACTGAGCGGCAAAAAGATCGAGAACGTGCGCATGGTCATCAACGGTTTCGGCGCGGCCGGCGTGGCCTGCGCCAAAATGTTCGCCGCGGCCGGGGTGCAGACCATCATTCCCTGCGACCGCGCCGGCGCCATCTACCAGGGCCGGAGCAAGGGCATGAACCCGGTCAAGGAGGAATGCGCCCGGATCTTCAACCCGGACAGGGAACAGGGCTCCCTGGCCGACGTGATCAAAGGCGCGGACGTGTTTCTGGGCGTATCCGCCCCGGGCACCCTGAAACGCGAAGATGTCCAGAAAATGGCTCCCCAGGCGGTCATTTTCGCCATGGCCAACCCCATCCCGGAAATCCTGCCCGAAGAGGTCGCGGACCTGGACTGCCTCATTGCCACGGGTCGTTCCGACTACCCCAACCAGATCAACAACGTGCTCTGCTTCCCGGGCATCTTCCGGGGCGCCTTGAACTGCCGGGCCTCGGACATCAACGAAGCCATGAAGCTGTCCGCGGCCCAGGCCATTGCCGACTGCGTGGACGAGAACCAGCTGGCCCAAGGGGTGATCATCCCCAGCGCCTTCTATCCCGGCGCAGCCCGGATCGTGGCCGAACGGGTGGAACAGGCCGCCAGGGACTCCGGGGTGGCTCGCATCTAGCCGGTGCCTGGCCATGCGCCTTTTGGGCATTGACTACGGCGTTAAAAATGTGGGCCTGGCCCTGAGCGACAAGCTGGGGCTGCTGGCCCACCCGTACGCCACCCTGGTCAGGACCACCCGGGAGCGGCTGTTCGCGGAGTTGCTGGAGATCATCGCCCGAGAGCAGGTCCAGGCCATTGTCCTGGGCCTGCCTTTGGGGCTGGACGGCCAGGACACGGAGCTTGCCAGGCAGGTGCGCAATTTCGCGGCAGCCTTGGGACGAAGAACCAGCATCCCGGTCCATCTCCAAAACGAGGCCTTGAGTTCCGTCACGGCTTCAGACCAGTTGCGCCAATGCGGGCGGCGGGGACAAAAACATCAAAAGGCCCTTGATCAGCAGGCCGCGGTGATTATATTGACTGATTATCTGGAACAAAACAGAGCCGAACCGCTTGAGGAGCATGAGGAGTTTGTCCCGTAAGATCCAGTCGGTTGTTCACGGGCTGCGTGTTGCTTTTCATCGTATATGGCCCCGCCCCGGAGTCAAGAACAAGAGTTTGAGACAATAATGGTTGGATGCAAACGTATATCCGGCATCATGCCGTTCTGGCAGCGCCCTGATGGTATATCCGCGCTTCCGGCCCTCATCGCTGTTTCGACCTTGAAGGCCACTGTTGAAAGCAGGGTTCCCGGAAGCTGGTCCGACCTTTTTGCCTCATCTTCCTTGTCTTGGCATCC
>Ga0209614_1000119_pt1 | contig 70331 bp, 64 predicted proteins | sample BlaSprsedimmetaG_FD_185484 | JGI IMG/M metagenome (GOLD analysis project Ga0209614, IMG submission 185484) | Hot spring sediment bacterial and archeal communities from California, USA to study Microbial Dark Matter (Phase II) - Blank Spring... ... | reverse complement strand
CTCGATTTGAACCTGGACGGGGATATTCGATTTCAATTTGCTTACGTATCCCCAGAGATTGAATGAATTCATCTATGATTGCTAAACCACCTCTGTCGGAGATTTTTTCTCTTGTTTGTTTGAATTGAAATGATAAGATTCTGTCTGTCATTATGCACCTCGTAAGTGATTTTAAATATCTTTTTAATATAATGTAATTTAAACACTTACGAGGTGTTTTCATAGTTCTAAATCGGATTTAGGGTAAAATATTCCATGTCCTAAGATATTTATTTGAATGATAAGCATTTATAAGAAAATATTTTAAGTCTTTCTTTGGTGTTTTTTATAAAAGGAAGAGTTTGCGAAACCTTGATGTCTTGTTTGGAAATAATACCACAAAGATACCCCGATGCCAATGGGTAGTTCATTTTTATCAACGATTCATCAACAAAATCATAGGGATGAGTATGCTTTACCGATTACGGCTGAATTATAATGGCTAAATAAGAGTAAAACGATACTTAAAAAGCATGTCCGATCGAAAGGTACAGCAGACCCCGGTTTTTCAGATCGTGACCGTAGTCCATGGAGATAGGACCGATGGGTGTTGGGATGAGTACACCCGCCCGAACGCCAACCCGCATATCGGTCCAGTTGAAGGTGTCGAAACTATCCCAGACATTGCCGGTCATGATGAGAAAATTCGCATAAACACCCTCGGTCAGATTGTTCCGGTAGCCGATTCCCAGAGCCAGGAGCAGATTACCCCAGAACTCGTCCTGGTGGTAGCCGGGCAGTGAATTCAGTCCGCCGAGGCGGAAGCGGTCGTAGAGGCATAACGCCCGGGAGAGATAACCGAAATTCAGATTGGTGTAAAATGTATGACGGTCGCTGTAGGTCTCGTAAACCGTGGATTCCACCAGCAGTCGGTCGGTCTGCTTCAATTCATCTTCGCTAAAGGCGTGTTCGTAGAGCACATTATTGCGGCGCCCGCGCCGGGGAGCATCGGGATCGTCGGTGCTTTCCACGATAATTCGGGCAGTCAGACTGGCGGTGTTGATTTTATCATTGGTAATGGAATAGAGGCTGTAGTTTTTATTTTCATAGTTACGGGTGTTTTCAATTTTCAATCCCAGGGCGGTCAGACCGACCCGCTTGACCTGTACGCCGGCATTGAAGGCAAAGCTGTTGCGGTAATAATCACCATAGCCGACACGTTTGCCGTCTTCATAGAGCGGCACCGTTTCGAATTTATGGGTCAGTGAAGAATAACCGGTAAAGGTCGAGGTGAAAATTCGGGTTGAGCGGGTGTTCCACTCCAGTTTGCGATGCAGGTCGCTAACGGTCAGGGAGAACTGATTGTCAATGCCGATACCCAGCAGATTGCGGTAATTAGCGGCGATAAAAGCGCTGGCTTTGCGCTCGGTATCGTAGCGTGCGCCGAAAGAGAAGAGGATGTTTTCCTCTTCTTCCACTTTGATGACAATATCAGTGGAATCGGCGGTCTGATTCGCAAAATTCAGGTAGACATTCCTGAATAAACCCGTGCTGTACAGGTTTTTCAGACTCTCCCGGGCGTGAGTGGTATTCCAGCGCTCTTTTTCCTTCAGCAAGAGCTCCCGTCGGATGATATAGGGCCGGGTTTTTTGGTTGCCCCGAATGTGGATATTTCGGATAACGGCGCTGTTCAGGTTGGTGATCGTTCCGGGCAGATAGTCTGCCGACCATCTTGATGAATCAGCGTAAATTTGCAGCTCCGCTAAAAAGGGCAGAGTAGCTACATAGCCCCGCCGGATGAGGGAATCCAGTGCCTGAAAGTCAGCGGAGGAGTATTCCTCGATTTCCGGGTGGATCAGGATGTCGGCGAGCGGCAGGTTGCGGGTGTCGGTCAAATAAGCCAGTGTGTTCATCGCCTGATTGAAATAGGAGAGCAGATTGACATTTTGTGAGATGCTGGTAATCTTGCTGGTTACATCTACTGCGACGATAAAATCGGCGCCCATTGCAACCGCCACATCAGCAGGGACGTTATTGGTCAGACCGCCGTCCACCAGCAGCAGTGAATCCATTTGCACCGGCGCGAATACAATCGGAAACGCCGAACTGGCGACGATTGATCTGGCAAGACTGCCCTTCTCCAGCACCACCGGCTTGCCGCTGCGGATATCGGTCGCCACCACCCGGAAAGGGATCATCAGGCTGTCAAAATCGCCGCCGGAAGCGAATTCCGAGTGGATCAACATCTGAAAAATGCGTTCCTCCAAACGCTGCGTAGGCAGCAGGTTGCCCGGAAAGACGACATTGAACTGCTCGTCAAACTTCAGCGTGAACAGCTCCGGCAGTGCGCCGATTTTCTGGGAAACGAACTCGATATCACGATAGGGTTCTGCCGTGAACAGTTTATTCCATTTGGTGTTGCGGATATGATTTTCAATGGCTTCCGCCGAATAACCTGCGGCAAATAGACCACCCACCAGCGCCCCCATGCTGGTTCCGATGATGATATCCGGATAAAAGCCGATTTCTTCCAGTGCCCGGAGGACACCGATGTGGGCGAAACCCCGCGCACCACCGCCACTCAGCACCAAGGCGGTTTTCGGCTTTTCCGCATTCAATCCGCTGCCACACAGCAGAGCGATTAACAGACAACAGAGCAGGATTTTATCCGCCAGACCTTTTTTCATGCTGAAAACTAAAAAATTGGTGCCGATTTACCAACGAAATAGTTTATATTAGCCGTTAGAAATTTAGGGTAGAAAACCTTAACTTATCAAAAGTTGACAAATGAATGGAAGTAAGCATGCAAAAATTGTATATCTCCTGTGATATGGAGGGCATCAGCGGCGTCTGCTCCGATCGCCACCGCGAGATGGGTGACATGTTCTACGACTGGGCACGGCAACAGACGACCCGGGAATTGAACGCTGTCATCAACACATTTAAAAAATTTGGTATCCAGGAATTTGTCGTCAACGATTCCCACGATAACATGATCAATCTGCGCATTGATGAGCTGCCGGAAGGGACTTCGCTGATTTCCGGAACGCATAAAACTGATTCCATGATGACGGGTGTCAGCCCCGATTTTGACGGAGCGGTCTTCATCGGCTACCACGGCAAATGCGGATTGTCCCGGGCAGTCCTGTCACATACCTACTCCGACTCAATCTTGCATGCAACACTCAACGATATATGGTTCGGCGAAGCCACCCTCAACGCCGCCTTTTGTGGCGAATTGGGCGTCCCGGTACTGCTGGTCAGCGGCGATGATGTCCTGGCTGAGGAGGTCGCGGCGCTGAAGACCGGAACGATAGCAGTGATTACAAAACACGGTCTTAGCCGTTCTGTCGGGCGGATGCTGCACCCAAAGCAGGTGGAGGAAAATTATCAACAGGGCGTTGAAAAGGTATTTCAAGCATCCATTAAGCCCTTTACAATTCAGGCGCCCTACCGGTTGGACATTACCCTGAGAGAAACGCAGATGGTAGATATTGCGCTGCGGGTCCCGGGTACCCGGCGAACCGGTGAGATGTCGCTGCAATTTTCCCACGACGACTATTTTATCATTTATCGCGCCTTTCTGGCGATTCAAACCTTAGCCTCGCGAAGTTATTTAAAATGAAGATAAAAGAGGTCTGGGCAAAAGTCCGCACGAGTGTCCGTAATAAACTGATTGCCGGGATTCTGACACTGATTCCGATTGTCTTTACCTATTTTTTCCTGAAAGCCTTTGTCGGTTTTTTCGACCGCATCATCAATCCGATCCTCGAACCCTATCTGGGTTTCCATATTCCCGGACTGGGGCTGATTATTTCACTGGTGGCGATCTATTTTCTGGGGCTCTTCATCACCAATATTCTGGGACGCAGCCTGCTGGCGGTACTGGAAAGGTGGCTGAACTATATTCCCCTGGTGCGGACGGTTTACCAGACCAGTAAACAGATTGCCAGTGCCTTTTCGCTGACTCAGACTGGCTTCGAGCGGGTGGTGTTTGTCGAATACCCGCGCAGCGGTGCCTGGACTATCGGCTTCGTCACCGGACAGTCCAAAGGAAAAGACGGAACTGTGTTTGTCCACCTGTTTCTACCCACTACTCCCAATCCGACCTCGGGCTGGGCGCTGTTTATTCCCGAAGAGGATGTTATCCCCTCGGAAATGACGGTGGAGCAGGGCTTGAAAGCCGTGATTTCCGGCGGCGCCATAACACCTCCGATCACTAACCTCTGTAAACCGACTTCCAAAGATTAGCTTGGAATTATCCACTTCGGGCATTAACCTTTTACCTGTTTCAAATGGGAATGTTTATTTATCATGAAAATTAAATATATTGACGGAAAACGTTTCAGCCGTGGTATCAGAGCCGGAGCAAAGCGGGTCTACGATAATCAGGACTATCTCAACGACATCAATGTCTTTCCGGTGCCCGATGCCGATACCGGCACCAACATGGCGGCAACGCTGAAAACCATTGTTGATGAAATGACGGCATTCTCCACCGAATCGGTGGACTCCAGCTGCCGGCAAATTGCCGATTCCGCGTTGAAAGGCGCCCGCGGCAACAGTGGCGTGATTCTGGCGCAGTTTTTTTACGGTCTGGCGCAGGGCATGGAACGCCGGATCAAGATCAGCACCGAACAGTTCGGAGAGGCTGTACAGCGTGCCAAAGAGGCAGCCTATGAAGCCCTCAGCCAACCTAAGGAGGGCACCATTCTGACGGTGATCAAAGACTGGGCAGAAAATGTCTATGCCAACAGTCAGCGGATCAGGGATTTTCAGGAATTGTTCCATAAAAGTCTGGAGGTGGCGAAACAGTCGCTGGAGAATACCCGTTTGAAGCTGGAAGCTCTGAAAAAAGCCAATGTGGTGGATTCTGGTGCGCAGGGTTTTGTCTATATTCTGGAAGGGATCACCGATTTTCTGAGAACCGGCAAGATCCGGGAAATTGAGAAAAAAACCATCATGCCGGTTGTTCAGGAGATCGCCCATACCGACCTGAAGGCAGAGGATATCCGCTGCCGGTATTGTACCGAATGCCTGATTGAGGGCAAACAGATTGATCTGAAACGGTTACGTCGTCAGATCGAGGCTTTTGGTGATTCGGTGGTCGTAGCCGGTTCGGAATCGCGCTCCCGGCTGCATATTCACAGTAACGAACCGGCGCAGGTCTTCGCCGTTGCCCGGGAATACGGCGATCTGCTGCAGCAAAAAGCCGAAGACATGCAAAAACAGTATCTGGTGACTCATTTTCCCCATCCGAAAATCGCTCTGGTAGTGGACTCCGCCTGTGATCTGCCCCAGGAATTTATTGATGAATACCGCATTCACGTCATTCCGGTGCGCGTCTCTTTCGGCAATTCCACCTACATTGACAAGATTACCATTACACCGGAATATTTTTACCAAATGCTGCAAACTGAGGCACATCACCCGAAGACGTCCCAGCCGGCACCGGCGGATTTCCGCAACCTTTATGCCTTTCTACTTTCCCACTATGATTCGATCATTTCCATTCATATCCCGGAAGCCGCCAGCGGAACCTACCAGAATGCCCTGACCGCGGCGAAGGAGTTCCCGGACCGGAAAATTTCGGTGGTTGACGGCAAATCGCTTTCCATTGGTTTAGGATTCATTGCCGAACGGGCGGCGCGGTTGATTGCCGCCGGCAAGAGCCATGACGAGATCGTCAAAGCCGTTGGCGATTTTACCCGCCAGACTCAGATTTTTGTGAGCATTCCCAGTCTGAAATACCTCATGCGCAGTGGTCGGGTCAGTAAAGCCAAGGGCGTTCTGGCGAAGATTTTAAATATTAAGCCGATCCTGAATCTCGACGCCCGTGGTATGCCCCAGCACTATTCGAAGAGTTTTTCCGACTGGGGCGCCGTGAAAAAAATCTTTAAACTGACTACCCGTTTTGTGGAAAATAAAAAAGCAGTCCGCTTTACCGTGGCGCATGCCAACGATCTGCCGAAAGCGGATTATCTGGTGCGACGACTGAAAGAAAAATTCGGTGATATTTCGATTCCTGTCATGCCCGTCTCGCCGGTACTGGGTGCGCATGCCGGAAACGGCGCGGCGGCGATCGGAGTCACCTGGGAGGAGTAATGCTGAATTTATTATTAATCCTTTTGCTGAGCTATCTGGCGGGCTCGCTTCCTACCAGCATTATCGTCGCCAGAATCACCCGGGGGATTGATATTCGTCATTACGGCTCCGGCAATGCCGGCGGTACCAACGCCTTTCGGGTGCTCGGCTGGAAAGCCGGGCTTTTCGTCTCGCTGGTGGATATCGGCAAAGGTGTCTTTGCCACGCTGGTAATCTCGCAAATCCGGATCGGTTCGCTGCCCTTCGAAAGCCAATCCGCTGTTATGGTGCTGGCGGGACTGGGTGCGATTCTGGGACATACCTTTACCATTTTCGCCGGTTTCAAAGGCGGCAAAGGGGTCGCTTGCGGCGCCGGAATGCTGCTGGGACTGTTTCCCATTGCCTTTCTGATCTGTCTGCTGGTCTTTGCGCTGGTGCTTTTCACCACTGGCACGGTGTCGCTGTCGTCAATTTCAGCTGCTGTCAGCCTGCCGATTGTGCTCTTGCTCTTTGACCGCTTTACGGCAATGCAGGTGGACGGAGTCCTGCTGGGAGTGAGCATCGTGATTCCGCTGTTCATTATCTTCACCCACCGGACAAATATCCGGCGCCTGCTGAAAGGGGAGGAAAATTCATTCGAGAAACTGAAAATCTTCCGGAAAAAACATTCCAAATCCTCAACATCCGAGCCCGATTAAATTTTCATTTCAATTTTTAAAATTCGTGTGCTCCGGGGAATGAATTTATGAAACGGATAAAAACAGCTATATGCCTGATCCCGGTTGTTCTGTTGGCGGCGTCGCTCTTTGCTCAATTTCCCTACCGGGATTTTGAAATTGTCGAAAGCATACCGCTGGAAACCACTCTGGATAATCCTGAAATCCGCAACACTGCCGAGGTCTGGCTGGCGATGATCAACGGCGCCAGGCAGACGATTGACATCGAACAATTTTATATTTCCAATCAAAAGGACGCCGCTTTGGAACCGGTCATCCGGGCAATCGAAATCGCTGCCGATCGGAATGTAACAATTCGGATTATTGCCGACAGCCGCATGGCTGGCACCTATCCCGAAACCCTGGAGCGACTGGACCGGCGCGATAATATCACGGTTCGCAAACTGGCGGTCTTTAACGCCAACGGCGGCGTCCAGCACAGCAAATTCTTCATTGTAGACCGGGAACAGGTGTTTCTGGGCAGCCCGAATTTCGACTGGCGGGCGCTGAACCATATTCATGAGATCGGGGTGCGCATCCGGCAGCGGGAATATGCCGAACAGATGACCCGGCTTTTCGAGCTGGATTGGAAGCAGTCTGTGAATAAACGGCTTTTTCCAATGAAACCGGCACAGGAGGCTCAATGGCTGGAAATGCCGGCAGAACCGGAGTACGCTCTGCGCTTTTTCGCCACCGCTTCGCCTTTTGGAAATATCCCGCCTTCGTTTAGAGACGACCTGCCCTCGATTATTAACCTGATTGATCAGGCTGAGAAGCGGGTCTATGTGCAGCTGTTGTCCTACTCGCCATCCAGCCGTCAAGCCTGGTTCGACGATCTGGACAATGCCCTGCGCCGGGCAGCGCAACGCAGCGTGGATGTCCGCCTGCTCTGCTCCGACTGGTGTCAGCACCGTTACGAGATACCCTATCTGAAGCAACTGGTGGCGCTGGACAGCCTGGCTGTGAAGCTGAGTACCATCCCGGAATACTCCGGCGGCTATATCCCTTTTGCCCGGGTTGAACACTGTAAAATGATGATTGTTGACGATCGGCTGAGCTGGATCGGGTCAAGCAACTGGAAACGGGATTACTTTTACGCTTCCCGGAATGTGGCGGTGATTGTGCAGGATCAGCCGGTCAATGCGGCTCTGGCGCGTATTTTTCTGAAAAGCTGGAATAGTCCGTATGCCTGGCGAATTGATCCCAAAAAGGAATACAACCCCAAATTTTATGGCGAAAAAGATTGATTATTTCCCAAAAAGACCCCATTTTATTCCCTGACAGGAAAAATTGCGATGCAAAATGGTAAATAACCCGGAGTAAGATATGAATTACAAGGTAATATTGATCCTGACACTGCCGCTGGCGCTGCTGTTCATGTTCTGTGAGACCAATCTCGAACCGGATGACGATACCGATGACGCTGATTCCATTGCGCCTGCCATTCCCACCGGTTTGGCTCTGGATGAAGACGCTTCGGTGGAGGGGGTCATTAAAATTTCCTGGTCAGCCAATACCGAAAGCGACCTCAGAAAATATCACATTTACCGGGCGACCGGGGCGGACTCCCTGCCGCTGTATACCCTGATTCACGAGACGGTTCTGACCAGCTATGCGGATTCAAATATGGAGTATTTTACGGAATATTTCTACCGGATTTCTGCGGTTGATAAAAATAATAACGAAAGTGAATTGAGTACCGCGCTGTTGGCGACGACGGTCAATATCAATCCACCCGGCATTCCGCAGAATTTCACCGTCTACGCCTATAATCTCCCGGGCGAAGGACCCAGCGTGGAACTCCACTGGACGGCGAATCCAGAAGCCGATCTGAGCCATTATAACGTCTATCGCCATACCAGTGCGCAACTGACCATCGACTCATCCTATTTCGTTGCGCGCACAACCAATAATCTCTATGTTGATACCAGCGTGGAAGTAGGTGTGAAATATTACTATCGGATCACCGCCGTAGATAAAGGGAACTGGTCCAGCAATCCGGTTAACGCCAAAGCCGATACACCGCTGCCTCAGCCCTCGCTGCTGTTTCCGAAGCACATGTCCACCACCGCAACTCGCAGCCCCGGCTATTCCTGGGAACGGGTCGAAGGCGCCGCAAGGTATGAACTGATTATCCAGACCTCGCTCCAGAGCGGGGAGGTTCACCGGATAGAGGTCGCGCAGCCGACTGACGGTACTTCCGTTTCCAAGAACACCGGTGTTCCCACGCTGAATCCGAATACAAAATACTACTGGCTGGTGGCGGTCTTCTCTTCCGATAACAGCTCCGCCAACACCTACAGCGACAGCACCTGGGTTTTCTGGACACCGTCGCAATAAGCGGATAGCTCAGCATAGCAACCTTCCGAAGGTCGTTAAGAATCACTTCTCCTGGTCTGACTTTTTTTCCGACCTTCGGAAGGTTGAAGGTTGGTTCTCTATTCCCGGATTTTATTCCGGAGCGATTGCGGCAGACTGGCGAATACCAGGCGGTAGGAGGTATCATTCTGGTCCAGGATCAGCTCGTCGGGCAGGCTGCCGTCAAGTATGAGGGTGTTCCAGTGCAGTTTGTTCATGTGATAACCGGGGATGATTGCCGGGAACTGTTGTCGGAGGATTTCGTTGTCGTTAGGATCACCCTTCTCAAAGAGACTCTTCGAGTAAGATTGATTCGGGTGGGTGATTCGTCCAGTGAAACCAGGGCGAACATTTTCCCGCCGACTTTCATAACCGGCGTTACCGGATCGAAAGGAAACTCCTCCTGTGCGCCGGGTTTGGTGAGGCAGTAGCGGCGGATTTCTGCGAGGTCATTCATAATCCATTCCGCGGTGAGGCGGACTTGCTCCGTAAGCGGTTGATGCGTTTATTGGTTGATGGGTGACTGTAAAAAAAGAATTCGATCAGCGGATGTGGAGCGGGATCGGAGAGATTCTGCTCCGAAAGTTTATTTAAACCGTTGATCAGCGGTTGGGGATCGCCGCTCAGCCTTGCGGCAAAATCATCGGCAGCGCGCTCATTGGCACGGGAGCAGGCGTTCTGCAGTGGCGCCGTCACGAACTGATAAAGCGTCAGGATCACGGCAATCAGGGGCAGCGCGGCGATTTGGGCGGGATTATCGAAGTTAAAAGCCGCTAGCGTGGATTGATGCAGCCGGGAGGCGAGGTAGAGCCCGAGAAAAGTCAATAGCGTTCCGATAAGCATGCCCTTCCAGATATGGTTCAGTTTATAATGCCCCAGTTCATGCGCCAGCACGGCGAGAATTTCGTTGTGTTCCAGACTTGCGAGGAGCGTATCGCCGAGGATAACCCGCTTCGATCTGCCGATGCCGGTAAAGGCGGCGTTGGCTTTGCGGGTGGTCTTGCTCAGATTGAACTGATAGACGCCCTCCAGCCGCAAGCCGACCCCGGTGCAGAGTGCGGCGACCTTATCCGCCAGGGTTTGATCCGCCAGTGGTGAAAATTTATAAAACAGCGGGAAGATCAGAACCGGCGCCAGACGGGCTAATATTATTGCGAATAAAACCAGTACAATACCCAGCCAGAGCCACCAGCTCTGCGGATAGTGTCGCAGCATAGCGAAGAAAACGACAACGATCATTACCATCAACGGATAGGAGACCAGCACGCTCTTGAGCTGTTCCCGGAGCCAGCCGCCGAATTTCTGATCACTGAGCCGGTAATGACGTTCGATCAGAAAGCCGGAGCAGAGATTCAGTGGGAAGAGCAGTACAATTTCAAATAGTCCAATGGCAGTCACGAAGATGATCAGGACAAGGTAATCGTTTCCTACCCACTGACGGATAAATTGTTCGAGTTTGAGAGTGCCGCCGGCAGTGACTATGGCTATCAGGAATGCCAGCCCGATCAGAAATTCAACAATCGAGAGCAACAGTTTCTGGCGCTGATAGGCTTTGCTGTTGCTCACTCGTTTTTCTACAGGTCCACTCATTTTGATAACCGTCACTATTGCGCCGGAATTGCGCACCAGGCAGGTGAGATTATTTTAGAAATCAGAATTCGCTAGGCGATATTTTGCTTCATTTCCGTCAGTTTGACGACGTGGCTGCGCTCTTCATCAATTATTTTCTCGATGAGACCGTGTTCACTTGCGGGGATCAGCTCTTTGACCTCCCGGTAGTAGTGAATCGTATCCAGCTCCTTTTCAAGGGCGTAGATGAGCGCCGATTTCTCGTCGTTGATCGCTGCGACTTTTTGGGCGGAGTCCGCTTGGGCAAAGATCAGGTTTTCGGAATAAGCTGCCAGGTAAGCCCGATAGTCGGCGTCGAGCTGTTTCGGCAGTTGCAGCGAACCCATCCGGGCGGCGAGTTTTTCAAAGGTCTGTTTGTGTCTGACTTCTTCATCAGCCAGAAAGAGAAAGAGTTTTTTTATTTCGGGATTGCTTAGTTTTTCTGCCGTGTCACGGTAAAATTTTTCACCGTTTGCCTCGATTCTGACGGCGAATTCAAATACATCCTTTGCGGAAAAGAGAGACATGTTTTGCTCCTTCGTTGGAATGGATTGATGGTTGTCTAAATTCGCTGCACGCAGCGTCGCGGTTATTCCTTTTCAAACTCGTCTTTGCCAACGCCGCAGACCGGACAGACCCAATCGTCGGGCAAATCTTCAAAGGCGATGCCGGGTTCGATGCCGTTATCGGGATCACCTTCTTCAGGATCGTAAACGTAGCCACATACGGAGCAGACATACTTATCCATGAATTACCTCCTTGACTTGATTTTTGCTTGGAATTTCCTCATATTGTTGGGATTGGCTGAAATATCGGAAATACGATGAATGGCAATTAGCGCTCTTACGCCACCTGTTCGACGGCTTTGACTTCCGGGAGTTCTTTCTTCAATTTATTTTCAATGCCCATCTTCAGCGTGTAAGTGCTCATGGGGCAACCGCCACAGGCGCCGGTGAGGCGGACTTTAACGATACCGTCGTCGGTAACATCCACCAGCTCCACGTCGCCGCCATCGGCTTGCAGGAAGGGGCGCACTGCCTCGAGAACCTTTTTGACCTTTTCTTTCATGAAATACCTTTCCGATTTAATATGATTGATTTTCCATCCGGTTGATAAATTACATTTTAACGTGACCTTATACAAATAGATTTACGAAGCGCCGTCAGGTTACAAATATAATTCGGGTATCAGAATATGCTTGACAACAAATACTGACATTCCTAATCTAAGCAGCGTATTTGAACCAAATCGGAGGTGATCTATGGTTGCACAGCAGGGCAATAAATCAAATCTCGTATGGGGAGTGTTGCTGATTCTGATCGGCATCTTTTTACTGGCGGCGCAGTTCGGCTACATTTGCTGGGACAATCTGTGGCCCTTTATCCTGATCATCGGCGGCGGGCTCTTTTTATTTGGCTTTCTGGCGAACCGCAATAATTACGGGCTGCTGATGCCGGGAACGATATTGACGATCGTCGGATTGCTGTTTCTTTATACCAATGCCGGTCGCTGGGATGCGCTGGAGTACCTCTGGCCCACCTTTATTCTGGCGCCGGGCGTCGGGTTTATCCTGATGTATCTGTTTGCGCCGAAAGGCAACGGTCTCTGGATTCCGGCGGTGATATTGGTGTTTATCGCTTTAATATTTTACGTGCAGTTCTGGGATATCTTTCGCTTCTGGCCGGTTATTTTGATTGTGATTGGACTTTATATTCTAATCAGTGCCGGCAGAAATAATCAAAAACCGGAATCAAAAGAGCCGCCGGATATCACCGGAGCCTAATTTTTTCAAATTATCACACAAAAACTACATTAGCCTGAATATTTTGCAATTTTAAATAAGTATTGGGGAACAATGAAACAATATTTCGTTATTATCACTGTGTTGATTACTACGATTGTTGGAGTAGAAAACCCGGCGCCGCAGCCGGGCGGCATCCGGGGTGTCGTTATTGACAGTCATACGGAGCAGGCGCTGCCGGGGGTCAATGTCTATATTCTGGATTCGGGAATCGGCACCGCTACCGATGTAGAAGGTCGTTTTACTCTGGAAAAGCTAGCGCCGGGCAGTTACCATGTCCGTTTTGAGATGATGGGTTACGAGCCGCAGACGAAGCTGAATTTACCGGTCAGTCCCGACCGTTATCTGGAGCTGACCATCCGATTGCAGCAGACGGTGTTGGAGATGCAGGATATTGTCGTGACGCCGGATTTTTTCAAGAAGGCAAAGGATGCGGTGATCAGCGACCGGTCGGTGGATTTCACAGAAATTATCAGCGATCCCGGAAGCTCCATGGATGTGCAGCGCATGATGCAGACCCTGCCGTCGGTGGTTTCGGGAACGGACCAGTACAATGAGGTGATCGTACGGGGCGGTGCGCCGGGTGAGAATCTGTTTGTCATGGATCATATCGAAATTCCCAATCCCAATCACTTCGGTGATCAGGGCTCCGGCGGCGGTCCGATCAGCATGATCAACCCGTTATTTATCAGCGAAGTAGACTTTTATGCGGGGTCATTCCCTGCCCGCTATGGCGATAAAGCCAGTTCGGCGATGGATATTCAGCTGCGCGAGGGGAATCGGGAGAAGAGGGAGTTGGGAATAGACATGGCGATGCATGGCATCGGCGCCATGGTTGAGGGACCTATTCAGAATGGGCAAGGCTCTTATCTGTTTAGTTATCATAAAAGCTATCTTGATCTGATCATCGCCAGCACCGGTATGACGTCGATTCCGAAATATTATAGTTTGCAGGGCAAAGTGGTTTACGATCTGAATCAGAAGCATAGGTTAATCTGGAACGGGGTTTATGGAAATGACAAAATATACATCGAGGAGGATGCATATACGGATATTTCAAATATATATCTTGTTGATATCAAGGGGTACGAATATGCCAGCGGGATATCCTGGAAAGGGCTCTGGTCGCAGAATCTTTATTCGTTACTGACGCTGTATAAGGTGGAGAATTTCTGGTGGAATAAGGTCTCCACCGGTGAAAAAGGATTGCTCGCTCTTAAAGACGACACCGAATCCAATCTGGCGTTGAAGGGTGATCTGGTTTACCGGATTTCGCCCCGCAGCGAGATTACCACAGGTTTCAGTCTAAAAAATTTAGATTACAGCTATCATAACTGGAGTGATGCCGATACACTTTTCGGGTATCACTATTTTCTGGATGGCAGTCCGGTGCCGCAGGAGCTGACGGTTTGGCCTTATTCCGGCATAGTGGACTCTTCCATCGCTGTTGCGGAGCTGGAGTACTATGACGTCTGGGAGATTGATCACAGGGTCGAATCCCGGAAACTGGCGGCTCACTTTCAGTATAAATGGAATCCCTTTGCCCGGATTACCCTCATCGGCGGATTGCGCTACGACTATTTTGACTATACCGGTTTTGCCAGCCTCACGCCGCGCCTGGGGTTGTCCTATCATTTTACCCCGGTGACGCGGCTGAATTTCGGCGTTGGACGCCACTATCAGTCGCCGGTGAACTATTATCTGGCACTGAATCCTCTCAACTCAAATTTGAAAAACAAGTACACTGATCAGGTGGTGTTAGGATTCGAGCACCTATTCGCGCGGGATATCCGGGCGACTATCGAGTTTTACAGCCGCCAATACAATGATATTCCGATTCCGGTTTCCATGACCACCGCCGATTCGCTGGACCGCTCTGACAATGAATATATCAATGCCGGCAAAGGGCATGTCGAAGGCATTGAGCTGTTTTTCCAGAAAAAACTCTATGACCGGTTCCACTGGATTCTGAGCTACTCCTATTATGTCAGCAAACGGGAAGACCCGCGCTATCCCGGGAAGGAATATGTCAGCTCCTTTGATTTTCGAAATGTCTTTACCTTTGTCCTCGGTTATAAAGAGGATTTGCGGGACAGGTCCTGGTATCGTCAAATCAAAGAGCAGAGCTGGTACAAATGGACCGCCTGGCTGCTGCCCCTGGCGGACGAAATCGAAATCAGCCTGCGCTGGCGCTATCTCGGCGGTAAACCCTATACGTTGCAGAAGTACGATCCCTATACCCAGCGGTGGTACATTTCCGCCGGTCAGCCCTACAATACCGAGCGCTTTCCCGACTACCACCGTCTCGACCTGCTGCTGGCGCGCCGTTTCATTTTCAATAAGGTCAATCTGGTTGTCTTTCTGGATGTTCAAAATGTCTACAACCGCGACAATATCTGGGATTACAGCTATACCAAAGACGGTAAGAAAGAGGTGATTTATCAGTATAAACTGATGCCTGTCGGCGGTTTTACTCTGGAGCTGTGATGACGGATTTAGAATTTGAAGAGCTCTGTATTCGCTGCGGTGGCTGTTGCGGCTCTTTTGACGGTAATCCCTGTGAACATCTCCGGCGGGATGAGAAGGGACTCTGTTATTGTGCGATTTATGAAAATCGTTTTGGGTGGCATAAGACCGTGAGCAGGCGGGAATTGGAGTGCGTGCCGATTATAGAAAAATTAACCGAAGAATGGATCGGCGAGCACGTCTGCGCCTATAAACGAAAATTTGAGAAAAATTAATAAACCGGCTACATGCCACCCCGGAACAGCCGGGAGATATCGTTGATAAAAACAATTGCCATCAACATCAGGATAATCACCAGACCTACCTGCTGAATCCGCAGTTTAGCCTTAATGGAGAGCGGTCTGCGAATAATCGCCTCAGTTACCACGACAATCAGGTGACCGCCGTCGAAGGCGGGGATGGGCAAAATGTTGATCAGCGCCAGATTGATGCTGATAATCGCCATCAGTCCGAGCAGTGAAGCGAGCCCCGATTTGGCGGATTCGCCTGCCAGTTGCGCAATGAAAATGGGACCGCCGATGTTTTTCAGCGATTCCTCGCCGGTCACCAGCATTTTCAGAGAGATGACCGTAACCTTTAGCCAGTACCAGGTGTTTTCAAAACCGCTGCCCAGCGCCTCGAAGAAACCGGCTTTACGGTGTTCATATTGCGGACCGATACCAATCAGACCGACTTTGACGAGTTTGGAGTTTTTCAAAACCATATTGGAGACGGTCGTCAGTTCCGCTTCATGTGGTTGACCCTTATGCAGCCAGCGGACGGTAATTTCCCGGTCCGGTGCGGCGTGAATCAGTTCTGTCATCTCTTCCCAGCGGGAGATTTCGACACCGTTGACAGCCAGAATCTGATCGCCGGATTGGATACCGGCTTGAGCGGCGGGCATTTCGGGGATGACCTTGCTGACAACCGGCTCCGGATTGGGTTCATAAATGCCGGAATGCAGGGTCAACGCCATAAAGATCAGGGTGGTGAAGAGCAGATTAAAGACCACCCCGCCGGTGATGTAGAGAATCTTCTGGTAGGTTTTTTTGGATTCGTAGGTCCAGGGTTCGTTGGAATTGACCCCCTCAGTATCCATGCTTTCGTCAATGACGCCGGATACCTTGACATAGCCCCCCAGAGGAATGGCGGAGATACAGTAATCTGTATCGCCGATTTTTTTACCGATCAGGCGCGGCGGAAAGCCGATGGAAAACCGCTCCACCCGCATCCCGGTGGTTTTGGCAAAAACAAAATGCCCCAGTTCATGGATGAAGATAACGCCGCCGATCACCAGTAACACGGCTAATATTGTAATCATTTCTGTCTGGTTCCTTTCGTCTGTTTCAAGCCGGAAATATACCGTTCTACAAATTCGCAGCTGCTTTGTTCCGTAGTCAGAATATCTTGGAGTGAGGGTTTATCTGTAATCCCAATGCTCGACAGAGCGTTTTCCACTAAAGTCGGAATATCCGGAAAGGATATTTTATTTTCAAGAAAAGCATAGACGGCGAGCTCATTGACGACGTTCAGAATTGCCGGTGCTGTTCCGCCTCGTTTCAGCGCCGCAGCTGCCAGCCGTAAAGAGGGAAATTTTTCAATATCCGGCGCCTCAAAGGTTAATGTTCCGATTTCAGCAAGGTCTGTATTTTCCCAGGAAACCGGAAACCGGTCAGGATAACTGAGGGCGTACTGAATGGGCAGTTTCATGTCGGGTAGCCCCAGCTGCGCCTTGATGGAACCGTCTATGAATTCCACCATGGAGTGAATAATTGACTGGGGGTGAATAACGACCTCGATTTTTTTAGGAGGGATATGAAAAAGCCAGTGGGCTTCGATGATTTCGAGTCCCTTGTTCATCATGGTGGCGGAATCAATGGTGATTTTCCGCCCCATACTCCAGGTGGGATGCCGGAGTGCCTGCCGCGGTGTAATTTCCGAAAATTTTTCTTTTGGTAAAGTTCGAAACGGACCGCCGGAACCGGTGAGAATCAGTTTCCGGATATTTTTTTCATTCTCTCCGACCAGACACTGCCAGATGGCGCTATGTTCGCTGTCAATGGGGAAGAGGCGCAGTTTTTTTTCAGCCAGAAGCCGATTGATGAGCTCGCCAGCCATGACCAGTGATTCCTTATTGGACAGCGCCAAATCTTTCTCGGCGTTCAGCGCCTGAATGCTGGGTTCCAGTCCGGCAGTCCCTACAATGGCGTTCAGAACCAGATCAACATCCGTACGGGAGGCGAGTTCGAGAATTCCCGTTTTGCCGGACAGGACCGCAATGCCCTGCGGCTGCAGTGCCTGTTCAAGGCGGGCGGCTTTAGTACTATCGGCGATGGCGACCGCAACGGGTCTCAGCGCCAGCGCCTGCTCGGTCAGCAAATCGGCGTTGCTGCCGGCGCTCAGGTATTGCACCCGGAAGCGATCGGGATTGGCGCCGATGACTTTCAGGGCGTTGATGCCGATACTGCCGGTTGATCCGAAAATTGAAATTCGCTGCATAGACTGTTATAAATTGATGGAAATGTTCATGGTTGTAACGATATTATCTGGTTTCAGGAAGATTTCGCTGCCGACACCAACATTTTTCCAGAGTATCCGGTAGACGCACAGCCTGGTAAAAATTATATTGATATCGGTAGTCATTTTATAGTTTTGATCCATATCCTGATTGTCTGTTACATGAAAGGCGGTTTTCAGGAAATGGGCGGTAACGCCGTATCCCCAACTCCATTTTGTATTGCGAAATACTCTTGAAACATCCAGCGCCACGTCGGTCAGATGAAAATCGTCGGGACCTTTGAGATTGTGAAAGTGAAAGCCGGCATTGATTGATTTTTCCGGGGTTCCCCAACCGGTGGTGACAAAGGGACCGACAGTGTGAATATTATCATCCAGCCAGTGAACGCCGGTAAAATGGGCGCCGATGATCAGATTTGAAGAGACCGACAGGACGAACCAGAAGTTGGGGTAGCCAAATTCCGCTGAAGCGAAGCCCGGCGCTGCTCCGGAAAGCAGCGAAGCACCGACGCCCAGTAGCGGGCTGTTTGTAAATGATGCGAGCGGCATCAGCGGTGTCTGTTGGGCGGTGATGATTTCCAGTGCCGGTTGCAGATAATTTTGCGCATCGTTCCTGGCGATGCCGGTTAGATTGAGGCTTGTCGGGAAGATACTTTTCCACAGAAATAGAGTAATAATAATCTTTCGGGTGTAGTTGATTCGCAACGGTTTTCAGAATTTAACGGATAATGCCTCGCTCACTGTTATTAATGAATTCCAGGAGGTCGGTTAGTTCCGGAGTATTTTCAAGTTCCTCCCGGATTTTTTTTACGGCATCGGAGACATTATATTGTGAGGAATAGATAAATTGATAGGCTTTTTTCAGGCATTTAACGGTCTCACTTTTAAAACCCCGGCGCCGCAGACCGATGATATTGAGTCCCTCGAAGCGCAGTGGTTCGCCGGCGGCGATGATAAAAGGCGGCACATCCTTGGTGACCCGGTAGTGTCCACCTATCAGGCTGTGTTGACCGATTTTGGTAAACTGGTGAATTCCCACCATTCCGCCCAGGATCACCCAGTCCTGGATTTCCACATGCCCGGCAATGTTGCAGGCATTGGCGATGACGACATTATTGCCGACGATACAATCATGAGCAAGATGGACGTAAGCCATAATCAGACAGTCGGTACCAACGACGGTCTTCCAGTGCGCCTGAGTGCCGCGGTTGATCGTTACAAATTCGCGAATCACAGTACGGTCGCCGATTTCGATGGTGGTCTCTTCGCCGCCGAATTTCAGGTCCTGCGGGATTTCACCCAGGACGGCGTGATGTAATATCTGACAGTCGTTGCCGATTCGGGATCCGGGGCTCAGAACGACGTGCGAGCCAACCGTGCTGCCGTTTCCGATGCTGACATTTTCCCGAATCCAGGAGTAGGGACCGATGCTGACATTCTCACCGATGGTGACATTATCTTCGATTAAGGCGGTTGGATGAATCGAGCCGGTCATATTACGCATCCACGACTGAAGCCATCATTTCAGCGTCCACGGCAATTTCGTCATTGACGAAAGCGGTGGCTTTCATTTTACATACGGAGAGTCTGAATTGAATCAACTTTACCTGTAATCGAATTTGATCCCCGGGAATGATCTGTCTGCGCCAGCGGACATTATCCAGACCGGTGAAAAGTGCGAGTTTATCCTGCGGATTTTTAATGGTATTCAGCAGCAGTAATCCGCCAGCCTGTGCCAGAGATTCCAGGATCATAACGCCGGGCATCACTTTCCGGTTCGGGAAATGTCCGGTGAAATAGGGTTCGTTGATGGTGACATTTTTAATGGCGGTGACGCTTTCACCGGGGACCATGTCCAATACCCGATCAACCATCAGGAAGGGGTAGCGATGGGGCAGAATCTGTTCGATGCCCTGAATATCGAAAAGGGCTCCGGAGATTTTGGTTTTCTGAAATTTATCCCGGATCAGCAGCTTTTCGTATTCCTTGCGGATTTTTTTGACCAGGTTGACGTTGTGACTATGCCCGCTCCGGGCGGCAATTACATGTCCCTGAATCGGTACGCCAAGCAAGGCGAAATCGCCGATCAGATCGAGGATTTTATGCCGCACAGCTTCGTTGTAATAGCGCAACTCGACACCGTTCAGGGTGCCGCGTTGACCGAGGACTATATCGTTGTCAATTTTGAACATTTTTTTCAGGCGGTTAATTTCATCTTTTTCGATTTTACGGTCAATAAAGACCACGGCGTTGTTGACGCTGCCGCCCTTGATCAGCCCCATATTTTTCAGATGCTCCACCTCACTCAGGGTGCAGAAGGTCCGGGCTGAAGCGTAGTCGGTTTCGAATTCCTCAGCCAGAGAATAGAGCGCCGAATATTGCGTACCAATCGAGGGAATCGGATAATCAATCATGAAGGTGACCCGGAAACTGTCTGCGGGTAAAACATGCACATCCACGCCGTTTTTCGGGTCGGTATACTGGATAATTTTCTCGATGACCAGCACATCCTGAGGCGCGGACTGCTCGACAATTTCCGCCTTTTTCAGTGCCTTGACGAATTCAATTGAGCTGCCGTCGCAGACCGGTGGCTCGATATTGTTGACCTCGATAAAGATATTGTCAATTTCCAATCCGGCGACAGCCGCCAGGACATGTTCCACGGTGTGAATCTGAACACCATTCTGGGCGATGGTTGTGCCCCGGGCGATATCAACAACATGACTGATATCCGCCAGGATTTCAGGGCTGTGTTCCACATCGCTGCGAACAAAGCGAATGCCGGAATTTTCCGGCGCCGGTTTAAAGGTTATGGTACTTTTAACGCCGGTATGCAGTCCGACGCCGGACACCGAGACTTCATTTTTAATGGTGCGTTGGTTTCTGGCCATCATGGTTCCTTTTCTTCAGTAAATCTAACTCGTTTTCCAGTTGTTTTAGCCGGGCTTTCATATCGGGCAGCGAGCGTACATGGGCGATTTCCCGCCGGGCTTTACTCTGCTCCTGGGCGGGATAGCCGAACATAATGGTATTCGGCGGTACGTCCTTGGAGATGCCGGACTGAGCGGCTATGACGGCACCGTCGCCAATGTGCAGATGACCGGCTATGCCTACCTGCGCGGCAATGGTGACATAATTTCCCACCTGAGTGCTGCCGGCAATTCCGCTCATCGCCGCCATGAAACAGTATTCGCCGATTTTAACATTGTGAGCGATTTGAATTAAGTTATCCAGCTTGGTACCTTTGCCAATGACGGTGTTACCCAGTGTGCCGCGGTCTACAGAACTATTCGATCCAATTTCAACATCATCGCCGATCTCGACACCGCCTTCCTGGGGAATTTTTGCGATACCCGCTGGGGTACGGACAAATCCAAAACCGTCACTGCCGATGACAGTCCCGGAGTGAATCCGGACATTTTTCCCGATTTTACAACGATGATAGATGCTGACATTGGCAAAGATCAGACTGCTGTCGCCGATTTCCGAATACTGACCGATATAACTATTTCCCAGGAGGGTGACATGATTACCGATTTTACAGTTTGCCGCGATAATCACATTTGGACCGATGTAGCAATTCTTGCCGATGAGCGCCGATCCGGCGATTTTAGCGGAGGCATGGGTACCCGGTTTTGGAAGAGGGAGCGGCGTTCGGAATTTTGGGACGAGTTGGGAAAAAGCCAGATAGGGATCGGCGACCCGGATCAGATTGGGGAAGCGACCATCAAAATCGCTGGCAACCAGGATTGCGGCTGCCCGGGTTTCGGATACAAATTTAGCGTATTTCGGATTGGACAAAAATGTCAGTTCACCTTTGCCGGCGTGTTGAATTTCAGCCAGATCGGTGATGACCGTATTGGAATTTCCCTCAACTTTGCCGTTGACAAGCTGAGCAATTTGAGCGAGCGTGTATGTCATTTAGTTGCTGCGTTTCAGCTCATATAGTACTTTGTCCGTCAGATCATGCACCGGTTCCGCATAGAGGATATTTCCGGCAACGGTATCGAAAATGTAATCGTATTTATTCTCTTTACCGACCTTTTCGATGACGGCTTTTATCTTTTCGAGGACCGGACCGACCAGCTCTGCCTGTTTCTTGTAAATTTCTCCTTCCGGTCCCATCTTTTCGATCTGGTAGCGCTGAATGGACTGTTGCAGCTGGGTGATTTCATTTTCCTTGGTCAGACGCCGCGATTCGCTCATGATCATTTTCTGCCGTTCGAAGTCGCGGCTGAGGCTATCCAGCTTGTTCAGCAGACCGCGGTATTCGTCTTCCAGTTTCTTAGCTTCCACATCCAGCTTTCGCTGCGCCTCTTTGGCTTCATCAAATTCAGCCAGGATGCGATCGGAGTTCACGTACCCGATTTTCATCGCCTGAGCCAGTAAATCCGTCGAGCCCATTGCAACCAAGAGACCGATCATTAGCATTGTCATTTTTTTCACTGTTTCCTCCACAAGTTAAAAAGGCATTCCAAAAATAAAATGTGTTTTCCACCCTTCGGGTATTCCGTGACCCGAATATCCCTCGGGATCAATATCGTCAAAACCGTAGCCCAAATCCACGCCGATCATACCCAATGCCGGCATATAAAAACGGACGCCGAATCCAGCCGAGCGTCTTAAATTAAAGGGATCGGTGGTTTTTAAATTCATCCAGGTGTTTCCGGCTTCGGCAAACAGAAGACCGTAGATGGTCGGATTTTCGGAAATCGGCACCCGGTATTCGAGTGTATATTTAAACATGGTTTCACCGCCCCAGTACGAATAGGTGCTGCCGGTAGCGGAAAGGGGTACGGGACTGATGGCATTATCGTCGTATCCGCGCAAGGGAGTACCATATACCATCCCGGCGCCGCCCATGATAAAGCGTTCATCCGGTGGAATAATCGAATCGTCCCTGATTTTCTGAATCAAACCTACCTCTACACTGTTGTAGAGCACCAATTTCCAGAAAGTCGGGGTATAGAAGTCAAGATTGAAAATATTTTTTACGAAGTGTTCCGTGCCACCCAGAAACCATCCGGCTAATGTTGTTGACCAGCTCAGTACCGATCCTCTGGTAGGGAATTCCGGTGCGTCCCGGCTGTCCCGCGATATGATCTGGGTCAGACTAATGTTGGTGGTTTTATCCCGTCCGAGTAAGACCTGTTCCAAATAGGTTTCGTTCAGGTTATGATATTCCTTTTTTGAGCCGGAAAAGATCCAGGTGCCTCTGAAATAATTATCCGGCCAGCGGAAACGACGTCCCCAGCGCAGCGAAGCACCCCGCTGAGTCAGATCGTAGGGGTAGTAGTAATAGCTGCTGCTGTAGCCTCGTTCGGTGTAAAATATACTGAAGCCGACAAGGTTTGGTGAATCGAAAATCCAGGGATCGGTAAAACTGATCGAAGCCGATTTATAAGCGTTTGTGCGGGTACCGTAGATGCTGTAGTTGGTTCCCTGTTGGTAACTGACCCGCAGCTGTTGCCCGCGTCCCCGAAAATTGTTGAATTCCAGTCCGCCGCCGCCGATCAAGCCGTAAGTCTGGCTGATACTGAAAGAGAGATTGGCGCGGTCTGAAGATTTCTCCTTGACGGTGATCTCGACGTCTACCTCATCTTCACTGTAGGGAACGATATCGGGCACTACGTCGGAAAAGTAATTCATGATGAAAATTTCCCGCTGGCTGCGAATCAGCGCCTCCCGACTGAAGATATCACCGGGGAATATTTTCAACTCCCGGCGAATCACATTTTCGTGGGTACGGTCATTGCCAACGATATTAATCCGTCCTACCGAGACCTGATGGTTCTCGGTGATATTCAGGAGCAGATCAAGCTCATCCTCTCCAACCGGTATCTCCTGGGGAACGATATTAAAATAGAGATAACCGCGATCCATATAGAGCCCGTTAATGCGGTCATAAATCGCCATCTCCTGTTCCTGCCTGTTGTAATAATCGCCGCTGTTAATGCCCAGCACCCGGTGCAGCTGCTCAGTAGTGAAAAGATTGTTTCCGGTAAAGATGATATTTCGGTATTTGTAGCGGGGACCCTCGTATAGCTCAAGCGTGAGATAGATGGATTTATTATCATCGGAATAATGAATACTGTCGCTGATAATTTCAAAATCCCGGTAGCCCTCTTTATTATAAAAGTCAACAAGCAGTTGCTTGTCTTCCTGAAACTTCTTCTTGTCGAATTCGCCGATTTTCAGTAGCCAGAGGTTTCTCTTTTTAGTCTCTTTCATTATCCGTCGTAAGCGGCTGTCGCTGAACTGCTCATTATTTTTAAACTCGATATCCTTGATCCGAACCTTTTTGCCCTCTTTGATGTGCAGGGTCAGGTTTTTCATGTTGTCGGCGGAACCGGGGGTGATCTCTTCGGTAACCTCCGCCAACAGATAACCGTCGTCGTGATACAAATTCAGTATTTTCCGCTTCGCCTCACTGATCAAAGCCGGCGACAGGACTTTACCGCTGACAATCTTCAACTCTTCGTCGAATTTTGATTTCCGGATTTTCTTGTTGCCCACGATTTCAAACTTGTCCAGGCGGGGATATTCCGCCACCTCGATAATCAAAAAAATGCCGCTTTCGGTGGCTTTGTCCAGATAGATTTGAATATCCGCGAAGATTTTTAACTTCCATAATTTCTTGATGGCTTCAGGAATATCGTCGAATATGATCTCCTTCCCTTCCATAATGCCGGACTGAACCTTGATGCTGTTTTCTGAAATTGTGGTGTTACCTTTAACCGCAACGCCCAATATTTTCAACCGTTGCGCTGACTGCGCCGCGGCTGGCTGAAACATTAGTATAGCAATACAGATGAGAATATACCGGATGAGCTTCTTGTTCATTGAGAATGTGTTCCTGTTTTCCTGTTAAGCTGGTCGCTGGTACGACCAAAGCGCCTTTCACGATTCTGATAACTCTCAACAGCCTCCAAAAGTTCCGTCTCCCGAAACGCGGGCCAGTAGACCGGCGTTACGTAAATTTCCGTGTAAGCCAACTGCCAAAGCAGGAAATTGCTGATGCGCATCTCGCCACTGGTTCGAATCAGCAGATCGGGGTCCGGTTTTCCAGCGGTGTAGAGATAATTTGAGAAGAGCTCATCGTTAATTGATTCAATGGTGATTTTTTGACCTAAAACATCCCGGGCGATTGCCCGGACAGCGTCAATTATCTCCTGACGACTGCCATAGCTGATTGCCAGATTAAGGTTCAGTCCGGTGTTATTTTGCGTCTTTTTCACGCCTTTCAGCAGACCGCGCCGGGTACTGGCGGGCAGATTGTCCAGATAGCCCATCAGGGTGAGCCGGACGTTGTTTTTATGGAGCTCATTGACTTCATTCTGAATGGTTCGCAGCAACAGATTCATCAATGCGGACACCTCGGATTTGGGGCGCGACCAGTTTTCCACGGAAAAGGTGTACAACGTCAGTACTTCGATCCCGATCCTGCCGCATTCCCGGACCACTTCCCGAACGGAATTGATGCCCTCGTTATGACCGGCAACCCGGGGCAGTCCCCGTTCTTTAGCCCAGCGCCCGTTTCCGTCCATAATAATGGCAATGTGTCGGGGTATCCGCCCCCGTGATAAAATTTTTTCCCGTAATTGATCTATTTTTGGATCGGAATCGCTCATATAAAAACACTTTAAAATTAGCTTAAGGAAGTTAATTTCAATCCTCTATAAAGTCAATGGAAAACAGCCCATTAATTGACGGGAATTATTGGTACCGGAACATTTTATCCTGTGGCTGAATCATCCGGAGGGATCCGGCGAGTGGTTTGTATTGCGAATATTCTCAATAGTGATAAGAATTCAGAGTCTTCATCAGGCAATTATCAAAAATAAAAAAATTATTGTTTAAGAAGGGTTATCTATCTATATTTTCATATATGAAAAATTACATAAAAGAAATTCTCAGGAGGATGTTACTGATTCCTGAATGTAACTACCGGAAAAAGAGGATCATCTAATGAACAGCCGAATTTTAATTGCCGATAATGACAGCGAGATTCGTGAATCGCTGTCCTCCGTGTTGTCCGAGAATGGATTTAACTGCATTAGGGCTGCCGATGGAGAAGAGGTCCTCCGAAAAATAAAAGAGGACAATTTCGACATCCTGATTGTGGATATCCGGTTGCCTAAGTGGGATGGGATTCAGCTGCTGGACAAGGTATCGAAAATAAGCCCGAAAACTATGACTATGATGATCACGGCTTCGGCGACTGTGGAAACGGCGATCGAAGCTTTGCGCAAAGGTGCGGTGGATTATCTGATAAAACCGCTGGATTATAACGACGTGGTTATGCGTGTTAAAAAGATGCGGCGGCTGCAACAGGTCTTACTGGAAAATCAATATCTGAAGCAGGAAATTCACTCGAAATTCAACCAAAATCTCATCATCGGCGAGAGTGCGGCGATTAAACAGGTCTATACGATGATCAATAAGGTCGCGCATTCCTCTTCCAATATTCTTATTACCGGGAAAAGCGGGACCGGCAAAGAACTGGTTGCCCGGGCGATTCATCAGAACAGCCCGCGGGTAGATGCTCCTTTTGTGCCGATCAACTGCGGCGCTATACCCGAGAATCTGTTCGAGAGCGAACTGTTTGGGTTTAAAAAGGGTGCCTTTACCGGTGCTGTAATGGACAAGGACGGTGTCTTTCGCGCGGCGAATGGTGGAACCCTTTTTTTGGATGAAGTCGGGGAAATTCCGGTACACATTCAGGTTAAATTATTGCGGGCGATTGAAGAAAAGGAGATCAAACCCATCGGCAGCCCTTCATCGTTCAAAGTGGATGTCAGGGTTCTGTCGGCAACCAATAAGGACCTGCTCAGAGAGATTGAAGAGGGCAATTTCCGCGAGGATCTCTATTATCGTCTGAACATCATTGATATTCATCTGCCCTCGCTGAGTGAGCGTCGCGACGATATCCCGCTGCTGGTCAATCATTTTATCCGGAAATACAATCAGGAACTGAAGCGCAAGGTGTTGGGGGTTGACAACGAAACCATAAAAGTGCTCATGAATTATAAATGGAAGGGTGAGGTGCGCGAACTGGAAAATGTGATCGAGCGTGCCGTGCTGCTCTGTGAAAGCGATTACATTACCCTGAAGGATCTGCCGCCGCATGCCTATACCGGGGTGTCCATGGACTATGCCGACGACTTAAAAACATCGGTTCGCAATTTTGAGAAACAGCATATTCTGTCAATTCTGAAGCGGGTGGATAACAATAAAAATCGCTGCGCGGAGATATTGGGAATCGGTTTGTCTTCACTCTACCGTAAAATTGATGAGCTGGATATTAAACTATAAATCCGTACTGCCGGGCTTGTTTATAACTGTTTATCTGCTGATAATGTCTTGATTTTTAAAATGTGGACTGTCACGGCAGCACCGATCAGGAATAATCCGATTCGAACAGGTAATCTCTCTGTCACGAAAATTGCCGAATATCCCAATGTGCACCATAAGAGGCTGAGGGTAATGATTTTAATTTTTCGGGGAATGGCTCGCTTTTCCCGATAATTCCGGATATATGCACCGAACCACCTGTGGCGCATCAGCCATTGATAGTGGCGAGGGGAGCTGCGAACGAAACAGGCGGCAGCCAGGAGCAGGAAGGGCGTTGTCGGTAAAAGCGGTAAAAAAACACCCAAAGTTCCCAAGCCGACGGAAAAGATCCCGGCAATCCGTAAAAACAGACGTCGCACTTTGGGCTTGATCATTTATTATATTACCGTAAAAGTTCGCTTATCTGAAAATCGCAATAAAGACACCCGCGGCAATCGCCGAACCGATTACGCCGGCTACATTCGGTGCCATGGCGTGGAAAAGAAGATAATTATCCTTATCGTAGAGGCGGGCGAAATGTTGGACGACGCGGGCGGAGTCGGGAACGGCAGAAACGCCGGCGGCTCCGATGAGCGGGTTGATTTTTTCCTTCAGAAAGAGATTCATGAATTTGGCAAACAGCAAACCACCAAAGGTAGCAATACTGAAGGAAAAAAGACCGAGGAAGAAAATTCCCAGTGATTTTTGGGTCAGGAAACCGACATTTACGCCGTCCACGTAGCGGGTCGCCTGCGTGCTGGCGCCGACGGCGAAGGAGAGCAGTATCGTACAGATATTCAGCAGTGAATTGCCGGCGGTTTTGCTGAGCCGGTCGGTCACGCCACTCTCTTTCAGCAGATTGCCCAGCATCAGCATACCAACCAGCGGTAGCGAGCCGGGTGCAATCAATGCCGCCACGATGACGACAATGATTGGGAACAGGATTTTTTCCCGCTGGGTGACTTTGCGTGCCGGTTTCATCCGGATTTTACGTTCCTTTGCGGTGGTCAGCAGTTTCATAATCGGCGGCTGGATCAGCGGCACCAGCGCCATGTATGAATAGGCGGCAATGGCGATTGGTCCGAGCAGATGTGGCGCCAACTGGGAGGAGAGGAAGATGGATGTTGGTCCGTCCGCACCACCGATGATGCCGATAGAGGCGGCTTCCAGATTGGTGAAGCCGAGTAACAAAGCGCCGAGATAGGTGATAAAAATCCCGATCTGAGCCGCCGCGCCCAGTAGTACCAATTTCGGATTGGAAATCAGAGATGAAAAATCGGTCATTGCCCCGATCCCCAGAAAAATCAACGGAGGAAAGATACCCGAAGTGACACCAAAGTAGATCAGGCTGAATACGCTGTTTTGGGGGGCGCCACTGGCAATGGTATCGTAGACGCCCAGCGGAAGCCCCTGGATATAGGGGATATTTCCGACAATCACACCGAAACCGATGGGCAGCAGGAGCAGCGGTTCGTATTTTTTCACAATCGCCAGATAGATCGCAATGCAGCCGACGATAATCATGATGATGTTGCCCCATTCCAAATTGGCAAATCCAGTCGTTCTGATAATCTGAATAATCATATCCATGTCAATTGATTCCCTATGCCAACTCGATCAGGGCATCCCCTTCGTTCACCGAATCGCCTTCCCGGACCAGAACGGACTTCACCGTGCAGTCCGCCGGTGCCTGAACATCATTCTCCATTTTCATCGCCTCCATAACCACCAGATTCTGACCGGCTTTAACCGCCTCACCGGGCTTGACTAGAATTTTTAAAATTAATCCCGGCAGCGGAGCGACAATGGCTGACGCCGAAACGACCGGCTTTGGTTTTGGCGGAGCTTGGGGAGTAGCAATGACCGACATTTGAGCCGGTGTCGGGAGGGAGCTTGCAATCACAGGCTGGGAATGGCTGTCCGATGCCTGTTCAATTCCCAAATCTTTTAAGCCGACGGTATAGGTCTTACCGTTCAGCGTAACCACTGCCTCATAGGCACTGAATTCGTTGATGGTGACGGCATATTCTTGATCGTTGATTTCCAATTTGAGTGTTTTTTCTCGCATCGGGCAATCCCTTTATAATTTTCTGGTAATGGTTAACCGCTGTCCGAATCGCTGACCGCTTTTCCAGGCGCTTTGCTGCTCGCCATGCTTGAAGGTAATTTGACTCTGCAGCGTTTCGAAATGAATCCGCCGATAGCATTCGATGGCAGTGGCGATTACCACCAACTCCTCATCGGTTAGCGGGATCGTCTTCTTTATAATCGGTTGCTTTTCTGCCGGCTTCGGCGGTGCGGTTTGCCTCTCTGTCTGGCGGTGCAGTTTCTCGAAAAATTTATTGAACAGATGAATGGTAACGGCAATCAGAATCAAACCGGCGAAGACCACAATTATTCCACTTAAGGCGATATTCAATCCGTCGTTCTGGAGGATATTTTCTATCATTAAGTGTCACTCCTAAAGCGGAATATTGCCATGTTTTTTGGGGGGGTTATCGTCGCGTTTATTGGCGAGCATTTCGAGTGCTTTAATCAGTTTATAGCGGGTCAGTTTCGGTTCAATGACCTCATCTACGTAGCCTTTGGCGGCGGCTACGTAGGGATTGGCGAATTTTTCCCGATATTCGGCGATCTTTTCCTGCAGTTTTTCTGCCGGATTTTCAGCCGCTTTGATCTCTTTGGCAAAGATGATTTCGCTGGCACCCTGTGGACCCATGACGGCGATTTCTGCCGATGGCCAGGCGAAGCTGTAGTCACCACGCAGCTGTTTGGAGTTCATTACGCAGAAGGCGCCGCCATAGCCCTTGCGGGTAATGACGGTAATTTTCGGAACGGTGGCTTCGGCGTAGGCGTAGAGCATTTTGGCGCCATGCTTGATGATGCCGTTGAATTCCTGCACCGTGCCGGGCATAAAACCGGGCACGTCCTCGAATGTGACCACCGGAATGTTAAAGGCATCACAGAAGCGCACAAAGCGGGCAGCTTTGTTGGAGGCATTGCTGTCGAGAACACCGGCGAGATACTTGGGTTGATTGGCGACGATTCCGACAGATTTGCCATTCAGCCGCCCGAAGCCGACGATAATATTTTGGGCATACAGCGCCTGGACTTCCAGAAATTCGCTATTATCGAGAACGCGCACGAGAATCTCTTTCATATCGTAGGGTTTGTTGGGATTATCGGGCACGAGGTAGTTCAGTTCTTCGTCAATCCGGTCCGGCGAATCCTGATTGGGAATCACCGGTGGTTCTTCCAGATTGTTCTGGGGAATATAATTAAAAAAGGTCCGAATGCCTTCGAAAAGGCTTTTCTCATCGTCGTAAGTGAAGTGTGCGATGCCGCTCTTGACGGCGTGGGTGTCGGCACCGCCGAGCTGTTCTGCGGTGACCTCCTCATGGGTGACGGTCTTGACGATTTTCGGACCGGTAAGGAACATATAGGCGGTGTTTCTGACCATGAAGATAAAATCGGTCAATGCCGGTGAATAGACCGCTCCGCCGGCGCAGGGTCCGACGATCGCGCTGATTTGCGGAATTACGCCGGAGTAGAGGACATTGCGCAGGAATATTTCCGTATATCCCGCCAGAGAGTCCACCCCTTCCTGAATACGCGCACCACCGGAATCGTTGATGCCGATAACCGGTGCGCCGATTTTGGCGGCTTTTTCCAGGACCTTTACGACCTTATCCGCTACAGTTTTGGAGAGTGAACCGCCGAAAACGGTGAAATCGAAGGCATAGACGAATACCAGTCGCCCGTGAATGCTGCCGTAGCCGGTGACCATGCCGTCACCGAGGATTTTTTTCTTCTGCATGTCAAAATCCGAACATTCGTGCAGCCGGAACATATCCATTTCTTCGAAACTGTTTTTATCCAGCAGGAGGTCAATGCGCTCCCGGGCGGTCAGTTTATTGCGCTGATGCTGTTTGTCAATCGCCGCATCACCGCCACCCTGCCGGGCTTTCTCAATCTTCTCTTTTAATTCAAGAATCTTGCGCTCTCTACTCATTTTAATTCCTCAAGTGAGATTATTTTTGACGTGATTGACCTGAGATTCGAGCCGATATTTATGCTCATTTAGCCTCTGTCTGGCAGATTTCGGTCAGCACTTTTCCCGAAGAATTCGGATGTAAAAAGGCAATCCGGGTGCCGTGCGCGCCGGAGCGGGGTTGCTCATCAACCATCCGGATATTTTTTGTAATGAAAGCCTGGATATCCGACTCGATGTCGTCGGATTGGTAGGCGATGTGATGAATCCCTTCGCCCCGTTTTTCGATGAATTTGGCAATCGGACTGTCCGGCGAGGTCGGTTCAAGCAGCTCGATCTGGACCTCGCCCACCCGGAACATGGCGACCCGGACTTTTTGATCGGGTACTTCCTCGGTGCCTTTGAATTGCAGCTGCAAAATATCCCGGTAGAAGGGAATTTGGTCCGCAAGTTTCGTCACCGCAATCCCGATGTGATTGATATTTGTAATCATTGCCAGTGTAACTCCTTTAAAAATTCTCCGATTTTTCGATTCAGTAATTTATAGGGGCTGACCTTTTTGTGAAAGACATCTTCAACCCAGCTATCCAAACGGCTGTCAATGTTAAGAAAGTGTTCGGCGGAAGCCATAATCTTGGCACTGGCGATGTGCCGCAGCTCCTTCTCGATGCGGTCTTTGCGCCTTGCCGCCAGCTGACCGTTTCCACGAATTTTTTCCAGGTAATCGGTTATTACGCTGAGCGTGTCATCAATGCCCTCGTCCCGGGTGGCAGAAGTCATACAAACCGGCGGCGTTGATTTCGCTGTGCAATTTTCCTGCAGACCCAGGACATACTCCACTTCCCGTTTCAACCGGTTGGCGCCGTCGAGATCTTTTTTATTGATAATGAAAATATCGCCAATCTCCATGACACCGGCTTTCAACGCCTGGATTTCATCACCCAGCCCTGGTACCAGCACCAGCAGCACGAGGTCGGCGAGCTCCATGACCTCAATTTCTGTCTGCCCGACACCGATGGTCTCGATAATCACGAAATCGAAACCAGCCGTATCGAAGACTTTGATAGCGTCGGCAGTCGCCCCGGCAACGCCGCCGAGATGACCGCGGGAAGCCATGGAACGGATAAATACGCCGTCGTCAGTGGCATGTTTTTGCATGCGCAGGCGGTCGCCCAGAATCGCTCCGCCAGAAAAGGGCGAACTCGGGTCCACAGCGATCACCGCCACGGTTTTATTCAGACGACGCAGGCGCCCGATAAAACGGTCCAGCAGGCTACTTTTCCCGGCTCCCGGTGGTCCGGTGATTCCCCAAACAACCGCTCTTCCGCAATAGCTATGCAGGGCGTCGAGTAAAGATTCTTTTTGGGCGCTGTCGGTTTCGTTTTCGATCAGGCTGATGCTGCGGGCAATCGCCCGGGTATTCTGCTGGAGTACCTGTTGAGCTAGTTTTTGCACGATGGTCAACGCTTAACGGATTCAATAAAAGCGATAATGTCTCTGATCGGGGTTCCCGGGGTAAAAACGGCTTGGATGCCCTTTTCCTTTAAGCCGGGAATATCGGCTTCCGGGATAACACCGCCGCCGAGGACGATGATATCGCCGGCGTTTCTGGATCTCAGTAATTCGACTACTTTCGGAAATAGTTCGTTGTGTGCCCCGGAAAGCAGACTGAGCCCGATAAAATCCACATCCTCCTGAATGGCGGTCTTCACGATCGCCTCCGGCGTCTGCCGGATGCCGGTGTAGATGACTTCATAACCGGCGTCTTTCAGCGCGCGGGCGACATATTTCGCACCGCGATCATGCCCGTCAAGCCCCGGTTTTGCGATAAGAATACGTATTTTTTTACTCACGGCTAATCCTATAAAACAATAGATTCGCGATATTCACCAAATTCTTCGCGGAGAATATTACAGATTTCGCCCAGGGTAGCGTACTCCTTAACCGCTGCCAGGATAGGTGGCATCAGGTTCTGTTCGCTGTTTTGGGCGATCCGGCGTAGTTCTGCCAATTTTTGTGCCACGACTTCACTGTTGCGCTGCTGTTTGACCGCTGCTAATTTGGCGATTTGCCGCTTGCGCAGTTGTGGATCAACTTTCAGAATATCCGTAGGCGGATTTTCCTGGATGGTGAATTTATTAACACCGACGATGATCCTTTCCCCGCTTTCGATCTCCTGTTGATAACGGTAAGCGGCGTCCTGAATTTCCTTTTGTACGTAACCGTTTTCAATTGCCCGGACCATACCACCGATGGCTTCGATCTTATTCAGATATTGCCAGACCTGCTCTTCGATCGTGTCGGTCAGTCGTTCTATGGTAAAGCTGCCAGCCAGCGGATCAATCGTGTTGGTGACGCCGGATTCGTGCGCCACGATCTGTTGCGTGCGCAGAGCGATTCGCACCGATTCTTCTGTAGGCAGTCCCAGGGCTTCGTCCCGGGAGTTGGTATGCAGGCTCTGAGTGCCGCCCAGAACCGCTGCCAGAGTCTGAATCGTTACGCGAACGATATTGTTATCCGGCTGTTGAGCCGTCAGAGTGCTGCCGCCGGTCTGAGTATGGAAGCGCAGCATCATGGACTTGGATTTCTGAGCCTGAAATTTTTCTTTCATCACCTTCGCCCAGATTCGCCGGGCAGCCCGGAATTTGGCAATCTCTTCCAGAAGGTCGTTGTGTGCATTGAAGAAAAAGGAGAGTCGTCCAGCAAAACTGTCAACATCCAGTCCGGCGTTGACCGCCGCTTTGACATATTCGATGCCGTCAGCCAGAGTAAAGGCGATTTCCTGAACCGCGGTGGAACCGGCTTCCCGGATGTGATAGCCGGAAATGCTGATAGTGTTCCACTTCGGTACGCTTTTACTGCAATATTCAAAAATATTCGTAATCAGCCGCAGGGAAGGTTTGGGCGGAAAGATGTAAGTCCCCCGCGCCATATACTCTTTTAAAATGTCATTCTGAATGGTGCCGGTCAGTTGATCCGCGACGATTCCCTGTTTCTCAGCGAGGGCGATATACATTGCGAGGAGGATAGCGGCGGGAGCGTTGATTGTCATGGAGGTGGAGACTCTATCCAGAGGTATGCCGTCGAACAGGACCTCCATATCCTGCATGGAATCAATGGCAACGCCGACCTTGCCGACCTCTCCCTCGGCGATTGGATTGTCCGAATCGTAGCCGATCTGAGTCGGCAGATCAAATGCTACCGACAGACCGGTTTGACCCTCTTTTAGAAGGTACTTATACCGCTGGTTGGATTCTTCCGCTGTACCAAACCCGGCGTACTGGCGCATGGTCCAGAAACGTCCGCGGTACATGGTGGGCTGAACACCGCGGGTGAAGGGATATTCGCCGGGGAAACCGATTTTTTCTGAAAACGCTTCAAAATCACCGCTTTCCGGAATATCGACGCGTTCCGCAGGCAGCCAGGAGCTGGTTTTAAATTCGGTTTTCCGCTCCGGAAACCGGTCGGTGACTTTTTTCAGAGTAGCATTTTCCCACTCTTTGCGGTGCTGCTGGAAGCGCTCTTCATTTTGCATGATTGATTCTCCTGTTCCACCCAGCCGGATGTCAACTCATAAATTTTAATCGTAAGCGCTGGTTTTTAAAACCGTTCATTGATGTGACAAATACTGTACTAAAAACCCAGCCTGCTTTTATATTACTCATTTGTGTAAAAAATACTTAAAAAATTAAAGAGGATTCGTAAGAAATCCAACAAGATACTGGAGCGGATTTCATTTAATCCGGTTTATCCGTTGTTCTCATTTTTAATAAAATATCATCCCGTTTCTGAACGGGTATCGGGCAGAGAGCTTGTTATTCAGTCGGTACGGTTTTCCTGAAATTTTCGCAGAGCGGCGTCGCTGCCCAGTACCAGCAGGTGGTCTCCCGAATCAAAACGGTAATCGGGGTCGGGGAAGATACTTGCCTGCGGAGTGTGTTCGGACTGTTCGCTACCCGTACGCTTTATCAACACGATCTGGACTTGGTAGCGCTTGCGGATGTCCGTTTCACGGATGGTTTTTCCAATCAGGTGACGGGGAATTTCGATTTCATGGAGATGCACATCGCCGGATAATTTAACCGTTTTTTCGGAAGCGGTGGTCCGGGCAATCCCGCTGATGCTGCCGGCAAGATCAATTTTCTGGATTTCCCGGTTATATGCCTCGATGACATCTTTCTGGTGGACGGACCCGATAAGAAGGGGGCGTCCGTTTCGGGCGATAACCGGCAGCTCTTCGACACCGTAACGGGCGAAGAGGTTCATTACCAGATCTAGATGATCGTTTTCGAAGACCGTCGGAATATCGGTGCGGGCAATATCTGCCGCTACGACCAGGTTCTCCAATTCGGTTTCGTCGCGGGCAATCCGGGCTAAATATTTCCACGACAGATGCCCGCGGTATTCGTTTTGGGCATTGACGATGAAGAGTTCCTGATAGGTATTGCTCAGCATTTTCTGAATGATTTCCGACAATGTAGCCGTTTCCGGGAGCGTCAGGATATCGCTTCGCACAATGGATTTCACCGGGATATTTTTCAGGATGTTAATGTCCTGACCGCGCCGAATGTTGATGCCCCGCCGAACTAGTTTGTCGGTGTAAATAGATTCCTTTTTCAGCCATCCGGCTAAGAGGACGCTGATGATGCAGGAGACCATGAGGGGCGCGATAATCTGATAGGTATTGGTCAGTTCAAAAATGATGATGATTGCAGAGATGGGTGCATGGGTTGCCGCCGCGACCACCGCCCCCATCCCGACCAGGGCATAGGCACCACTGCCGGCTGTGGCAGCCGGATAGTAAAGATGGGCGATTTTGCCGATCAGCCCGCCGAGCATGGCACCGATAAAGAGCGAGGGCGCAAAAATACCGCCGGAACCTCCTGAACCGATGGTAACAGAGGTGGCGATTATTTTTGCGAAAATCAGGGCAGTCAACAGCCCGATGCCGGTTTTTCCCAATAGAGCGGCGGTAATCGTTTCATAGCCGACGCTGTGAATATGCGGAAGGGCAAAGGCGATACCACCGATTAAAAGACCGCCGAAACCGGCTTTGATTGGGTCGGAAAGCGGGAGTTTGTTAAAAACATCTTCGGATTTATGAATGGAGATGTTAAACAGCACAGCGATCAGACCAGCGCTGATTCCAAGAATCAGATAGGGCAGAAATTCAAAAGCACTGATCAATTCGTAAGGCGGTATCTCAAAAGCCGGCAGGTTGCCCATAAAGTGCCTTGACAGAACAGTCGCGGTGACCGAGGAGATTACAATCGGGCTGAACTGAACGACGCCGAAATCGCCCAGAATGACTTCGGCGGCAAAGAGTGCCCCGGCGATGGGTGCGTTGAAGGTTGCGGCAATCCCGGCGGCAGCACCGCAACCCACCAGGGTTTTTAATTGACGAGCCGTCACTTTCAGTAACTGACCGACAGAAGACCCCAGGGCTGATCCGATCTGGACAATCGGTCCTTCGCGTCCGACCGATCCACCAGAGGCAATGGATATGGCGGAAGCAAGCGCCTTGACCACTACGACCCGCGGTCTCATTTTACCCGACCGAAGTGCCACTGCTTCCATTACCTCAGGAACACCATGTCCCCTGGCTTCCCGGGCAAATTTGTAGACAATTGTGCCACACAATAATCCGCCCAACGTCGGGATGAGTAGTCGGAAAAACGGTGGGGTATTCTGTACAACCGCAATGGAAAACGGTTCCGCCTGCCAGAAGATTTTCTGAAAAAACTGTATCATTTTACGAAATCCAATGGCGCCGAAACCGCCGAGAATTCCGATTATAATGGCGGCGGTGATCATGAAGATATGTTCGGAACGAAATAGCTGTGTCCGCACCGTTTGGCTGGTGGATCGTAGGAATTTTTGGGTTATTGACTGGAAATATTTCAACATTTTTTAACAATCAGTATTAGAGATACCAGTAAAAAAAACCGGCATAAACTTATTGAATTTTTACCAAGGTCACAACAACAGATTCGTCACCAGTTAGCCGCTGACAGCAGTAACAATCCAAGCCGAAAAATCAGGAAGTTACTTTATTTCTAAAGGAATAGTATTAAATTTGAAGGTACTTTGGTGAATTGGGAATGAACAGCGAAATAATTTCAGTACAACGGCGATGAAAATTTACCTCAGAATCCTCGGGTGGGTCAAAGTCTATTGGAAAACCCTGCTGCTGGGTCTGCTCGCTTCGTTTCTTTATGTATTGTTTAACAGCGCCTCAGTCTGGCTGACGGCGTCTTTCGTGAATGTTATCTTTCCCCAGAAACACGCGGAGGTGGTTCAGGAACGTCAAGCCGAAGAGCTGCTGCCGGCGAAAATGGACTTGAACGCCAAAATTAAAAACTACACCAACCAAATCCTGATCAAAGAGAACCCCCACCAGTCTCTGAAAAGGCTCTGCATTATCATTTTCTTGGCGTTTTTGCTGAAGAATGTCTTTTTTTATTTGAAAAGTATTTCCTTCGGGTATGTTCAATTGAAATTGATAATGAATATTCGCAACCGGCTCTATGAACATCTCCACAATTTGTCGCTTTCCTATTTTCACCGCAAAAAGAGCGGGGAATTGATGTCCATTATTCTCAATGACGTGGGGGTAATGCGGCGGGCGTTCACGGTGAGCTTTGATAAACTGATCGTCGAGCCGATCAATATTCTGACCTTTGTGGTTTTGATGTTTATTATTTCCTGGAAATTGGCTCTGCTGGCGATTGTGATTCTGCCGGTGACCATGGTGGTCATCTCTCAGGTCGGTCAGAGTATCCGGCGCAAGTCAATTCGCACATCCCGCAAAATCGCCGGGATTACGGCTATTCTGAATGAGACAATCAACGGTATTCGGGTGGTCAAAGCCTTTGCCATGGAAGCCTTTGAAAAGAATCGGTTTTTCAGGGAAACCCTGAATTATTTTCGCCTGACATTTCGGCGGCGGCGGCTCCGGGCTATTTCCACGCCGACCAATGAAATCTTCAGCGTTGCCGTGGGGGTGATCCTGCTCTGGATTGGCGGTAATCAGGTCCTGAGCGGCAGTGGCATCGAAGCCGAAGATTTCATCCGCTTCATAATCCTGCTCTTTACCATTCTGACACCGATTCGGTCGCTGAACACGGTGAATGTGGACCTGCAGGAGGGAATTGCGTCGGCGACCCGGATTTTTTCGATTTTGGATGAAAAACCCGAGATTGTGGAAAAACCGGGTGCCCTTGAGCTGACCGGCTTCGGGCGCGAGATTTGCTATCAGAATGTCTGGTTTCAATACAATAAGCAGGACGGCGACGTTTTGAAGGATATCAATCTGGAATTAAAGAAAGGTGAGATCGTGGCGATCGTCGGGCACAGTGGCGCCGGAAAGTCCACCCTGGTTGACCTGCTGCCCCGTTTCTATGATGTGAGCCGCGGTCGCATCTCCATTGATGGGGTTGATATTCGTGATGTCACACTGGCGTCTCTGCGCTCGCTGATGGGCATTGTAACCCAGCAGACGATTTTATTCAATGACACGGTTTTCAATAATATTGCGTATGGGCTGAGTGATGCCGACCCCGAAGCGGTGATTACCGCTGCAAAAGCCGCCAATGCGCACGAGTTCATTGTGGATTTCCCAGACAAGTACGAGACCGTTATCGGCGATCAGGGTTCCAGGCTCTCCGGTGGTCAGGCTCAGCGGATCGCCATTGCCCGGGCGTTGCTGAAAAATCCCCCGATTCTGATTCTTGATGAAGCGACCTCGTCGCTGGATACGGAATCGGAGCAAAAGGTCCAATCGGCGATTGACCGGCTTATGCGGGACCGCACCGTCTTCGTGATTGCCCATCGTCTGGCGACCATTCAGACAGCTAACCGAATTATTGTTTTGGATAAGGGTGAAATTGCCGAGGTGGGCAGCCACCAGGACCTTCTCAGCCGGGATGGAATTTATCGCTATCTTTACGATATTCAGTTTATGAACATGGATAATCTGGCTTAAGGTTAAAATTCATTGCAACGCTTAAAACGCGCAGAGGGAGGATGAAAAAATCTTCTTATATCGGTCCAAAACTGAGTCGCTATCAGTTTGAAGGATTGCAGAACAAGGGCTGGATTATTGAGTATGCCAGCGAGGTCTACCGGCGCCGCCCGAATGTTGTCGCCCGGCTGGAGTTGGAGTTGGACAGCCGGTTTCAGCAGGTAGTTGTAAAATGCTATGGCTGGCGGAAGGCACGCAATCCCTTTATCAGCCCTTTCTTCAAATCCAAAGCCGAGAAGGTTTGGGAAACGAGTCATCGGCTTCTGGAACTGGGCATTCCGGTTCCCAAACCGGTGGCGATGTATACCCAGCGCCAGGCGGGATTTGTCAATCACAATATTTTCATCTGTGAATATGTTGGTGAACATCAGACCGGGGCTCGCTTTTTAAATAGTGCGCCCGTGTCCTTTCCGCAAAAATGTGAATTTATTCGCAAAGTCGCTGAGATTGTTGCGGTTGTGCATCGCGCCGGGTTCCTGCACCACGATCTTGACCTGGACAATTTTTTAATTGCCGAGAATAATCATAATGCCGTTTTTCTAGTCGATTTGACGCTGGCGAAATATCACAAGCGGCTGTCAATTAAAGAGCGCATGCAGAATATTGCCCGGTTGAATCTCTGCAATTGTCAATTGAATTATGATCACGAAGATTGCCTCTGGCTCCATTTTCTGCTGCACTATGATTCTGAAAATGCAAATCACCTGGTTGCGCCATTGAAAAGGAGTTTGTTTACATCCCAAAAACCGGAGAATTGATATCCCGAAAAAGTGTGGCTTTAAATTTTTTACCGTTATCGGATTGCTGATTTTGTCCATCAGTAATTTTACGGCGGCACAAAGCCGGGTGCCTTTTAAAACTGGTGAGAAATTGAACTATTCCGCCTGGTTTAATTTTATCAAAGGCGGTGAATCCTTTCTGGAGTGTGTCGGGTTTGAGGAGATTAACGGAAAGAGCGCCTGCCATGTCCGCTCGGGAACGGAATCGCTGCCCTTTTTTGACCGCTTTTACAAGGTGCGCGATTACATGGATTCCTGGATGGATTCGTCCGGTCGGTTTTCACTGCGGTTTGAAAAATCCCTTCGGGAGGGCAAATACCGAAAAAAGTATTCTGTTGATTTTGATTATGACAGGGGAATTTCGATTTCCGCAAGCAAGCAGGATTCAATACCAGCCCGGGTTCATGACGGGTTGTCCATGTTTTATTATGTCCGGACGCTGGATTTGGCGGTGGGGGATGTTATCAAAATCAACTACTTTGATAATGACTCTCTAATACCTTTTTACATCAAAGTTGACCGCCGGGAGTGGGTCAAAGCACCGATCGGCAAAATGGAGTGCTTTGTGCTAGAGCCCTATGTGGAATCAGGAACACTGCTGAAACACAAGAGCAAAATAACCATTCACCTCACTGTGGATGAGCGACGACTGCCGGTGATCATATCCAATGACGCCCGCTTTGGTTCGCTGGTGCTGAAACTGGAGTCGGTCGGGCAAACCGATTAATGTGAAGACATATCTGTCCTGAATTAGTTGCCGATAGGCAGATTGATGGTAAATGTCGTTCCTTTACCGACGGTACTGTCCACTTCAATCGTGCCGTTGTGAGCTTCGATGATCCGTCGGACAATCGCCAGCCCCAGCCCGGTGCTCTTTTCACCACCGGTGGGTCGGACGCTGGTCTTGCTGAATTCCTTGAATATCTTCGATATTTCGTCCGGTGGGATTCCCTGTCCATGGTCGGCGACGGATATCTCCACCAAGCCGTTCCTTTTTCGGGCACTGATGGTTACCGTCGTGTTGGGGTGCGAAAATTTGATGGCGTTGGTGACAAGATTATCAAGAACCTGCATAATCCGGTTTGAATCAACCATAATATCCGGCAGATCAGGCTCGATGTTCAGGGTCAATTCGATCTGTTTTTGCTCCGCCAGAGATTTGGTCATTGACTGATAGGTGTGAAAAAATTTCTGCAGGTCCAGGGGCTCCGGTTTCAGTTCCAGTTTTCCCGATTCAATGGCGCTTAAATCCAGCAGGTTGTGAATCAGATTCAGCATGCGGTCACAGTTTTTGTCCATGGTGCTCAGGACTTCGCGCTGTTTATCGTCAATTTCTCCCAGATAACCGTTCAGGAACAGAATAATAAAATTTTTAATCACTCCGATAGGGCTGCGCAGATCGTGAGCGGCGATACCGAGAAATCTGTTTTTGAGTTCATTGAGCTGCATCAGTTCTTCATACATCCGGCTTTTTTCGAGAGTTACAGAGAGCTGCCGGGCGATTTTCTGAAAAAGGCTGATGTGAATATTTTTATAGGTATCGGTCTGCATGCTGGAAAAGAAAATCAACCCCACGGGTTCGTGGGTTGCGATCAACGGGCAGGTAAGACTGGAGCGCATGCCCTCCGCGACGATCAGTTTGGTAGAAGTAGACAAGGGATGTTTTTTCAGGTAGTTGCGCAGATCGTTGATGATGCGGGGTTTTCCGGTCGCGATAATATTTGCCAAACTACTGCCTTCGAGGGGGGCGGAATACCCCTTGGCAATCTTGATCTTGGTGGCGTCAGAGCGGACACAGCAGGACCGGAGTTTTTTGTTATCTTTATCAAGCAGAGCGATGCTGATGCGATGGTAGGGAATGATTTCCCTGAAGGATTGAAATACATGGTTTAAAATTTCTTCCAATAACAGACCATCATTGATCTTTTCGGTGATGCTGCCCAGCAGTCGCTCCTGCTGAAAATGTTTTTCAAAGGAATTGCCGACGTCTAAAATTGCGGCGGACAGCTGACGGTAGGACGCATTTCCCCGGACGGGGATATGGGGATGGTAATTGCCCGCGCTGATCTGTCGCAGCGCATTGACCAGTTCGTCACGTTGTTCTTTTTCCATATCTGATGTTTCCTTTTTGAAAATTTCCGGGCATTTTCGATGTCAATATGGATTTTTGGGCTGCTTTTCCCCGGATTGTTTTCTCTACGGTGAGTTTTTCCAGTGTAAAGGGGTCAACTCCCGTATAATACATCAATGCGGAGTAGGTGGAAGGCAAGGGTGTAAATACCTGAACCTGTTCCGGGTTGATGTGCAGTTCTCGGCTGGCAAAGTCTTTGAGTGCCCGCATATCCTTCTCGCTGCAGCCGGGATGGGCTGCAATAAAGTAGTAAGTCAAAAATTGCCGTTTTCCGGCAGACTCGGAAAATCTATCAAATTGACGCTTAAATTCAAGTAAAGAATCAATTGCCGGCTTGCCCATTTTCTCCAAAACCGCTTTTTTACTGTGTTCTGGTGCGATTTTCAGCTGTCCGGAGGTGTGATAGCGCGCGACATTTTGAAGGTATTTGAGACCATATTTTTTATCGGTAATGACGAGATCGTAGCGAATACCGGAGCCGATAAAGAGATGTTTGATGCCGGGAATTTTGCGCAGCTCCTGCAGCAACCTGATTTGGCGATCATGATGGACGGGCAGCTGCGGACATTTCTCCGGGTAGAGACAGCGTTTGTCAGTACAGGCACCACTTTTCAACTTTTTTTGGCATTCAAAGCCGTACATATTGGCGGTGGGTCCGCCGACATCGGTAATGATACCCCGAAAATCGGGGTGAGAGGTGAGTCGTTTTGCTTCTTGAATGATGGAGTCATGGCTGCGCCAGCGGACAGTGCGACCTTCGTGAACGCCGATAGAGCAGAAATTGCATTCACCGTAGCAGCCGCGGTGAGAATTGATGGAAAACTGAATTGTCTCCAGCGCTTTGACCCTGCCCTGCCGGGCGTAAAAAGGATGCACGGCGCGTTCGAAATCAAGAGCGTAAATATCGTCCAGCTCCTTTTGGCTCAGATAAAAGTCAGGCGGATTCTGAACCAGATAACGGGTGTCAATTTTTTGCACCAGCCCGCTGGCATTCAGCGGATCGCTGTTTTGGTAAAATTCATGGAACATGCTGATAAACGCTTTTTTGTCTCTGATCACTGATTGGTAAGCGGGCAGTACCCGGTAATTGTTTGGTACTGAATCGGCAATAAAGCTGATACCTCTCAGTGTCATAGGTGATTTATCGGACCGAAGAGACTCAGCCAGTTTGACTATGGTCTTTTCCGCCATGCCGTAAACCAAATAATCGGCTTTGGCGTCAAAGAGAATCGGGCGACGGAGTTTGTCGGACCAGTAGTCGTAATGCGTGATCCGGCGCAGGCTGGCTTCGATGCCGCCCAGGATGATGGGGGCGGTGTTTTTAAAATAGCGGCGGATCAGGTTGCTGTAAACGATGACTGCCCGATCGGGACGACGGTTATTCAAGCCGCCGGGCGTATAGTCGTCGTGGCGCCGGAATTTTTTCAATGCAGTATAGTTGGCAACCATCGAATCAACACAGCCACCACTGACGCCCCAAAACAGGCGCGGTTCCCCGAGCCGCGAAATATCTAAGTCGCTATTCGGGTCCGGCTGTGCGATGATGCCGACTTTATAACCTTGTTTCAGAAGTAGCTTCCCGATAATGGAGATGCCGATTTGAGGGCAGTCAATGTAGACATCCCCGGTGATCAGAATGACATCACACTGCAACCAGCCGAGTTTTTCCATTTCCAATTTTGTGGCAGGTAAAAACATCGTGATAAATTTCCGATGAATGGACTATAAATCCAATTTTTTTAAAACGAATTAACCAGAGTAACTGCGAAAGAGGTTAATTAACCTTCTGAAATATGAAAACCTTCGGAAGGTTGGACCATATTTTTGCTTTAAATATTTTGTTGTGATATACTAATGTTCCGTGACACAATTTCCCGCCAGCCAGCCGGTTGAGAAGGCGGCTTGTAGATTGTAACCGCCGGTATCGGCGTTGATATCGAGCACTTCGCCGGCAAAATAGAGCCCTTTCACACGCCGGGATTCCAATGTTTTTGGGTTGATCTCCTTGAGGCAGACGCCGCCGGCGGTGATGATTGCCTCCTCGATCGGTCGGTGTCCGGTTACCCGGAAGCGAAAATCCTTGAGCCAGTTGCGGAGAGTCTGCCGCTCTCTGGCGGTGATTTCGCCGGCATTTTTATGCGGCTGGATACCGGTCAAATCGAGACAGACCGGAATCAGACTGCTGGGTAACAGTAACTTTAGAATTTTATGGAATTGTTGTTTGGGATGCTCGTCGAAATCCCGCCGCAGGCGGGCATCGAGTTGTTGATAATCCAGAGCAGGTTTCAGGTCCAGAGCAATTTCAACTACAGCCTTTTTGCTCAAAGCGTCAACAGCCATTCCGGAGAGTGTCAGGATAATCGGTCCGGTGAGACCGAAATGGGCAAAGAGCATTTCGCCGAACTCGGCTGCCTGCTTTTTTCCGTTAACCCAGAGTGAGGCGGAGACGTTGCGCAGACTGAGTCCCTGAAGTCGCCGGGCAATGTTTCCTTCTGTTTCCAGCGGAATTAAAGCCGGGCGGGGCGGTACAATTTTATGACCGGCTTGTACGGCTAATAAATAGCCGTCTCCGGTGGAACCGGTCAGGGGATAGCTCTTTCCGCCAGTGCAGACAATGACATTGGCGGCAGAGTACACTCGACCACTGGCGGTGGTAACCCCGGTGATTCGTCCATCCTTAATGAGCAGATTCGTGACTCCGCTACCGAGTATAATCGTGCCGCCGGTCTGCTGCAGCCAGCGAATCAATGCCCCCGTGACGACGGCGGCGCTTTCGCATTCGGGGAAAACCCGGTTGCCGCGTTCAATGATGGTCGGAATTCCCTGATCTGCCAGTAATTCCCGGAGGTCATCAACAAAAAAGCCGTAGAATGCCGGCTTCAGGAAGCGACCGTTTTTTCCAAAGTGGCGGATAAATTCATCAATGGAGGTGGCATTGGTCAGATTACACCGTCCTTTGCCGGTGATGCGCAGTTTACGTCCCGGGCGATCCATTTTTTCCAGCAGCAGAACCTTTTTCCCGCGCCGTGCCGCCTGACCGGCAGCCAGAATTCCGGCGGGTCCACCGCCAACTACAATTACGTCACATGAGGTCGAATTTGTCACCGGGCATAGTTTGAAAGAAAAAAGAATTGAATTCAAATAAAAAAGTGCCCGCACAGCGGTGGCAGCTGAACCACTATTTCGGATAGATAACGATCGGTCTATTTCATCAGTTTGTCGGGATCCCTTTTCCAGATGATGTAGGAGTACACAAATGTGACAATAACAGTGCCGAAGACACCGATCAACAGGACGAACATCGTATTTTTACCGCTGGATACCAGGCTGGTGAGGACAATTAAACAACCGGTTATGACAAACAGCCAGCCGCCCAGACGGTGCGTCTTGTTCCAGGAGATTTCACTGGAAAGCGTCCAGGGCGTCTTGATACCCAGCATGTAATTGCTGCGTACTTTGCCCATGAAATTGCCGATGACGATGAAGAGAAAACCGATCAGCGCCGGTACGATTTTTTCAATACTGAATGGTTTCCCGAGAGCATTCATGATTATTACCACGTGGAGCGTTGCAAAGACCAGCACTAGCCCGATGATGATGATATTGTAGGCTTTCATGGACATTTTGATATGCTTCTGACGCGGCTCCATGCGCGGCACAAATGTCAGCAGTGCGGTGATACCCAATATGACGATAGGCATCATAAATAGTCCCAAAAATTTACCGGCATAGCGATCCGGCTCTCCGTTGACATTCCAGTGGACGGGCAATTTAATATCCGGCGGCAACTGCCGGGCAGCCCATAAAGCAACCAAGGTCACAATGATGAATACCACAATTGCCGTCAGTATTGCCGGTTTAAGATTTTTCAGCGGATTTTTGTCAGATTTCATCTAATGTCCCTCCTTCAGTTTGAATGTATCCATTAATGCCAGCAAAGCCTCTTCCAGGACCGAGACGTTTAGGTGATAATAGATGGTTGTTCCGTCCCTTTCAGCCTGAATCAAGTCCGCCTCCTTCAAGATATTGAAATGTTTAGAGAGTGAAGGTTTGGTGATATTAAAATGTCCGGCAATCTCACCGGCGCTCAGGTCCCTGTCCCGCAGCAGTTTGAGGATTTCGCGACGGGTTGGGTCAGAAAGGGCTTTGTAAATCTGGTTCATCTCAATGCTCACCTAAATATTTCACCATTTTTCTAATTAGTCAACCGGCTAAATATATAAACTATTTAGCTGTTTGGCAAATAAAAAGTGAAATTTTGTTGGAATTAATTGCTTTTTAAAAGCAGAAATTCTTTGAAATCCGGATACCGGTGGGACATTGAAATGGATTTTATCTCGCGGTCCAGAAATTTCTTTAATCGGAGAGGAATGTTAACAGGTTTACCGATGACCGGTTCGACGATATCCTTGAATTTAGCGGGATGAGCGGTTTCGAGGAAAATCCCGGTATCGAACCGGGGATTTTGGGCAAGATAATCAGTCAAGCCGAGGTAAGCGACGGCTCCGTGGGGATCAAGAACGTAGCCGGTTTTATGGGCGAGCCTGGCGATTGCCTGACGGGTTTCGTCGTCGGTATAGTAGGCACCGGCAAGGTCTTTTTGAATAGCTTTCCAGGAAGAGTTGTAGAGATCAAGAATGCGGGCGAAGTTGCTGGGATCGCCCACATCCATGGCGTTGGAAATCGTCTGAACCGATGGTCGCGGTGCGAAGGTGCCACTGGTCAGATAAACGGGTACGACGTGATTGATATTGGTGGCGGCGATGAAGCGTTGCACCGGCAGCCCCATCTTTTTCGCCATCAAGCCGGCGGTGAGGTTACCGAAGTTGCCGCTGGGCACACATATGACAATCTCTCTGGATAAATAATCGCCGATTTGACGCAGGGCATTAAAGTAGTAAAATATTTGCGGAATCAGGCGGCAGATATTGATAGAATTGGCGGATGTGAGCCGCAACGAACGGAGAAGGTCTGAATCAGCCAGAGCGGTTTTTACCAGACGCTGGCAATCGTCAAAATTGCCGTCAATTTTCAGGGCGGTGATATTTTTACCCAGCGTGGCGATCTGTTTTTCCTGGATCTGGCTGATTTTTGCTGCCGGATAGAGAACGATGACGTCAATTCCGGGAATATCGTAAAAACCGTTAGCGACGGCGCTGCCGGTATCACCGGAAGTGGCGACCAGGATGGTCAGTTTCTGACCGGAATCTTTGATCAGGAACGCCATCAGGCGGGACATGAAGCGGGCGCCGACGTCTTTAAACGCCAATGTCGGTCCGTGAAAGAGTTCCAGGGTATTGACCCGGTCCTCAATCCAGACCAGCGGTGTCCCGAAGTTGATTGCATCGTGAATAATATTTTGGAGCGCCGCCGACGGAATATCGTCGCCCAGTAGCGCCTGGGCAATTTCGAGGCAGATGGTTTGATAGTCGGATGAGTCGAGTGAATTGAGAAAAGACTGCGGCAACCGGGGAATGAATTCCGGCATGTAGAGCCCTTTGTCGGGAGGCATACCGCCCAGCACGGCTTCGCGCAGCGTGACCCGGACTGATCTGTCGGTGGTGCTGTAAAATTTCAATTTATTCCTCATGAATAATGCGGGCGCCGGTGCAGTTGATTTTCGATACATATACCTGGTTGGAAATAGAATGCCGGGTGTAAATTTTACCCATTTCAAGGGCGATTTTCCGGGCGGTTTTCAAAGAAGCCGAAAGTGCGAACAGCGCCGGACCCGAACCCGAAATACTGCAGGCGAGAGCACCGGAATCCAGCGCCGCCTGCTTGACTTCGTCAAAACCGGGAATCAGCGTTGCGCGCCGGGATTCGACGAGGTGATCGGTTGATGAACGCCCGATTAAGTCCAGATCTTTCCGATACAGTCCGGCGACCAGTGCCGCAGTATTAGCCCACTGTCTTACGGCGGTTTTCAGCGGAACAGTTGCAGGGAGAATATTCCGGGCGTCCTGCGTTTTTATTTCGATATCCGGATGAATGAGCGTGCAGTGCAGATTTTCCGGTACCGGCAGTCGGATAATTTCAGGCGGATTATTTTCGCGAATCAGAATAAAGCCGCCATAGAGCGCCGGCGCGACGTTATCGGCATGGGGTGAACCGCAGGCTAGCGCTTCAGCAGCCATACCGATTTCCAGCAATTTCCGTTTCGGTTGCGGATTTTCAAACAGATGGTTGATGGCTTTAAGGGCAGCCACAGAGCTGGCGGCGCTGGAGCCCATTCCGCTGCTCAGCGGCAATTGCTTGGTTAGATGGATCTCGATTCCCTGATCGGATTGAATTTCTTCGAGAAAACGGAGCACGGCAAATCCGGCGGTATTCTCGGCGGCGTTTTGGGACAGGCGTCCCTCGTCACCGCTGATAGCGGTTATCCGGACGCCGTGACCGTCATAGCGCGTAACCCGAACGATATCGCCGGGTTCTGCGACGGCAAAACCGAAGATATCAAAACCGCAGCCGACATTGGCAACAGTAGCCGGGGCAAAAGCCGTAACCGTCTTTTTCATGGTTCGATATAGCCCTTTTTGACCAGCAATTCGGCGTTCAGGATACCGCCGCCAGCGGCACCGCGGACGGTGTTGTGGCTCAATCCGACGAAGCGAATGTCAAAAACATTACAGGGACGCAGTCTCCCAACGGTTACCGCCATGGCTTTTTCATTATCCCGGTCTTTTCGCGGCTGCGGGCGGTCGTTTTCACTGAGATAAATAATCGGTTGTCGCGGTGCAAAAGGCAGTTTGAGTTCCTGGGGAAGTGATTTAAATTCGGACCAAAGCTGCAGAATTTTTTCTAGCGCCGGTTTCTTTTTGCCAAATTCCAGCGATACGCAAGCCGTATGACCATCCACAACTGGAACGCGGTTGCAATGGGCGGAGATTTTCATAGAGTTCATCGGTATAATCCGGTCGTTTTGGAGCGTGCCGAGAATTTTCAACGGCTCGATTTCCGATTTTTCCTCCTCGCCGGGAATAAAGGGGACAATATTGTCCACCATATCGAGCGATGCTACACCGGGGTAACCGCCACCGCTGACCGCCTGCAGCATCGTGACGATCAAGCGCCGGACCGAAAATCCGGCTTGCATTAGGGCATAAACGGGTGTCAGGTAACTCTGTACCGAGCAGTTGGGTTTCACGGCAACGAATCCCTTTTTCCAGCCGTGGTGTTTACGCTGGACAGCGATGAGCCGAATATGATCGGGATTGATTTCCGGGATCAGCATAGGAACGTCTTTCGTGTGGCGGTGAGCCGAGCAGTTACTCACCACGGCAATGTCGTTTGCGGCGTATTCGTTTTCCAGCTCCCGGATCGCCGCTTGGTTCATTTCCAGGGCTGAAAATACAAAGCGGCACTTTCCGATTGCGTCGGTAACATGGTTGGCGTCTTTCACGATCAGATTGCGAACGTTTTCCGGTACCGGACCCGGCATCTGCCAGCGACCTGCGACCGCTCCGGAGTAATTTTCCCCGGCGCTTCTTGGCGAAGCCGCCACATAAGAGACCTCAAACCAGGGGTGATTTTCCAGCAGGCGGATGTAATTTTGACCGACCATGCCGGTGGCACCCAGTATGCCGACAGGAATTTTCATTAAAAGCTCCGTTTTTTAATAACTGAATTTGCGATTTTAAATATATCGGCAAGTACACCGGCGGCGGTAACATCGGCACCGGCGCCGGCACCCTTGATAACCAGCGGATTTTCATTATAGCGACTGGTGGTGAAAGCAATAATATTGTCGCTGCCTTTCAGGGAATAGAAGGGGTGGGTAGCGTTGATTGTTTCCAGTGTAATTGTTGCTGTTTCGTTTTCCAGACGGGCGATATAGCGCAGCACCTGACCGGCAGCCGCAGCCTGTTTGATCATTTTTTCGAAATAGGCATCGGTTTTTTCCAATTCCTGAAAGAATTCTTCCACGGTGCTTGCTTTTTGACATTTTTCGGGAAGAATCGGATCAATTTTAATATCGGACAGTTCCATGGGAATGCCGATTTCCCGGGCGAGAATCAGCAGTTTGCGGGCGAAATCGAGACCGTTGAGATCGTCCCGCGGATCGGGTTCGGTAAAGCCTTTTAGGCGGGCTTCTTTGACGACAGAGCTGAATTTTTTACCAGGTTGGACATTATTGAAAATAAAGCTGATTGTTCCGGAAAGAATGGCTTCGATCCTGAGAATCCGGTCGCCGGAGTTAATCAGGTCGCGCAGGGTGCTGATAATCGGCAATGCCGCACCGGCGTTGGTTTCATAGAGATAGTGAACGTTTTTCTCTTTCGCCAGATTACGGAAATTCAGATACCGTGCATAGGAGCCGGTATTGGCTAATTTGTTGGCAGCGACAATTGAGATTCGGGCGGCAAAGAAGCGGTCGTAGAATTCAATCACCTCGGCGCTGGCGGTACAGTCCACTATGACATTATTGCTGAGATTCAGTTGCCGGATTTTTTCCAGCAGCAGGTTTAAATCGCGGGCGAGAGCCGAATTTTCCAGTGCATTTTTCCAGGAAGCTAAATCAATGCCGGATTCCTGAATCAGCATTTTACGGCTGTTGGCAAGACCGACCACTCTCAGATCGAGGGCTTGTTCAGCCAGGAGGGATTGATAATTGTCCCGTATCTGATTCAGCAGGGTTGAACCGATTAAGCCGACGCCCAGGATAGAGAGGTTGATTTGAGTCTGTTTGGCAAAGAATGCTTCGTGGATGGCATTAAGTGCCGTCAATTCGTCGCGTTTATCAATGACGATGGAGATGTTCAGCTCCGAGGAGCCCTGAGCGATGGCAATGACGTTAACGGCTTTTTCACCGAGCGCGTTGAACAGGCGCCCGGCGAGACCGGTGGTTTTGCGCATGCGTTCGCCGACAACCGCCAGGATCGTCAAATCTTTTTCGACAATTACGGGGTCCACCCTGTGGACGGCGATTTCAAGAGCAAATTCCTCTTCGATAGCGGCTTTTGCCTTGGAAATTGAATCGGGCGTGATAGCCACGCAGATGGAATGTTCTGAAGATGCCTGGGAGATCAGGATCACGTTGACATCGGCTTTTGCCAGCGAACCGAACAGGCGGGAGGAGATACCGGTGACGCCGACCATGCCGCTGCCCTGAACAGTTAGCAGGGCGATATCGCTGATGGAGGTGATGCCTTTGACCAGTCCACCGTTGCTGCCGGGACTGGATTTGATGACCGTCCCGGCGAAATCCGGGTTGAAGGTGTTCATAATCCGCACCGGAATATTTTTATCCATCGCCGGTTGAATTGTCGGCGGGTGAATTACTTTCGCCCCGAAATGACTCAGCTCCATAGCCTCCTCGTAGCTGAGCTCCCGCAGTGAAAAGGCGCCCTTGACTTTGTGTGGATTTGCAGACATGACGCCATTGACATCGGTCCAGATTTGCACCTCTTCGGCACCAAGAGCGGCGGCGATCAGTGACGCCGTCAGGTCGGAACCACCTCTTCCCAGAGTTGTGGTGACACCTTCAACCGTGGCGGCAATAAAACCGGTGACGATAAGGATGCCGGTTTCTGTCTGATAATAAGACCGGATTCTTGCCACCGTCTGGTCCATTTGAACCCGGGCAGCACCGAAATTGTTGTCTGTGACGATCAGCTGACGGGCATCGGAATATTTAACCGGTAACCCCAGATACCCACCGTAAGCGGCGATGATCGTATTGGAAAGGCGTTCGCCGAAACTCATCACCAGATCGAGAGAGCGATTGGACAGCTCCTTGAGCAGGAAAATGCCGTGAACGATTTCCTGCAGTTCGGTAATCAATGCGTCAATATTTTTCAGTAATGCGGGTCTCTGGTCAGCCGGAAAGAGCGAGTTAACATATTCTCGATGCTTTTTATCGAGCTGCTGGATACGGTGGCAGTATTCTTGATCTTTATCGGCGGCGAGCTGACTGATGGTGATTAACTCATCAGTTGTGCCGGACAACGCCGAGAAGACTGCCGTCACGGCTCGATCCTGTTCATATTCTTTACCGATAATCCGGAAAATGGTCCTGAGATTTCCCGGTCGGGTGACGGATGTACCGCCGAATTTTAAGACTTTCAAATACTAACTCTCGATCTGATGATTCGCTGCTTTGTCTATATAAAATTCCTGCTGCCTCACTGTTCATTTGAACATGGAGGAGCTGCAGAAAATCATCCGCTTTTTATAGGCGGATGCAAAATGAATCTAAAGGAAGCTGCGGATACGATTTAAAAAATCACCATTCCATTACAAACCCGTCGGAAAATTAATATAACTGAATGTTTTGAAAAAGAAAGAAAAAATTGCCTGATAAGATTCCGGCAGCCGGCATTCCGGGCATTGAATTGTATCTTGTATCTAATGCCTGTTCACTGTAAATTCTGCCGAAATGGCAGATTTTCGATTGCATACGACTCTTAAACCGACGGGTGACCAGCCACAGGCAATCAAGGAATTGACCGCAGGCGTCCGTCGGGGCGACCGGGCGCAGACGCTGCTTGGGATTACCGGCAGCGGGAAGACCTTTACTATGGCGCATGTCATTCAAAATGTCCAGAAACCGACCCTGGTGATTTCGCATAATAAGACTTTGGCGGCGCAGCTGTATGGTGAGTTCAAGGCATTTTTTCCCGAAAATGCCGTGGAGTATTTCATTAGTTTTTACGATTACTATCAGCCGGAAGCCTATTTGCCGGTGACCGATACATACATCGAAAAGGATTCTTCGATCAACGATGAAATTGACAAATTGCGGCTGAAAACCACCAGTTCGCTGATCAGTCGCCCGGATGTGATCGTAGTCGCCAGTGTTTCCTGTATTTACGGCATTGGTTCGCCGGAGGAGTACAGCAGGTACATTGTGCTGATCAAAAGGGGAGAGCAGATCGGAATCAGAAACCTGTTTTCCCGTTTGGTGGACATTTTTTATGCCCGCAATAATCTGAATCTGGAGCGGGGTACCTTTCGGGCGCGGGGCGATATTGTCGAAATTCAGCCGGCGTATGAGGATTTCGCCTACCGGTTTGAGTTTTTCGGAAACGAGGTGGAGCATATCTACTCTTTTCAACCGCTGACCGGTGAGATCATCGAGGAATTGCCGGCGGTGGTGATTTATCCGGCAAAACATTTTATCTCTTCGGAAGAGACGGTTAAACGGGCGTTAAAGACGATTGAACAGGAGCTGGAAGAGAGATTGACGGAACTCCGGCAAGCCGGAAAGCTGCTGGAAGCCCAGCGGCTGGAGCAGCGCACCCGGTTTGATCTGGAAATGATTGACGAAGTGGGCTACTGCTCCGGGATTGAGAATTACTCCCGGCATTTTTCCGGTCGTAAACCGGGCGAACAGCCCTACACATTGCTGGATTTTTTTAAGGATGGCTGGTTACTGTTTATTGATGAATCCCATGCAACGATACCACAGCTGCGGGCAATGTATAACGGTGATCGCTCCCGTAAAGAGACGCTGGTGGAGTACGGTTTTCGCCTGCCCTCGGCGCTGGATAACCGCCCGCTGAAGTTCTACGAGTTTGAGAAAATGGTCCGTCAGGTGATTTTTGTATCAGCGACTCCGGCGGATTATGAATTGGAGCAGAGTCACGGAGTTGTGGTGGAGCAGATCATTCGTCCCACCGGTCTGCTGGACCCGGAAATCCTTTTAAAGCCTACCAACCATCAAATTGATGACTTAATTGATGAGATCAGGGTAGTCACCGATCGTCAGGAGCGGGTTTTGGTGACGACATTGACCAAACGGATGGCGGAGGATTTGGCGGAGTACCTGCGGGGTATGGGGCTGCGGGTGCGCTACCTGCATTCGGAAATTAAGGCGCTGGACCGGGTCGAAATTTTGAGAGATTTGCGACTCGGTGAATTCGATGTACTGGTGGGGATAAATCTGTTAAGAGAGGGGCTAGACCTGCCGGAGGTTTCGCTGGTGGCGATCCTGGATGCCGATAAGGAGGGCTTTTTGCGCTCAGAACGATCACTGATGCAGGTTTCCGGGCGGGCGGCTCGGAATGTGAACGGAAAGGTGATTTTTTATGCCGATCAAGTGACCCAATCCATGCAGAAAGTAATTGACGAGGTGAACCGGCGCAGAAGTCTCCAGCAGGAGTATAACCGACAACATGGAATCGTTCCGAAGACGATTTACAAATCGGTGGCAGATGTGATGTCAGTTACGGCTGTGGCGGATGTGATTCAGCATAAATATCGCCCGGCAGAAGGGAAACAGACCGATCAGTGGCGGAACAAAATAGAGCAGGCGGAATTATTAGAACTATTGAATCGTGAGATGCTGAAAGCCGCCGAAATGCTGGAGTTTGAAAAGGCGGCGGAATTGCGGGATGAAATTGCAAAGTTAACGGGGAAGAGAATTTCCAGTATCATCAAGTAAACAATGGCAAGCAGCACAATATCCATAAAGCCCTATCGGCAATTGTGATTTGGGATTTTTTTGAATTTTAAACCTGAGGATTTATCATGAAAGTTTTGGTGATTGGAAGCGGCGGCAGGGAGAGCACCCTGGTCTGGAAGCTGGCGCAGGCGGAAGAAGTAACGGAGCTGTACTGTGCGCCCGGCAATGCTGGCACAGCCTGTTATGCCGAAAATGTGGAAATTCCGGAGAGTGAATTTGATCAATTGATCGAATTTGTCGGGGAAAAGGAGATTGATCTGACCGTTGTCGGACCGGAGCAACCGCTGGTGGACGGGATTGTGGACCGTTTTGTCAGTCACAATTTGAAAATCTTCGGACCGACCCAAAATGCCGCCCGGTTGGAAGGCAGTAAAGTATTTGCGAAACAGCTGATGTCCGAATATGATATTCGCACGGCGCCCTATGTGATTTGTGAAGACCGCACCGGTCTGGAAGAGGTCACAAATTCCAAACCTTTTCCCTATGTGATTAAAGTTGACGGTCTGGCTGCCGGTAAGGGGGCGCTGGTGATTCGCAATGAAGAGGATTTGGCGGGTGCCGTTTTCGCGATTTATGAGGAAAATAGGTTCGGCGACGCTGCCAAAGCGGTTCTGGTGGAAGAATTTCTGGAAGGCGAAGAGCTCTCGCTATTTGCATTGACCGATGGAAACGATTATATCCTGTTACCACCAGCTCAGGATCACAAGCGAATTTTTGATTACGATGAGGGACCGAATACCGGCGGCATGGGCGCCTATGCTCCGGCGCCACTGGGAACGCCCGAGATTATCAAGAAGGCGGAAGAACGGATTATTCGACCGGTGTTGAAAGGGATGCAGGAGCGGGGCATGCCCTATCGCGGTGTGTTATATTGCGGATTGATAATCCATGAGGGCGAACCATGGGTGGTGGAATTCAATGCCCGCTTTGGTGATCCCGAGACACAGGTCGTCGTACCACTGATTAAATCCGGATTTGCTGATGTATTGCTGAGTATCGCTGAAGGGCATCTGAAAAAAGAGCGGTTTGAACTATCAGACCGCTACGCCGCCTGTGTTATTCTTGCATCAAAAGGCTATCCCGGTGTCTATGAGAAGGGCAAGGTGATTACCGGAATCGAGGAGCTTTATAAAAGTTCCAAGGCAATCCCGTTCCTGGCGGGGGTAAAACATGATGGTACGCATTATCTCACCACTGGCGGTCGGGTACTGGGTGTCACCGTTATTTCCAATAGTCTGAATGACGCCGTCTACAGCGCCTATAATTATGTACAGATAATTAATTTTGACGGAAAACACTATCGGACCGACATCGGTATGCGCGCTCTGAAAAAAGGTCGGTTTTCGGAAAGTGAAAGCATGTCAGCGAGGTGAAAATGAGTGAAGCCCATTTGGATAAATTGCAGCAAAGCTTCGGTATTATCGGCGAATCCGAGAGGATCAAAGAGATTATCGAAACGATTGATCAGGTTGCCGGGACCGACATTACGATTCTCATTGCTGGTGAGAGCGGGACCGGTAAGGAGTTGATCGCCGATGCGTTGCATAAGATGAGTCGCCGGAAACATCAGCCCTTTGTCAAGGTCAATTGTGGTGCCATTCCCGCCGGAATTCTGGAAAGCGAGCTGTTCGGTCATGTCAAAGGTTCCTTTACGGGTGCAATTGAGGACCGCAAGGGCTATTTCGAAACCGCCAACAACGGCACGATCTTTCTCGATGAAATTGGCGAAATGCCGATGGAAACCCAGGTGAAGCTGCTGCGGGTTTTGGAGTTGGGTGAATTTATACCGGTGGGCGGTTCGCAGAGTAAGAGGGTGGATGTTCGGATTATCGCCGCCACCAATAAGGATTTGGCAGAAGAAATAGAGAAGGGGAATTTTCGCAAGGACCTCTACTATCGGTTAAAGACTATCACCATTGTCGCACCGCCGCTGCGGCATCACAGCGAAGATATTCCCCTGCTCATCGAGCGTTTTGCGCTGGATTTTGCCAATCGCAACAACATTCCTTTCAAGGGTTTTTCACCCAATGCGCTGCACATAATGGAGAACTATCGCTGGCCGGGCAATGTGCGGGAATTGAAAAATTTTGTTGAGAGTATGATCGTTCTTGAGAAGGGAGCGGTTATCAACAGCACGATGGTTGCCAGGCGTCTCGGTGTTGAGAAACGTTCGATCTCTACAAATCTGCCCGTACGAGTCCCGAAAAGTATAGACCAGGCGGAGCGCGAATTGATACTCCAGCAAATATTGCTGATGCGTCGGGATATTACGGACATCAAGAATGCCCTGACCGGAGATTATCAGCCGCTGGCGCTGGAATCGGCGCCCCGGACGACGGATATTCAACGCTATATTCCGCCGGTTCAGGAGGAGGAAGATTCAGTTGAGGATGAATCGGAATATGCAGAGGAGGATCAATCTTTCGTCAATCCCAACGTGCTGGGCAAGGTTTCACTGGAGGAGGTAGAGCGGGAGCTGATTGAAAAGACGCTGCAAAAATTCCACAACCGCAAGCGGCAAACGGCGAATGCTTTGAAAATCAGCGAGCGGACACTGTACCGTAAAATCAAAGAATACGGGCTGTAAGTGAGGAATTACATGCGGAGTAAAAAGGCGGGTTTATTATTTTTAATTATTCTAATAATTGCTGATAGCGGCTGCTGGTTTTACTCTTTTAAAGGGACTTTGCCGCCACATATTAAGAGCATTGCGATTCCCCTCTTCAGCGACCGGACGGCGGAGTTCAATATCCAGCAGGTTGTAACGGATCAGATCCGGGTGGGATTTATCCGGGAAAATATTTTGAAACTGGCAGATGAAGATAATGCCCATTCTATGCTGTACGGTGCAATTCAGAGTATTGATGACAAACCGTCGGTGTACCGGGGCGATGAAACCGGCGAAGCGGTCACTGAATACCGTTTGACGCTCAAGATTGAGGCGGAGTGGTATGATAAGGTTGAGGATAAAACTATTTTCAAGAAAACATTTACGGCATACAGTGAGTATGATCCCACAGGCGCCAGCGAGCAGACCCGGGATGTGGCACTGACCGAGGCGATTGACCGGATCACAGAGGATATTATCAATCAGATTCTCTCCGGTTGGTAAATTTCGGATAAAAGGAAACTCGTAACGCATAATATCAGGAAGAAAGTAAGTTCAATGGATTGGGTATTTATTAAGGATGTAAAAAATTACGACGGCAAAGAGGTGACGCTGAAAGGCTGGGTCTATAACAAACGTTCCAGCGGTAAAATCTGGTTTTTAATTATGCGGGATGGCACCGGCATTATTCAGGGCGTCGTTCTGAAGAATGAGGTCAGTGAGGAGGTTTTCCACCAAGAAGACAAACTGACCCAGGAATCGTCTATCATTGTGCGCGGTTTAATTCACGCTGATAAACGCTCGCCGGGCGGTTATGAAATTGTTGTTAGGGATATTGAAGTGGTTCAGATCGCCAAGGATTATCCGATTACCTTAAAAGAGCACGGCGTCGAATTTTTAATGGACAACCGGCATCTCTGGCTGCGTTCAAGTAAGCAGTGGGCTGTCCTGCGCATTCGACATACGGTGTATTATGCAATTACCGATTATCTGAATCAAAACGGCTTTTACCGGTTCGATTCGCCGCTGCTGACGCCCAACGCCTGTGAAGGCACGACGACCCTTTTCAGCGTGCCCTATTTTGAACTGGGGAATGCCTATCTGTCCCAAAGCGGACAGCTCTATCTGGAGGCGGGCATCATGAGTCTCGGGCGGGTTTACGATTTCGGACCGGTTTTTCGGGCGGAAAAATCCAAGACCCGGAAGCATCTGACAGAATTTTGGATGATGGACGCCGAAGCCGCTTTTGTGGAGCATGAGCAAAACCTGAAAATCCAGGAAGAGCTGATCCGTTTTGTGATCAATGCCGTGCTTGAGAAAAATCCAGATGATCTGGAAATCCTGGAGCGGGATATTGATCAGTTGAAAAAAGCCGATGCGCCGTTCAGGCGAATAACGCACGCGGAAGCAATTGCCTTTTTACGTTCCAAGGGCTCGGACATTGATGCGCAGAGCGATCTGGGCGCAAAAGATGAGGTGCTGCTGACGGAAAACTCGGCTGTGCCGGTTTTTGTGGAAAAGTGGCCCAAGGAGATCAAAGCCTTTTATATGAAGCGGGATCGAGAGAATCCGAACCTTGTGCTCGGTGCCGACCTGATTGCGCCGGAGGGATTTGGTGAGATTATCGGCGGTTCCCAGAGGGAAGACGATTACGATCTGCTCTATCAACGAATGGTGGCAGAAAACATGCCGCTGGATGATTATCGGTGGTATCTGGACCTGCGGAAGTACGGTTCGGTTCCTCACAGCGGTTTCGGGATTGGTCTGGAGCGCCTCGTCCAGTGGATGTCCGGGACGAAGCATATCCGCGAGGTGATCCCCTTCGCCCGCACTATTTACCGGTTGAAACCATGAGCGAAGCACTGAAAATAATCGCTGTTATCGGCGGTCGGGAATGTACTGATGAGCAATATCAAATTGCCCGGAACGTTGGACGTCTGATTGCAGAAAATAAGCGAATATTAGTCTGCGGCGGGCGCTCGGGGATTATGGAAGCCGCCTGCCGTGGCGCTGTGGAAGCCGGTGGGATCACGGTGGGTATTTTGCCTGGTGACGATATCCGGGATGCCAATCCATGGGTCACGATACCGATTGCCACGGGAATCGGTCTGGCGCGGAACGCTATCATTGCCCGGTCAGCCGCCGCTGCGATTGCCGTGGGGGGGAGCTATGGAACGCTTTCGGAGATTGCCTATTGTAAACAGTTCGGTGTGCCGGTGGTGGGTATCCAGAGCTGGGACATCACCGATGTACCGGCGGTGGAGACGGCGGAAGAAGCAATCCGATTTGTGCTACAGGTATGAGATGCAGGTTCACGCAGAAATATTAATTAAAGGAATGGTGCAGGGGGTCGGTTACCGCTATTTTACACAGCGCCTGGCTCGCCAGTACGGTCTGACGGGGTATGTCAAAAATCTACCAAACGGGAATGTTCTCTGTGAAGTGGAAGGCGAAGAGGGTTTAGTGCGGAATTTTATCAAAGAATTAAAAATCGGACCATCATTTTCCCGAGTGACCGGCGTGAATGTCAATACCTCAACCGAGCTCTACGGTTACAAATCCTTTGAGGTGCGCTTTTGAGCCGAATCCTGAAAATCGGAATGGCGCAGCTGAACCCTGTTATCGGTGACATTGAGGGAAACGTTGCGAAAATCGTTGAAAATATCCATGCGGCTTGCGCCCGGCAGATTGAATTGGTGATATTTCCCGAAATGACCATCACCGGCTATATTCCCCAGGACTTACTTTTCAACCGCCAATTTATCAGCGACAACCTCGCGGGATTGGATAGCGTAGCGCCGCATGTGCCGGCGGAAATGCTCGTAATCGTTGGTTTTGCCGATCGGAACGCCGGAAATATTTACAATGCCGCTGCGCTGATTCAGAATGGTTCCGTAATCGGCAAACGTTATAAAACGCTTCTGCCAAACTATGACGTTTTTGATGAAAAACGCTATTTTATATCCGCCGAATCCAACTCGCCCGTTCCGGTGAACCTTCACGGGAAATCCTTCGTGCTGGGTGTCGAAATCTGTGAGGACCTCTGGGACGCCGATTCGCGGATAAAAATTACGGAGCAACTGGCAGCCGACGGAGCGGAACTGATCGTGAATCTGTCGGCGTCTCCCTTCGAGTACAATAAGCGGGAGGTGCGCCGAAAATTAATTCACGACAAGGTGAAAAAGATCAAAACACCCTTTGTGCTGGTCAACCAGGTCGGTGGTCAGGATGAATTTGTCTTTGACGGTAATTCCATGATGCTGGATGCTGCCGGGCAAATTATCGGCTGGGGACAGGAATTTCAGGAAACATTAACGGTCGTGGACATTGATCTGGATACCGGGTTGGGAAAGCCGGTGAAGGTAACGGATATTTGCCGTGAGGAGAGTATTTTCAATGGTTTGGTAACCGGCGTTCGGGATTATTTCGGAAAAACCGGCTGTAGCGAGGCGGTTCTGGGGCTGAGCGGCGGGATTGATTCGGCGCTGGTGGCTTGTATCGCTGTCGCTGCGCTGGGCAATCACTATGTCACCGGTGTGGCGATGCCTGGCGCCTATACGGCAGAGGAGAGTAACGCCGATGCCAAACAGCTGGCGGAAAACCTGGAAATTAAATTTCTGACGCTTCCCATTGAAACCATTGCAGCGGCTTATGATCGGGAGCTGCAAGAGATTTTCCAGGGGCTCTCTACAGATATTACCGAGGAGAATATTCAGTCCCGGATTCGCGGCAACCTGCTGATGGCACTGGCTAATAAGTTCGGAGCCTATGTCCTGAGCACCGGTAATAAAACCGAACTGGCGCTCGGCTATTGCACGCTGTATGGCGACATGGCTGGTGCGCTGGCGGTGATCTCCGATTTGAGCAAACTGGATGTCTATGCCGTGGCGCGTTATGTTAATAATACAAACGACCGCGCAATTATTCCGGCGCGCATCTTCCGGCGCGCGCCCAGCGCCGAACTAAAAGCCAATCAGGTTGATCCTTTCGATTATAATATCGTCAGTCTGCTGGTGGATGAAATTATTGTTCATCAAAAATCCTTTGACGAGCTGCTGGCATCAGGGTATGATCAGCAGTTGGTGACTGACATAATGAACCGGATCCGGCTGGCGGAGTATAAGCGACGTCAGGCGGCACCTGGTCTGAAGGTGACCGGTAAAGCCTTTGGAGTGGGCAGGCGGTTTCCAATTATCAATCGGTATAAAAAATGAAACATCAAAAATTTTCGACATTATGTATTGTTATTGCCATCCTGGCAATTTCAAATCTTTCCGCACAGCGGGAGCGAATGCTGGACGGCACCATCTGGAATGTGATGAAAACGGAAAATAAGATGTATTATGTGACCGGATTTCTGAACGGACTTGAAAAAGCCGAAAATATTCTGGAAATTCATATTCGAAATCAGCAACAGAAGGAGTTTGCTTTTACAGAACCCTTTTACCTTAAACATTCGCGGGAAACCATTGGTGAATATATTCCCCGGCGGGAGAACCGGATAAACCTGATTGTCAGTTTGGTGGATGCTTTTTACAGTGATCCGAATAATCAGAAGATACCCTTTACCGCCGCAATACGAATTGTGTTGGCACGGAATGCCGGTGAGATTGAAAAAAGTGAATTGTGGCTCATGGAAGCCCGGCGGGAAATTACCCTGCAGGGCAGAAAATAAGTGGTTATTATGGAAGAACACTCAAGTACGGAAGAAATTCGCATTGGCAGTCATCTATACGGTTATCTCCTGACGATTGGGATCGCGGGCTTTGCACTGTTTATGGTGGTCATTGAGCCCAATATCCTGCGACAATTTCGTTTATGGGTTTCGGCGGAGACCCTGAACGACCTGCTGCTCAGTTGGTTTGCCGTATGCGTGATTACGGCACTTTATCTCTATTTTGCCGTGGTGCTGATTCAGCTGTTTCGGCGGGGAACCAATATCCGCTACTTTTTCTGGTATTACGCGATTTTGGCGGTGAGCCTGCTGTTTGCGACGATTTTCTATCAATTGGCGGTTGGTCCCCGTACGACGGTTCTGTTTGCCGGGCTCGTCATTTTGATTACCTCCAACGTTGCGACATTGTTCATGACAGCAGTCTTTTTCAGCCTGCATTTTGTCAATAAACACAATTTCTATCCCTTCGTCATCGGGATTATGTGCATTACCACTGCCTATACCTGGTTTTACCTGACCTTTATCAGCAAACTTGCGGTGATTTGACGATATATTACAGATAATGAAAATTATCTAGACCGGATGCTAAATCCTCTTCTAAAACGTGCGCCGTTGGCGTTTTTAATTATTTGGTACCTTGCCGGGATTTTATGCGACCGTTATATTGACCTGGCAGTCGAAATATGGTGGCTAGTTTGCGTCGTCATGCTGGTGGCAGGTTTGCTATGGCGTAATAGCAATCGTTCTATTATCATCACACTGCTCTTACTGGTCAGCCTGGGTGGATTGAATCACAGCTTCAGGGTGCGCCGGACAGACAATCACATTACCCATTACCTGACGGGGGAGGAACGTCGTTACAAAATTGTTGTCGAATCGGTGGAACGGGATGCCGATCACCGGCAGAAAATCATTTCAAAGAAAGTGGTATTTGATGAAACCCTTGGAATGTCCTGCTGCGGAAAAATTCTGATTCGTTTGAAAAACAGCAAAAGGCACTATTTTTACGGTGACAGCCTTGATTTTCAGGCAGTGCTGCGACGCCCAAGTTCCAGGCGTAATCCCGGTGAATTCGATTACCGCCGGTATCTGGAAAATCATCATATCTATGCGCTGGCTTATCTGGATGAGAAGGATGCTCAGGTCTCAGTGCCGCAGGATCGGTTTCTGCTGCGTCGCTGGGCGAATGTCATTAAATATCATATCAGGGAATTAATTCGCTCCGCCATGTTGGGCGAACCGGCAGCAATTCTGCAGGCGCTGCTGGTAGGGCTGCGGGGTGAAATCAGTGATGAAACCGAGCAGGCTTTTATTGATTCGGGGGCGATTCATGTGCTGGCTGTATCCGGATTACATGTGGGTTATATCAGCCTGGCGATCTGGGTGATTACCGGTTTTCTGCGTTTGCCGCTGAAGCCGAGAGTGATCGTGACCGTGACCATTTTGGCAATGTATGTTCTGATAGTGGATATCAAGCCTTCGGTATTCCGGGCGGTTATCATGGCGTCTCTGATCCTGATTTCCAAAGGCTGGGAGCGGCAGATCAATGTCTATAACTCCCTGGCAGCGGCGGCTATTATTCAGACGCTGATTGATCCGCTGCAGCTCTTCGATATGGGATTTCAGCTATCTTTCATGGCGGTTTTTTCCATTGTATACATCTATCGCCGTTTTGATCAATTGCTGCCTGAGATATTTAAAAAGCGCGTTTATGCTTACTCCTGGTTGCGATATATTTTTCAGATGTTTCTGGTCTCGCTGGCGGCGCTGCTTGGTACGGTTCCGATTACGGTTTTTTATTTTCAGCGGATTCCGATTATTTCGATGATTTCGAATCTGGTGGTCATCCCACTGGTCGGGGTCATCGGTGCGTTGGGATTTGCGCAGGTGATCCTGGGAACAATCTGGAGCTGGTTTAATATTGCTTACGGCGAAGTTGAGATGGTTCTGATTGCTGCGCTCCAGAAAATTGTCGCGTTTTTCTCGAATATCCCGGGTGCCTATTTTTCAGTGGCGCAGATTTCACTGGGAATGCTCCTGTTACTCTATGGTTTCATCTTTGTGGTGCTGAATGCCGATAATGTAAGAGTCCGCAAAGTGCTGGTTTTTGGTCTTCTGATTTTTGGCAATGTCCTGGTCTGGAAAGCCGTTCTGATCAAACCGCCGCTGACCGTTACTTTTCTGGATGTCGGACAGGGGGATGCGGCGCTGATTCAATTTCCCGATAAGCGTACGATTCTGGTAGATGCGGGCGACCGGACTTTTTACCGGGATTATGGCGAGCTGGTGGTGGTGCCTTTCTTGAAGCGGGCGGGCATTCGGAAATTGGATGTTTTGATGCTGACTCATCCCCACAGCGATCACATCGGTGGCGCTCCGACGGTTCTAAAGAATATCAAGGTAGAGCGAATCTGGCAAAGCGGAATAGAAGCCGGTTCGCGGATCTATCGGGAGATTCACTATTTAGCCGATTCACTCGAGATTCCTGTCAGAGCGATTTATTCCGGTGATATGGTCGTCGTTGCAGAAAATCAGAAGCTCTACTTTCTGCACCCTTCAGAGCGTTTTTTACAACTCCAGCAACGCAACTTCAACGATGCATCGCTAGTCTGTAAACTGGTTCACGGGGATGTCAGTATATTATTCACCGGTGATGCCGAAAGGGAATCGGAGGAGTATCTGAGTTATTGGGAAGATTTTTTATCTTCCACGGTGATTAAGGTGCCGCATCATGGCAGCAACACTTCATCTACGTTGCCATATCTGGAGCGGATCAAGCCCGAATTCGCCGTAATATCAGTAGGGGAAAACAACAAATTCCGGCATCCGGCTCCGATAACGTTGGAAAATTATCGGCAGATAGGTGCTACGGTATTCCGCACGGACCTTGATCACGCGGTTCAGATGTGCTCCAACGGAAAAATTGTAAAAGTCAACGATTGGAAATAAGTTATAGACCGGTTTGATGTAATTCGCGGACAAAATCCTGAAATATTGAATGGCTGATCGAATCCTGAAAATCCTGTTCATCTCCACCTTTGCGGTAATGCTGGGACCTGGGATTAGCTCACCGTTGATGCCGGTCTACGCCCAGAGTAGCGGTACCATTAATATCGGGACTAGTGATGGACCTGTTTGGGATTCGGTATATCTTTTAAATTCAGCGGGAATCAGCCGTGCCGGGACAATGCTGTTTTATTTATTAACCAGAACTATTAAAACTGGGAGGAAATAACTCGTGCAGCGCAGAAAAATAGCGGCTAAATATTTACAGACTAGAAATCACTATCTCTGGCATCACCAATGGCTCTTATTAAGCTGCGGTGATTTTAAAAAGAATGATTTCAACTGCATGACGGTCGGCTGGGGCGGAATCGGCACCATGTGGTCGCGACCCTTCGTTCAGGTGGTGGTGCGACCGACGCGTTATACCCATCAGTTTATGGAACGTTATCCTGATTTTACGCTGTGTGCCTTTGGACCGGAATATCAGAAGGATCTGAATCTGCTGGGCTCGAAATCCGGTCGTGACGGCGATAAACTCCCGGAGACCGCCCTGACACCAGTCCGCTCAACAATAGTGCAAGCACCCGGTTATGAGGAGGCAGAACTCATTCTGGAATGCCGGAAAATCTACCGGAGTCACTTTCGTCCCGCAGATTTTCTGGACCCTGCCATTGAGGAAAAATATCCCGAAAAAGATTATCACACGGTTTATTATGGGGAAATTGTCGTCATTTTCGGGACGGAGGAATATTGCTCCGGTTACGGGAAGGATCATGGTATCCAGTAAAATGATTCAATGCGTGGAAATTTTTGATGTAAACCGGATTAATTTAGCAGGAGTGGTTGGATGAAAATTCATGAGTATCAGGCGAAGGATATCCTGAACAGATTTCATGTTCCGGTACCGCGGGGAATACCGGCATTTTCCAGCGAAGAGGCGCTGAATGCCGCCGGTCTGTTGGGCTATCCCTGTGCGATCAAAGCCCAGATTCATGCCGGTGGGCGCGGTAAGGGTGGTGGTGTAAAAATTGTCCGTTCAGAGAGCGAAGCCCGGCAAATTATTGAAAATATGCTGGGCAAACCGCTGATCACCAAACAGACCGGTCCTGAAGGTAAAATCGTCAACCGCTTACTGATTGAAGAGGCGATTGAAATTGAGCGGGAGCTGTATGTGGGGGTGGTGATTGACAGAAATAGAGCCCGCCCGGTGATGATGGTTTCCACGGAGGGTGGTATGGAGATCGAAGCGGTGGCGGCGGAGACACCGGAAAAGATCGCCAGAGAATACGCGTTGCCCGGTTTTGGATTGCAGGCATATCAATATCACCACCTGGTGTCGGCATTGGGACTGGAGGACGAGCAGGCAAAAAAAGGTATGGCGTTTTTACAATCGCTTTATAATGTATTTCGGCGCAGTGATGCTTCGCTGGTCGAAGTCAATCCCCTGATTGTGACCCGGTCGGGTAAGCTGGTAGCGCTGGATGCCAAGCTCAATTTCGATGACAATGCTCTGTTCCGGCATCCGGATTTTCTGGAATTGCGGGATACCGGTGAGGAGGATCCGGCGGAGCTGGAAGCATCAGAATACCATCTGAATTACATTCGTCTGAATGGAAATGTGGGCTGTATGGTCAATGGCGCCGGTCTGGCGATGGCGACGATGGATATCATCAAGTTGCATGGCGGCGAACCGGCTAATTTTCTGGATGTCGGTGGGATAGCCTCCCCGGAGACAGTCGCCAACGGTTTCAAAATATTATTGAGTGATCAAAATGTGAAAGCTGTGCTGATCAATATTTTCGGCGGGATTGTCCGCTGTGATCGGGTTGCCCGGGGGATCGTTGAGGCTTTGAAGAGCCTGCCGGTATCAATTCCCGTTGTCGTCCGGCTCGAGGGTACTAACGCCGAAAAGGCGCGCAGACTTTTAATGGAATCCGCTTTGAATTTTATCGTTGCCGATTCCTTTGACCGGGCGGCAAAATTGGTTGTCGGGGCAGCAAACAGTGGGGTGCAATGATGAGTATTTTGGTTGATGAAAATACCCGGGTGATCGTACAGGGAATTACCGGTCAAGAGGGGGCGTTTCACACAGCTCGGATGCTGGAATACGGGACACAGGTTGTGGGCGGTGTGACGCCCGGAAAAGGGGGACGGCAAACAGAACACGGTCTGCCGATTTTTAATTTTGTTCGCGAGGCGGTGGAAGAGACCGGCGCCAGCACCAGCGTAATTTTTGTTCCGCCCCGGTTTGCAGCCGATGCGATTCTCGAGTCCATTGAAGCGGAACTTCAATTGATCGTCTGTATTTCCGAGGGAATTCCGACTCAGGATATGATAAAAGTCAAATATGTACTGGAAAAATCGCATTCCCAACTGATCGGACCCAACTGCCCGGGCATCATCGCACCGGGCAAATCGAAAATCGGAATTATGCCCGGCTTTATTCATGAGATGGGTTCGGTGGGAATCATTTCGCGCAGCGGGACTCTCACTTATGAGGCGGTTCATCAGGTGACTCAAACCGGGCTCGGGCAGTCCACCTGTATCGGGATTGGCGGGGATCCGATTGTGGGGAGTACCTTTACCGATCTGCTACCGCTGTTTCAGGAAGATGACCAGACGGAAGCTGTGGTTTTAATCGGTGAGATCGGCGGAACTGCCGAAGAGGAGGCTGCCGATTACATCCGCAAGCACTTTACCAAACCGGTGGTGGCGTTTATTGCGGGCATAACGGCGCCACCGGGGCGTCGGATGGGACATGCCGGCGCCATTATTGCGGGCGGTCAGGGTACTGCCAGGGGAAAAATGGAGACTTTGGAAAAAGCCGGTATCAGGGTGACTTCGAATCCGGCGGAAATCGGGCAGACGCTGGCGGCGGTTATTGGATAAATGAGTGGGATTCAGGTTCTAGGCGCTTAAGCGGCATATTTTTAACAATTTATTTTCTGAATTGGCTTGCCGAATTGACGCTAACATTAAATAAATAATTTTTTTCAGCGGTAAAAATTAAAAATATCAAAATTTCCTTTTGCATTTTTTATTAAAGATTCTATTTTATAAGCAAGGGAATTAATTGGATAAAGGAAATTTTCACGGTTACATGAACTAACGCAATGCGTTACGATTTTCGGAAATATCGCGGGCAGACAGTCGGTTGACTCGTTATTAAGGTTGAAACGACGAATTTGTTTAATCGTTAATTTTGAATAGCGTTTTCCATTTAAATTGAGAAAGATTTACTTGGATTATTCATTGAACAGTTTGTGTTTTCAACGACATTTTTGTGGAGGAGGGATCATTGAAAGAAATTAATGTTGCCAGGATTATCCCGATCGTAAAAAAGCTGTGTGTTGATGCCAATTATTACGCCAGTCCTGATGTTGTCGAACGGATTCGATATTTTATGGAAAAAGAAGAGTCACCGACGGCGAAGGAAATTCTGGCGCTGATGCTGGAGAATCACAAAATGGCGGCGGAAGAGCAGATGCCTCTCTGTCAGGATACCGGGGTAGCCCTGGTGTTTGTCGAATTGGGGCAGGATGTTCATCTGGTGGGCGGCGATTTCTATGAGGCTGTCAACGAAGGCGTGCGGCAGGGGTATCAAGACGGTTATTTGCGTAAATCAATGGTGGACGATCCGGTTATTGAGCGAAAAAATACCAGAGACAACACGCCGGCGCTGATCTACACCGACATAGTGCCGGGTGAAACATTGAAAATCACCGTGGCACCGAAAGGTGGCGGTGCGGAGAATATGAGTGAAGTGAAGATGATGAAGGCGGCGGATGGAATTGAGGGTGTGAAGGATTTTGTCGTGGACCGAATTAAACGATCCGGCGGCAATCCCTGTCCGCCGGTGGTGGTAGGGGTCGGCATCGGCGGCAGTTTTGAACGATGTGCACTGCTGGCGAAGAAGGCGCTGCTACGTCCGCTGACTGAGCAACATCCCGATCCGAAATGGGCGCAGGTGGAAGAGGAAATTTTAGAGCGCATCAACCGGCTGGGGATTGGTCCGCAGGGACTCGGTGGCAGGACTACTGCGCTGGCGGTTCAGATTCTTGCCATGCCCTGTCACATTGCCTCTATGCCGGTAGCGGTCAATGTCAATTGTCATGTGCATCGTCACGAAAGCGCATTTGTAGAATAGAGAGGTTGGTTATGGCAAAGGAGCTAAAATTACAGACTCCGCTGACAACGGAGATGCTGGAAAAACTGAATGTCGGTGATAAAGTGTTACTGAGTGGGATTGTCTACACCGCCCGGGATGCGGCGCATAAACGGCTAGTGGATCTGTTACAAGCGGGGAAGGAGCTGCCCTTCGATCCGGTGGGCGCCGTGATTTACTATGTGGGTCCTGCGCCGGCGCGACCGGGGAAACCGATCGGCTCGGCGGGTCCCACCACCAGTTACCGCATGGACCCCTATGCTCCGGCGCTAATGGATGCCGGTTTAAAAGCGATGATCGGCAAAGGACCACGCGGGCAGGCTGTCATTGACGCGATGATCAAGAACAAAGCCGTCTATTTTGCCGCAGTGGGCGGTGCGGCGGTGGTTACCGCTCAGGCGGTTCAATCAGCCCGGATTATTGCCTATGAGGACCTGGGTGCAGAAGCGATTCGCGAACTGCAAGTAGCGGATTTTCCTGTATTTGTTGCCAATGATGTGAGGGGTAATGACATCTACAAATTGGGTGTCGAAAAATTTTCAATTGATGATTAAAATCAAAAGGATAAAAAATACCATTTCCCACCTTAGAAAGGGAGCGTTCTATGAATGAACTCGAGCAGCTACGGCAAGAGGCATTGGAATTGGAAATGCAGGGGAAAATCGGCAAAGCGATTGCAAAACTGCAGGATATTCTCAAAGAAAATCCCGAGCAATACGACCTGCGGGTCAAGTTGGGTGAACTTTATTATGTTTTGGGCGATATTAAAAATTCCATTACTGAATTTGAGAAAGTAATCAAAGCCAAGCCCGATTATACCTTTGCGCTTTATCGTTTGGGGATTTCCTACTTCCGCGCAACCCGGTTTACCGATGCCATTAATGTTTTTCATCATATTAACGAAATCGAGCCGGAGCTCTATATGTCATCCTACTGGGAGGGACTGGCTCATTATCACAAAGGTCAGTTCAGGCGCAGTATCGAAGCCTATAAACGTTTGACCGAAAATAGTTCTGCCGGTACACTGGGGTATTATCAATTGGCGATTGTCTATAAGGCGTCAGGCAAGTATGAAGAGGCGATCCAGTGCTTAAAGGCGATCCTGAAAGAGGACCCGAATGTCACGTCGGTGCATTATCATCTGGGGATGGCTTATCTGGGCATTGACAATCAGGATTATGCCATTAAACATTTGAAAAAAGTGGTGGAGCTGGACCCGGAGCATGTTGATGCCAAACGTCGGTTGAAAATGCTGACTGATCCCGACGATCTCTATACCTACGAGGTACCTCCATTATAGTAATGATACGAGCTGAAGGGCGATTATGACAAAACCAAAAGTTGCTTTTTACTGGTGTGCTTCCTGCGGTGGTTGTGAAGAGGCGGTGGTTGATCTGGCGGAAGACATTCTAAAGGTGGTAGACGCCGTGGATATCGTACTCTGGCCGGTGGCAATGGATTTTAAGAAAAGTGATATCGAAGCCCTGGCGGACGGCTCGATCGCGGTCTCTTTTATCAACGGTGCGGTGAGGACGTCGGAGCAGGCGGAATGGGTCGGACTGCTGCGCAGGAAATCTGGTTTGGTTGTTGCTTTCGGTGCCTGTGCTCATCTGGGCGGGATTCCCGGACTGGCTAATTTATCTTCG
>Ga0209614_1000118_pt1 | contig 70338 bp, 85 predicted proteins | sample BlaSprsedimmetaG_FD_185484 | JGI IMG/M metagenome (GOLD analysis project Ga0209614, IMG submission 185484) | Hot spring sediment bacterial and archeal communities from California, USA to study Microbial Dark Matter (Phase II) - Blank Spring... ... | reverse complement strand
GTATAAAAACGTTGTATTTAAATAAGCTTCTTTTCCACTCCAGTTTTGTGGGAAAAGAGAGGGGGGGCATTTTATGGGTATCGAAAAGCTCCAGAAAGCTTATAGGAAGGGGGAACTAAACAAATACAAAAGAAGAGTTTAGGTAATTAAGTAACGCTGTAGCTGATTTTTACCCTACCCTTCTAAACGAGGTCAAAAAACACCGCACCACACAGCGGATCTTCACCCATGTAATCGCCCGAGTTAATATAAGCACGCACGCGACAGCCGCCGCAGAGGTCTCTGAACGTGCAGCTGCCGCACCGGCCCTGTACCTCACGACTTTGCAATCGCGTGAACACCTCAGACGCGAGAATCTCGCGCAGACGCTGCTCCCGCACGTTCCCGGCCTTCACCTCTAACAGCGGGCAGGGCACGACATCGCCGTTCGGCTTGATCGAGAGCATACCGATACCTGCCCTGCAGCCCGGGACTTCGTGGACATAAAACTCAGGCACTGGTCGTCCAGCGTCAGCCATCCGTTTCAACACCACCCAGTACTGGCAGGCCTGCGTCGTGCAGATCTCCAGGTTATCCCGCCGCGTCTGCTCCTCGTACAACTGCTGCACGTTCCGCGCGTATTCCTCAAGTTCGAGTTCCGCATCGGGGATTTCAGCCGCGCCGCGACCCAGGGCGATATAATGGAACAGCCGCGCCTGTCGCGCACCCAACTCTTCCGCGAGATCGAGTATCTGAGTGGTCTCACGCTCGTTCTGCTTCATGATGCACGGATCGATCACGAGCCCCAGTCCGGCAGCTTTGCACGCTCTTGCGCCCTTAACCGTGCGCTCGAAGACGCCCTGGCCTCGTATGGAATCATGCGTCTGCTGCATGCCGTCGATCGCGATAATAACCTCCGCAATGCCCGCGTCCTTGAGGCGCTTCGCAACCGCGTCAGTGAGCGCGATACCGTTCGAGGCAAGCACGAGACTCAGCCCACGTTCCGTGCCATACCCGATGATCTCGAACACGTCTGAGCGCACCAGCGGCTCGCCACCGCCCAGCGTGACCCGTACGTTATCGCTAAAGGTCGCCACGATATCGTCAATCAGTGCAAACGCCTCGTCGGTGCTGAGTTCGTCAGGCAGTGGGGAGGCGGCATCATAGTAGCAGTGCTTGCATCGCAGGTTGCAGGCGCGTGTGACGTTCCAGTTGATGTTGAATTTCGGCATCCTCGTGCTCTCTCGCTTGTTCACTCCGCACTGAAGTGAAGTGAAGTAAGAACCGGCAAGGATAAATAAACCCGCGCGTTTGATCAGTTTTAGTGCAGGCGACTGGATTGAGCTGTCCCTATGGACGTAATCGCGCATCGGTCAGTCTTTGTGCACCCTGACAAGGTAGCGGTACGCACTCAACGCGGCTTTCGCGCCCTCGCCGGCAGCCACAATGATCTGCTTCTCGGGCGCATTGGTCACGTCGCCGGCGGCAAAGATGCCCGGGACATTCGTCTTACACTCACAGTCCACTTCTATCTCCTTACGCTCGTTAAGCCGCAGGATTGGTAATAATTGAAAATGGCATAAAGGCGGTGGTGGTCCACTTCTATCTCCTTACGCTCGTTAAGCCGCAGGAGCTCCCGGGCGAAATCGCTATTGGGCATAGCGCCGATCTCGACGAAGACGCCGCCCAGCGGCAGATCAACCACCTTACCTTCCGCCAAATGACGAAGCACGAGACCCTCCACACGATTCGTGCCTCTGATCTCATCGACCGCGTAGCCCGAGCAGAATTCAACCTTACCCGTTTTTTTCGCCCGATCCACCAGCACCGGATCCGCCTTCACCCTGCCACGAACGATACTGTAAACCGTGTGTGCGTAGCTGGAGAGTTCATTAACTGCAGTGAGCGCGGGATTGCCGCTACCGATCACGGCCACATCCTTATCACGAAAGAGTGGCGCATCACAGGTTGCACAGTAGCTCACGCCCCGTCCGATCAGCGTTTTTTCCCCCGGCACGTTCAACGCACGTGCTCGACGACCCGATGCAATGATCACCGCTTTACTCGTGTATCGCTTACCACCTGAGGTGCGAATGGCGAACTGCAGGTCCTCAGCAACCAGGTTCGTAACTTCATCACCGAGAGCGAAGGCGATCGGGAACTGTCGTACCTGCTCCTCAAATTTCTGCATCAATTCCGCACCGGAGACGTACTGAAACCCCATGTAGGTCTCCACGCCCGCAGCGAGCAGTGTCTGCCCTCCCACGTCCCTGCTAACTACCAGTGTCTCGAGCTTCTTCCGGGCTCCATAAACCGCAGCAGTCAGTCCTGCGGGACCAGCACCGATAATGAGCAGGTCGTAGCACTGTTCCTCATCCACCTTTTTCTCTGCTCGCGGCTCAGGATCAAGTTCTTCAACTACCATTTCATCGCTACACTCCCGCCTTCATGACGTGCGCTAGAAATTCTGCTTCCGACACCGCGCCCACAAAGGCTTCCCGCTCATTGATGATCACCTTGGGCACCACGAAGATCCGGTATTTCAGACTCAACTGCGGGAACTCCGCCGCTTCCACCACGTCGGTCGTAACAAGCTCGCTTTCTATCGCCATCTGCTGCGCCGTCTGCACCGCCTCGACACAGTACGGACAGGGCGGGGTGACGAAGACCTGCAGGTGAACCGGTTTGGTCAACGTTTTGAGTTGTTCACACGTCGAAGTCGTCAGCATCGAATCGCCCAGGGACACCAGCCGCAGTGCTTCGAGCAGTGCCGCGAATTCATAACCGCTTGGCAGGCCGAAGAATCGGATACCGTAGTCTTTCTGCCCTTCTACTACCGTCGCTGGCACCTTATCGATCCGGTAATCGTCTCGTTTCGCTGTGTCCACGGCCACATCGTAGAACTCGACATATACCTGGTCAGAGGTTAGGGCAAGCTCCTCCATTAACGCACGAGTCTCTTCACCGGTCGGTGAACCGGAATCGTGCGTAAATACGACCAGATTCACGGGCGCGGTCAGCCCCTGTAACTTCTCACGCACCCGCTGCGTGACCTCTCCGGATAATACTGGCATCGTGCTATATACACCTCAGTGATTTCACGTGTCTTCGCCATAAAGGGGGCGTTTTATACTATAATCCGGTCAACCGTAAACCAGTTTTTTTCCTCGCTCCCTGCTCAATACGGTGGGCTGTCTTACCATTTTAGCGTCCTGAACGGTTTATTCAGGCAGAAGGATCTCTAGTGCCACCTACCAGCGGACAGAGGGGATCCTCGCCCAGCACGTCACCGGTGAGCGCGTATGCACGTGACCGACACCCGCCGCAGATGGTCTTATACCTGCAGCTCGCACACGCACCCTTCAAAGCGCGTGCCCGCATCGCCTTGAACATCTCGGCATGCTCGATGATCTCCAAAAAGCTCCGCTCCTTTACGTTGCCCGCGGCGACGGGAAGATACGCACAGGGCGTAACATCACCATTGGGGAAGATATGGAACCGCGTGATACCCGCGGTGCAGCCGGTGAAGTGCAGACCGTCTCCACGCTCCATCAGCCCACGGTCCGTCAGGTACGCCCAGTATTGCGGGTTACAGATCGGTTTCAGCCAGGTCTTTGCATCCTTCTGGAGTGTGATCATGTCCTCGAAGAGCTGCCCGTTCTCCGCCGTGGTGAGGCACACGTCGGCAATCTGCTTGCCGCGGCCGACGGCGACCAGATAAATGAGATAGACGCGCCACTGCTCCAACTCATCGGCGAGCTTGATGATCTTCGGGAGCTCGTGGTAATTCGTCCGTGAAACGGTGGTGAAGAACTGCGTGGCCACGCCTTCTGCTTCACAGGCCTTCATGCCCCGCATCGTCGCTTTGAACGCGCCTTCCACGCCCCGGAAATCATCATGCGTGCTCCCGATCGCATCGACGCTCATCGCTGCACGCTCCAGTCCCGCCTTACGCAACTTCCGGGCCACCGCCCTCGTGATCAGCGTCCCGTTCGTCGCCATCACGATCTGCATATCGAATGATGATGCGTATTCGATGAGCTCGAAGATATCCTCGCGCAGCAGTGGCTCGCCACCGGTGAACCCGAACTTGACCGGCCCGAGCCTCGCAGCGTCCTCGATGAGCGCGAACCCCTGCTCGGTACTCAGCTCTTCAGGATCCTCCTCACTGATCGAGCAATGCTTGCACTTGAGATTGCACCGCTTCGTCACGGCCCAGATGATCTCGCCGGGTAAATAACTGAAACAGCCCGTGCCAACCGCGTCATTCGCGAAGATCTCGTTCTTATGGGCTTGTAGCCACGACTTCAGCTCCTCGTCTGACATGTACATCCATCCATTCCTTTCCGCTCAGGCAATAAAAAACCTGTTCGTATCTGTTCATATCAGCCCCTGTCTATGCATGCGCTCGTGCCGCTGAAGGTAGCTAGCCCGTCAAGCACCGTCACGGAAAAAGGATGTCCAGGGGCGGTGGCGTGAAAAAGCCGCGCAGCTCCGCCAGCCGGTAGAGTTCCGCGTGCGCCCGCACGACGGTTTCGGGCATGTCATAGGTGTATTCATTGACATACATCAAGGCGAACTGCTTCACGAGCGCCGCGTCCGCACCCCGTGCATACGTCATCGCGTGCTGCATCGCCTCCTCGACATGTTCCAGCGCGTATCGCACACTCGCACGCATGGCGGCCAGAAACGCCTGCTGGGTCTCTTCGGGGAGCTCCCGCTTGATGACGTTGATCCCGAGCGGCAGCGGCAGCCCTGTTCGCCCGTACCACCACGCCCACAGGTCAAGAACCTTCGCCAGCCCGTGCTGCGCATAGGTGATCTGCCCCTCATGGATCAGGAGGCCGGCATCGACCTCGCCCCGCGTTACTGCCGGTATGATCTGGTCAAATCGCATCTCCACTGGCTGGAACTCCGCGAGCGCTAACTTCAGTAACAGGTTCGCGGTGGTATACCGTCCGGGCACGGCTATACGCTTCCCCGCAAGAGCTTGCTCCGATCGTGCGACCACTACCGGGCCGTAGCCATCACCCACGCTCGCGCCCGTTGCTAAGATCCGGTACTTCTTGTGCAGAAAGGCGTAGGCGTGCGATGAGAGCGCGGTGACGTCCAGTTCACCCGCAAAAGCGCGCTTGTTCAGCGTTTCTATGTCCTCGACCAGCTGCTCTATCTCCAGTCTCGTCTGGATTCTCCCCTGGAAGAGTCCGTAAAACATGAATGCATCGTCTGCATCGGGCGTATGTGCAACGATCATGAATGAGAAATGAGGGAGCGAGCTAAAGAACGTTCTGAATACCGACGAAGCACGCTGAGCTTGCTCAGCAGTCAAGCAACCAGCTCGTACAGCGTATTCCGCTGCGCTACGGGTCTGCCCACCGACGTCACCGCCCTCCGGATGGCCGCTACGGTCGCCGGTGTGTGTTCCTTTCCCGCTGCCGTGACCACGTTCTCCTCAAGGATCGTGCCCCCAAAGTCGTTCGCACCGAAGAAGAGCGCGAGCTTGTCGACCTCAAAGTCCTGCGTGAGCCACGAAGCCTGGATATTTCGAATGGGATGGAGCACAATGCGCGAGATCGCCAGGACCTGCAAATAGCGCGTTACTGAAACCGGCTGCTTCACCCGCTCGTAAAGGGCCGTGTGCTGTGGCTGGAAGGTCCAGGGAATGAATGCCGTGAAGCCGCCCGTTCTCGTCTGCAGATCCCGTATCGTGAAGAGGTGCTCAATGATCTCAGGGTCACGCTCTATGTGACCGAACATCATAGTTGCAGTTGTGCGCATGCCGATGCTATGCGCGCTCTCCATCACCGTGAGCCAGTCGTGCGCGCTGAGCTTACCCGGACTGAGTTCGTTACGTACACGGTCACAGAGGATCTCCGCGCCACCGCCCGGGAGCGAATCGAGTCCCGCAGCTCTGAGCCGTGCGAGCGTCTCCGTTATGCTCAATCCTTCATGCCGCGCGATGAAGGCGATCTCAGGCGGGGAAAGGCTGTGAAGTTGAACGCTCGGGAAATGCCGTTTTATTTCAGTGAACAACTCTTCGAACCATGCCATGCCGAGTTCCGGGTTGAGGCCGCCTTGCATCAGGATTTGTGTTCCGCCAGCGCGGACGGTCTCGGCGACCTTCCGCAGTATTTCAGCGGTGCTCAAGACGTAGCTCTCTTCGTCATGTTTGGCGTAAAAGGCGCAGAATTTACACCGCGCCACGCAGCGATTGGTATAACTGATGTTCCGGTCAACCACGAACGTTACGAGCTCGCCGCAGCGCTCGTGCCTGATCCGGTCTGCTATGCCGCCCAGAACCGGCAAGGGCAGCTCAAAGAGCAGCTCCGCGTCCTCAAAGCTCAAATCCTCGCCTGCCAGGTTCCGTGCACCATAGCGCTCCCAGTCAGAGTATCCCGTATTCATGGCACTTCTCCTCGAAGCGAGCAAGCCCCCGGCGCTCTCGCTCGCCCATCTGGTAGGTGAGCGCGTTAAAATAGCACTCGAGGAACTCTTCGGGCAACCCGAACTGCTCATGCGCCGCTCCAATAATCACGTCCACGTGTTCCTTCCCCCACACGACGGATTCCTGAAGGGCTGCGCTCACCCCGGCCATATCACGCCCTTTCCGCGCTACCGCTATACCGAAGACCATGGGCAAGCCGGTTACATCCAGCCATGCCTCTCCCAGATCCATGACCACCCGGTATCGCTGCCGCGCCCTGATCGCAGCGTCACCAATGACGAGCGCGTACGGACAGTGCTCCAGTAATGCCGTGGCGGTACTTTCGTTCACGGGCACAATCTGGTGTCTGAGCCCGCGTTCTTGAAGAATGATCTCCAGCAGCTTGGCTGAGGTGGTGGTCTGGTTCGTCACCGCGATAGAGCCGCCATTCTCTCCTAATGGCGCGCCTTTCGAGACCAGAATGACGCTCCAAACACTTCGCGCAGCCGCGATACAGAACTCATAGCGCTGCAGGGTCGCCTTGTTCTTGAGGTAGTAGACCGAAGGGACCGGGCTGAAATCAATCTCCCCGCGTTCGAGCATACCAGCGAGCGTCTTCGGCATCGCTCGAATGACGCGGAACCCGTCCTGTTCAAGCCGGTAATAGGGTAAATAGCTGTTCAGAAGGCTAAACTTGCCGATTCGCTCGCTATCGCTCGTCATCTGAATGCACCTGTAGTATGTGATAATAAGTATCCCGTTCAGCGGGTATTTTATGTGCACCGCGCACAAGGGCCAGAATGGTCTCCTTCGGAAGCCTGAGTGGCGTATGAGCGCCAGCTGCATGCGTAACCCGCTCCTCCATTATCGTGCCGTCCAGATCGTTCGCTCCATACTGCAATGCAACCTGGGCAAGCTTCTCGCCGAGCGCAACCCAGTACGCTCTGATACTCTTGAAATTCCGCAGCACGATACGGGCAATCGCAATGGTTCTCAGCACATCGATTGGATCCGTGCGGTCTTCGACGAGCCCCCGTGCCCTGAGTTCCGTGTTCTCCGGATGGAAGAGGAGCGGAACAAAGGAGATAAAACCGCCGGTCTTTTGTTGCAACGCCCAGAGTTTATAAAGATGAACTGCACGGTCTTTTGGCGTTTCCAGATGTCCAAAGAGCATGGTGGCATTACTCCTGAGTCCGATGCGGTGCGCGCGCTCCATAATGCGGAGCCATTCGCCGGCCGCCACCTTCTCAGGGCAGATTGCTGCTCGCAGGGTGTCGTCAAGGATCTCCGCGCCACCGCCGGGCAATGCGTCTAGGCCCGCGTCCCTGAGCCGATGGAGCACCTCGTCCACACTCATTCGCTCAAGCTGCGCCAGGTAGTAAATCTCCGTCGCCGTCAGCGCCTTGATGACGACGCGGGGAAATCGCCTCTTTATGCGCGTGAACAGTTCCTCAAAGTACGCCACGTTCAGTTCCGGATTGAGCCCGCCCACGATATGAAGCTCCGTAGCGCCCAGTGTAACGGCTTCTGCTGCTTTCGCCAGTACCTCATCACCACTCATCTGATACGCGTCTGCATCACCTGCAGCGCGATAAAAGGCACAGAGCGGGCAGCGTGCTGTGCAGATATTCGTGTAGTTGATATGACGATTCACCACGTAGGTAACGAGGTTTCCGTTTCCGCGATTGATCGCATCAGCACGCGCTCCGAGCTCATGGAGATCACGGTCGAAGAGCGCCGCAATTGCAGCCGGGTTCCAGTCTTCGCTCGGAGCTATCATTTAACCTCACTTTTGTTTGGATTACGCAGGTGGACTTTACTTTTCACGTTTATAAACGTATCCTTTTATGGTCCTATCCGGTTACGAATATGACCTGTCGTTCTGCAGGATCGCTCTGAATAGGTGGGTGATGACGGTCCACGGCCCGTTGAGGCGCTCATTATACGTAGACCCACCGGCAGACCTTCTTCTCCACGCGGTCTATCACCAGGTAAATACCAAATCCGAGCAGCGCCATGCTGACGATCGCCGCGTACAGGTCCGGGTAATTTGCACGACCCCACGCGTCCATAATCAGGTATCCCAGCCCCCTGGTCGTGGCAAACGATTCCACGAAGAAGAGCACGGCGATCGCCGTGCCCACACTGATCCGCGTGGCGGTAAGGATCTTGGGGATGCAGATCGGGACGATGACGTGTCGATAAATCTCCTTCTTGCTCGCGCCTAGACTGAGCATGGGATAGATATAATTCCTGCTGATACTTCGGGATGCGTCCCGTGTGGTCACCAGGATCTGGAAGAAGACGATGATCTCGATCATGATGATCTTCGATAGATCGCCGATACCGAAGAAGAGGATGACCACTGGAAGCAGGACGATATGCGGAATGGGATAGAGCATATAGATAAGAGGCGTGACGAGTGAATCCACCTGCTTCTCGTAGCTGAGGAGCCCGATCGGCACGGCAAGCGAGAACGCCAGAGCGATCCCGCAGGCAATCCTGTAGGTGCTGATGAGCAGATTCGAGAGCAAATCGGTTCTGAGGATCTTGAGGAAGGCGAAGAAGACCGTCAGCGGTGTTGGTAACGCGATCGAGTCCAGCATAACCGAGAGTAAATGCCAGATCCCGTAGATCACGGCCGCGATGACTAGATAGCTCCACCATCGAGGCTCTGCCGTACTTCCTTGCATTTCGCGAAGAATACCTCTTGTGTTCTGTACTCGATGCTTCCCTTCTGGGGATTCTCGATCGTTTTAACGATGGTGCCCGGTCGCGGGGAGAGTACGACGATCTTTTGCCCGAAAAACACCGCCTCCTCTATACTGTGGGTGACGAGCAGCATGGTCATTCGCTTCTGCTGCCAGAGCTGCAGGAGCACATTCTGCATATTCTCACGCGTCAATGCGTCCAGCGAGGACAACGGCTCATCCATGAGCAGGATCTTCGGCTTCAAGGCCAGCATGCGCGCGAAGGCGACGCGTTGCTGCATCCCGCCCGACAATTGTTTGGGATAGTTCTTCTCGAACCCGTGCAATCCGAGGTCCTTGAGGAGCGATGAGACGATCTCCTGCTGCTCCTTCTTCTGCACACCACGGAGCTCCAGGCCCAGCGAAACGTTCTCGTGCACCGTCTTCCAGGGGAAGAGCCCGTAGTCCTGGAAGATAAGCGCCAGCTCCTTCGATGGGCCGGTGACCTCATGGCTGTTTATCAGCGCCTTACCCGCACTTGGCCGCAGGATACCGGCGAAGATCAGCAGGAGCGTCGTTTTACCGCAGCCCGAGGGTCCAATGACCGAGCAGCACTCGCCGCAGGGTATATCGAAGGTGATCCTGTGCACCGCTTCCGTTCCGTCCGGGTAGATCTTGGTAAGTTCCTTCGCTGCAATCATCCACCGGTAGTTAATAAATTACCTCGTCGTAAGAAATAGCTTCAGTCACCAGGCCTTTGCTCCGCATCCAGCTCAGCACGTCCTCGAAATTATCGCGTGGATAGGGTGCCGCCTGCATATAGGTGGCCATCTGGTAAGTCTCAGCAATCTCCTTGGGCACCTGAGCCGTTTTTACGAGCAGCTCACGGTAGTTCTCCGGATTTGCATTGATCCGGTCCACCGCTTCATCGAACGCAGCGAGGAATTGCACGACGCTCTCCGGGTGCTCGTCGATGAATGCGCCCCTGAACACGATCACCGTGTAGCCGATCGTCTGGTCGTGCATCGCGTCCGAGATGACCAGGTGCGCACCCCGGTACAGGGCATAGCTCGCCAGCGGTTCTGCCAGGGTCGCCGCTTCATACTTGTTATCGAGCAGCAGCTGCATTCTGATCGGCACTTTCTTCTCCTCGATCTTGAGTGTCTGAACATCACCAAGCAAATTATCAGTTATCCAATCAATAACGGTGTTGCTGGAAATGGCAACCTGCTTCCCGGCTAAATCTTCTACCGCGCGTATCTCCGAGTTAGGGCTGGCGAGGATAGCGAACCGCATCTTCCCGGGTGTCTCATGGAGCTCGCGACTGACGATCCGGGCGTCATAACCGGCGTTCCGCAGCACGAGCACACCCACCGGATCGTTCTGTCCCGCGTCGATTCTTCCGGCGATGAGTGCACTGTCACGCTCCAGTGCGCTCTGGAACGGCACAACTTCGACATCCAGGCCGTGCTCGCGAAAGATCCCTTCCTGCGCCGCGACGTAATAGGGCAGCGTTGCTTCGTCCGGCATGGCGCCCACTTTCAGGGCGAGCAGTGCATCACCCGCGCCCTCTTTCGGTTGCTCGAGGCAGCCAAGCGATCCAGCACCAGCGAGGAGCACAACAGCGATCAGTATCACGGTCCCTCTCTTTACTGGCATGTTTCGGCCTTTCTTCTGGGGCTATATAAACATATCCTTTTTTATTCATATCCATCCCTGACTATAACAGGTCATGAAACCCGCCAAGCATGAATACGAACGCATCCTCGAATTTCTCATCAAAAACGGCTCAGCCAGCAAATATGGGATCGCAAAAGAGACCGCTATTCCCTATCCCACCGTGTTGCGGAAACTTCCCGTGATGGCGCGCGCGCATCTCGTCCAGAAGATCGGGGTGGGGAAGCGCGGCGCGGAGATCTATGTGGCAACGCCGAAAGGGACGCTCATCGCGTACTTCAGTGGCCGGGTAGCAATCGCAGAACTCTTTCTGGCACTACCCGGGATCATGAGACACGTGCAGATCTCATTTGATGATCTCCCTGCGGTGAAGAACCCGCTGGGGTTTCTTATTGGTGGCTTGCCCTTCACGCTCGCGAATCTGGAGGACTTGAAGCCCGAGGAGGCCGTGAGTATCCTGGGCGCGATTCTGATCTGGCGGCACGACGAGTGGTATCACGAGATTGGCGAGCGCGAGCTGGTGCAGTTGCTGTCATGGGACGAGAACTACCAGCTCTTGCGGTTCCTCGTTGCGGGCTCCGTGAACACGCTCAGCAGGATGAGCGAGCAGGCGCAGCAATTGAGCGCGCGCGCAAGCGTTTTCTTGTCGAAGCTGGATGAGCTTGCGGATCAATAACCGCACGAACGAGCGCGCTACACGCCCAAATCATCACTGAGCGGGAGCAACGCGTCGAGTGCGAGCGCGAAGAAGTCGTTCCGCTCAAGACCCAGCTCCTGACAGATCAATATATGCGACCGGCTTACCGTGCGTGCGAACGATTTATCCTTGAATTTCTTTGTCAGCGATTTCGGGCGCACGTCCACCAATTTGCGCGAGGGCATCATTAACGCGGTTGGCAGAATGAGTCCTGAGACGGCGTCCGCAGCAACCAGGGCCTTCGCCATCGCGCTCTCCGGTTCATAGCCCGTCATCTTATTGTGCGCCCTGATCGCGTCCAGACACGCATCCGGCAGTTTCCCGGTGAGCATCTCAGCGGTCATGAGCCCGTGCTGCTCGAACTCGTCTTTCGTGCGCTCGTAATCCAGATCGTGCAGCAAGCCAACAAGCGTCCATTGCTCTTTCTCTTCCTCCGTGACGCCCAGCTTTGCCGCGAGCGCCGACATGATCGCAGCAACGGCGAGCATGTGCTTCCGTAACGCATCGGTCTCCACTTCCTGTTCCAGTAACTCCTGAGCAGCTTCTACTGAAATCATGGTGCTTCTTCTCACGGTCTTTAGTATGAGAATAGAAAGAAAACAGCTAAAAAAGAGTGGTGATCATGGCTAGAGAAGCGGAAATGAATCGTATCGCGGAGCGCATCCTGAACTGTACCCGCTGCGAGCTGTGGCGAACCCGTACCAGGCCGGTGGTCGGTGAGGGCTCGCTCGTCGCGCGAATCATGCTCGTCGGTGAGGCCCCCGGCTACTCTGAAGATCAGCAGGGCAGGCCCTTCGTCGGCAAGGCCGGGAAGGTGCTCGATGAGCTCCTTGACTCGATTGGTCTCACTCGCGACGACGTATACATCGCGAACATCCTGAAATGCCGCCCGCCACAGAACCGGAACCCGCAGCTCGAGGAGATACGGGCCTGCACACCATATCTGGATGCGCAGCTTGAGCTCGTTAATCCTGCGATCATCGCGACACTCGGCAATTTCTCGCTGGCGTATATCTTCGACAAGTTCGGCCTGCCGAAGGAGCGCATAGGCAAGATCCACGGAACGGTCTTCACGGTGAGCACGATCGCCGGCGTTAAGCGGATCGTGCCCCTCTACCATCCCGCGGTCGCGACCTACAATGCCAGCATGCTTGCCACGCTAAGAGCTGATTTTACCGTGCTGACCAGGTATCTTTGAGTGTGGTCAACAGTTTCATCGCTTCTGTATGATTTCTCGCAAACGATTCCGTCGAGGATCTCAATAAGGCGTTATAACCCTCTTTGCCCTTCGCTTCGCCTGCCGGGTTCTTCTACCCATCGAGCTACGCTTTCGCCCGGTAGTTCGGATGGTACTTCTTGATGATGTGCTCGTCGATTCGCTTCAGCTCGCCTTCGGGCAGTGTGGAAAGCAAGTCCCAGCCCAGGTCAAGCGTCTCTTCGATGCTCCGGTCCTCGTTCCTGCTCTGTGTCACGAACCGTTTCTCAAATTCGTCCGCGAACTCCAGGAACCGCCGATCACGCGTCGTCAACGCTTCCTCACCGACGACCGCAACGAGATCTCGCATGTCTCGCCCTTCCGCATAGCCCGCGTAGAGCTGGTTAGACACGCCCGAGTGATCATCACGCGTTCGCCCCTCGCCGATACCCTCGTTCATCAGCCTCGAGAGTGAGGGCAGCACATCCACGGGCGGATAAATACCGCGTCGGTGCAGGTTGCGCGAGAGCACGAACTGACCCTCAGTAATATACCCGGTCAGATCGGGGATCGGGTGCGTGATATCGTCATCCGGCATGCTCAGGATCGGGATCTGGGTGATCGAGCCCTTGCGACCTCTGATTCGCCCTGCGCGCTCGTAATTCGTTGAGAGGTCGGTGTACATGTAGCCCGGATACCCGCGCCGGCCCGGCACCTCCTCGCGTGCCGCAGAGATCTCGCGCAGCGCCTCACAGTAGTTCGTCATGTCCGTGAGAATAACGAGGATGTGCATGTCGTATTCATACGCGAGGAATTCCGCGGTGGTCAGGGCCATACGGGGTGTGATCGTCCGCTCGATTGCCGGGTCGTCTGCGAGGTTGAGGAACGCCACGATCCGCTCGATCGCACCGGTGCGCTCGAAATCCTGCATGAAGAACGAGGCTTCCTCGTGCGTGATACCCATGGCGGCAAATACCACGGAGAACGGCTCGCTCGTCGTCAGCACCTTCGCCTGGCGCGCGATCTGCGCAGCCAGTGCATTATGCGGCATGCCCGCGCCGGAGAAGATCGGCAGCTTCTGCCCGCGCACGAGCGTGTTCATCCCGTCGATCGTCGAGATCCCTGTCTGGATGAACTCACGCGGGTAATCTCGGGTCGTGGGATTGATGGAAGCGCCGATGACCGAGAGCCGCTCTTCAGGAATGACCTCCGGCCCGCCATCCCGTGGCCGGCCCAGCCCATCAAAGAACCGACCCACCATGTCTTGCGAGACGCTCACCCGCATGATGTCTCCGGTGAATCGTACCCGCGTCTTTGCGGTGTCGATCCCGGACGTGCCTTCGAAGACCTGCACCACGGCGAGCCCCGTGCTCGATTCCAGGACCTGTCCCATCTTCTCTTCACCGGTGGGCGTAACGATCCGCACGACCTCGCCGTAGGAAACGCCCTCAACGTTCTCGACCACAATCAACGGCCCTGCCGCTTCTCGTATCGTTGTATATTCACGTGCAGAGGTATCTATCGCCATGTCATTTCCTCCTTATTTATAGCCTGCTTCTGGCCGCTCGCTCACGCAGCCTCAGCCTCCCGCATCTTGACCGCTTCAAATTCACCCTTCATGTCGCGCATGAGCGTATCGTAGGTCGTCCGGAACTGGTCACTCGGGATATATTTCATGCGCGCTATCGCGTCCTTGATCTTCATCCCCTCGATCTTCTCGATCCCGATTCCGGCCTCGATCAGCTCGTTCGTGAAGCTGTACCAGCGCAGTACGATCTTGGCCATCAAATACTGCTTCTCAAGGGAGCAGAACGAATCGATATCATGGTACGCGTTCTGCTGCAGGAAATCCTCACGGATCATTCGGGCGACCTCCAGCGTCCCCCGCTCGCGGGGCGGTAACGCGTCCGCACCGACGAGCTGCACGATCTCCTGCAGCTCCGATTCCTTCTGCAGCAGCGCCATCATCTCCTCCTGCTGCTCCATGAAATCGGGTGTCTCCGGCTTGTTGTACCAGGTACGGAGTTCATTGAGATAGAGTGAATAGCTCCTGAGCCAGCTGATCGCCGGGAAGTGCCGCCGATCTGCCAGCGTGGAATCAAGCGCCCAGAAAACGCCGACCACCCGCAGCGTGTTCTGCGTCACCGGCTCTGAGAAGTCACCACCCGGTGGCGAGACCGCACCGACAACAGTAACCGAGCCAATACGGTTCTCAGCACGCGAGCAGAGCGTCCTGACGCGGCCTGCGCGCTCGTAGAAATCGGCCAGGCGTGTCGCCAGATACGCAGGATACCCTTCCTCACCCGGCATCTCTTCCAACCGGCCAGAGATCTCGCGCAGTGCCTCTGCCCAGCGTGAGGTCGAATCAGCTTGAATCGCGGCATCATAGCCCATATCGCGATAGTACTCGGCGAGCGTAATGCCGGTATAAATCGACGCTTCGCGCGCAGCCACGGGCATGTTCGAGGTGTTCGCAATGAGCGTAGACCGCTCCATCAGCTTCTCACCGCTGTAAGGATCGATCAGCTTCGGGAAGTCCTCGAGTACCTCGGTCATCTCGTTCCCGCGCTCGCCGCAGCCGATATACACAATCACCTGCGCGTCTGCCCAGCGAGCCAGCTGATGCTGCATAACCGTCTTGCCAGTCCCGAACCCGCCGGGAATCGCACCCGTGCCGCCCTTCGCGATCGGGAAGAAGGTATCATTGATCCGCTGCCCGGTCAATAAGGGCACCTCGGGGTCCAGCTTCTCCTTATACGGTCGCCCCTTTCGCACCGGCCACTTCTGCAGCATGCTCAACTCCACGTCCTCACCCTCGGTCTGGATTCGCGCAATCACCTGATCAACCGTGAACTCACCCGCTTTCAACTCCACCAATTTGCCCTTCACACGCGGCGGCACGAGTATCTTATGCGTGATGACCTTCGTCTCCGGCACCGCGCCCAGGATATCGCCACCAACGACTTCTGCGCCTTCCGCCATGCTCGGCGTGAACTGCCACTTCCGCTCGCGATCGAGTGAATCGACCGTGATACCGCGTGTGATGTAATCGCCCGCCTTCTTCGCTATTTCCTCCAACGGACGCTGCACGCCATCATAAAAATTCTTCAAAATACCCGGACCAAGTTCAACCGATAACGGTGACTTGGTCCTGATGACCGGTTCACCGGGCTTCAAACCCGTGGTATCCTCATAAACTTGAATATAAGCGCGGGCGCCATCCAAGCGAATCGTCTCGCCCATCAAGCCCTCCTCGCCCACCTTAATCACTTCGTACATCTCGCAGCCGCGCATCTTATCACCAATAACCAGCGGACCTGCAATCCGATCTATCACTCCCTCTTCGCCCATCTTCTCCTTCTCCTTTTCTGCGCTACACTACACTACTTCGGCTCGCCTCAACAAAAAGGGTTACTATAGTCTCTCCTTGTACCGCAGGGAACGGCAGGTAGAAAAAGGTACGCAGAAGTATTAATACTATACCGTGACTGACTGCGGAAGCTCGATCACCTGCGGTGCTCAGCAGGGTGCCTGGCATGTAGAAACTACTTTCCGCCGTTGGAGCGGGAAGGCACGGGTTATATAAAGCCCCTCGGCATGAGGTATGTATAAGTATAACGATACGGAGGTCTGAAACACATGGTGAAAACATCTCTGGGGCTGGAAGAGAATGTCGCGGGCGCGCTCTGCTATATTCTGGGCTGGATCAGCGGTATTGTCTTCTTCCTGCTGGAGAAAGAGAACCGATTCGTGCGATTTCACGCGATGCAATCGGTTGCGACGTTTCTACCGCTGACCCTCATTATCTGGATTATACCGGCGCTCTTCTTATGGGTTCCCGTCGTCAGCTGGGCGCTCTTATCCCTTATCAGGATCCTGATCCTGATACTGTGGCTGGTCTTGATGATCAAGGCCTATCAGGGAGAGCGATACAAGTTACCGATCGTTGGCGATTTCGCAGAGAAGCAAATCTGATTCACGGTGGCGCGCAAAGGGCATAATCAGTACGTGCTCTGTACGTCGTTGGTGTCAGCGATCCTTTTCATGGTCTTCATCAACGACGGCAGTGCTGACCCCGGCGGAGACGGTGGCGCGGCACGGCCAACCACTCCGGCTGAGACGATAAGAGCTGCGGAAACAGGCGAAGAGGGAGAAACACCGGAGAGCGTAGTCACTGCTGCTCTCCCGCCCGTTTGGTTTTAGCTTCTTCTTTCTCTTTTCCCGCTCACTTCATACAGCTATTACAGGTACTGCCGAAGGCGCGGATCAAAAGTATTATTATGCCGCTCTTCTTTCTTGATATGGTAGCTTGCACTATCATTCATTCGGAGTCCACTATGCAGAACCCTCTGGAGCGACCGGTCCTGGTTACGTCCGCATTGCCCTATGTTAATGGCTACTGTCACATCGGGCATCTGAGGACCTATGTCCCCGCGGACATCTATGTACGCATGCTCAGGAAGTTGGGTGCAGACGTAACGTTTATCAGCGGGTCTGATACCCACGGTACGCCCATCGTTCTGAGCGCAGAGGCGCAGGGCATCACACCCGAGGAGGTCGTTGCGAAGTATCATGAGCATTTCCGGTCGGTCTTCACCGAGCTTCATATCGGGTTCGACTATTACGGGCAGACGGATTCAGCCACGAACCATCAACGCACCCTGGACATCGTTACGCGGTTGATTGATAACGGGTACGTGTACCTGGAAACGGTCAAGCAGGCGTATTGCAGTAGCTGCGGGCGATTCTTGCCCGATCGTTATGTGGAAGGAACGTGCCCGTACTGCGGCGAGAGCGCACGCGGCGACGAGTGTGACCAGGGCTGTGGCAAGCATCTGGAGCCCGGTGAGATCTTAGAGCCGCATTGCAAGATCTGCGGCTGTGCAGCGGCTTTCAAGGATCAGGAGCATTACTACTTCAAGCTCTCATCCTTTAAGGCGTTTCTTCTCGGCTATCTGGAAAACCTGGATGGCACGCTGAACGCGCGGAACTATGCGCGTGAATGGGTGAAGAAGGAGCTGGCTGATTGGTGTATCACGCGGAACCTGGACTGGGGCGTGAAGTTCCCGGGCCGTGAGGATCTCGTGGTTTACGTCTGGGTCGACGCGCCGATCGGCTATATCGCCTTCACGGAAGAGCTGCTGAAGGCGCGTGATACGGGCGAGCACGCATGGGAACGGTACTGGAAGGAGCACGATGCGCGGATCGTGCATTTCATCGGCACGGACATCGTGTATCATCACTGCATCTTCTGGCCCGCGATGCTGAAAGGCGCGGGCTATTCCCTACCCGCTGCGGTCGTCGCCTCGGGCATGGTGACGATCAACGGCAAAGCGTTCTCGAAGACGCGCGGTAATGTCGTCTGGGTCTCCGAGTTCCTGGAGCGGTTCCATCCTGACACGCTGCGGTACTTTCTGGTGGCGCAGTCGAGCCACACCAAGGAGCTGGATTTCTCCTGGGAGTCATTCGCCTTGCGTGTGAACAAGGAGCTGGTAGCGATCCTCGGTAATCTGGTGAACCGTATTCTCTCATTTACGCACCGGAACTTCGGCGTTATACCCGCGGGCACTATCCGGGAAGAGGTCATCGAGGAGATCGAGAAGACGAAGCTGGAAGTGCTGCGTGCGCTGGAGGAGTACGAGTTCAAGAAGCTCGTAGACGCGGTAATGAAGCTCGCGGACTTTGGGAACAGCTATTTCCAGCGCGAGGAGCCCTGGCACTTGATCAAGACGGGCGATCAGGGTAGGGCGCGTGTGGGTGAGATCATCAAGAACGTATTGCAGCTCGTAAAAGCGATCTGCATCTTACTGGAGCCGGTGATGCCGGCGAAGATGGACGAGGTGTGGCAGCAGCTCGGCATGGCCGGTGATCTGCATGCGGTGCAACTGGATGAATTGACCGTGCCCGTGGAGAGCGGGAAGCAGGTGGCGAAGCCGAGGATATTGTTCGAGAAGGTGGAAGTCTAGCCTAGCCTAGCCTAGCCTAGCCTAGCCTAACCTAACGAACGCTGATCTTATCTTATTGGCGGGCGGGTATACTGTCTGGGCCCGAAATGCAGAGCATAAGTGCTCATTGCGTTACCGGAGCTGCTACCGTTTGGCTGAGCGCGAGCGCCCCCGTCGGGTACCGCTTCACGAGCGCATAGCAGCCTTTTATTACCGCCGACCTTATCATTCAGTATCCGGGGTAGGTAGAGGTGCACGCTTATGAAGATCTCCATGGATATTGAATTACAGGATATTCCGGGCCAGCTAGTCCGAGCCTTACAGCCCATTTCGGACTCCGGAGGGAATATCGTCAGCGTTGTGCATCACCATGATAAAATGACCCCCTCCGGACGCATACCGGTGCAGCTCGTTGTTGAGCTGGACGAGCAGCGATTAGAGCGGCTCGTTACTGCGCTCGTGGACCGTGGCGTGACCGTCGTACGAACCGGTGAGGAGCGGTTGAAGGAGTCCATGGTCGTGCTCCTCATCGGGCATATTGTTCATTCTGACCTTCGGGAAACGATCGACAGGATTGATCGCACGGGCTTTGCCGAGGTGGTCGCGCTCTCACTCTCTATGCCGAGTGTGCATGAGGAATCGTCCGCGTCCGTGACGATCAGCGCAATTGGAGAGCATGAGCTGCGGGAAGCATTGCACATTTTAGAGCGGACCGCGCGGGAGAAAGGGATCATGGTTATCGCACCTATTTAAGGTGCGTGCGTGGTGAGATGAGGGAATAGATGCTATGAGCATGCAGAGTAACGTGAAAACGGTACGGATCTCGATCATCGGCTTTGGCTACGTCGGTGCTGGATTAGCGGAGGTGATTCGGCGGAAGCGAGCGGAGCTAACGGGCACCTACGGTCTGGATTTGAGGATTGTCGGAATTGCGGATTTAAACGGCATTTTTATCGATGAGCACGGCCTTGACGAGTCCGATTTATTAAAGCTGCGGAGCGGAGCGAAGGAGTGGGAGCGCCCGGCGGGGATGACGACGCTCAAGCTCATCAAGGAGCTGGATCATGAGGTGATGGTCGAGACTACACCCACGAACGTTGAAACCGGCCAGCCAGGCCTGTTGCATATCAGTACTGCACTGGAGTCTGGCAGGCACGTGGTCACCTCGAATAAGGGGCCGCTCGCGCTGGAATACTCACGCCTCACGGATCTTGCGGCAGCACAGGCTCGCGCACTCAAATATGAAGCGACGGTCGGCGGCGCGATGCCGCTTATCTCGCTGATACGGGATAATCTTGCGGGAAACGGCGTGCTTTCGATCCAGGGCATTCTGAACGGCACGTGCAACTATATTCTCACCCGAATGGCCGAGGAGGGGCTGCCGTACGAGCATGTGCTCAAAGAGGCGCAGGAGCTTGGGTACGCTGAAGCGGACCCGTCGAGCGATGTTAAAGGGGTCGATACCGCGGTTAAGCTCGTCATCCTCGCCAATTCCGTCTTTGGCATGAATGCGACCTATAAGGACGTGGAGGTAACCGGGATCACGGCAATCACACCTGACGCGCTGAAGCTCGCGGATGATGCGGGCTATGTGATCAAACTGATTGGCGAGGTGGGACGAGCAGGTTGCTTGAAAGTGCGGCCGCGACTGGTGCCCAAGGACGATCCGCTCAACGTCAGTGGCACGCTGAACGTGGCTACGATCAAGACGGATCTCGCAGGCGATATCACGATCATTGGCAAAGGCGCGGGCCCGATAGAGGCAGCGAGTGCCATTCTCGCTGATATCATCAGCATCTACCGGTAAGATAGATCGCGGGTGGGCGCATCGCATACATATATCCATCCCGATCACCGCGCGCGCCCGTCAAGGACACGTACGTAGGTAGCATTGAGCAGTAAAGAGGAGTTGAGAGCCTCATGGTAAACGAAAAGGGCAGCATCGTGATTTCCCTCACCCCGTCGGAGTCGCGGCGGCTCATTGCGAAAGGGGTTGCGAATCTGGACGTGGTGCAGCGTGCACTGGAGCATGGCACGATCGTTATCGGACTGGGAACAACCAATGCGTACGTCGCCGAGGAGCTTTTGCGTTACGCGTCTGGAGCAGAGGCGGTGCTCGAGAAGCAGCGCTATGCGGCCGGTGTGATCACGGCTGAGGGCCTGTGCGTCGTACCGAAAGAAGCGCGAATACAGGAGATCATCCTGCGAAACGGCACGGTAAGCGGGGAACGTATCAGCGACGCGATCGAGACGCTAAGGGCAGATGACGTCTTCATCAAGGGCGCCAATGCGCTGGATGCGACGGGCACGGCGGGCATACTCATGGCCAATCGGTTAGGGGGCACGATCGGCGCGGCGCTCGGGTCCGTGATGGCGCGTGGCGTGCAGTTTATCATTCCCGTAGGGCTCGAGAAGACGATCCCCTATTCCATTGCCGATGCGGCGAAGCGTGTCGGGATCGACCGGTGCGCGAGCGCATTGGGCTGGCCGGTGGGCTTGATGCCCGTGCACGGCCGGGTGATCACCGAGCTGGATGCCTTGAAGATCCTGGGTGCGGACGATGCCTTTCCCATCGCTGCCGGTGGCATCAATGGTGGCGAAGGCTCCGTCGTTATCTGCTGCGAGGGTGATCCCGCAACACTGGACGCGGTGATGACGCTCGTGCGTCAACTCAAGGGTGAGGCACCGGTACGGGTGGTGAGCACGGACTGTCTGTAGCGGTAGACAGAGCGAGCTGAGAAATCTTATAAGCGCAAATACGCTACCATAAACTATGGATAAGCGGAATCGCCCTTCGATCTTCGACCTGGTCGAGCGGTATATGGAACGCGTGCTTGAGGAGATGAGCAAGCTGCCCGCGCCCACCGAAGAGGAGCTTGCGCGCATGATGAGACGGGGCCCACATGAGCTTGACGAGTGGTTCCGCGACCCCTTCGAAGAGATGCTGCGGGAGCTGGAGTCTGAGCGGCCGGAGGAGCTCCATAAACGTCACGGACCGTTCATTTACGGGTTCTCCTACACCCGGGAGCCGGGAAAGGAACCGGCCTTCAAGGAGTTTGGGAACAGTAAATCAGCTAACGGACGCTTGGAGCCCGCGTTGAACGGTGAGCGTGAGCCGCTGGTGGACGTCATTGAAGAGGCTGATGCGTACGAAATCGTGGCGGAATTGCCCGGTGTTGAGCGGGGGGAAATCAAGTTACACGCCACCGAGGATGCGCTTGAGATCAGAACGGTGGGTGAGGTGCACTTCTATAAGGAAGTCCCCTTCGAGACCTGTGTCAAGCCAGAGACCGCCACGGCGACCTACCGGAACGGGGTGCTCAGCGTCCGGATAGCGAAACGCGGTGACGCGAGGAAGAAGAAGACGCCGATCCCGCTCGAATAAGCCGCACCGTAGCAGGGGCCGTGACCGTGTGGTAACCACTCAAGATCGGCGGTAAATCCATCTCCTCACTTTACGGGTGCCGGCGACCCGAGGAGCATGAGGAGCTGCTCACGTAACGCATTCACCTGCCAGCTCGTTCGCTTTCGCGGACGCTCGATATCAACAGCGAGTACGTCGAGGATGCGGCCCGGCCGCGAAGACAGTACCACCACGCGATCCGCGAGATAGACCGCTTCGTCCACGCTGTGGGTCACGAACAGTATCGTCTTCTTCGTCCGTTTCCAGATCTCGAGCAGCTCTACCTGGAGCAAGTTCCGGGTCTGTGCGTCCACGGAGCCGAAGGGCTCGTCCATCAGTAAGATCGCGGGCTCGGTCGCTAACGCGCGCGCGATCGCGACACGCTGCTTCATGCCGCCGGAGAGCTGGGAGGGGAAGCTGTGCTCGAAGCCCGTGAGCCCTACGAGCTCGATGTAGCGCTCTGCAGTCCTCTTTATGTCGCGTTTGCCCTGTATCTTCAGCCCGAATTCCACATTCTTCAAGACCGTGCGCCAGGGAAAGAGCGAGAACTCCTGAAACACCATCCCCCTATCCGGCGAGGGGCCCAGCACCGGTTTTCCATCAAGAATGATCTCGCCGCTCGTCGGAGTGTCCAGACCCGCGATCATGCGCAGCAAGGTGGTTTTCCCGCAGCCTGAGGGCCCGACGATGCAGAGAAATTCGCTCGGCTTCACCTCGAGATTGATCTGCTCCAGTGCCTCGCGCGATCCGTTCTCCGCGTCAAAAGTCCGCGTTACGTTGCGCAGTACGAGCTGATGACCCATCTTACTTCACTATCCCCTTCTTCCATCTGAAGAGCCGCTCCTCCACGAAGTACCTGAACATGCGGTCCAAAACCAGTGCCAGGAGCCCCAGCACGAGCATGTATGCGATCACATAATCCATCTGGTGGAGGAAGTAAAATTTCTGGAATAGCCGGTAGCCCAGCCCGCTATCCCCCACACCGAACATCTCAGCCGCGACCACGCACATCCAGCCCACACCCATACCCACGCGGGTGCCGGTGGCGATCGAGGGAAGCGCGTAGGGCAAGGCGACATGGCGTATCAGTTTCCTGTCCCCGATACAGCCCAGGACCATACCGGTCTCTACGAGGACACGGGGCACGTCCCGGAAGCCCGAGTAGCTGTCAATGAGGATCGGGAAGAAGGCGCCGATGAAGATGATAAAACCGGCCGCATAATCGTTCAGCCCGATCCACACGATGGCCAGCGGTATCCATGCAAGCGGTGGGATGGGCCGCACGATCTCGATAATGGGGTCCACGGCCTTGAATACCGGCCGGAACCAGCCCATCGCGATCGCCAGTGGCAGTGCCAGCGCAAAGGCTAACGTCAGCCCGATAGCGAAATGGTAGAGGCTGGTGAGCAGATCGGGAACCAGGAGATTTCGGAGCGTATAAATGGCGCTCATAACGGCTGAGAAGCGCGGTAAGAATAACGGATCCTTGACGACGTATCCGGCGGTCACCTCCCAGAGGAGGAGAACCAGGATGAGCGGTAGCAGCGAGAGTCCGTTCTCGCGTATCACTGCCGTTAGCTTCATGCTCCGTCTATCTATCTCTAACGAGTCAGTTCGTCGTACAAGCGGGTATCGAAGATATCGGTCTCTCCGAGCACCGTCAGTCCCATGCCCTCGTAGCGCGCCCGGTTCAAGTCGAAAATGATGTCCGCGTAGGCGAGTGTCGAGTCCACCAGGAGGTGCGGGTCGTGCGTCCAGTGCATATCGCTGACGGCCAGCGAGTCTTTGATCGTCGCCACGTTTGCTCCCATCCACTTCGCGTAGATCTCCGCAGCCTCTTCGGGATGCGCGATCTCGTAGTCCGTCGCCCGGATATGCGTCGTGATGATCTGCGAGACGATCTCCGGATGATCGCGCAGCATCTTACCGCTCGCGACCAGGCAGCAGCAGGCGTGATCAGGCCACATCGTGCCGGACCACTCGACGATCACGCCGTTGCCCTCTGCCACAATGATCGTCGGCGTTGGACTCGGCAGGAATACCGCATCGACCGTTCTGGCACCGATCGCCGTAGCCGCGTCGCTTGGCCCCATTGCCTTCAGATCCACTTCAGTATTTGGATCTATCCCGTTATCCAAGAGCCATCTCGAGAGCACGGTATGCTGAATTGAGCCGGGCGGGAACGTCCCGATCCTCAGTCCCCGCAGCGATTCCGGGCCGGTGTAACTGTCCGCAAGCTCGGGACGGAGCACCAGTGCGGAGCCCTGGGTCTGAACGCCGGCGATGATCTTCGCATCCAGGCCCTCGTATATCGCTGAGATCGGCGGTGCGGCCCCGACATAGGCGAACTGGAGCTCGCCGGCGAGCATGGCGTGCATCTCCGGAGGTCCCGACGGGAACTCCTTCAGGACAACCTTGGTGATACCGAACTGAGCCAGGTCCTCTTCCCACCAGCCCTGCTCAGCCGCAACTAACGCGGCGATCTGATGCGTGCTCGGCTGATAGCCGATCGTGATGGTCGTGAGCTCTCCAGCTCGCCGATCAAGACAGCCGAGTACCATCACCGCCATTACAACCGCACCCAAGGCCAATAAGCATATCACAAATCTTCGTTCCACATCACTTCACTCCTACTTTTTTAATCTATGCCTCACTAACTACGTTCTTGCCCTTGCTTGTTAAGTGGACGGTTGGGTATTAAAAGCATTACTTTTTTGGGTACAAATCTACCCGTTTGTAGAATTAACCAGTAACGGTCGCCGTACCTGCGGGTGGAAATTACCTTAAACGGCACGACTGACTGAGCGCGGCCATGAAGCGCCGCTTCAGCGCCGGGGCCCCTAAGGGGATGTTTCCGACGTCGGCATTGCCGGGCTTAACGGTAACGTGGAGAAATCGCGGACCTCGAGTTTCGTATACCCCCTCCAGCAGGGATCGCAACTCTGCTTCTGTCGTTGCCCGCTGGACCGTCTCGATGCCCGCGCTGAACGCCATCAGGTCCATATCCATGTACGGTGCAGGTTGGTCGCCGGTGCTACCCCAGGTGCCATTATCCAGACACACAACGGTCAGATTCTCCAGCCGCAACTCGGCGATGAGCGGCAAAATGGTGCTCATCTGGAGACTGCCATTGCCATCCAGCACCAGCGTCTCCCGTCGTGTCTTCAACGCGACACCCAGCCCGATCGGAGAGGCCTGGCCCAGGCTGCCGAGCATGTAAAAATGCAACTCGCGATCTTTAGCAGCATACAGCTCCTTGCTCGGCACGCCTATGTTCGCAATCACCGCTTCTTCGCGCAGATACTCGGTGATTATGCGTATCGCCCCGTATCTGCTCAGCTCAGGCCTTCTCCGGTCGCGGGTATACTTAAGGACGCACGGCTTATCGTATTGCGGAACGGTAGTTACCGGTATCCGTTCATCAGGGTCCCAGGTCCGCGGCGAGATGAGCGCGATATGCGGGCGTTCATTCTCGAACGCGTCTTGAATAACAGCCTCTACTGATCCCAGCTGTGTGGCATCCTCTATGATCGTGTGTTTCAGATCCAGCGCAGCCAATAGTTTCGGCAGTGCAGTTCCCAGGGGAACCTGCGCCTCGATGCGCTCGTTGTACACACCGCGCCAGCTGGCCAGTATCGGTAACGGCAGCTCATACGTAACCGTGAGCGACATGAGGGCATTGAGTACTGTACCCAGGCCCGTGCTCTGGATGATCATGAGCGGCTTGCCACCTGCGAGATACGCGCCTGCCGAGATCCCAACGCCGTTCTCTTCACGGTTCAAGCCGACATGGCAGAGTGCTTGATCGTGCGCTACAAGCTGCAAAAGCGCACTGAATTTCTCACAGGGCAGCGTCGAGACCACGTCTATCTTGTTCCGCTTCACTATCTCCAGGACGGCGCGTGCGGGTTCGGGCATGGGTGCTCTTAGCGGTAATGAAACCTATAAGCGTCACTGCTATTGAGGCTTATGGCGGTAGTAGTAGGTATCCTGAATTCGAGTGCGCTTAGCTTTTCCTGGCATGTACGACGCTGCGAGCGAAGGGTGTTATGTTCTACAAAGCCCGAACAAACTCCCGGAGCTCTCTTTCTACGTCATCCAACCTCCATTCAGCGGGCTGGAGCGCCATCCGCTTTTCTATGTGATAGAGCGTGCAATCCTGCTTCACCCGTTTATAGCCGCCGCCGGTGATATTCAGCAAAATCCTGTCCTCCCGCTTGACCACACCCTCCGCAACAGCTTTCAGTAAGGATGCAACCGCCACGGCTGCTGCAGGATCCAGATCGATCCCCTCCTCAGCCTCGAATAACCGTTCCGCTTCCCGTGCCTCGGCGTTCGTTATTCCGTACGTCATCCCCGCAGTGTTCGAGAGCATATCATACACGCCACCGGTAATGGCATACGGCGGATTCCGCGTGGAGAGCACGTCCGCGTACAGCTGCCGAATCGCCTGCTCGGCATCTTTCATATCCAGTTCCGCGATGAGCTCCGCTCGACCAGCCTGCCAGGCACTGACCATAGGCGCGAACGGGAGATTCTGCGCGATCACGATCCTCGGCATTCGCGCACCAAAGCGGCCATCTACAATCAGCCGGTCGAACGCTTCCCACGCGGCGATCGCGCCCGCGCCACTGCCCACCGCCTGGAAATAAAACGCTGGCAGACCGCGCATCGCGAATGCGGCTTCGAGCTCGACCACGCCCATGCCGTCCCTTCGCGCTACGTTCTTCACACCGCCCTCCTCGACGAGTCCCTCCAACTTCGCTAGCTGCTTGCCGACGGCAATGGCATCTGAGTAATCGCCGTCCACCGCGATCAGGAAGATGTGCGCGTGGTTTCCTGTGGTCGTCCACATCCGCGTGAGGGAACTGCTTGGGACGACTGCGAGCACGGGCATGCCCGTTGCAGAAGAGACCGCAGCAAATGCTCGTGATGTATTCCCGGCTGAGGCCACAGTCACGATCTTCCCGCCCGCGCGCTCTTTCACACGCTGTACCGTCGGCAGCGCCTCCAACTCCTTGAACGTGCAGGTCTTCAGGTACGCCCCGCGCTCAGGCCAGTAGCCGCTGAAACTGATATATAACTCGTTCAAGCCGAGCTCCTGTCCGAAGGCCCCGCTTTTGTACGTAATCGGACTCGCATTCGTCGGTACCGCCTCGTCCACGGGCAGCCAGTCGATATAGTTGAACATCCCCAGCCCGGACCGTTTACGTATCTGCTTCCTGCGGTAAACCGTACGTAACAGCGACTCGTGACCTTCCGGGCACGTATTCGTATAGCGATCCACAACGACTTCGCCACCTGCCACACATTTCAACTGATATTTCTCTGCTTCCATGTTCAGTTCATGTCACCTCGATTCGCAGTAACTACCCGGTAAGCGTGCCACCGGTTCAGTAAGCGTGAACGTCCCGTCAGTGATCTTTTGCTTCAGCAATACGGCCAATTTTACCGCCCGTTTTCGGTCCGACTGCCGCAAGGTAACGGGAATCTCCTTTCCAGCAACGGTAACAACGCCGAGATGACCGCGAAAAGCGCCCCCGGCGCATAGTTGCACGCATGCACCGCAGTTGCAACAGACCCCCTCGTCTCGTTCTTTCGTCCGGGCATCAAACGCCTCGGTCGGGCACCGGTTCGCGACCTCGCACTGATCGCATTCGAGACAGCGCGATCGCTCGAACCGCACGGAACGGTCACGCCAGACGTCCGCATAGGTTATCTTACCGACCGGCAGTCTTGTGTGAACGTCCAGGACGTCAAGCGGTATCGCCTCATCGAGCGTCTTTACCCTCTCCAGCAGCTGCGGGTTCACGATCGGAATGGGCACGGCCCATGCGGTCCTTATCTCCGGCCCCGCGGCAGTGCGAAAGCCGCCGAGGTACTCAGGCAGCATCCCGTGCATATCCGCACTACCCATCAAATTCGGCTTCGCCGCAGTACTCCGGGTACCCTGACCGAGAACAAAACCCTCTGCACCGTTCATCAAGATCTTCGTGCCCATACCGATGGTCTCCATGAGCGGATCCTTCTCCAGCGGGTTCAACTCGCCACAGCCCGAGAACGTCAGCTCTCGGAACGGCCCTTTCAAGGCGCGCACTGAGAATATCGAAGCGACGGCGTCCGCCTGTGCATTGACAAATGCGAAATAGTTCTTAAAGGCATTCCGCGTGCTGCAGAGTCGTGCAACCGGTATTTGAGCAAGATCCGTTCTCGTTTCGAGCGTCCGGCCATCTGCGGTCTCTACCACAACCGCTATCTCCTCCTGTGCAACCAGTGCTCGGAACAGATGCCCACCACCGTAGCTGCTATCCCTTCGAGACGTCCCGTAGACGATAAGGTCAACGATACCAAGCCGTTCGTTGGGGCAAGGCCCGACAAAGGCCGGTACACCATTCAGGGTAACCGTTGTGGCACGCTCGAATTCGCCGTGTGCTGCAACGGGGATCGAAAGAACCGCATACGTCCCGCTCATGACGCCACAGGTGGCCGAGGTAACAACGTCAACATCTTCGAACCGTATCTCCTCACCGCTCCGCACACGGCTGCAGAGCTCCTCAGCGGTCATCACGACCGCTTTGTCACGCTTTAGGTTCTCCCGTATTTCCGCTAGTGTCCTTCGCTTCTCCATACGATCGTTTTTGGTCTGCGCCCGTTGTGCGCTCACCGTATATGCTATTGCACCCGTCGCGCTAAAAATCACCGTGCGGCAGGCACGAGCGTACCGGCACCCGCGCGTTATCGTTTCGGACACGCAAATGCCCAGTTGTATCGTATCGTGGCAAGGATAGATATACGTGTGCCGTCAAGTTATACTATACGGCAGACATGACCGCTGCAGATGAGCTGCTTACCGAGCTCTTTGTCCAGGATCAGGCACTCTCTACCGCATTGACCAGGGCGATCAAGCAGAAGCTGGGCCTGAGCGTCGGCGAATTCAGTGCGCACTCAGGCATTCCGGCCAGCACGCTCTACAAGATCCTCTCCGGTGCGCGTGATCCGAACTTGCGTACCTTCCGCAGGATCCTGAACACGATCAGAGCGATCGAGGGCGTAGAAGCGAAGACGAAGCAGAAATTCATCGCGATCGTGGGTACCCGGAGCGTCCTGGACGAGATCGAGCAGATGAGCATCTCGGTGGACACCCGGACCATTGATATCAAGGAGTACGCTGTCACGGGCATCGAGGAGGCGATCATCAGTGCGATCCAGGCGGAACGCGACGGTGCGGCCGCGCTGGTCTGCGCACCGATCGTGAGCTCCACGATCGAGAAAGTGCTGACCATACCCGTGGCCACGATCAGGCCGAAATCCAGTATCACGCGTGCGCTCGAGCTGGTAGCGCGGAAGATCAGTTGACCGCGACGAACGGTGGTTGTACTCCGTCACTCCAACTTTTTCCGCTCACCCGTCACCATATAAATGATGCGCGAAGCGATATTGCAGGCATGGTCCGCGATCCGCTCCTGGTGCAGTGCGATGAAGATCAGATGGCTCGCGCTCGTTATCGCACGCGGGTTCTCGATCATGATCGCGACCAGCTCGCGCCGTATCTGACCAAAGAGCCCGTCGACCAGGTCATCGCGTTCCGAGAAATCCTGTAACTGCTCGATCTTCTGCGTTTCGAATGCCGCGAGGCAATCGGTGAGCATGCCCTGCGTGATCTCAGAGATCCGCGGGATATCGATCAGCGGTTTCGCATACGGCTCATCCGCGATTTGTACGACGATCTCGGCGATATCGCCCGCGAGGTCGCTGATCCGATCTAAGTCCGTGATGATCTTCAGGCAGGTACCGATCAGTCTGAGATCACCAGCCATGGGCTGCTGCAGCGCCAGCAGCCGCATACACTGATTCTCAATCTCAAATTCTATTTTATCAATGACGCTGTTCGCTTCGAGCAGGTTCGATGCCAGGGTCTTATCATGGTTGACCAGCGCGGCGATCGCGTTCTTTGCTGCGATCTGCGAGAGCTCGCCCATCTTGAGCGTATCTTTTTTGAGCTTCTCCAACGCATCCAGATACTCCTTTCTGACTTTCATCTATCTATCTAGCCATACCTCCCGGTAATATAATCCTCAGTGCGCTTATCATCCGGCCGCTCGAAGATCCGCGAGGTCTTTCCGCACTCGAGCAGCTCGCCCATATAGAAGAACGCGGTGTAATCAGAGACACGAGCGGCCTGCTGCATGTTGTGCGTGACGATCACAATGGTATATTCTTGCTTCAATTCTTGCAAGAGCTCTTCGATACGCGCGGTCGAGATCGGATCCAGAGCCGAGCAGGGCTCGTCCAGGAGGATGATCTCGGGGTTGACCGCCAGGGCGCGTGCGATACAGAGCCGCTGCTGCTGCCCGCCGGAGAAGCCCAATGCGTTCTCGTCCAACCGATCCGCGACCTCGTCCCAGAGCGCAGCCTTCTTCAGGCTCTCCTCCACCACGCTGTCCATGTTCCTCTTCTGGCCGTGGATCCGCGGGCCGTAGGCGATATTATCGTAGATGCTCATCGGAAACGGGTTGGGCTGCTGGAAGACCATGCCCACCTTCTTCCGCAACTGGATCACATCCTCCTTCGGATCATAGATGTTCCGCCCGTCGACGAGGACCTTGCCCGTCGTCTTCGCGCCTTTCAGCTCGTTCATACGGTTCAGTGCTCTGAGGAACGTGGTCTTACCACAGCCCGAGGGGCCGATGAGCGCGGTGATCATGTTCGCCTCGATCTTCATCTGCACGTTCTTCAAACCGTGCACTGAGCCGTTCCGATAATAGACATTCAGGTCGATCGTCTCGATTTTGCTCATTTCTCCCTTCTTCTTTTCCGTTCTTGCCTTCCTTCTACCTCCCCCCGCCCATCTTCTTCACGTACCGGTTCCTGAGCACGAGCGCAAAGACACTGATCGCTAAAAAGAGCGCGATGAGCACGAGTGAGGCGCCGAATGCGCGCGAGAGCGCTTCCGACGTATGGCCCTGGGTGGCCAGCATGTAGACATACACGGGTAGCGAGGCCACGGGATCGCGTAACGACCGGGGGAGGAATGATTCCAGGCCCGAGCCCGCGGTTAAGAGCACGACCGCAGTCTCCCCGATCGCCTTGCCCATGCCCAGGAGTATCCCCGTGATGATCCCGGGGTATGCGCTCTTCAGGACAACATGCCAAATGGTCTTCCATTTCGTCACGCCGAGCGCCAGTGACGCTTCTCGATACGCCTGCGGCACGGTCTTTATCGCTTCTTCGCTCGCGCGCACCGTCCACGGCAGGATCATGAACCCGAGTGCCAGCCCGCCGGCGAGCAGGGAAACGCCGATGCCCAGGTAGTAGACGAGGAACGCCAGCCCGAAGAGCCCGATCACGATAGAGGGTACACCGGCCAGGCATTCCACAAAGAAGCGCACGCTGCTGGTGATCATGTTGTCAGGTGCGTACTCCGCGAGGTAGATCGCGGACGCTAAGCCCAGGGGTACGGCAAAGAGGAGGCAGACCCCGACCAGGCAGAGTGAGCCGATGATCTGGGGAAAGATGCCGCCGTATTCAAACCGGTAAGGAGCTTCACGCAAGAACTCGGGACTGATTGCCCCGATCCCATTGAGGAAGATATAGAGCACGACGATGAAGAGCACGAAGACGGAGATAAGCGCCGTTGCGCTCAATCCGGCCTTCACCAGTTTTTCTTCCGTTTCTATTCTCATCTGGTCTTCCTCATACCTTTCCGGATGATCGCGGTGGTGATCAGATTGAGGATCGCGACGATGAAGAAGAGGACCGCGCCGAGCGCGAAGAGCGCATGCTGGTGCATCGAACCCCAATCAACATAGGCATGCTCGATCACGATCGTAGAGGTGAGCACGCGCACCGAGTCCAGCACGCTCGTGGGTATACCGGGGATATTCGGGTTACCGATCACCATGAGGACCGCCATGGTCTCGCCGATCGCGTTCCCCATGCCGAGCATCAGTGAGGCCAGGATGCCGGACTTCGCATGGGGCAGGATCACCTTTCTGATGGTCTGTAATTGGGTCGCGCCGAGCCCGAGCGAAGCTTCCTTATAAGCCTTCGGCACTGCACGGATCGCGTCCTCAGAGATGCTGATAACGTGTGGGAGCGTCATCACCGCGAGGATCAACCAACCCGCGAGGATACACTCGCCGTAGCCTCCGAGGTTGTCCCTGATCGCGACCACGAGCACCATCAAGCCGAAGAACCCGAGCACGATCGAGGGTATGCCCACCAGCATCTCGACGCTCGGCTTGATGATATTCCGCATCCATTCAGGCGCGAATTCCGCCAGATAGATCGCGGTCGGTATCCCGATAAGCGCGGCGATGCCCAGAGCGCCGATACCCACGATGAAGGTGCTCACCACCGTCGGCACGATCCCAAAGAGGCCACGGGAAGGCCACCAGGTCATCCCGAAGAAGAACTCGGTGCCCAGCGCGAGGGCCGGAAAGCCCTCCTTAAAGATAAAAAAGATGATAAAAAGCACGATAAGGATAGAAGAGAGCGCGCAGGCGAAGAGCACTTTCTCGATTAGCCACTCGAGCGCGCTCCCGTTGAGCGTCATAAATCTCCTGCGCGGGATCTGCTCCTGCGCACCCATCTTACGTGCCCTCCTCCTTGTGTCGCGTCGAAAAGACCAGCTCCTGTTCGCCACGAGCAGAGATCCGGAAGATCTCGAGCACGCCCTTTTTCCGGTCGTCGTCCAGCTCGATGAGGTTGAATGATTGCGGGATCTGCCATTTCACCCGATTCGAGCATGCCGTGCCCGCATTGGCGATGACCATCCCGTTCAGGTTCCATACCCAGGGCACGTGCCGGTGCCCACAGAGGACAAGATCCACGTGACAGCGCATCAATATGTCGAGCATATCGCCCGCGTCAGTGAGGATGTTCCGTTCACGACCGGTCTTCGGCACGGGTAGCACGTGGTGATGGAGTGCAACCACGGTGAGGTCGTCCGGGTGGTGGGTGAGACACTGCTCGAGCCATTCGTACTTATCCCGGCCCACATGGCCATCATCGAGGTCCGGCTGGGTGGAATCGAGCCCTACAAGGGTCACACCACAGTGACGCTCGACCTTCGACCGCGGTCCGAAGCTCGCTTCAAACCCCAGATAGCCCACGTTCCGCACGTCATGATTCCCGGGGATAACCACTGAGATGTCGCACGCAATACGCTCGATGAACCTGCGCGCGCGCTCGAATTCGTGCGGATAGCCCGCATCGGTCAGATCACCGGTAACAACCAGGATTTCAGGCGCGAGTGCATGCAGCTTCGCGATCACGTTCTCCGCCACTTCAGGCAGGAAATGGGCCTCCGCAGCATGGATATCCGAGATGTGCGCAATCTTCATGGTTCCATCTCCTCTTTCTCCGTTACTCGCTTCACTTACTCTACACGGTTATCAAAAAAATAGCAAAAATAGGGGGTGAAAAAAAAAGCACCTCTATCCTTCACGGCATCCTCTTTTTCGGTTTTCTTTCTCCAGTTCGGCACGCTTTACGCACGCTTCATACGGCGGTGTGCAAGATACGTTACGGCCAGCAGTCCCGCAACGGCGGCTATCGTCTCGAAGCCGGGCGCTTCCGGCGTCGGCGTTGGTGCCGCTGTTGCCGGTGCGAACGGTGTTGTGCTCGGAGCGGGCGTCGGTGTTGGCGTAGCAGCCCCACGCACCTTGATGTAGCCCATATCCTCGACGACCGCTTGCCCTTCACTGCTCAGCACGAACTCAAGAAACGCCTGCGCAAGCACGTCCGGCTCGCCCTTCGTGATGAGATACAGACTCCGCTGGATCGGATAGTCCCCCGCGACAACGTTCTCGACGGTTGCCGCAATGCCGCCGATGCCAAGCGCCTTCATTGAAGCGTCGACGTAACCGAGTGAGAGATACCCGATGCTCCTGGCGTCGCTTTTGAGGGTTGCCCGTACCTCGCCGTTCGAGGACTTCACCGATGCCCGAGCCGCAATGTCCAGGGCAAGGGGTGCCATCACATACGTCTCGAAGGTCTCGCGCGTCCCGGAACCTTCTTCCCGCGTGATCACCCGGATCTCAGCATCAGCGCCGCCCACGTCTTTCCAGTTCGTGATCTGACCGCTGAAGATCCGCGCCACCTGTTCCAGTGTCAGGTCGCTGACCGCGTTGCTGGGATGCACGACGACAGCCACGCTGTCCGTGCCGATGGCCACCGGCTTCAGATCGGGATACTGCACCAGCTCCGCGGGCTTGATGTCTCGTGATGCCGCGCCGATATCGATCTCGCCCGCGCCGACGGCCTTAACGCCGTGACCGGATCCGCCGCCGGAGACGGAGATCCGCAGGTCACGATTCGCGTCCATGAGCAGCCGCGCACACTCCTGGTTGATGGGGAGCAGGGTGGTCGAGCCGGCGATGGTGAGCGAACCGGCGAGCCCGGTGGGGATCGCGGCGTCGATCGCGGGCATGAGCCCGGCACCCAGCGCCAGAAGGACGAGTGCCGCAAGTGCTATCGCCTTCGTTTTTCTCATCTGCGTTATCACCTCTTTTTTCATTCTTTGTATCACCTGGATACATATTAAATCGCAGGGATATATAAATATCTCCTAAAGACTGTACAAAAAGTATAAATATAAATAGAAAAACGGGCACGAACCCCCGCCGCGCTTGTTCCTTCATTCCTCCCCGTTATAGAAGAGCATCAAGCAGCCCGTAGGCGAGGCCGCCGATGAGTGCAGCCAGGGGGAGGGTGATCACCCACGCGGTTACCATGCGGCCAACTTCGGGCCACCGGATCCGGCTCAGACTCTGGAAGAACGATCCCCCGATCACTGAGGAACCCATGACGTGCGTCGTGCTCACCGGCATGCCCGCTAAACTCACGGCGAACAGGGCGAGTCCGGCACCCGCTTCTGCCGAGAACCCGTGCCGCGGCTCCAGCTTCGTCAAGCGCATGCCCATTGTTTGGATCACCCGCGAGCCCATGAGCAGTGTGCCGAGCGCCATGATGACGCCACAGGCGATTCGCACCCACCAGGGCACGGGAAACGGCTCTCCGGGCGGTGCGGCGAGGAACCCCGCGGCGATCAGAGCAGCACTGATCACGCCCATCGCATTCTGCGTATCGTTCATGCCGTGGCTGAAGGACATGAAGGACGCGGAGATGGGCTGGAGCTTGCGAAAGAATCGCGCCACTACGGGTGTCGGAGTGCCTTTAAAGGCGAGAAAGAGCACCCAGCTGACCACCGCAAAGATCAGCGCCCCGGCAACAAAGCCCGCAAAGGGGCCGAGCGCGATCGCAAGGAAGACCTTCTCCGTGAGGATCTCCCATCTGATCACGCGCGTGCCACCCGCGACAAGGCCCGCACCCATGATCGCGCCGACCAGCGCATGCGTCACGCTGATCGGTATCCCGCTCATGGTACAGAGATAGGTCCAGATGATCGCGCCGAGTAAGCCGCAGATGAGCACGAGGAAGAAGACCTCCGTGGCCAGGTCGGTGATCGAGACGATCCCTTTCCCGATCGTCTGCGCCACCGCGGTGAACGCGAACGCGCCAATGAGGTTGAAGACACTCGCGAGCATTAACGCCTTGAGCGGGGTCAACGCTTTCGTTGCGATCACCGTGGCGATCGCATTCGCGCTGTCGTTCGCACCATTCAGGAAGTTGTAGAGCAGCGCAAGGAATATGATGATACTGACATACGCGACTGCCGAGGCCATCAGATCAGATGCCGCCTTTCAAGCGGAAGGTCTCCAGGATATTCGCCACGTCCTCGCAGTTATCCATAGTATCTTCCAGGATATCCACGATCTCCTTGATCAGCAGCCGCTCGAGCACCTCGTTCGAACTCTCCGTCGGCGTGGTCATCAGGCGTTTGACCCATTTGCGATTTACCCGGTCCGCAATATTCTCCAATTCATTGATGCGTATGCAGCACTCCTCCAGCGTTACTTCACTGCGTCGGATGGACCGTAAACAGCACACGGCCTTCTTTATCTCGTTCGCGGTCTTCAGAATGATGGGCGCGAACTCACTCACGGGTTCGGGAATGCTCGGGTGCGGTGTAAATGCCAATCGCGCAACGGCCTTCTCCACGCCGTCGATCACGTTGTCAAGATTATGCGCGAAATAGCGGATGTCGCCCTTCTCCTCCGTGACCCGCGTGTGATCATGAAAGAGCCCCTGAATGATCTGGTGCACAATAGCGTCACCTTCCTGCTCAATGATCTTGAGCCGCTCGCGGACTTCCATGAGGTTGGACCTGCGCGCGTCATGGCTCAGTGAAAGGGATCCCTCCGGTTGAGCGTCAGCACTCAAATCCAGCATCAGTTGTGCGGCTTCCACCGCGGTATCCGCGAGCTCCTCGAAGAGTGAGAAGAATTTCTTCTCGTGCGGGAGGAAGACAGACATGCTGTGCAAGACGGAACCGAGCAGCAAGTAGTGAGCCAGAAGGGTGGCGGCAGGGCTACGAGTTTCGGCTTGCCGGGCGATTAGTGCGGCAAACCGCTTCCGCGCTTCACCTCGTGTCATCCCTCGCAGTAACAAAAGCGTGGGGGGTATTTAAGCCTTTCGAAATTCCTATATATAGCGTATATAGAATACGTAATATATACCGCTTACTCCGTTTTTTCTCTGCGACCGGCTCACGGTGCTACGCGATATGGGCCAGGAACTTCATGAATGCGCGGCTCCGGTGCGAGCGCTCATTCTTCTCTGCGCGGCTCATCTCGGCGAAGGTCTTACCGCTGATCTCGAAGAGCGGGTCATAGCCGAAGCCGTTCGTGCCTCTCGCCGTTTCCGCTATACGACCGTTAACGGCACCGACGAAGAGCAGCGGCGTCGCGGTTCGTGATGCACAGTAAGCGACCACGGTCTTAAAGGTTGCGGTGCGGGCTTCACCCGTTTGGCCCGCCATCAACCGCACGATCCCCTCGTTCCCGATCGTCCGGAATACGAATGCGGAAAAAGGGCCGGGGAAGCCGTTCAAGACGGGTATGTGGAGTCCGGAATCTTCGAGGAAGAAGGGCCGCTTGATCGTGATCCGGTTCTGGATGTAGGTCGCACTCTCCCGCGCCACCTCCTCGAGGGTATCGAGCTGCAGCTCGGGATAGTCGTAATCGAGATGCTCGATCGTGATCGCTCGCGATTCGGCTGCCGCCAGCTCCTGTATCTCCTGCACCTTGTGCGCATTGGCGGTAATGAAGAGCACCTTTCTTCTCTTGCCCATGGCTATTCACTGCTTTGCTTAATATGCTCCCGCGATAAAGATATACCCAGAGCAGCGCCCCCCAACGAGCACATGACCATTGGCAGCAGTATCAAACTTGAGCACGGTGCAGGTGGCGAGGGGATGCACGAGTTGCTCAAGCTCGTGCTCAGCTATTTCAACTTCTCGTTCACGGCGAACAGCGGTGACGGCGGTATAAGGAGCATGATCGAGGTGCCGTTACAGGCGCTGGACGATTCCGCAGTGGTTGCTGATATCGTCTTTACGACCGATTCGCACACCGTGAAGCCGCTCTTCTTCCCGGGCGGTGATATCGGGTCTCTTGCGGTCGCCGGTACGGTGAACGACATCTCGGTCATGGGTGCGCAACCGCTTGGGCTCTCGGTCGCCTTCGTGATCGAGGAGGGGTTCCCGATGCACGACTTCGAGCGGGTGTTAGCGAGCATGAAGCATACGTGCGAGGCGGCTGAGGTCGCGGTCGTCACGGGCGATACGAAAGTAGTGGAGCGGGGGGCGGTGGAGCAGCTGGTGGTGAACACCTCCGCGATCGGCCGGCGAACGGCCGCGCTGGAGCGCAATCTCGCGGAGGTACGGAAGTACCGTGCGCTCAACAGCAACTGGTTACTCGATTCGAATCTGCGCGCGGGCGATAGGATAATCGTCTCCGGGTATGTCGGTGATCATGGCGTCGCGCTGCTCTCGTTCCGTGAAGGTTTCGAGTTCGATACCGCGTTGGAATCTGATATCGCGCCCCTGAACAAGCCGATCCAGACGATCCTGGAGGTCGGGGGTATCGTAGCGATGAAGGATCCCACGCGCGGCGGGCTCGCGAATCTGCTCAACGAGTTCAGTGCGAAATCGAACGTCGGCATTCTGATCGAGGAGGCATCGATTCCCGTGCGGAAATCGGTGCGGAGCGCCTGCGAGCTCCTGGGAATCGATCCGCTGGAGGTTGGGAACGAGGGGAAGCTGGTGCTCGGCGTGGTCAAGGAGCAGGCGGAAGCGGTGCTGGCAGCACTGCGAGAAACAGAGCAAGGTCGAGATGCCGCGATCATCGGCACGGCGACCGCCGCTGTGAAGGGCGTGGTGATGAAGACCCGGGTGGGTGGTATGCGGATCGTGGAGACGCCCCTTGGTGATCCCGTGCCCCGGATCTGTTGAGGGTACGCTCTACCGTGCTGCTTTTCGGTAATGAATGGTGCACAGGTAGATCCTCGTGCGTTGCTTCGTTGGCCTCAGGCCAGGCGAAACAAACAGAACTCAGCTCTGGCTCAGTTTGAACCGCGGATCGTGTATGACGATCTCGGTGAGTCGCGCGGCCATGGTGCTCTTACCTAACGCGTTCGCATCACCGATCATATCCTCGAGCTCCATATCGAACTCGATCGCGCCCAGGAGCGGCACGTTGTATGCGCTCAGCTCGTCCCGCACGAGTGCGGACTCCCGCATCTTCATGTTCTCGATGACGCCGATGAGCGGCTTTTGCAGCTCCTGGAGCAGCTGAATGACCTTCTTCACCGTGACCAGGGCGACCTTCGAGCCGGTGGTGAGGATCAGGAACTCGGCGCGCTTCAGCCACCGGATGACGTCCATAGCAGCATCGCCGATGCCGGGTGGCATATCAACGATGAGAAAATCAAGGGCGCCCCACCGGGTAATGGCGAGCAATTCCAGCATCGCGTTCGTGATATCCTCACCACGCAGCGGTGCGGGCTCATCACCCGTGAAATAGCAGATGCTCATGAACGAGATGCCGTGCACCCGGGGCGGCATAATGCCGTACTCCTCCTCCGGGAAGACGCCGTCAATGCCCAGGATCACGTGTGCGGAAGGCGCGGACATGTCCAGATCGAGCAGTCCGACCTTGTAGCCCCGCTGAGCAAGGGTCAGTGCGAGCACCGATGAGGTCAGGCTCTTCCCAATACCGCCTTTGCCACCGGTTACCGCGATGATCCGCGCTATGCCCGCTAACCGCCGGTCAACCACGCTCACTCGCGGATCCATCGTCATGCCTCCTCGTTCAACTTATTTCAGCCCTTTTATCCGCTGGATCGTTACACCGCGACCCTGCACGACCTCAAAGTCAGGGCTCTTACAGCTCGGGCAGCGCATATACGCGTGCGCCACTTCCGGTGCAAAATGGATCGCTTCGCCCTCTGCTTCGTTCAGGTCCGATCTCTGATAGTGCCATTCGGTACCGCAGACCCGGCAGGTGAAGATCGCCGGCTCGTCTTCCAGCTTCACCTGCGCGTTCTGCAGCAGCGTCCCGTGCAGTTTCATGATCTCGTCCAGCGCAAAGGTGAACGGGTCGAGCTCTATCTGCTGCAGCTCACCGATCCGCACGGTGATCTCCGTGATCTCGGTCATCCCTTCTTTCCGTGCATCTGCAACGGCAGCCTCAATGACCGCCTCTGCCAGCGCCCATTCGTGCATCGTTCAGAGCCCTTCTGGTGGTTAGTACTGTAGCCCAGAGAGTTAAGTAGCTCGATTCTGTATCGCGGCGAGCGCACTGGTAGCAATAGCAATGCGGGATACCAGCTCCAGTAGTAGTTATACGGACGAACTCACGATCTATCCTGCGGTCTTCGCGAAGGCGGCCCCGGGAGCGAAAGTTAACCCTCGGGTTTATCTTTGTGCGGTGTCGGTCCACACTTGCAATCCTTGGGTGGTTTGTCGCAGGAGCTGCAATTACCCTTATTGTTCAAAGGCGCCCCGCAGGTGTAACAATAGTACCAAATTGCCATGTTCTTTATCGGAAAGTGATTGGCGCACCTGCTATTTAAACGTTACGATCACGATCACGCCCGAGCAGCACTCTTCGGCGCTCTTCCGCGACCGGGCTATTCAAGCTCGGATCGAGAAGCGTCAAGCGATACCGCTTTCATCCCCAAAAGGTTGGATAAGCCGTCGAGTGTTTTTGAGCGCGTTTTATCTCCCGGGCAACGATAACACCTATTTCACTTGCGGTTGAATCTAACTAACGATAACATGAGTCCCGGATACGGCTGGCAGGGCCGAATCATGCGCATTGACCTCTCAACCGGTGCAGTACAGACCGTCGTGCCCGACGATTCAGTGCTCACCGCGTTTCTCGGCGGTCGCGGGCTCGGTGCTAGATTCGTGTACGATGCGGGCCGTGCTGATGCGCTTTCGCCGGCGAATCCGCTGGTCTTTGCCGCGGGGCCGTTGACGGGCACCAGAACACCGGCCTCGGGTCGCGTCTCCCTCGCCACGAAATCGCCCTTAACCGGGACGATCTTCGATTCGAACTGTGGTGGCTCATTCGGACCTGCGTTGAAGCGCGCGGGGTATGATGCGGTTGTTATTACCGGGCGCTCGCCCGAGCCGGTGGTACTGGTGATAGAAGACGATCGCGTGGACCTGCAGCCTGCGGGAGCGCTCTGGGGCACGAACGTGAAGGAGACCACGCGTCTGCTCTCGCTCCGGGGTAGTGTCGCCTGTATCGGTAAAGCGGGCGAGCGGCAGGTGCTCTTAGCAGCCATTATTGCGGATAAGAAACACGCGTTTGGTCGTGGCGGCGTGGGTGCGGTCATGGGCTCAAAGAACCTGAAAGCAGTCGTTGTTAACGGCACCGGCAGCGTGGACGTCTGTGACGCTGATGAATTCGAACGGCAGAAGCAAACGATCAACCGGCTCCTGGTGGCGAGCCCGACGATTACCAAGGGCCTCGCGGTCTTCGGTACGCCCTTCCTGGTCAAGATCACGAGCTGGATGAAGATCCTGCCAGTGGCGAATTTCCGCGCGCTCGACCACCAGGCATTCGATCCCCGCCCCTTCTTTGCCACGATGATCGAGCGGCGGTATTCGCCCCGCAGAGCCGCCTGCTATTCCTGCCCCATTGCCTGCAAGCGCGAAGATGGCACGGGTACTGAACTGCCGGAATACGAGACCATCGGGCTGATGGGCGCGAATATCCAGAATCCTGATTACGACGCGATCGTTGAGGCGAACCGGCTCTGTAATGACTACGGCCTGGATACCATCTCGGTCGCCGGCGTTCTGGGCTGTTACGCGGAGTTACGAAACGCAGGTATTGCAGGACACGAACTGGTAGCGCTCACCGCGCAGATCGGTGAGCAAGCGGGTATAGGCGCGCGATTGGGGCGCGGTACGAAACGGTTCGCGGCCTCAGAAGGTCGTCCTGAGGCAGCGATGCAGGTAAAGGGGCTTGAGCTCCCTGCGTACGATCCGCGGGGCGTGAAAGGGCTGGGATTCAGCTACGCCACCTCTAATCGAGGCGGATGCCATACGCGAGCGTACCTCGTCGCGCCGGAGATCCTGAGGAAGCCGAAAGCGATTGACCCGTATACGCTAGCGGGCAAGGCGGGGCACGCAAAGATCTTCCAGGACCGCTTCGCCGCGGTTGATTCGCTCGTGGTCTGCAAATTCGCGTTCTTCGGTGCCGGTGAGGAGGAGTACGCGAATATCGTGAGTGCTGTGACCGGCGTGAAGTTCACCTCGGAAGACCTCATGCAGATTGGCGAGCGGATCTGGAACCTGGAGCGGCTGTATAATCTGCGTGAAGGGTTTACCGATGCGGATGATACGCTGCCCGAGCGGTTCTTTACCGTACCGGCGAATGGGCGCATCGTTGATCGCGCGGAGTTCCTGAAGACACGCACCGAATACTATCGCCTGCGTGGCTGGGACGATAATGGCGTGCCCACTGAACGGACGCTGAACCGATTGGGACTGGCAGAGCTGGAACGCTCATGACGACTCAGCGCGCGGATCTGCGCACTCAATCAAGCACACCGAAGTTCAGCGCTACGGCGCGGGCACCTGCTCCGGCACGACCGTCTCAGAGTACGTGAATGTTCCGTTCATCACGGACACGATCGTCACGCCCTTTGTCGGTATTCTACTCCCTGGCTCGTAGCTGATCGAGCCGGTAACGCCTTCCCAGTCCTTCGTTGCCGCGAGTGCCCCCAGGATCGCCGCGGGGTCGTCCGAGCCGGCGCGATCGATCGCGTCGGCCAGGAGCATCACGGTGTCGTACCCCAGTGCGGCGAATGCGTTTTCCGGCTCAACGCCGTATTCCGTACGGTACGCAGCGATAAACGCTCTGGCACGATCAGTGCCCGTGTCTTCGTCGAGCAGCGCGTGTGTCGTGAAATAAACCTCGCTCGTCTCCGCGCCCGCGATCCGCACCAGTTCCGGCGTATCGTACGCATCGCCACCGAAGATCGGCTGTGTGATCCCCGCGTCCCGGAACTGTTTCACAATCCTGCCGATCTCATCGGGCCCGGATGCGATATAGAGCAGCTCAGGCGCGGGGTTTAGCGCTTTTAATGCCGCGATCTGCGCTGAAAAGTTCAGGGTGCCGCCCGTGAAGGAATCTTCCCGCAGAATGGTACCACCCAGTTCGGTATATCGTGCCCTGAAATACGCGGCTAAGAGGCGCGTGTATTCCCTGTCCTCGCCTACCAGCAGGTACGCGGTCTTCAAGCCCCGGTACTCACAGGCATATTCCGCACCCGCCGCGGCTTGCACATTATCACCGAAGCAGGCGAGGAAGAGATACTCCGGCACGGCCCCGGGCAGTTTCGGCGAGGTGGCGCCCGACGTGATGAAGACGGTTTTCGCGTCGGCCGCAATCGGCGCGGCGGCGAGCACCATGTCGGTATCGCTGAACCCGATGATCGCGCAGACCTGATCCGTGTCGATCAGGCGATGGGCGCACTCCGCAATGGTGCGGGGGTCAGTCTTTCCGTCATAGAGTACCAGCAGAAGCTCGCGGCCATGTATGCCACCCCGCGCATTCAGCTCCTTTACCGCGAGCTGCGCGCCATTGGCCGAGGGTGTATCAAGCGAGGATTGCGCGCCCGCCAGGTTGTAGATCGCGCCGATTTTTACGGGTATGTCTGCGTCTACTTCGCCGTCACGTGCAAATCGCTTGCCGATCAGCTCGATGCTGACGACCGCAACGACCATCAGTACGAGAAAGACCACAATCCCGAGCAGTAATTGGTTGCGATAGGTCTTCTCCATGGGACTCACTCATCTTTTCCGTTACCTGCAGGTAGATAAATAGCCTTTGGCGTTGTGACCTCGGGTATCTTGCCCTCGAGCGTGATCTCGAAGAGCTTCGGCCAGTACTTGCCGGTGACGAAGAGCCGATCGGTTGATTCGTCGTATGCAATCCCGTTGAGCACATCAACGGGCTGCAATCGATCCTCCGCGCTCAGGAGCCCGGTGAGGTCTATCCAGCCTACTACCTGACCGCTTTCCGGCGCGATCATCACGATGCGATTGCTCGGCCACACGTTCGCGTAGATGGTGCCCCTGACGAATTCGAGCTCGTTGAGCTGCGGTACCGGTCTGTCGTCGTTATCACGGACCTCAAGCTGCTTGACCTCCCTGAAGGTCTCGGGATCCAGGAAATGGAGCGTCGCCGTGCCGTCACTCATGATCAGGTACCGGTCGTCGTGCGTGAGCCCCCAGCCCTCGGTGAGGTAGGAGAACGTGCGCCGGAGCTGAAACGTCTCTTTATCATAGACGAAGCCGATCCGTGATTGGTAGGTGAGCTGAATAAGAGTATCGTTCCAGAGGGTAATGCCCTCCCCGAAGTACTCCGCGGGCAGTTGATGTTCTTGAATGCTTTCCCCGGTTTCCGGAACGACCTTTCGCAGTCGCGATTCACCGCGCCTACCGGTACCTTCATAGAAGTACCCGTTCTCGTAAACGAGGCCTTCAGTGAAGGCTGCGGGATCGTGCGGGTAAATGCTAACGATCCGGTAGCCATACTGAACCGGTAATTCCCGGGACGGTGCGGCGGGTGCAGGCGCCGATGAATCCAGCTCCACGCAGCCGCCCGCGAGCGCGACCGTCAGGCTGATGAGGCCAACTACCCCGAGTGCGTATCTCGTCTCGGTCTTCAGTTCCACGGGACATCAATCAGGCTTATAGCCGTACGCAGTAGTAACGCTTTCGCTCTCCAGACGGACTATGCGAACAATTATCAAGGACGATCGCACTAGTAATATTCGTAGTGATGAGTGTGAATCGGGCGTGAACTATGCAGTCGCTCAGCATTGATCTTAACATGGCGGTACGCCGGAAATTGATCTGGTGCTTCTACTGGACGAGCCGAAAGGCGATACGGACTGAAGGATGTGCACCGTTTCTCATTAAAAGGATCCTCTCCGGTGAGACCACGATCAATCCTGAGCCCGGGTACGCGCTTACGTTGACGGATGAGCTCTTACAGCGTGTTGAAGACGATTTAAAGGCTGGGAAGCGCGTTTCGTTCACCATCAAGCAGGGTGCGGAAATGTTCGAGCTCGTATTCCAGAACCACCTCTTTTCGGTTGCGGCACATCGAAATAGCGAGCTTGCGGAGGAGATCATCGAGAGCCTTCAGGATGATCTGATGCAGGGGCAGCCGAATTTCTGCACCGCCTTTGTTAAGCGGCTGCGCGTTGATCTGTATGTACGATGATTGATGAACTAAGGAGGGGCAATGGCTCAGAACGAGGAGAATAACCGTTTGGATGACGACTCGACGACCCGTAAAGGCACAAAAACGCGCGAGCAGCGTGTTGGCGAGCTGATGCGGGCCTTGACCGATGAGGACTGGGATGTGCGGCGGCGGGCGGCCTATGCGCTCGGCAACCTCGGCGAGGCCGCGGTCCGGCCACTCATTCGCGCGCTCACGAACGACCGGTGGGACGTTCGTCGTAAAGCTGCATGGGCGCTCGGTAATATCGGCGATCCCCGGGCAGTTGCACCGCTACTGCACGCGCTAAAAGACGATTGTGGTGACGTGCGTGAGCAAGTTGCATGGGCGCTTGGCGCGCTCAGAGATTTAACGGCGCTCGAGCCGCTTATTCATGCGCTCTCCGACCCCGATTCGAGTGTACGACACCAGGCAGCGCGGTCGCTTGCCGTGTTCGCGGTCTTGAACGAGCATCGGGTGACTGCGGCACTGGAGGATTACGAATCACGCCTGACGGATGACGGCCGTGAGCATTTCCGGCAGTATCGGGAACTGTATGAGCAGGCACGTCAAAAGGCACGGCTCAGCGAGCGTCAAGGCTGAAAAGGCTTTTCGATACGTCCATTGTAGCATAGAGCAAAGCAAGCGCGATGGAGGAGCTGATCAAGTACGGGAAGAAGATCGTGGCAGCCGGGCTTGCGCACGCGCATTTCGGTAACGTGAGCAAACGCGTGGGCGACCAGATGCTCATCAGCACGACCGGGAGCATGCTCGACGAGCTGGACGGGCAGATTGTGACCGTCCCGGTGGATCCGGCGACACCCGACGAGCTCGATGTTATCGCATCAACCGAGGTCAATGTCCACCGTGCGATTTACCGGACGACCTCTGCGCTCGCCATTCTTCACGGGCACTCGAATTACGCGGTCGCGATCTCGATGCTGTTCGAGCCGGGCGAGCAGCTCGTGCCTGATGATTCCGAGAGCCTCTACGTGCTGCATGAGATTCCGATCGTGCGGGGCGGTGTTGGGTCCGCGGAATTGGCACGGAACGCTTCGGACGCGCTCCGCGATCACAAAGGGATCATTGTCCAGGGTCATGGCGTATTCGCACGCGGTGCCACGGTCGATGAAGCGTTCGTTGTTCTCAGCTCGGTTGAGCACGCCTGTATGGTGATGTACCTGGTCTACCTGGCGAAGCGACTCCGGGGTTAGGTCGTCGGTGAATTACGGCCGTCGTTATTGAAGAGCACAGAGACCTGCTTCAGTTCCCGGCAGTTAGTTCGCGGACAATTCACGCACATCATCAGCGGTGCTGGTGTACCGGTACCTCCGTTTCCCGGGTGGCCGGAACTAGGCGAATCCCGATCCCGCGGTAACGGGCGCTTCGGCGGGCTCCTGCACGAACGTGAGCTCGTCTCGATCCCATCGGTCCAGAGCGCGGCAAAGCTCCGCAGTCTCGTTGGTTGAAGCGTGCAGGAGCTTGAAAGATGATCACGTCCGCGCACAGTGCCTTCCGGATCTCGCTGGTCTTCGCCCCTGCTCTGAAGACCTGCTCCGCTGGCCGGAAGGACCCGTACCGGTCAAGAATGATCGCGCTCTGTCTGCAAGCTCAAGCCCTGCTTTCCGGTACGTGCGTGATCAGCGGCCAGGCCTTCACCGTGCATTCGAACGCGGGTGGCGTTTCGGTGGCCGGTAAGTGGTCTGCGGCACTTCGAGCAGCCGGAGCGAGGTACACACCGCCGCCTGCACGCGTGCGAACCCGCAGATTCATACCCGCCCGTATCTGAATCATGGCACCATGAGCACCCGGGATCAATTCGATGAATTAATTAATACTTTATCAAGAACAGTTATACTAACTTTAAGCAGCAGTAAAGTACGAAGCGGAGATAGATGAAAGATGGGGGCATTATTACGTGTTCAAGGGCTTTGTAAGCGATATACGCTATCCAATGTTGAAAAGGAGTTGGTAGCACTCGACAATGTCTCGTTCGAGCTCAAGAAAGGCGAGACAGTGGGCATCATCGGCCGGAGTGGCGCGGGCAAGACGACGCTGCTCCGCATGCTTCGCGGTTATGAACGATTCGACGAGGGGTTCATCGAGTTGAACGGCATCTGTGTAACGCCTGATTCTGAGTACGCCGATTTCCGGAAGCTTCGAGATAAGACCGCGTTCCATCTCCAGCGCTCGTTCGCACTCTACAACATCTCAGTGATCGATAATGTGATCAAGCGGCTGCGCGCGAAGCAGACGGGTCTCGAGGAGGTCCCCTCGCTCGAGGACGAGTACGAGGAGCTGAAGCAGGAGGCGTTCAAGATCCTTGATCTTGTCGGTCTCCGAGATAAATGGAATCACCTCTTCACCATCCTGAGTGGCGGTGACAAGCAGCGCGTGTTGCTTGCGCGTCAGCTGGCAAAAGAGCCTTCGTTATTACTGCTCGACGAGCCGGGCACGATGTCCGACCCCCTCACGCGCAAATATCTGCTCGATAGTGTGAAACGGGTGAAAGAACGGACAAATCTGGGTATATTGCTCGTCTCGCATATGCCTGATGTGCACCGGTATCTCTGCGATCGTGTGCTCATGCTGGATCACGGCCACATCGTAGCTGATGGCGAGCCGGAACGGATCATCAGGAAGTTTCTGGAGTCGCTCGAGCCCGTCAAACCCCTGGCGCCCATCGCGGATGAACGACACACCATGGTCTGGCTCGACCATGTCTGGAAACGGTACGATATGGTCACGAGCCATACGCTCATGCGCACCATTGAGATGCAGGATGTGTCCGTCAAGATCCCCCGAGGCGATATCGTCGGTATAGTAGGGCCGTCGGCGATGGGGAAGACGGTATTCATGCGGCTCCTGGGCGGTTTTGAGAGCCCTGACCGGGGGCATATCCTTATACGGATCGGTCGCGTCGATTTTGCGAACATTGCGGAATACGGGAGGCGCTCGATCGAAGCCCGGAGCAAGCTGGGCATCGTCCATCAGGAGTTCGCCCTGCCGCCGCATCAGCTCGTGCAGGACCTCTTCGCGCAGCGGATCGGGCTGAAGAAGTTCGAGATGATCAAAGAGGCACTGGAGAAGGCGAAGGAGTACCAGATCAGCGATGTAACACTCGATGTGCTCCTCCGACTGGCGGATATGCCGGAGGAGGAAGCGCGGGCGCGGCTCAAGGAGATCGGACTCGATGAGAACATTCTGGAGGCACTCTTCCCGAAATTGCCCGCGACCGAGGCGTTCACAGCCGCGCAGCAGTATCTGCAGGCGATGAACCTCCCGGACGAGATCTTTGGACGGTACATCTCAGAGACGAGCATGGGTGAGGAGATACGGCTTGCCATCGCGTCGCTGCTGGCCTCGAACTGCGAGATCCTGCTTCTTGATGAGCCCTTTGGCGATATTGACCCGATATCGCTCCGGATCGTGACCAATGCGTTGAAGGATTTAAACCGTGAGTTCGCGACCACGATCCTCGTGGTGAGCCACCAGCTCGAGGTCATCCGCGAGTTGACGCATGAAGCGATCCTCATCGATGAAGGCCGGGTGATCATGCGCGGCGATCCGAACGAGGTCTGCGATGCGTTCCTCGACCGCCGGTTCAAAGAGCTGGTCTGAGTGAGAACCGCGCGTTCCCGTCAGGATCCCGCACCCTGCGAACTCGAGACGATGACCGCCTGAAGGTGTAAAAGAACTATATCTTATATAACGTCAGGACGGTTATCTTCTTGAAGATTGATGCAGCAGCTCCGCTGGTGTAGTTCGGCCAAGCATAAGGGCCTCTCGAGCCCTTGACCGGGGTTCAAATCCCCGGCGGAGCATCTAACCAAAGGTTCAAAGCCCCCACTTTTAGACTGCTCCACAACCCGCACATTTCACTCGCGATTCAAATGTTCTTCCAGGCCCTGCCTCAGCCGCGTCCTGAATTCCGGCTTCTTCATCAGCGCCAACAAGACGGATACCATATCGAATCCCTCCTCCTCGGATCTTCTTATCTCATCGAGCAACAACAGCTGCCGATTCGCATATTCGCGCGCGTATTCTTCCGCCGCGAGTCCGCGATGGAGATAATAGCTGATCGCCTGCGAGCGACTGTCCCAGAGACCCTCTTCCACCTCTTTATCGAGCCGTTGCTTCGTCCGTGAAGTAAGGCAGATCGAAAACGTATCCTTAATGTCCCCAGCTTTTTTTCTCTTAGATTCGGCGCGTCCGCCCCGCGCCTCCCCGCCTTCTACCATTTGGTTTCACCTCACCGATACCATTCTTTATCTTTGTTTATAAATATTGCTATTCAACAGATAAAAAGTATTTCGTTCATGTGTAACAATACCATTTGTCCATACAAACACCATTTGTCTATTAGTTTTATATACTCGCCCCGCGCTAGATAATTCCTGTTGGGGTTCGGCTAACCCAAACAAAAAGGAGGCATGTTGCCATGGAAGACAAACCGAAAGAAACGGAAGTAATGGGACACCCTGGCATTGTAGGAATTGAGCTAGATGAGGGGCACATATCTCGTTCTACCCCAGAACACACCCACTCCCCGTCTAAGAAACCTCTAAGTCTGGAATCGCGGCAGGAATTGAAACAATTTGTTGAGAAATGGCGACTGTTCATCGACGATCCTTCGCTTTTGGATCAGCCGATGCGCATGGTTGCAGAGTTCTTCAGAGAAGTTGCGATCGAGGAGGGGCTGATCGGTGAATGAAAGACATCGTCGTGCAAAAGTCGCTGCGGTGCTCGGTGATCAGGGACACGGTGACGACCAAAGACGGTGGGGTCACCGAAGAGCGCACCGTGAGGCTCGAGAACGACATTTTCGCCATCACACTAAGAGGGCAGCCCGACAAGCTGCCCTTCACCGAGGGCGAAGAGTACAGCGCCGAATTCCGCACGCCGCAGATGCAGCTACCCTTTCTTGACGAGACGACCGCCGAGAGCGTGCAGCCGGCGGACGCGAACGGCACGGACGGTGATATGGAAAGCGGTGAGTGACACGAACACGGCGGTGGGGTACGGGCCTACTCCAAAGCGGACTCGTTTCACCTCCTCTTTTAGCTTCCCGCTGAGTTATCGCCCCCATAACTCCAGGGTTCTAAAGTCCGCGGAGAAATAGGTCCGGCCCCAGATTCCCGTTCGCATGGACCGGCGGTGTGATCACAGCCCTCAATGCCGATGAAGAACACGAGATCGCGGCACGCCGTCATCGCTGCGCGCTCTGCGGCGAATCAAAGCAGCTGACGCATAAGAGGATCTCCGGCGGCGTGCCCTCTTTTATTTGCAACGAGTGCGCGCAGGACTACGTGCAGCGCGCACAACGCGTGCAAACGCGGCACGAGTCTCCTAAAAAGCTCCTCATCGAAGTCTCTGCTCGCGTCGCAACAGTAACGTTCAACGGTATCGTCGAGGACCTCAAACGCCTGGTCGATGAGTACCTGGACGAAGAGGGCTTCGCTGACGATATAGATATCCGGCTGATCAGGTCCGGGGTGAGTGAGTGAGTAACATGATCCTCATAGCGTATTCTGCACTCACGCTGCGTGAGGCCTGTTATGTCTGTAAGACCGTCGGCGGTCATTTCGATGCCGACCGTCAAGCGGTCATGCTGCAGGAAGAGGACGAGAGCGATGTACGTCTATACCATGCGTCGGAGGCGTCTTGCGACGAAGCAGATAGAACGCTAACCTGCAAAATCTGCGGTCAGGTACTAAAGGGCGCATCCGAGCAGGCCGCAGTAAACGAACTCGGGTGGAAGAAGCGCGAACTCTCATGGATATGTCCGCACTGCGTATGGGAGCACAAGCTTCAAGAAGCATGAAAGACTCCCAACGAAGTCGGGCTGGCTGGTGAGTGGGAACGAAAATAGCTTAGCTGCTGCTTCCATGAGTGACGGTTTCGAACTCGCAAAAAAAGAAGTACAAAAACAAGACCCCTCTTCACCAGACCCTAGCTTGAATTTTAACTTGTTGTCAGTACAACGCCCGAGACCAGCTCTAATTGGTCCAGGGCCCTTTAGCTTCGATATCGCAGAAAAGAAGTTAAAAAACAAGACCCCCCTTTTTCCGCACAAGACCCCGAAGTTAAATTTTAACTTGTCCCTGCTACAGCAGCTCTCCCGCGGCCGACGCCCCGCTCAGATCGCACGTGAGCTCGGCATCTCGAAGCCCGCGCTGCAGTACCATCTGAACCAGCTCAAGGCCGCAGGGCTCATTTCAAAGCTCGGCTACGGGTGCTGGGAAGTTAACGATACAGCCCCGATTAACCCCCAGAAAAGAAGTACGAAAACAACCCAAGTCACTCTCGACAAGACCCACAAGTTAAAATTTTCGGAGATGCCTGATTCCGTCCGCGGGCACGCATTTGTGTTCGTACTGAAGGTGCCGCCGGGACTGCTGAACTGGAACAACCGGCGGCGTGAAGAATATCTCAAGAGGCACGGGATCGCATACCAGCCGCTCAGGATCGCAGGTGGCGGGCAACGCATCTGGGTGGGCGGCCGGAAGGTCTGGCTGACTACCAGCTCGATCGTCATCTACGAGAAGAGTTCGTTCTTCGCGGCAACGGCGAAAGACGCGAAGCATCATGCGCTCTTCTCATTCATCGCAGTCGTGAAGAAACTCGAACGAACACTCCATGCGGACTTCACGTTCAAACTCGGGAAAGAATACCGGTTCAAGGTGTCAAGGCAGCACTATGCGCTCGTGCAGAACGCACTCGCAGAGCAGTACGACCACGAGGGCAAGCGACTGCAGGTGCGCGAGCCGGACGCTGGCAAGTTGTGGTTTGTGATTGATAACTCGTTCAACCTGCACGAGGCGGAGACGGTGCACCCGCGCACCGCGGACTCGGACAACGCGAAGGTGCAGAACTTCTTCAACTCACTGAAAGCGTGCCCGGTGACCACGGACGTGCTCGTCACCGCGATCGCGGGCGTCACGCAGAACCAGGTCCTCTTCGCGGAGAATATCACCAATCACATCCAGGCGGTTCGGGAGCTCGGGCAGGGTGTGCGGGAGATGAACCAGCTGCTCGCAAAGCTCGAGGTCACGCAACGCGACGCGCGCGCATCGCAGGCTGAGCGGATGCAGACGCGCGAGGTGAAGAAGAAGAAGTGGTAGTGATCATCCCGCGTCGTAAAACCATTCGCATGATGCGAAACGCAAACCACGAAGCGTGCTGGCCCGAGATACAGAAGAAGGCACGGCGCGTCAGAACGGTCGTTGACGACACAGGCGCGCGCTTCGTCGTTTACCGCATCTCAGGCAAAGAGCTCATGCAGGTGATGATCAAGCATCGCACCACAATACTCGCCCCGCGTGACGATTAAACATTCCGCTACCACGCCCATTCCGAAGGTTGCGGTTTGCATGTGCAAGTTTTATATAGTATTCAAACTGTTCTCGTGATTGGGGCATGAATATGGTAAGAAAACCGATGAAGGTAAGCTTCTGGAAGACGCTCACATCTTCACACATCCTGTAAGGCACCGGATCGTGGAGCTGCTCGCGAAAAGGCCGATGCACATCGATGCGCTAAGCAGAGCGTTAGATGAAAAGAGGGGGCTCGTCGCCTATCATCTTGATACCTTGCAAGAGCACGGATTCGTGAAGAGCGAGTACGGTATCTTCCTTTTACAAGAGCTAGAGCAAATCGTAACGGCACTGAGGGTGTACAGGGTGACCGATAAGGTGGTGGAGGTGAAGGTGAAAAGAAAAAGGAGACAAAATTTAAAAGCCAGATCCATCCGGGACGCCATCACCAGCATTGGGTGCGGGACCTCTGGGTTCTCCAGGTTTGTCTTCATTTACCCAACCACCATCCCAGCCAGGACCATCTTGCACGCCATCACCAGCATTGGGTGCGGGACCTCGTGTTTCACTAGCAATTACACCCGGAGAAAGGATGGTTGCCACAACTATTGCAGTCAAAAATATAACCAGTATCTTTTTCATGTACTCATCACCGCCTATCTCGTTTTGCACCTACATGTGCAAAATGAATAGGGGCAAACCACCTTAAAAGGTTTTAAGGTCTTATTCGGTTTAATCTTCCTCCTTTTTATGTACAACTCACAGAGCTGCTTGCGGAGCGGCCGATGCCTATCGATGCTCTGAGCCGTGCCTTAGATGAAAAGAGGATGCTCGTCGCGTACCATCTCTCTACGTTGCAAGAGCGCGGATTCGTGAAGAGCGAGTACGGTATCTTCCTTCTGCAAGAGCCAGAGCAGAGAGTCACGGCGCTGCGGGTGTACCGGGTGACCGATAAGGTGGTGGAGGTAAAAAGAAGCTATCCGCTTCCCCTGTTCCGCGCTCAGATATGAAGAGCGATAAAAAAAGGTGTTACGAGGTGCTATTTGGTATAGGATATATCGAAGCGGTTTTAATGTTTATGGCGATCATATACATGAAATCCCGATCAAAATAGGCAATTTGTAGGCTACTTATACCTATTTTTAGGTAAAGGAGATTAGCATGATGAGCGAAGAAAAAGCTGAATACGTACTTGTATCGCTCTGTTTGTTGGGGGTACCATGCAGATTTCATGGCAAGCGGGAAGTTATGGGGCACCGGATCGGGCGCCCATCCCTTATCGCTAGGCTCGAAAAGCGGTATCGACTGCTTCCACTTTGTCCGGAGCAGCTTGGGGGGCTTACTACACCGAGACCAGCGGCGGAAGTCATAAGCAGCGGACGGGTGCGAGCGAAGGACGGTGCGGACGTCACCGAGCAGTACGAACGAGGCACCGAGATCGTACTTGAGATCGTGGAGCGGTACGGCATAAAGCGGGCGTGGCTACTCAAGGATAGCCCGGCATGTGGTCGCGGCTACGGGATCGTGCAGGAAAGATAAGTACCTGCTAAAGAGGTACTTACCAGAAGTACACAACCTTTTATAAATGGAAATAGTATTCTCTTTTGTTGAGATGGGGGTGGAGTTAAAAAGGCAAGGAAGCTGACTGCATCATCGATGAAGAAAGGGATGAAGGTGTGGGGTGTGGTGGCGGTTTTGATGGTTCTTGGGAGTTTGCTCGTTGGCGTTGTGAGCGCAGGCGAAGTCCCATTTTCGCCATATTATCCTGAACCAAGATCTAACAAACAGTGGTATCTTAATCAAAATGATGGCTATCTTCCAGAAAGCACTACAACAAATTGTGGTCCTGCTGCAGCTGCGATGGTAATAAATTATTTTACAGGTAAGAAGCTGAGTCTCCAATACCGGGATTTAAAGCACTACTCGCCATCGCAGGAGTATTCGGCGTGGCATTCTTCGTTTTGAAAAGACGGAAATGAATGAGAATGGGATAGGTGAAGAGGAATACAGGGCTTTTATTGGAAAAAAAGCCGATTATTATACCAAAAAATGGTCAGCTATGGATGTTCGGCAAAGTAAGTGGTCTTGGAATTGGGGTGCTTTTATCTTCAGAGAATTATGGTTTGCTTATAGGAAGATGTATATTTTTGCTTTGATCCTTTTTATTTTTCTTGGTTTAATAGTTGTTGTATCCTCAATATATTTACAAATCGAAGATGAAGATATGGCTAACTTTGTGAAAGGTGTAAAAATATTATATTGGGCTATTGTTGCCGTCTATGCGAACTACTTGTATCACAAACACGCAGACAAGAAGATTATTGATTTTAAAAGCACAAGTACCGGTGAATTGGCTACATCAGAATTAGCTAAACGCGGAGGGACCTCCTTAATTGCTCCCGTTATTTTTATAGTTTTTGAAGGCATCCTATTTTTTATATAGAATGAAAGCCACAAAATTATTGATAAGAGTAATGCTTTGAGCGTTGAGGAAGTGCTAAAAAAGGCTCGTGCAAGACACAGCATGACCTGTTGGATCGCAGGATTCTCCGGCTCACTGGCGAGGCATTCGGTCAAGGAGCCTTACTGACGCAGGCAGACCTAGCGATCCTCTTGAACGAGAGCACGAAAACTGTTGCGCGGCATATCAAGGACCTGGAGACTCATGGCCACGTCGTGCCAACGAGAGGCAGCTGGAAGGACATCGGTCCCGGGGTGAGTCACAAGAAACGCATACTGGAGCTTTACCTCAAAGGCGATGAATACACGGAGCTAGAGCGGAAGACCAAGCACAGTGGCGAAGCGATAATGCGGTACGTGAAAGACTTCGCCCGGGTCCTGGTTCTTACCGAGGAAGAGTACTCAGCGGCAGAGCTCAGGATCGTAACCGGGCTATCGGACAGGATAATTCGAGAGTACCAGGAGCTTATTGAGCAGTATTCAGGTCACGAGTACCGTGAGCGGTTAGAGCACCTGAGAGCGATCTTCAAAAAAAGGCGACGATCGGCGACCCCCGGGAGCTAGGGGTCTCAGGCACCTCAGGGAGGTGGTCTCCATGAACGTTCCCGCGATGATCGAAGCGAAGGTGGCGAACTCCTTGAAAGGTGTGCTCATAGACCTCATCCAGCGCGAGTACCAGTTCATCGCCGGTGAGATAATATCCAGGAGATGTTCGCCAATGATGTCTTTTTCACTATTATGTACAGCTCACAGAGCTGCTTGCGGATCCGGTACATTTAAATATCGTCCGAACCTCATCTCTACGTGGTCTGATACAGACCGCCAACGCACCTGCCAAACCGCAACCTACCATGACCCTCAAGGAAAAAGCGATTGCGTGGTTCAGGCTCACTCGACTCCCCCTCTATTCCCTGGCCTTTATCGCCTATAGCATGGGTGCGGCCGCGGCGCACGCGACCTATCAGCAATTTGATGGGGCGGTCTATGCGCTCGGCGGTCTGGGGCTCATATTGATTATGCTGAATGCGGTGATCCTCAATGAGTACGTGGATTACCCCTCCGATTGTCTCAATAAGAACCGAGGCGCGTTCAATGCGGGTTCAGGCGTGCTGGTAGAGGGTAAACTCGGATTTTCTGAGGTAAAGGCGGGTTTCGTCCTCATACTCTGTGCAATCCCCGTTTGTGCCTATGTGCTCATCCAGTTAGCAACGGAAGTCTCGGCAACTTCCGTTCTCGCATTGGTATTTATTGGTATCTTCTTTGGCTGGGGATATTCCGCGCCACCGCTTAAATTCAGCTATCGCGGTCTCGGCGAACTTGTCAATAGTTTGATGCACGGCCCCGCGATTGTGCTTGCCGGGTTCGTACTTCAGACCGGAATGTGGACGAGCTCATTGCCCTGGCTCTTGGGCACCCCGCTCTTTTTCGCTACACTTGCTGCAGCGATTTTGGCTGATCTTCCTGATTACCGATCCGATGCTGAGATCTCCCGAAAGACCGTTCCCGTCATCATTGGACCACGATTGACGGCACTACTCGCGTCCGGGTTCATTGCGCTTGCCGTTATTGCTGGTTTAGCGCTCTGGTATGTTGAACTCATTAAATATCCACTTGGACTGCTGATTCTTATTGTTGTCCCCAATGCAGTGATTCAAGAACGCGCAGTAATCACAATGATTAAAAAAGCTGATTATGATCGCCACATGACGGATATTATGAAATATGCGGATTTACAAATGCTTCTGTTTGGACTCTTACCATTACTAGCGTTCTTATTAAGATAAAATTCTGAACTAGGAGACGGAGTGGTCGACAGCGATCTTGCTGAGAATCTCGCGCTCAATGAAATCTTATATTCAGCTTTCTTCCCTCTCAAAGATGCAGATCAAGCCCAGCTGGCCGCACAGGGCGATCTCCTGCAACCGCCAGCCGCTCGCAGCCGGGTCCGAACTGTCTCGACTTGAGCATCCGGGTAGCTAAGGTTCATCTGTGTGCGTTCTATATACCGTAAAGTTACTAATGTGATTGGGGCAGAAATATGGAAAGAGAACCGTCAGAAGGTAAGCTTTCAGAAGACTTTTACGTCCTCATTCATCCCATACGTTACCGAATCGTCAAATTGCTTGCCGATAAGCCGCTGCACGTAAATGCAATTGCCCTCGCGATGGGTATTGAAAGGCGGCACATTACCTACCATTTACGGATCCTGGAGGACTCTGGATTCATAACGAGCAAGTACGGAGTCTCGGAAGAGAAAAAATTGAGGGGAAAGGCACTAAGGGTGTGTACGCTTACTGACAAGGTCGCGGAAGTGAAAGCGGCGTTGAAAAAGGATCTGGAGTAGGATCTAATTGCCTTCGTCTGGGGGCGGAGCCAGCTAGCTTCCGAGTTTAAGTTCATCTCGATCCTATTCGTACTTATATGGTGCCGTACGTATTGCGCGCACCGCAGGGGCTGTTTACCGTGCCTTCAGTGAGCTCACATTCCGAGGAAGCGAAGCCGCCCGCGCATCGCGGACGCAGCGGGGCAGCACAGTCAAGAGCACGCATATCCACCGGTCTGCCGCGGCTCGATCCGATCTTGGGCGGCTTCAAAGCGGGCACCGTGAGCCTGATTGAGGGCAACCATCCCCTCATCTCCGAGGCGCTCTCGCTGCTCGCCATCAATGCGGTCACGCACTTGGAAAAATCGGTCGTGTACGTGGACGGCGGTAATTCCATTGATCCTTACCTCATTGCGACGCTCGCCAAACGGTCAGGGGTAAAACCAGCTCAGGTGCTACAGCAGATCCTGGTTGCACGGGCGTTCACCGCGTATCAACTGGACACCATCATCTCTGATCGGCTCGAAGCGGTGCTCGATCAGGCAGAGCTAGGCCTGCTGATCGTTGCTCGCATTACAGATCTCTTCCTGGATCGGGCGGTGGCAGAGAAGGAGGCACTCGCCATGTTGAGCCGATGCGTTGCGCGCATCGAAACGAGCACTCACGATCGAGCGCTGATCACCGTGGTCACGAAGCGGCGACGAACGCCTTCATCGCGCGCGCTGGCGTTCGATGAGATCCTCGCGAAGCTCCCGGAAGACCGGATCAGCGTAGAACGCAGGAGGAAGGGCGTCAGGCTGCACCAGCACACGCGCGATATCATCATGGACTACGTGCCGCTTTCGATCTATCAAACGACCCTGGATGAGTTCATAGGCGGTGGTACGTGAGATGGGTAGGACGGTCCGCACCTATCGGACGGTGCTGGAGGAGTTGATCGCCGACTGGGAACGGTTTCGGAAAGCGCTGCGGAAAGAGGATCGGGAAGCGTTCGATCGCCTGATGGCGAAAGCGCGCACACATGCCAGTGCGGCCAGCTACGACGCACGCGTTGACCCCAGCGAATCGCTCTTCATGTCTATTCTGGTGGAGCTGGAACGCGAGCTCGAGGCGCTCAGAGCGAAGGTCGCGGAGCTTGAGCAGCAGCAGAAGGAGGAGCAAGAGCAGTGAACGGCTGGGTACTCGATGTCGGTGCGGATTATGAGCAGAACTCGATCATGCTCTGGCTGAAGCAGGAGAGCGGTTTGGTCGAAGCGGTGGAATGCCCCTTCTTACCCTCGCTTTATGTGCACGCGGCGCCGGCGAACTTGCAGGTGCTGGAAGAGACCTTCGAGGACGAGCCGTTCGTCAATGCATGGGGGTACGAGGAGAAACGTCTGTGGCCGGGCGAGCCTGCGCAGGAGGTATTGCGAATCACGCTCGCGGAGTACCGGATGCTTATGAAGCTCGCGCGCGAGATCGACGAGATGGGTGATTACTCGCTCTACGAGCTCTTCAACGTGGATCTCAGCATCCCCACGGCGTTTATGCTGGAGAAGGGCATCGTCCCGATGGCGCAGATCGGACTCAAGAAACAATCAGAGTTCGAGCTGCTCGAAGATCTCACCGCGATTGATTATCCGGTACCAGAGCTCCGAAGCGTCAGCCTGGAGGGCAAGGTCAACGCTACAAGCACGCAGCACATGGCTGCATGTCCAATATCTGAGCTCTTGCTGGACGGCCAGCCGGTAGCGGGTCGCACTGAGCGGGATTTGCTCAGCGGACTCATTGAAGCCATCACTGCTAGGGATCCGGACATCATTTACACCCCTAACGGCGACGCGTTCCTCATCCCGTACCTCATGGAGCGTGCACGGGTCAACGAACTCGATGACTTCTGCCTCGGCCGCGGACGCGACCTTCGGCCGGTGGGGCAGCCGAAGTCCTATTTCAGCTACGGGCGCGTGATCTACCGGCCACCGAAATGCCGCTTCAACGGCCGGATACACATCGATCAGAGCAGCTCGTTCCTCTTCCGCGAGGGTGGCCTTCCCGGCCTGATCGAGCTCGCACGATTATCCCGGATTCCGCTGCAATCGGTATCCCGTGTGACACCCGGCACGGTGATCACCGCGATGCAGATCGCAGAAGCGTCGCAGGAGAACGTCCTCATCCGCTGGAAGAAGAACGTGCCCGAGGCGTTTAAAGACGCGCAAACGCTCTTCCTCGCTGATCGCGGCGGCATGATTTACGATCCCCGCGTGGGCGTCCATGAAGACGTGGTGGAGATCGACTTCACCTCGCTCTATCCAAGCATCATGGTCAAGCATAACATCTCGCCTGAGACCGTGCTCTGCTCGTGCTGCCCGGATAGCAGCCACCGCGTCCCGATCATTGATTACCCGATCTGCGAGCAGCGGGTGGGGCTGATCCCGCGCGTCCTGGAGCCGCTGATCGCGCGCAGGAGTGAATACAAGCGACGCGTGAAAGCGAAAAAATGGCAGGATAACTGGGCGATCTATGAGGCACGCAAGAACGTGCTGAAATGGATCCTCGTTACCTGTTTCGGCTATACCGGTTACAGAAATGCACGGTTCGGACGGATCGAATGCCACGAAGCGATCAATGCGTACGGCAGAGAGCTTTTGCTCCAGACTGCGCAGATCGCCGAAGAGCGCGGCTACGAGGTGCTCCACGGGATCATCGATTCGCTCTGGTTGAAGGGCGCCGCGCAGAATGCACGCGACCACGAGCTATTGCGGCAAGCGATCGAGCACGAAACGGGCATGCCGCTGGAGCTCGAAGGCGTGTACCGCTGGGTCGTCTTTCTGGCCCGGAAGTCCCAGAGCACGGGCGCGCTGAACCGCTATTACGGGCTCTTCGCGGACGGCACGATGAAGATCCGCGGCCTGGAGCTGAGGCGTAGCGATACGCCGCAACTGATCAGGAACGCGCAACTGGATCTGCTGAAGGTGATGGCCCGAGCTGATAACGTCGCGGCGCTGTACGAGCTCATGCCTGACGTGATCGGGGTGCTCCGGAGGTACGCTGATCGCATCGTGAACGGCGAGTGCGCGTTGGAGGAGCTGGTCTTTACGCCCGTGGTCTCACGCGAGCTCGAGTTCTATTCGCACCTGACCAACAGCGCCGCCTGCCTGCTCCAGTTGAAGCGGCGTGGACGTGCCGTGCACCCGGGCGAGCGGATACAGTACATCGTGACTGATGCCGGCTCAGCGCGCATCGCGAAGAAGGTAAAGGCCTGGGCGCTGGTTGACGGCACGGAACAGTATGATAAGAAGCGCTACGTCCGGCATTTGCTCAGGGCAGCCGAAAGCATCCTCTCACCGTTTGGCTATACGGAGCGCAAACTGGCAGAGATCATTAAACCTACAAGACAATTGACGCTTCCGATCTAACTCGCAAGCTCTGAAGAAACGACAAGCTCAGTAGTCACATCTGAAGAACTGAGTTCAGGATCTTTAACCTTGAGTTTCCTTTACTTTGCGACGAGCCCCTCAAAGGTCTTCGCTACGTCGCCCAGTAGCTTCTTCTCCTCTGTACTCAGGTTCGGTGATACCTGCAAACCCTTCAACACGCCGATTGCCTCAATGGTCTTAGTGATCTGCGCTGCAGGTGCTACCTTCTCAGCTGCTTTCTTTGCTCGCTTCGTTGCTCGCTTGTGATTCATCCTCACATGCCGTGCTAATTCCAGGGGTGTTCCAAACTTCTCACCACAATATTTGCATTTATATTCTGCCATAATAGCACTACATAAGTCAAGGCTATATAAATATTATTGACATTTATCTCACATCGATGTCTGTAACCACACGGGAGAGTTAAGTAAGAGATGCATATTGCATCCCGTGTTATGTGCACCTTAACAGTTCCCTTACTCACTTCGTTCGCCCCAACCTAACAGCATGAGTGCACGATCGTTATGGGCCTCATGGGCGTGGTGCCCGTGCTAATCCTCATGGGGTGGGTTCACAGGCGCTAACCTCGCTGCTACTGTGAAGAAAAATGCCGATTGCAAAAGGGGAACACTGAGCCGCAAGAGCTGGTCGTTCTAAAATCCGAGATTTTACCCCTAAGAAGTTTCTGCCTGTGGTACGTGCTCCGAAGGGCAGAAACATCTTTAGCGGTCGCCCGACCAGCTCTTGCTTTGATTTGAGCAGGGCATGTTCAATCCGTTTGATCGAGCGAAGGAGAAACCTTCACTCTTCCCGTTGAATTTAGGACGAGAGACTCCGCTCTCGTGCTCTCGGTAAAACAAAAAAATTAGAGGGGAAGAAGAAGGGGGGTGGAGGAGGCGGATAAGGCGGCGAAGAAGAAGAAAGAAGAGGAGAAGAAAAAATGAGAAGAATGAAGTTTGTAGTAAGGAAAGTGAAGGAGTGTTTGGTGAGGGAAGGTGTGGTTTTTAGTGTGAGAAAGTGGGGTGGTATTGGAAAGTGTAGTGAAGTGATAGTTGAAGATGTGGGAGTTTGTGAGAAGAGATGTGTAAGGTGGATTGAGAGTAAGGAGGAGTTAAAGGAGTTTGTGGGGTTGAGTGGGTTGAGAAGTGTGGATGAATGGTGGAGGTGGTGTGAGAAGTTTGGATGTAATAAAGGTGGATGGTTGTGGGAAGTGAAGGTTGTGAAGAGAATGAAAGGGGGTTTGGAGTTATGGATGTGAAAAAGGTCCTGCGACGGTGGAGAATCCGACGGTGGGACCGTCGGAGGTTAATGATTCTGGAAGAGCTCCTGGGGGGAGTGAGGACCTGTGGAGGTGTGTAATATGATTTATGATCCCTGGCATAGGCCTGCAACCGGGATCGAATCCTGGAGGGATCACAGGAGGAATGAAATGAAAACCCGAGAACATTTCCCCACCCTGGACCCCTCAGTTCGTGAATACGTGCTGAGGGTAAATAAAGCCGACGAGATGCGTGGCGAACTCATCGGACAGGCCTTGATCTTCGAGGCCGAGTTAAACGCCTGGATCGACAGAATGGAAAAACAGGAGGATGCCGAAGATGGCTGCTGAAGATCTTGCAACGAAAGCGCAGATAAAGCGCCTGTACGCTGTCATTTACGCGACCCACAACGATCCGAAGGACTGGAAGAAAGAGAAGAACGTATCCTCCTTCGAGCGTTTGAGCCGCGCCCAGGTATCCGAATATATCGAGGAGCTCGAAGAGCTTGAGAATGAGCTCAAAGGGCGGAACCATCGGGAACTGAGCGAAGGCACGCAGCGCCAGGTAACAACTACGCTCATCGATGCGGATGCTGAGCCCGCGGCTGAGCCGAAGACGGACCTCGTGGTGGCGGACCGCGAGCGCGAAATAGCGGACTTAGCGAGCATAATGCGAGAATGCGCGCGCGCAGCACGCACAATCGTCGAGGACGAGCTCGCGAACGGTGGCGGGCTCACAGAGACCACCAAGGCGACCCTGATCGAGCGCTTCTCGGTGACGTTGTTCATCGAGGCGCGAAAGCGAGGTTTCTAAAGATGACCATCTGCGAGCGTGCAGAGAAGATCGAGAAGGAGTTAAACACGTTAAATGCGCAAGGGATAACCTCAAAACTCATACAAGATCTTGGAGCCGCTCCTTTTGCAGTTATGGATTCTGAAGCCTTTAAGAGGTATCTGAGAGGAGAATTGGAAAGGGTGCTAATCAAGTAAGTGAAGAAAGTACAGTGCAGGCTTGCGCCGCAAGCTGGAACCGGCTCCGCGATCGACCGCAAGCGCAGAAAGGCAGCGCGCGCGAAATTTGCCGGAAATTTGGTGGCATTGGCGACGCCGCCCATCTCGCCGCACTCCCCGCGCCCGTGCGTTCGCAATCCTTCTGGCAACTTCGAGCTCGTGCTGCGTGAACGGCAACAGGCGGCTAAGGTCACCGTGCCCCACAAACTCGTCTGGCATAGCACGCCGAAGGTCGCCCGCATACAGGCGATCGAGCCCTATTATTCCAACGGGCAGCTGCTCTTCCTCGATACCTGGAACCGTGATTATCCCGAGCTCGTGGAGCAGCTGATCCCCTACCCGCTTGCAGCGCATGACGACGGGCCTGATGCGCTCGCCGGCGCTATCGCGCTGATTCTTGCGAATGAGAAGGCGCAAAGGCAGGTGCTTATTCCGCGTGCGCGATAGCCCCTCTCGCTGTCGCGCTAACACTACCCGTTATTCCATCGCACGCTTTGAGTCTGTTCCGCGCGCGGCACTGCTGTCTGTCTCTGCCATGCCCACCGGCGCGCATTTCCGCCACCCGCCGCTTCATTTCCTCCGCTTTATCGCTTCGTCCTTCCACTTCACTGTTTCTTCCCCCGTAGTTCGCTTTCTCACAATCTTTATTCACAATTTGTAAGAGCCACCGCACACCCCAGATTGATTCCTGATCGCCCGTTTGACTTTGCGATTTAATAGCGGGTTTATTTGTTTACTGTATTTTTTCAATCGCCAAAACATAGGTATTTAAGTACAAAATGCTTTCTAATAAATAAGAGAGGAAAAAAAGATGGAAATAAAAGCGATTGATAAGATGGTGGAAAAATCTTTAATAACCTGTATAGATACGGGACTGTCAACTTGTTGGGGGTTGAAAATAGAACCATCAAAGTTAAACCGTGTATTGTGGAAATACGGTCTGATTTTCAAACTCAATGACGGACTTGAAGACTTTTCAAAAGCAGAGACCTAGCGTGTAATATCTAATCCCTAGCCTAGTTCTAGGTATAGAAGCGCGATACGGGACACCGTTGTGGTGTCCCAAATTATGAGCGCTTACTCTTTGAGTCTATCCGAAGACATAGTGGCAGTATTAACAGCATTCATGTGAATAATTAATAAGAGTATTATACTTTTTTAAAGAGTCATCAGGGAAATGAAACTGAGGAAGCTAATTACGGAACTTGAAACAGGTGGAGATTACGAACAGGCAAGGCAGGTAAGAGAAACATACCGAGGGAGCAAAAGAATGGTGGCACATTTGGGGATCTGGGAACTAATAACAGAGCTTGAAACAGGTGGAGATTACGAACAGGCAATTAAGGTACGAGAAGCACGCAGATGAACAAATAATGGTAACAAATTCGTAAACATTTGACGAATGGGTATATAGTTATTACTTATTAAATCACCTATTCATTTTATGTTAACTACATTTTTCTTACATTTTATTTTCATACCACCGTCATCCACTACTTCATATATATCTTATACTCATTAACGAAGGGCTGATGTAGTGCTGCACAGTACCGAGTGTTTAAACAGCTTACTGCGCACGTGACACATTTGATTATGTGTGCATAATACGGGGGCGCAATCACCCCAGCTAGCGCATCCGGCCCGTCAATGAATGCCCCCCAAAAAATCGCTCAGAGAGATCTTCAATCGTTTTTTCGTTCGTATTCCATATCCCGCCCAGCCAGAACATGGGGTATTATTCCCGCTACCTGGTTTACTGACAGAATCGGGTATGTCTTAAACTTTATGTATGGTAAGTACTTCCAATTCTCCAGAGTGATCTCTTGTTCAGTCCCTTCACAGATGGCGTAACCGCCGAGTTCGCCACCAGCAAACATTCCCCAATCCAGAGTTATCCCCCGCTTTAAGTCCTCTTTGACCATGTTCACCATCATCGTCTGACTACGGATTTGCTCTTCAGGACTCTCAGACATTCTGGTCGTATCTATTTCCCAAATTGTTAGAAACTTTGCCATCTTTACCACCTCCCTTTTTGGATTTTATCCACTACGTTGTAGATAGGTAGGAGTCAAATAAAAACGTTATCCAAGTTTGGCGTCACCAAAACTTTTACGGATATAAAAGATGCATGTAGCGGCATGCTCTCAAATTTCTATGTTCCCTCACCACCTGTAAAAACGGTATAGTCAGTGTGCTGTACTGTTCGGAGCGATGTGCAGGTGGCGTAAATCCCGCCCACTCTTGCGCCGCATCATGTGGCATTCGCGGTGCCTAGCGATGCTCCGCTCTCGCCTCCGTGTGGCAGAGCTCGCGCACAACATCGTCTACGCGGTCGCACACGACGCGCTCGCCGGCGAGTTCGCGGTCTGCAACGGCCCGCCGGGGTGCACGCTCCGAAGCTGCGCTCAAGGCTCGCGCTGCTCGTGAAAAACGGCATGGCGAACGCATAACACCGTGCGGCGTTCGCTGCTTGCGGTAAGGCATCCGCGCGTGCAGCTCAGCCACCACTGCGCGCTTCACGTGTGAAGAAAAAAAGAGAAGAAACCTAACGTTTGTATCCTGAACACAGCCCTCAACAATACCGCGGGTCGCTTGCCCGCGAAGGCGCTAAGGCGGTTCGTCTTTGCACGCATGCACGCATAGTAACACAGCCCGCCCAATTGTACACGGCGGCGCCGCGCCGTCAATATATCCGTCGGCACGTACTAACATTTGCCGAAACTTTTATAGAGAATGTTAACGAAGTATTGAGCACAAGCAGTTTAATGATGGGAAAATTTAGATAACGGGGAGGTAACCCAATGCCCAAGGAAACAACCCGGAAGGTTTCCCGCTCCAAACGGGAAAAGATGAATTACATCAGGTCCTTTCTTACCTTGGTTGGTACCTTTATAACTTGATGAGAAGGGCATGTCAAGGGGGTTGCGCATCGCCTGCCGCTCACGCAGGGCGTTCGCCGATAAGGCATAAGAAGTAGAGAATAGTTGAAGCAGCCTCTCGGGAACATCTAATTCCTCCAAATCCCGGTCAAATGTGGGCGCGTGGTTTCATAAATATTACGCCGCCACTCGTCTAAGTCATGTCCAGTGCATCCTTTGATAGCATCCGCACGCCCCCCCCAGCAGATCCGTAACGCCAAAAGCTATTACACACTCAAAGCTAACAGTTAGTCTTCGGCCATCGAGCTTCTCGACAAGCGGAGTCTCACCCGGGTTTTTGACGAGAATGTACCTGATTATCTTACACCAGATGAAGCTATCGCCATGATCAATACGGCACGAATGCGGAACCGCAGAGATGAATTGTTTTTGAAGCTGCTGTGGATGACCGGTGTGCGCGTGAGCGAGGCAACGGCGATTACATCCACTGACATAAAGGAAGGTAGCTTGCGGATCTATGGCAAGGCGAAACCGACATTGAAAGGAAAACGCGGGAAGAAGGGTAAGCTCAAAGATGGCAAACGCGAACGGTACATCCCGCTACCCGACAGCCTACGCGCTGATCTCTACTCGTATATTTTCGATGCACAAATAGAATCGAGCGAGCGCATATTCCCCTTCACTACAAGGCGAGCTTACCAGTTGGTGAAGCGATATGCCGATCTTGCAGGGGTAGAGCAGAACCGCGAAGCAGGGATCCATCCCCACCTATTCAGGCACGGATTCGCACTGAACTTTTTGAAACAGACTCATACTTTGGGGTGCATTGAAGGAGCTGCTCGGTCATGTCTATACTGCGCACCACGATCTATCTTCGACTAGCGCAGGTGGATCTTCGGGAAGCGATGGATCAGGTCAACTTCTACGTGTAGGATTGGCTGCTGCAGAACGTCAACCTACTCTTTGTGAAAGCGGTTCGGAAGAAGAGGCGCGCCTTGGACTTGGATATACCCAGAGTTGCTACCAGCATATATCATCGTGATTTTCGTCATTCGATATCAACAGATTTTAATGCAAGCATAAGCGAAAATCCAAAATAACCGCTCAGCTAACCAGATACAGGACTTGTACTACCAGCTCTTTCGTGTGAATTCGTATTACCGAGCAATATACTTAAAGGCGAGCAATGAGGCCACGATAAACTAGAATCTCTTTATCTTATCCATTATTATCGCACCATCAAGTTATTTATAGAGGCTGTACAATCATTCTCTTCGTGGCTGTGTGAAGGAAAAGGCACAACGACACGCGCATGCACCTGCAAGCTCGTCAATTTCTTGCTAGCTACTGAATGGGTCAGGGAACAGATCAAATGACGATAGTAACATATAAGATGCTGCGGGACAAGCTCCGGAAAGGGCGCATCCGGGGGAATTGGCGAGTGCTTAATAGTAATGAGAAGGCGTTGTATCGTGTCGCGTTAGCCTATACGAAGCCGATACGGCGGCGGGTCGAGATCAACGGGCGGCGGCAAGAGATCGAAGTAGGTCGAACGATTGTGCAATCCTGGCTCGTGCAGAAACTGAATGAGCTGTTTGAGAAGTTGCTGGAGACCCGGGGCATGAAGATCTTCAAACGCGGCTTCGCAAAAGCAGTTGAGTTGCAGCAACGGTGCGGTACAGTTATCTGGGCATCGTCATTACCACAATGGCTGAAGGACCCTGATTTTATCTTCTGGCTTGGCGCCATGCGTAGAGGGACCTAGCGAAATTGAGAGAACGAGCACGCAAGCTCTCTACGTGAAGTAGTCGAATGTGCAGTGATGAATTTATTTTTGTCCAGTAATGAAAGCTGCAGAACGCCTCACGTTTAATCTAGAAAAGCGGATCGAGCACGATTATAAAGGACGAACCGTAGCGGTAGTGGGAGGAGCGGGCTTTTTGGGGTCCTGGATCTGTGAAGCGCTGGTGAATGTTAAGGCCACTGTTCACTGTTTCGATAATTTCTCCACGGGCTCTAAATCAAATATCTTTCATCTCTTTGATTACGACAATTTTAAGTTTTCGGGCCACGGATGCAGGCTGATAGCATCTATGCTGGTTCCGTGGCTACGTTTATCGAGCAATCTCTACGCAAGCAATCTCTACAGCTGGCCGGCGATGGTGCACAACCAGGCAGTTTGTGCTTCGTTTCTGATATGGTCGAGGGCATCTTACAATTCCTCGCTATGGATGACGGCGGCGGTACCGTATTGAATCTCGGAAGCGACGAGGCGATACAGCTGGCAGAGGTGGCGAAGATGATAACCGGTTTGACCTCATCGAGCTCGAGGATCTTCAGGGTGTCGGAACCAGCGTCTGAACCCCATTTGATGGGCTCGTTCCGGACATCACCAGTGCGAAGGAATTGTTGGGCTGGGCACCGAAAACCAAGCTCGAAGACGGGTTGCGGGAGACTATAGAACGTTGCCCATTCTACCTTTAAGGAAACTAGATCAATCGGCTTCGCGGAACAAATTTCAAGCTAAGTAATAAAAATGGGGTGCACCCCAATAAACGAGGTTAGCTAGCAGGTAACAAGAACATGGACGTTGGTGTGATTGGTGTGGGCACGATGGGCCGGAACCACGTGCGTGTGTATACCGAGCTCAAGGACGTGGATGACGTTTACCTCTATGATGTTGATGGCGCTGCAGCGCGGCGCATGAGCGAGCAGTACGGCGAAGGCGTGGAGGTGAGTGATTCTATCACCTCCCTGCTGGATACGGTGGACATGGTGAGCATCTGCGCGCCAACGAAATATCACTTTGAGCTGGCCCGGCAGGCGGTTGGAATGGGCATCCACTGCCTGATCGAGAAGCCGATTTGTTCTACCAGTGAAGAGGCCGCGCAGCTCGTACAAGCGATACAGGATCACGACGTCGTGGTGGTGGGTGTAGGGCACATCGAGCGGTTCAACCCTATTGTGAAGGAGATCAAGCAGCTCATCAACCGTCCCCGGTATATCGAGATCAAACGGCTCAATCCTGCATCCACACGCATCACGGATGCGGACGTCGTGACGGACCTGATGATTCATGACATCGATCTCGTATGGAACTATTTCATGGATGGTTATTCATCGTACCATCTGGATTCGGTCTGGGATGAGGATCTGTGCACCGTAATCGCTCGATTTGGAGACTGCGCAGTGTCGCTATCCGCGAGCCGGATAGCGTGTAAGAAGACGCGGAGCATCTATGTAGAGGACGAGGATTTCTCGGTTGAGGGCGATTTCATGAACCAGGAGGTCTTCATCTATCGCAAACCGCAGAAGTACAGCGAGGTCAATTCGCGCTACGTGCAGGAGAACATCATCGAGAAGGTGCTCGTGAGCAAGGTGGAACCGCTGAAAGAGGAGCTGAAGACGTTTGTGCGGTGCGCGAAAGACGGGGGAGCATTTTCGGTGACGGCCGAGCAGGCGCTCCTGGAAGATATCAAGTGGGGACTGCATGGCTGATTCGGGTGAGGCGGTATCAGATGCAGGACCGCAATGCTTGAGCGTAACCTTTAACAAGCATCAGCGCGAAGAGATTTATTAGTACGTGATGAAACTTAAAGAAGTGGAGATACGAGTCCCCGAGGAGCTGCGTACGGAAGAAGTAGTGCTCGCGTTGGCAGTTGAGCTTTACCGCGAGGGCCGATTGACGCTCAAACAGGCCGCGGATTTAGGTGGTTTTTGTGTTGAAGATTTCATGAAGCTGCTGAGTGAGCGGGGTGTCAGCGTGATCAACTGGGATGTGGCAGAGCTCGAACAAGAGCTGAAACATGCAGATAGTTTCTGACGCTTCACCGCTGATTATTGTAAAGAAAAGCGAAGTGCTTCAGCTTTTAGAGAAGCTGTTCACGGAAGTATTAATAACGAAGAAGATTAGAGACGAGCTATTCATAAAAGAGCGTGCATTTTTTGAGAGTACAAAATTTCCGTGATGTCCTGCAAACAGTGACTTTTATATACGCCTGATCTAATAATTTACTCCATGGCAGGAGCAAATTCAAAAGACCAGATATGTTTGAATCCGGATTGTCCGGACTACCGAAAGAGAAACACGGGCACCATCATTAAGAAAGGCTTTAATGCCAAGGGCAACCAGATGTTCAAATGCAAGACCTGCGGTGTGAGATTCCCCGAGACGAAAGGCACGGTATTCTACAACAGACACCTCAAAGAAGAACAGATCATCATGATCTGCAAATTGCTGGTAGAGAAAAACGGAATAAGAGCTATTGAACGCATCATGGAGATCCATCGCGACACGGTATCAGACGTCGTAGAAGACTTGGCAAGACATGCACAGGAAGTGACGGACTTTTTGATAAGAGATGTGGAGCTTACGGAGGTACAAGTAGACGAGATGTGGTCGTTTGTTAAAAAAAACAAAAGAACATTGACGAGAGAGATGGTGACGGAGATCGACAAGGCGACTGCTGGATCTACATAGCGAAGAAGGCGGATACGAAACTTCATCTGGCACACAGTACCGGTAAACGAGTACAAGCCACCGCAGATACATTGCTGAAAACGGTAAGAAAACGAGGCAAGAAGCCAACAGAGACGGGTAAGGCTACATTCATCAGCGACGGCAACGATCAGTATCTCACTGCTATACTGGTTCATTTCGAGGCAGACGCGATTAACTACGGGCAACTCATCAAGGAAAGGGAAAAGGGCAGGGTAGTCGGTAAGACCAGAATGGTCATAATTGGTGACAGAGATGAGGCGAGCATAGATACGGTCTATGTGGAGAGATATAATCTAACAATGAGACATGGCATTTCGAGACTGGTCAGGAAAAGTTTGTGTTTTTCAAAGTGCAAAGAAATGTTGGACAACCACTTAGACGTGTATCAGTGCTACAACAACCTAATCAGGGTTAATTCTGCGTTGGAGATAAAAACAGGAAAGGGTGAGAAGAACAGAGAAAGAACACCGTGCATGGCTGAGGGCATCACAGATCATATTTGGAACTGGAAGGAATTATTGATGTTTAAG
>Ga0209614_1000117_pt1 | contig 70411 bp, 68 predicted proteins | sample BlaSprsedimmetaG_FD_185484 | JGI IMG/M metagenome (GOLD analysis project Ga0209614, IMG submission 185484) | Hot spring sediment bacterial and archeal communities from California, USA to study Microbial Dark Matter (Phase II) - Blank Spring... ... | reverse complement strand
GGGGTTCGAATCCCCGGATATCAGCATGGTCGAGCGCCGTTCCCATGTGCCCGCCCGCTTGCACGAAACAAAAGGTCAAGACCACCGTGAGAGATCGGGAGTTGACCGGCCATCTCATATCAACGTCAAACGCCTCACACACGCCTCTTGCGCGAGAATGTAACTTGTGTTACTTTGTCGCGACGCGCCCCTGACGGGATGTATGCTCTGCCCGTCGAGAGGGCGCCGCTGTATCCACGGGCCTCCCGCTGACCGGGACGCCGGCTGCGAGAGCGCAAAGGAGGCGAGACGCTGGTGGGTAGCGCGGGACTGGACCATCTTGCGGTGGGCGCGTTCCTCCTGTTCGGCGTGGCCTTCGTCGTGCTCGTGGTGTGGGTGTCGAACCTGCTGTCGCCGAAAGGCGTCGACGCGCCCGACCGCCTCGAGCCATACGAGTGCGGCTCCGAGCCGATAGGCCCTTCGTGGGTGCAGTTCCGGGTGGGCTACTACGTCTACGCGCTCCTCTTCGTCGTCTTCGACATCGAGACCGTCTTCCTCTACCCCTGGGCTGTCGCGTACGGCCAGCTGCCGCTCTTCATTCTCGTCGAGATGGTCGTCTTCATCGCGATCCTCGCTGCCGGGTTGGCGCACGCCTGGAAGGAGGGGGCGCTCAGATGGCGCTAGACCGTCTCACGGGTGAGAACTCGCTGCTCTTCATCAAGAGCGAGCAGCTCTTCGACCTGGCTCGCACTAACAGCCTGTGGTACATCTCCTTCGGGATCGCCTGCTGCGCGATCGAGGGCCTCATGAGCGCCTCGGGCCCGCGGTTCGATTTCGACCGCTCGGGCGTGTTCTTCCGCAACTCGCCGCGTCAGGCCGACGTGATGATCGTGGCCGGCACCGTGAACGTGAAGATGGCCGATACCGTCCGCCGCCTGTACGAGCAGATGCCCGAGCCGAAGTGGGTCGTGGCGATGGGGGCGTGCGCGTCCACCGGCGGCCCCTTCCGCGAGTACCCCAACGTGGTGATGGGCGTGGACAAGGTTCTCCCGGTGGATGTCTACATCCCCGGATGCCCGCCACGCCCGGAGTCGGTGCAGTACGCATTCATCGAGCTCCGCAAGAAGATCAGAGCGAAGACGGAGGAGCGCAATGCGGCCCGGCGTGGATGACATCAGGACGCTGGTCGCGGGTGCCGGAGTGGCCGTCGAGGCGGAGGACGCCCTGCTCGGCGTGGTCGCGAGGGTCGCTCCCCACGACGCGATCGACGCGCTCTCGGCGTTCAGGACCGGCGGCTACGAGTCGCTCGTGGACTTCGACGGCACGGACACGGGCGAAGCGATCGAACTTACCTGGCGCCTCCGCTCGTACTCGATGGACTGCGAGGCGTACCTCAAGACCACCGTGCCCTACGACGCCGAGATCCACTCCGCCTGGAACGTCTACCCCTCGGCCTTGATGCCGGAGCGGGAGACCGCCGAGCTTCTCGGCCTCCGGCTTGCGGGGCATCCTAACCCCAAGCGGCTCTTCACCACCGACGGTATCCCTCCATTGCTGCGCAAGGACGTTGCCATCCGCAGCGAGGAGGAGGTGAAGAACCGGTGAGCGACGCGCGCGACGACATCGTGACCGTGGGCCTGCCCGCCGAGGGCACCCACGACCCGGGTACGCCGCCGGCGGGTATCGGCCGCGCCCCCACCGGCGTGGACGACCTCGCCACCGAGCACCTGATCGTCAACATGGGCCCGCAGCATCCGTCCACCCACGGTGTGCTGCGCATGCTCGTGGAGCTCGACGGTGAGGAGATCAAGAACGCCGAGGTCACCCTCGGCTATCTGCACCGCGGCATCGAGAAGCTCGCGGAGCACCGCCGGTTCGACGCCATCGGCACGCTCATGGACCGTGGCGACTACGTCTCGGGCATCATGGGCGAGACCGCCGTGGCGCTCGCGGTGGAGCAGCTGATGGAGATAGAGGTGCCGCGCCGCGCGCAGTGGATCCGGGTCATGATGGCCGAGATCAACCGCATCGCCACCCACCTGCTCTGGTACGGCACGATGGGGCTCGATACCGGCGCCATGGGGCCGTTCCTGTATGCGATGCGCGACCGCGAGTCGCTCCTCGACATCCTGGAGGCGGTGAGCGGCGCCCGCATGATGTTCAACTACGTGCGCCCCGGCGGCGTGGTGGCCGACCTGCCCGTGGGCATCGACACGAAAATCCGCGAGTTCTGCAACGCGTTCGACACGTATGTGGAGGAGCACGACGCCATCCTCTCGGGCAATGAGATCTTCCAGGCGCGCTTGAACGGCATCGGCGTCATCGACGCCGAGAAGGCGCTCGCGTTCGGTCTCACGGGCCCCAACCTTCGCGCCGCAGGCGTGGACTTCGACCTGCGCAAGACTCGGCCGTACGACGCGTACCCCGAGATGGAGTTCGACGTGCCGCTCGGCGCCACGGGCGATGCGATGGACCGCTTCTCCGTGCGCATGGAGGAGATGCGGCAGTCCAACCGCATCATCCGCCAGTGCATCGAGGGCATGCCCGAGGGCGAGCACACCGCCAAGGTGCCCAAGGTCCTGCGACCGCCTGCGGGCGAGGTGTACGCGTCGGTGGAGTCGGCACGAGGCGAGGTGGGGATCCATCTCGTCACGGACGGCGGCACGTCGCCGTATCGCATGCACTACCACGGACCGTCGCTGTACGCGCTCCAGGCGCTTGAGGACATCATCCCGGGCCATCTGATCGCCGACGGCTGTGTGATGATCGGTTCCACCGACATCATGCTGGGTGAGGTGGACCGATGAGCCCCACGCTCGCCGTTATCATCAAGCTCGTGTCGATCATCGGCCTGATGCTCACCAACGGCGTGTTCATGATCTATCTGCTTCGCAAGGTGCTCGGACACCTGCACATCCGCCTCGGCCCGATGCACGTGGGGCCGCACGGCATCCTGCAGACGATGAACGACGTCATCAAGCTGCTCACCAAGGAAGACCTCACGCCCCGGCTGGCCGACAAGGCGCTCTTCTATCTGGCGCCGATGATCGTGTTCGTGCCGTCGTTCATGGCGTACCTCGCGCTGCCGTTCTCCGACACGCTCAAGGCCACCTCGCTCGAGACCGGGCTGCTCTTCACCCTCGCGGCGCTCTCGGTGGTGCCTATCGGCATCCTGCTCGCCGGGTGGTCGTCGGGCAACAAGTGGGGCCTTCTAGGCGGTATGCGGTCCGCAGCGATGCAGATCGCCTACGAGGTACCGCTGCTGCTCTCGGTCCTCCCTGTGGTGATGCTCGCGGGCACCACCGACCTCGGCAGGATCGTCGAGGCGCAGGCGGGCGTGCATCTCGGGTTCATCCCCGGATGGTTCATCGCCAACCCGCTGCTGTGGCCGTCGTTCGTGATCTTCGTCATCGCGTCGCTCATCGAGGTCAACCAGACGCCGTTCGATATGTCCGAGGCCGAGTCAGAGCTTGTGGCCGGCTTCGGCACCGACTACACGGCGATGAAGTTCGGCCTGATCTACCTCTCCGAGTTCTCCAACACGTTCATCGTCTCGGCGATCGGCGTGACGCTCTTCTTCGGAGGCTGGCTTGTGCCGTGGATACCGATGGCCTGGTACGACGCCGTGCCGGTGCTCGCCCCCACGGTGTTCATCCTCAAGACCTACCTGGGCATCGTGCTCATGTGGTGGATCCGCGGCACATACCCGCGTGTGCGGATCGACCAGCTCATGGACCTCGGCTGGAAGCGGCTGATCCCCGCTGCGCTGGTGATGATCGTGCTCACCGGCGTGGTGGACAAGCTCATCGTGCCCCTCGTGACCGGGACGGTGGGGTAGCCATGTGGGGCAAAGGGCTCATCAACGGGCTTCGGCTCAGCCTCAAGAACGCGATGCGCGGCCCGATCACGGTGCAGTATCCCTACGAGAAGCTCGAGATCCCAGAGCGCTCTCGCTGGGCGGTGCGGCCCAAGTTCTTCGAGGACGGCTCTCCCAAGTGCACTGCGTGCATGACGTGCGTGCGCGTGTGCCCCGACCACATCCTCTCCCTTGACGTGGAGACGCGCGAGGACAAGACCAAGCACATCGAGGCCTTTGGGTACGAGGTGGGCGCGTGCATGATGTGCGGCCTGTGCGTGGAGGCGTGCCCGTTCGACGCCATCCTGATGAGCCACGAGTACGAGCTTGCGGTGACGGACCCCGCGGCGCTCTCGGAAAACCTGCTCGAGAACGTCGGCGCCGCCACCAACGCCCGGCACAAGGCCGAGAAGGAGAAGCTGGCGGCCGGTGCGGCCGGCGAGCCCGCCGGGGACGGTGATGCCTCGTGAGCGAGACGATCCCGGCCGTGGCCTTCTATCTGCTCGCGTTCGCGGCGCTCGGCGGCGCGGTCTCCATGATGGCCACGCGCAACGTGGTACACGCCACCGTGTGGCTCCTCGAGGTCATGCTGGCCACCGCCGGCATCTACCTGTTGCTCGGCGCGGAGTTCCTGGCGCTGGTGCAGGTGCTGGTATACGCCGGCGCTGTGGCGGTGCTCACCCTCTTCACCGTGATGCTCACACTGCGCCGTCGCGAGGATGCCGTGCGCCCGTTCCCGCCGGCGTGGGGTTCGCTGGCGCTGGCCTCGCTGTTCACCGGAGCCGTGCTCCTGGCGATCAGGGGATTCTGCTCCGTGGCGCCGGAGATGCCCGCGCAGGCGCCGGGGATAGAGGAGTTCGGCATCGAGATGTTCACCACCTGGATGGTGCCGTTCGAGATCGCCTCGCTCGTCCTGCTCGTCGCCCTCATCGGCGCCGTGTGGTGGACGGGAGGTGACGACCGGTGACCGTGGGTCTCCCGCAGCTGCTCGGTCTCGCCGCGATGCTCTTCGGCATCGGCCTGTACGGCGCGCTCTCGCGCAAGAACGCCGTTCACGTGATGATGTCGCTCGAGCTCATGGCCAACGCCGTGAACATCAACCTCGTCGCGTTCTCGCGGTTCGTCACGCCCGAGGCGATGACCGGTCAGTTCTTCGCCGTCTTCTCGATGGTCGTCTCCGCTGCCGAGATCGGTATCGGTCTCGCGCTCGTGCTCGCCATCTACCGCCGCAAGAAGAGCGTCGAGCTCGACGCCGTCCAGGAGCTGAAGGGGTGAGCATGGGCTACGTCGTCCTCATACCGCTCCTCCCGGCGCTTGCGTTCGCGCTCCTCGCTCCGCTGTCCCGCCGGGCGCGCACGCGTGCGGTGCCGCTCGCGGTGGGCGCCGTGCTCGGGTCGCTCGCACTGTCGATCGCCGCGTTCTTGGCGGTCTGGCCGGGCGGCCACGCCGGAGAGCCGGTGTGGCAAGGCGTGGTCACGATCGCGCACATCGGCGATCGTGCGCTCTCGCTCGGTCTCCAGCTGGAGCCCGTCTCGGCGGTCATGCTGCTCGTGGTGAGCCTTGTGGGCGCTGCCGTGCAGGTGTACTCGCTCGGCTACATGCACCGGGAGGAGCGTATCGGCTGGTACTACGCCGCGCTGTCGCTCTTCACCGCCGCCATGCTGGCGCTCGTGCTCTCCAACAACTTCCTCGGGCTCTTCATGGCCTGGGAGATCATGGGGTTGTGCTCGTACCTGCTCATCGGGTTCTGGCACGAGCAGGAGCCGCCAAGGCTCGCGAGCATCAAGGCGTTCCTCACCACCAAGGTGGGGGACCTCGGGTTCATGGTCGCCCTCGCGGTCATCTACGCCGAGGTGGGAGCGTTCGACTTCCATACGGTGCTCGACCACGCGTGGACGGCGGCATCGGCCACGCCGGTGGCGCTGCTGCTGCTCTTCGGCGCGATGGGCAAGAGCGCGCAGTTCCCGCTGCACGTCTGGCTGCCCGACGCCATGGCCGGTCCTACGCCGGCCTCCGCGCTCATCCACGCGGCAACGATGGTGGCGGCGGGCGTGTTCCTGGTGGTCCGCGCGTTCCCGATCTTCGAGGCGAGCGGTGTGGCGCTTACGGTCACCTTGTGGGTAGGGTTGGTCACCGCGCTCCTGGCGGGGCTGCTCGCGATGGTGCAGCACGACATCAAGAAGGTGCTCGCGTACTCCACGATCTCGCAGCTCGGGTTCATGTTCATCGCGCTCGGCGCCGGCGGCTCCACCGCTGCGCTGTACCACCTGGTGACCCACGCATACTTCAAGAGCCTGCTCTTCCTCGGCGCAGGGGTGATTATCCACGCGGCGCACACGCAGGACATGCGGGAGATGGGCGGGCTGGCAGGGAAGCTGCCGGTCACCTCCCTCGCATTCGCGTCGGGCTCTCTCGCGCTTGCGGGCATCGTGCCGTTCTCGGGATTCTGGTCCAAAGACGAGATCCTCACCGTGCTGCTGCACGAGCATCAGTACGTGGCCTTCGGCATCGCGCTTCTCGCCGCGCTGGTCACGGCCTTCTACGTGTCGCGGCTGTGGTTCCGGGTGTTCACGGCTCCGCCGCAGCAGGCTGAGCTGCATGAGGGGCACCGTTCGATGCTTGCCCCCATGGTGGTGCTCGCGTCGGTGACCGCGGTCCTCGGCTTCTTCGGCCCCACGCTCGGCGGGTTCCTGGGCCATGAGATCCCGTGGCCGCAGCTGGCAACGGCGGCGATCTCCACGGCCGCGGCCGCTGCGGGTGTGGCGCTCGGCTGGTGGGTGTACGGACGCCGTACCTCGGTGGTCAACACCCAGGCCATCAAGCAGCGGTTCCCGCACGCGTACGGCGTGCTGGCCAACAAGTACTACTTCGACCTCACCTACGGGTACTTCGTGGTGGGCGGCTACGACGCCCTCACCCGGGTGCTCGCGGTCTTCGACCAGCGCGTGGTCGACGGCGCCGTCAACGGCACGGCCGCCGCGTGGCGGCGCCTGGCGGGCGGCGGCTGGACGTTCGACCAGCGCGTGGTCGACGGCGCTGTCAACGGCACGGCCGCCGCGTGGCGGCGCCTGGCGGGCGGCGGCTGGACGTTCGACCAGCGCGTGGTCGACGGCGCCGTCAACGGCACGGCCGCTGTTGTGAAGGCCGCCGGCGTCCGTGTACGCACGCTCCAGACCGGCAGTGTGCGCGGTTATCAGACGCTCGTCGCCGGGGCCGTGGTGCTCCTGGTGATCTGGATCTTCGTGAAAGGGGTCTGACGTTGGACTTCCCACTGCTCACGCTCATCGTCTTCCTGCCGCTTCTGGGCGCGGCCGCGGTCGCGCTGCTCGGCAACGCGCGCGCATCCGCCGGCCGGGCGGTTGCGGCATTCGTCGCCGTCGTGGACCTCGGGCTCGTTGCGTGGCTGGCGGCGCGCTTCGATGTGGCGGGTGGCATGCAGTTCGCCGAGATCGCCGAGTGGGTCCCGCAGGCGGGCATCACATACTACCTGGCGATCGACGGCATGTCGCTCGCGATGGTGGCGCTCTCAGCGCTGCTCACGCTGCTCGCGATCGTCGCCTCGTGGAAGACCGACAGGAACCCGGCGCTCTGGTTCTCGATGCTGCTCCTGCTCGAGGTGGGGATGAACGGCGTCTTCGTCGCCATGGACTTCGTGCTCTTCTACGTCTTCTGGGAGCTCGTGCTGGTGCCGATGTACTTCCTCATCGCCACATGGGGCGGCCCGCGCCGTCAGTACGCGGCCGTGAAGTTCTTCCTGTACACGCTCTTCGGCAGCGTCTTCATGCTCGTGGGCATCATCGCGCTCTATCTCCAGACCGGCACGTTCGGCATCCTCGAGATGGCGGGTGCCGGGCTCGATCCGTCGTTCCAGTGGTGGGTGTTCGCGGCGTTCTTCCTCGGCTTCGCCGTGAAGGTGCCGGTCTTCCCGCTGCACACGTGGCTCCCCGACGCGCACGTCGAGGCGCCCACCGCCGCTTCGGTGTTGCTCGCCGGCGTGCTGCTCAAGATGGGCTCGTACGGCTTCCTGCGCATCTCGCTGCCGATCCTTCCGGATGCCGCTGCCGAGTGGAGCACCTTCATCGCGGCGCTTGCGGCCGTCTCGATCGTCTACGGCGCGGCGGTCGCCTTCGCGCAGACCGACATGAAGAAGCTCGTCGCCTACTCGTCCATCTCGCACATGGGCTTCGTGATGCTCGGCATCGCGTCGATGACCCCCGAGGGACTCAACGGCGCCGTTGCCGTCATGTTCAGCCACGGTGTGGTCACCGGCATGCTCTTCTTCCTGGTGGGCATGGTCTACGACCGCACGCACACCCGCATGATCGCCGAGGTCTCCGGCCTCTCTTCCAAGGTGCCCGTCGCGGCCGGACTGATGGCGTTCGCCTCGTTCGCTTCACTCGGGCTCCCGGGCCTCTCCGGGTTCGTCGGCGAGTTCCTGAGCCTCGTGGGCGCGTGGGGTTCGGACATCCCGGCCGGATGGGTGATCGTCTCGGTGGTCGGTGTCCTGCTCGCGGCCGCGTACATGCTGTGGCTCGTGCAGCGGGTCGTTCTCGGAACGCCCAGCGACGCCGTTGCCCGCATCGACGACCTCGGCGCGCGTGAGATCGCCGTGCTCGTGCCGCTGGTGGCGCTCACGCTGATCGTGGGCGTCTACTGGGACTCGCTGTTGCGCTTCACCGATCCCGCGGTGCGCGCCATCCTCGTGACGATGGGCGGCGCATAGCATGTCCGAGTTCCTGCTGCTCGCTCCCGAGATCATCGTGCTGGCCGGCGCGCTGTTTGCGCTGTTCGCCGACAGGGTGACGCATCGGCCGAGTGCCCCGGCCCACATCGGGGCGCCGCTCGCGGCCGTGGCTGCGGCCGTCGCGCTCGTGATCGGCACGAGGGGCGGCATACTCGGCGGGATGATCGCGCTCGACAGCGTCTCGCTCTTCTCGCGCGTTGCGATCGCGCTGCTGCTCGCCGTGTGGCTGCGATGGGTGTCCGGCAGAGGCACGGGGCCGGAGCGTCCGGCCGAGGCGGTCGCCTTTGCGATGCTGTCGGCCGTAGGCGGCATGCTGATGGTCTCGGCAAGGGACCTGATCGTCTTCTACATCTCGCTCGAGCTCTCCACGATGCCCGCGTACATCCTCATGGGCCACCGCCGTGCTGACGCGCGGGGGCTGGAGGGCGCCCTCAAGTACTTCCTGCTCTCGATGCTCACGAGCCTTGTGATGCTGTACGGCCTGTCTTTCGCATACGGCATCTCCGGCTCAACGTCCTACGCCGACCTGGGGCGGCTCGACGGCGGTGTGCTCGGCCAGCTGGCCGTGGCGTTCGTGCTCGTGGGGCTCTTCGCCAAGCTTTCGGCGGCGCCATTCCACTACTGGACGCCCGACGCCTATGCCGGTGCCCCGGCGTCCTCGGTGGCGTACGTCTCCACGGTCCCCAAGGTGGCGGGGACGGTGGCGCTCGTGCAGCTCGTCGCCGCCTTCGGCGCCAACGGCGCCACGGTCACGGGCGTGCTCGTGGCCGGCTCGCTGCTCTCAATGGCGATCGGGAACCTGGCCGCCTACCCGCAGACCGACTTGCGTCGCCTCATGGCCTACTCCGGTGTCGCGCACAGCGGGTACATCCTGCTCGCCGTCGCGGCTGGCGGCGCCGGCGGACACGCCGCGGTCTTCTACGCCGTGGCGTACGCGGTCCCGTCGATGGCGCTGATGCTGCTCGGAGCCGAGGAGGGTACCGCGCTCGACGACCTGGGCGGCCTGGCAGCCAGACGTCCGGCGATCGCGTGGTCGGCCGTTGCGTGGCTGCTGTCGCTTGTGGGCATCCCGCCCATGGTCGGCTTCTTCGGTAAGCTGTTGATGTTCACCGCTGCGGTCGAAGGCGGCTTGCTCTGGCTCGTGCTCGTTGCGGTGGCGATGAGCGTGGTCTCGGCCGGATACTACTTCCGTGTGCTGCGGGTCTTGTTCTTCGGTGAGCGCCTGGATGCCGGCACGGTGACGGGCAAGCCGGCCGTGGCGATCGCGTTCGGCGCGCTCACAGTGGCGACATATGCTCTCGGTGTGTTCGCCTCCGGCGTGATGGAAGTGTTCGGCCTTCGGTTCTAGGATCGCCGCCGACCGGGTATAGGACACCCGGAAGGGAAGTGATCACCCATGCATGAAACCCCTCCCGATCCCAGGCCGGCACCCGCGGCGTCGGCACGTCGCAGTGGCGGCGGCTCGTGTCTTGCCGCACTCGCCGCCGGTGTGATCGGTGGCCTGATCGGTGCTGTCGTCACTGCGGCGGTGCTGGCGGTGATATGGCAGCCGTTCTCCGACACGGACGCGGATACCCCAACAGGCACGGCGACACAGACGCCACAGCCGGGCGTCACCATCGACGTACCCGATGCCGACCTGTCATACGCCGAGGCTGTCGCCGTGAAGGCGATGCCGTCGGTGGTGAGCGTGGCCATCAAGCAGTCCGTCTACGATCCGTTCACGGGTGGGACCACCACCCAGGTCGTCGGCAACGGGAGCGGTGTGATCATCCGCGCGGACGGCTACATCATCACCAACGACCATGTCGTGGCGGGCGCCGACGCGATCAGCGTGACCATCGGGGTGGACACACTGCCGGCCACGGTCGTGGGCCGCGATCCGTCCTCCGATCTCGCCGTTCTCAAGGTCGACCGCACCGGACTGCCGGCCATCGAGATCGGCTCCTCTGCCGATCTGCGTGTCGGCCAGCCGGTCGTGGCGATCGGTAGCCCCTTCGGGCTCGACCAGTCGCTCACCACCGGTGTGGTCTCCGCGCTCGGACGTACCAGCTACATGGAGAGCGCCGAGGCCCAGCTGACCGCGTACACGAGCCTCATCCAGACCGATGCGGCGATCAATCCCGGCAACTCGGGCGGCGCGCTCACCGATGCCGAGGCTCGGCTGATCGGGATCAACACCCTGATCCGGACGGGTTCGGAGTACGTGGCGCAGTCGGCGGGAGTGGGGTTCGCCATCCCCGTGGACTACGCGATCAGCGTGGCTGACGACCTGATCGAGACCGGAAGGGCGGAGCACCCGTATCTGGGTGTGTCCAGCATGACGATCAGCGAGCAGACCGCGGCGTGGTACGAGCTGCCTGTCGATGCCGGGGTGTTGGTCGACTCGGTGGCGTCGGGCTCGCCGGCCGAGCGAGCGGGCGTCCAGGCAGGCGACATCATCGTGCGGATCGGCGATGGCCAGGTCGCGAGCGTGGAGGACATGTTCCTTGCGATCCGCTCCCACCAGATCGGCGACGACGTGAAGCTGGGTATCGTTCGCGGTGAGGAGACGCTCACGCTCGATGTGACGCTCGGCTCGGACGGCGCGCGGTGATGCGAGTAGACCTGATCTGCGTGGGTCGGCTCAAGGAGCGTCACTGGCGGGATGCGGCGGACGAGTACCTCAAGAGGCTCACGCCGTACGCACGAGTGCGAGTCGTGGACATAGCAGATTGTGATGTGAGCGCCGATGAAGTCCGGGCGCTCGCCGCCGAGGCGGCCGACGTCCTACGGGCCCTACCGGACGACGCTGTGGTCGTCGCGCTCGACGTGGACGGCACGGCGCGCTCCTCCGAGGGATTCGCCTCCTGGCTTGACGCCCGTGCCGTGAGCGGGCAGAGCCACGTTTCGTTCGTCATCGGCGGTGCGGCCGGACTCCACGGCGACGTGTACGCGAAGGCGGACGAGCGGTTCTCGCTCGGCCCGATGACGCTTCCGCATCAGATGGCGCGCGTGGTGCTCCTCGAGCAGCTGTATCGCGCTTTCCGCATCAGCCGCGGCGAGCCGTACCACAGGTAGCGCCATGGGTCCCACGGTGCATCTGACCCTCACGCGGACCTGGTGTCTTGAAGAGGGATACCCGCCGGAGGAGGCCGAGGCCATCGCCGAGGCCGACTACGCGTTCGACTCGCGGTTCCCTGCGCGCGCCTCGCTGGCCAACATCACCCTTCACTCCGCGCCTGCCGCATGGGTGTGGTCGAGGCGCTATCTGGCGCTCGCATGCCGGTTCCGTGACCTCGAGATGCTCGGCTACGCGCTCCACTGCGCCCAGGACGCCGTTTCGCACGGCACGCTCGGCGAGGGTCATCTGCTCGCCTACGCCGGGTTCAGGCGCGAGCCCGACTCGTGGGATGCGACCACTCCGGGCGTGAGGACGAGGATCGAGCGCGTCACGCGCTCGCGGCTGCGACGCTACCGCTGCGGTACGTGCTGAGTGGTGATGCGGCTGGCCTGTACGGCGCCCCGGCAGGCCTGTGGCGTCAGGCCACTTCGGTGACCGCTGCCCCCACACCCCACTCGGCAGCAAGCGCGTCGGCGAGTTCCCTCGCTTCGCCAAGCGTGCCGAACATGCCTGCCGGTTTGGTGGTGTCGTCCGCGAACGCGAGCGCCACCCACCAGAGCTCCCGTCCGCCTGCGCTGCCGATGCGGTCGCAGCGCACGCGTACCACCTTCCTGCCGTCCGTAGGGATATTGGAGCTGTCGAGGATGCCCATGTCTGATCTCCTTTGCCGGTTGCGTGTCTGCCTCGCATGAGTGGGGCGCCTCCACTCATAGTGTATCCTGATTGCCCGATACCCACAGATCCGGGAGCCGCTATCGTGCGTGACACCGTGAGCGCCATCATCTCCGAGGCCGTTTCCGCGGCGATCGTCAGCGGGCGTCTGCCGCTCGCCGAGCCGCCTGCAGTACATGTGGAGCGTCCCCGTGACCCGTCTCACGGAGACTGGGCCACCAACGTGGCGCTCGTCTCGGCCAAGGCCGCGGGCATGCCGCCACGTGAGATCGCCGAGGTCATCGCCGGCGAACTGCGTCTGCGTCTCGCGGGTGTCGCCGAGGCGGTTGAGATCGCCGGTCCGGGGTTCATCAACATCCGCCTTGCGCGCGACGTGGTGGCCGACGTGGTCACACGTATCCGCGAGGAGGGCGACGCGTTCGGCGCAGGGAAGGCAACGGGCCGGCGCGTTCAGGTGGAGTTCGTCTCGGCCAATCCCGTGGGCCCGATGCACGTGGGTCACGGCCGGTGGGCCGCGCTCGGCGACAGCATAGCGCGCATCCTGGCGTTCGCAGGCGATGAGGTGCAGCGCGAGTTCTACGTCAACGACGCCGGCGTCCAGATGGATATCTTCGCGGCAAGCGTCTCCGCCCGCTACCTGGAGTTGTGTGGACGGCAGGTCGAGTTCCCCGAGGACGGCTACCGGGGCGCGTACATCGTGGAGATCGCGCGCGAGATCCTCGAGGCCGAAGGGGAGACGTGGGCCGATGCGCCTGCCGTCGAGCGTGAGGCGCACTTCAAGGAGCAGGCGTATACGGCGGTTCTCGCGCATCTTGAGCGCGTGCTGCACGGGATGGGCGTGGACTTCGACGTGTGGTTCTCCGAGCGCACCCTGCATGCGGCTGCCGAGGACGGCGTCAGTGCCATCGAGCGGGGGATCGGCAGGCTGCGTGAGGTCGGCTATCTGTACGAGCAGGACGGCGCGCTGTGGTTCCGTTCCACGGACTTCGGCGATGACAAGGACCGCGTGCTCAAGAAAGCCGACGGTTCCTATACGTACTTCGCCGCCGACATCGCCTATCACGCGGACAAGTACGACCGCGGCTTCGATCTGGTGATCGACATATGGGGCGCCGACCACCACGGTTACGTGAAGCGCATGGAGTCGGCGGTGGCCGCACTCGGCCATCCCGGCAAGCTCGAGGTCATCATCGGGCAGCTGGTGAACCTCTTCCGCAACGGCGAGGTCGTGCGGATGAGCAAGCGCACCGGCGAGATGGTCACCTTCGAGGACCTGCTCGACGAGGTGGGTACGGATGCCGCACGCTACTTCTTCCTGCGCCGGTCCACCGACCAGCCGGTGGACTTCGACATCGCGCTCGCCAAGGAGCGTTCCGCCGACAATCCCGTGTACTACGTGCAGTACGCGCACGCGCGCATCTGCTCGATCCTGCGCAAGGCCTCGGGCGCCGACACCGCCGATGAGAGCGTGGATGTGGCGGCGGTCGCCTCGGGGATCGTGGTAGGCGCCGACGAACTCGCGCTTCTCGGTTCGGAGCCGGACACCCTTGCGGGCGACGCCGAACTCGGGCTGCTTCGCAAGCTCGCCGAGTTCCCGGAGATCGTGGCGGTGGCGGCGCGCCAGCGCACTCCGCACAAACTCACCACGTACGCCGAGGATCTCGCATCGGCGTTCCATCAGTTCTACACCCACTGTCAGGTCGTTGTTGATGACGTGCGGCTCAGGAACGCGAGGCTGGCGCTGGCCGACGCGTCGCGGATCGTGCTCGCCCGCGCCCTCGGCCTGCTTGGTGTGAGCGCGCCACAGCGGATGTAGCGGCGCGGCGCTTCGCCCTCGGGCGTGGTGTCGTGTATCCTCTCCCGTACCTGATGACGCTCCAAGGGGAGGAACACTGCCATGGCCCGTCCTTCGACCCCTCGTCCGCCGGCGCAGCCGGACCAGCGTACCGGGCACGACCTGCTGCCCGTGCTGCCGATGACCGCCGAAGTGAAGGACGGTCATCTCTGGATCGGCGGTGTGGATGCGGTGCAGCTGGCCCGCGAGGCCGGCACCGCGCTCTACGTGATGGATGAGGAGACCATCCGCCATCAGCTCTCCGAGTACGTGAAGTGGACGCGCTACCACTGGAAAGATGTGGACGTCGTCTACGCGGGCAAGGCGTTCCTCTCACTCGCCATGGTGCGGATCGTCGAGGAGGAGGACTGCTGCCTGCTCTGCGCGTCCGGCGGCGAACTCGCCTACGCTGTGCGTGCGGGCTTCCCGATGGAGCGCGTGCAGACGCACGGCAACAACAAGACGCCGGCCGAGCTCGCCGAGTGCCTCGATGCCGGCATCGGGCGCGTGGTGGTGGACAACTTCGAGGAGATGGAGCGACTCTCGGCACTGGCAGCGGAGCGCGGCGTCACCCAGAAGGTGCTCGTGCGCGTGACGCCGGGCGTGGAGGCCGACACGCACGACTTCGTCATGACCGGCGCCGAGGACTCCAAGTTCGGCTTCGGCTTGAACCAGGGCCTCGCGATGGAGGCCGTGAAACGCGCCATGGCGCTGCCGGGCCTTGAGTTCGATGGTCTGCACATGCACATCGGTAGCCAGATCTTCGCGCTCCACAGCTACGCCCGGGCGATCGAGGTGATGGTCGCCTTCATGCGGGAGATCGAGAGCGAGACGGGGCACGCCGTACGTATGCTCGACGTGGGCGGAGGCCTCGGCGTGGCCTACGGCGCGCCGGACGAACCCTCCACGGTGAAGGACTTCGGCAAGGTCGTGGTCGACGGCATCAAGGAGGAGTGCGAGCGTCACGGCATCGCGGTCCCGCGTATGGCCGTGGAGCCCGGGCGTTCGATCGTTGCGCGCGCCGGCGTGACGCTCTACACCGTCGGCTCGGTCAAGGAGATCCCAGGCATCCGCACGTACGTGGCCGTCGACGGCGGCATGTCCGACAACATTCGCACCTCGCTCTACGACGCCCATTACGAGGCGCTCATCGCCAACAAGGCCGACCGGCCCCGCGAGATGGTGGGCACCATCGCGGGTAAGCACTGCGAGAGCGGCGATATCGTGGTCCGCGACGCGCCGCTGCAGTGTCCCGAGCCGGGCGACGTGGTGTGCGTGGCGGCCACCGGCGCGTACTGCCAGTCGATGAGCAGCAACTACAACAAGCAGGTACGCCCCGGTGTGGTGTTCGTGCGGGGCGGGCAGTGGCGCTGGGCCGTGCGTCGCGAGACCTACGACGACCTTCTCAGGACCGACCAGGGCTGAGGAGCGCATCCCGGGCACCCGGCTTGCTGTGACACGGGCATGAAGAGAGCGGTCAGATACATCTGTCTTGTCGTGGGAGCCGTGTCGCTGGTACTCGGCGTCATCGGCATGTTCCTGCCCATGTGGCCCACCACGCCGTTCCTGCTCCTCGCGGCGGCGTGCTTCGTGCGCAGTTCCGAGCGGCTGTACACCTGGCTCATCGAGCACGAGCGCCTCGGCTGCTACGTCCGCGACTACATGTCGGGCCGGGGGATCCCGCGCAGGGCCAAGGTGGTGGCGCTCGGCACCATGTGGGTCACGTCGCAGGCGTCGTGGATGGTGATCATGGCGCACATGGGCGTGAGGGGATGGACCGTGGGGTACGCCGTCCTGCTCTTCGTGGTCGCCATCGCCGTGTACTACTACATCGGCTACCGCATCCTCACGCGCGAAGCATGCTCCGAGGAACTGCCGGAGGCTGAGGGCTAGCGGCGTCGCCGCGCCCCGGCCGTGACGGGCCACCATCGACAGGCCCCACTCGGCTACAATGACCGCATACTCGAGCGATGCGGAGGACTCATGCGCACCATCAACGTCGGCCTGATCGGCCTGGGGACTGTCGGCAGCGGCGTCGTGGAGATCTTCGAGCGCCACGCCGAGCAGTTCCGTTCGCGCACCGGCGTGGACATCGCGCTCGTGAAGTGCGCCGACCGCAACCCCGCGCGCGCGGCAGACCTCGGCCTGGCGCCGGAGCGCTTCACCACCGAGGCTGCGGACATCATCGGGGACCCGGACATCGACATCGTCGTGGAGCTTATCGGCGGAACGGGTGTGGCGCGCGAGGTGGTGCTCGACGCGCTCGGCGCCGGCAAAGCGGTGGTCACCGCGAACAAGGCGCTCATGGCCACGCACGGCCGCGAGGTGATGGACTCGGCCGCCGATCAGGGCGTGGACATCCTGTTCGAGGCGAGCGTGGGCGGCGGCATCCCCATCATCAACCCGCTCAAGCACAGCCTCGTGAGCAACGAGATCCAGGCGGTCTACGGCATCGTCAACGGCACCACCAACTACATGCTCACCCGCATGGCCGAGGACGGGCTCGATTACGCGAGCGCGCTGGCGGAAGCGCAGGAACGCGGATTCGCCGAGGCGGATCCCACTGCCGACGTGGACGGACTGGATGCGGCGGCCAAGATCGCCATCCTCGCGTCGATCGCGTTCAACTCCCGCGTCACCTTCGCCGACGTGCCCGCCGAGGGCATCCAGTCCATCACGCCGGGCGACATCGCTTACGCGCGCGAGACCGGCTACGAGATCAAGCTGGTGGCGGTGGCCAAGCGCACCGACAGGGGTGTGGACGTTCGCGTCCAGCCCACGATGATCCGCGCAAGCCACCCGCTCGCCAACGTGAACGGTGTCTACAACGCGATCTACGTGATCGGGGACGCCGTGGGCGAGACGATGTTCTTCGGTGAGGGAGCGGGCTCGCTGCCCGCGGCATCCGCGGTGGTGGGCGACATCATCGAGGCCGCGCGGCATATCGAGCGCGGCTGCGCGGGACTCGTGGGCTGCACGTGCAGCGAGAGCCTTCCGATCTGCGACATCGCCGACCTGGAGACCTCCTACTACATCCGCCTCACGGCGGCGGACGAGCCCGGGGTGCTCGCCGCCATAGCGGGGGTGTTCGCCACCAACGGCGTGTCGCTCGCCTCGGTCATCCAGCGCCAGACCGACGACAGCGGCGCGGAGATCGTGTGGATCACCCACCGGGCCGCCGAGCGGGACGTGCGGGCCGCGCTGGCCACGATCGACTCGCTCGAGGCCGTGCGCGGCATCGGAACGGTCCTCAGGGTCGAGGAGCTGTAACGCGTGAGCGTCCGCGTCGTCGTGCCTGCGTCTTCGGCCAACATCGGTCCGGGCTACGACGCGTTCGGGCTCGCGCTCGGGATCCACAACGAGTTCGAGGGCGAGCTCGCCGGTGCGTGGGGCGTTGAGGTGAGCGGTGAAGGCGCGGGGAGTCTGAGCGCTGCCGCAGACAACCACGTGTTGCGTGCCATGGCCCACCTCTTCGGCCATATCGGGCGGCCGGACCTCAGGGCCGAGGTCGTGTGCCACAACGGTATCCCCGTGGGTCGCGGTCTGGGCTCGTCCTCGTCGGCAATCGTGGGCGGCCTGGTCCTCGCCGATGCGCTGGCGGGCTCGCAGCTCGACCGTCGCGCGATCTTCGAGATGGCGGCGGCCCTCGAGGGTCACGCCGACAACGTGGGCGCCGCGCTCTACGGCGGGTTCGTCATTACATCGGACGGCCCTGTGTGCACGCACATCGACCCCGCCGGAGGGATCGCCGCGATCGTCGTCCTGGGCGAGCGCGAGCTTCCCACCGATCAGGCGCGGTCGGTCCTGCCCGGGTTCGTCCTGCACGAGGACGCGGCCGCGAATGCGGCGCACGCGGCGTTGCTTGCGGTGGGTATCGCCACTGGGGCTGCGGGGTGTGTCAGCGCGGGCATGTCCGATGCGATACACGAGCGCTACCGCGCGCTTCTCGTGCCCGACATGGCCACGATCCGCGATCTGTTCGAGGTTATCGGCGCCGGACCGGCGGTCCTCTCCGGCGCCGGGCCGAGCATGCTTGCGCTGGTGCAGGCCGAGAACGACGAGCGCGCCCTGGAGCGGGCGCGCCACTTCGCCGAGATGGCCCGTACGGCGCTCGGCGAGGTCGGCAGGGGCCGGGTGATGGCGGTGCCTGTGGACCGCCACGGCGCGCGGCTCGTCTGACGGTGCTGATGCGCAGGCATCGGGAATGGGAATGAACCAGACATCCCCGTGGTGAACGCGTATGTCCGCAGGCCGCTGCCCCCATCGAGACCGGAGCGCTCATGAGCGATAAGAAGCCCGTCGTCATCGCGCAGATCTCCGATCTGCACTGCGGCTCGCAGTACCATATCCCGAGCCTGGCGACCCGGGTCGTCGATGAGATCAACGAGCTCGCGCCCGACGCGCTCATCGTCACGGGCGACCTCACCGACATGGGCTTCCGGCAGGAGTTCAAGGTCGCGCACCGGCTGATCTCCCGCATGGAGGCGGAGAACGTCCTGGTGTTGCCTGGCAACCACGACGCCCGCAACGTGGGCGATCTGCACTTCGAGGAGCTCTTCGGCTCGCGCTCCACCGAGCTGCGGTTCCGTGGGGTGCGCGTGCTCGGCCTCGACTCGTCCGAGCCCGACCTGGATGCCGGTCGCATCGGCAGGAACCGCTACCGTTGGATCGAGGAGCGGTTCTCGGGCCCCGACGAGTTCAAGATCGTCGCGCTGCACCACCACCTGCTCCCGGTCCCCGGCACGGGACGCGAGCGCAACATCGTCTACGACGCGGGCGACCTGCTTCGCGTGCTCGCCGGGAGCGGCTGCGACATGGTCCTCTGCGGCCACAAGCACGTCCCCCACGTGTGGCGGCTCGAGGACATGATCGTCGTGAACGCCGGCACCGCGTGCTCGCACCGCCTCCGCGGCATGACGCGGGCGAGCTACAACATCCTCGAGGTTACCGAGGAGCGCGTCCGCGTCATCCTCAAGCATCCGTTCGCCGAGCCCGAGACCGTTGCCGACTACGCGCGCGACCTGCGGAAGGTCTGCGTGTGGCAGCCGAGTGACGCCGAAGACGGCGCTGATGCATCGGCCGAGCCGCCGTCCGGGAAGTGTTCGCGATGAGCAGGGTCGTTGCGCTCATCGACGGGGAGCACTACCCGCCCGTGGTGAGGTTCGCCCTCGACGAGCTGCGTCGCACGCATGAGGTGGTCGCCGCGGCGTTCATCGGCGGCACCGAGAAGGTCGACGCCGCGGGCGGCGAAGACCTCTACGGCCTGCCCGTGGTACGCGGCTCGAACGCCTCCGATGCGCTGCGCACTGCGATCGATCGTTTCGCGCCTGAGACCGTGATCGACCTGTCCGACGAACCGATCGTCTCGGCGGCAGACCGCTTCAGGCTCGCGAGCGAGGCACTCGCGAGAGGCGTTGGCTACACGGGCGCCGACTTCGCCTTCGACCCTCCCGCGACCGAGGTGTCTCTCGAAACGCCCACGCTCGCGATCATCGGAACCGGCAAGCGCGTGGGCAAGACGTCGATCTCCGCCTACGTGGCGCGCCACCTCGACGCTCGGGGCCACCGTGTGGTCGTCCTTGCCATGGGCCGCGGAGGACCTGCCGAGCCGGAGCTGATCCGGGGAGACGAGGTGGCGCTCACCACCGAGGACCTGCTCGCGCTCGCGGAGCGCGGCGTGCATGCCGCCTCGGACAACTACGAGGACGCTGTGATGAGCAGGGTTCCCACCGTGGGGTGCCGCCGGTGCGGCGGAGGGCTGGCGGGGGAGACGTTCTTCAGCAACGTGCCTGAGGGGGCCCGCCTTGCGGACTCGCTCGGCCGCGACCTGGTGATGCTCGAGGGTTCGGGCGCCGCGGTCCCCCCGGTAGGCGCCGACGCCACCCTCTTGGTGGTGGGCGCGTCCCAGGGCGCATCGTACGTGAGCGACTACTTCGGTCCGTACCGCCTCGCTCGCGCCGACGGCGTGGTGATCGCCGGCGCCGAGGCCCCGCTCGCCACACAGGCGTCGCTTGGCGAGCTGGTCGCCGCGATCCGGCGCATCCGGGAAGACGTGCCGGTGGCGGTCACCACGTTCCGCCCCACGCCGCTTGCCGATGTCTCGGGCGCGCGCGTGCTGTTCGCCACCACCGCCCCGCCCGTGTTCGCCGACCGCCTGCGCGACCATCTCGAGTCGGAGCACGGATGCGATGTGGTGGCCGTGAGCACCGCGCTCTCCGACCGCGGCGCGCTGAGAGCCGACCTGCGTGCGCACGCGGGTCGCTTTGACGTGCTGCTCACCGAGCTGAAGGCGGCCGCGATCGACGTGGTGGCTGCGGCGGGGGCCGAGGCCGGCGTGCCTACCGTGCTCTGCGACAACGTGCCCGTCTCTCTTTCGGGGGACGGTCTCGATGCGATGATCGACCGCCTGTATGACCTGGCGCGCGAACGTCACCGATCCAGGAGGCCCTGATGCCCAGCAATCCCCCCGTCATCATCAAGGATCAGAAGCACGGACTGCCGATGAGCAAGGGTCTGCTCGCACAGACCTACATGGCCGCGGGGCTGAGCCCTTCACGCGCGTACACGGCGGCGCAGCGCGTGCAGGACGGGTTCCGCGACTCGGGTCAGCTGGAGGTGACGCTCGCCGAGGTCCGCGACGCGTCGTATCGCATCCTCGGCGAGGAGGACGACGGCTCGGTGGCCAAGCGCTACCGCCGCCTGAACGAGATCTCGCGCCTTGAGCGGCCGCTGATCGTGCTCATCGGCGGCACCACCGGCGTAGGCAAGTCCACCATCGCCACCGAGGTCGCCCACCGGCTCGGCATAACCCGAATCGTCTCAACGGATAGCATTCGGGAGGTGATGCGTGGTATCTTCTCACGGGACCTCATGCCAGCCATCTACGAGAGTTCGTTCAACGCATGGCGCGGGCTGCGGGTCCCGGCTCCCCGAGGCGCTTCTCCTGTGATCGTGGGTTTCCGTGAGCAAGCGGCCGTGGTTGCCACCGGTGTGAAGTCGCTGATCGAACGCGCGGTGGTGGAGGGCGTGAGCATGGTGCTCGAGGGCATCCATGTGGCGCCAGGGTATATCGACCCTTCCCAGTTCAAGGACGCATCGGTGGTGCAGCTCCTCATCAGCGTCGACGACGAGGAAGCCCACCGGAGCCACTTCTACATCCGCGAGGTGCAGACCGAGGGGATGCGGCCCTTTGAGCGGTACCGTGCCAACTTCGACAACATCCGGCTGCTCGGACACTACGTTGAAGACCTGGCGCGTGAGCACGACGTGCCAGTGGTTCACAGCCATCAGCTCGACCGTACGGTGGCCGAGGTGCTGGAACGGATCGTCGATGCGGTGATCCGTGAGGACGAGGAGCAGGTGCGGGAGGATGACCGTCCCGCCGGACGAGAGGATGCACGTTAGATGAAGTTCTTCCTGGACACCGCGAACCTTTCCGAGATCGAGGAGGCGGCTTCGTGGGGAGTGCTGGCGGGTGTCACCACCAACCCGTCGCTGTACGCCCGCGAGGGCGGCTCGCTCGCCGACTTCCACGCGCATATCCAGCGCATCTGTGAGATCTGCGACGGGCCTGTGTCGGCCGAGACGGTGAGCCTTACGCGCGACGAGATCGTGGCCGAAGGCGAGACCCTCGCCGCGCTCGCACCCAACGTCGTGGTCAAGGTACCGGTGATGCCGGAGGGTCTTGCCGCCACCAAGGCGCTGGCCGAGCGGAACATCCACGTGAACATGACGCTGTGCTTCACCGTTCCTCAGGCGCTCATGGCGGCACGCGCCGGCGCGCGGTACGTGAGCCCGTTCATCGGCCGGTTCGATGACATCTCCGAGGACGGCCTTGAACACCTCGGCAACATGATCTCGGCCCTGAACAACTACGACTTCCACCACCCGGTGGAGGTCATCGCCGCCTCCGTGCGGCACAACCAGCACGTCGTCGCGGCTGCGCTGATGGGCGCCGACATCGCCACGGTGCCGTTCGCGGTGCTGCAGAAGCTCGTGAAGCATCCCCTGACCGATCGCGGCCTGGAGGCGTTCCTGGCCGACTGGGAGAAGGTGAAGAACGCGTGAGTGCACGACCGCGTAAGAGAGGCCGTCGCGGAGGCGGTCAGCCCAAAGAGGTCCAGCCCTCGGTGACCCGCGAAGAACTCGCCGCCAAGACCGTTGCCGAGCTGCGGACGATGGCGTCCGAGCTGGAGCTCGACGTGAAGGCGCTCAAGAAGAAGGACGAGATCGTCGCGGCCGTGTACGAAGCGAAGGTGAAGGCCGAGGGGTTCGTGGAGATCGAGGGCATCCTCGACATCCTGCCTGAAGGCTACGGCTTCATCCGCACGAGCGGATACCTGCCGGGCGACGGGGACGTCTACTGCTCGATGTCGCTCGTCCGCAGGTCCGACCTCCGCCGGGGCGACATGCTCCGGGGCCAGGTGCGCCCGCCCAAGGAGTCGGAGAAGTACCCGGCTCTCACCAAGCTCATGTCGGTCAACGGGCAGAACGTGGAAGAGTCGCGCGGACGCAAGAACTTCCGCGACCTCGTGCCGGTCTACCCCGACGAGCGGTTGCGACTCGAGCATGGGGAGAAGACGATCACGGCGCGGGTGATCGACCTGGTGGCCCCCATCGGTAAGGGCCAGCGCGGACTCATCGTCTCGCCGCCCAAGGCGGGCAAGACGACGGTCCTCAAGGACATCGCCGCCTCGCTCAGTGAGAACAACCCCGAGCTGTACCTCATGTGTCTGCTCGTGGACGAGCGGCCCGAGGAAGTCACCGACATGGAGCGCTCGATCAAGGGCGAGGTGGTCTCATCCACCTTCGATATGCCCAGCGAGAACCACATCGCCGTGGCCGAGCTGGTGATGGAGCGCGCGAAGCGGCTCGTGGAGAGCGGCTTCGACGTGGTGATCCTGCTCGATTCGATCACGCGTCTTGCTCGTGCGTACAACCTCGCTACCCCGGCGAGCGGCCGCATCCTCTCCGGCGGCGTGGACTCCACGGCGCTCTATCCGCCCAAGAAGTTCTTCGGAGCGGCCCGCAACATCGAGAACGGCGGCTCGCTCACCATCCTCGCCACCGCGCTCGTGGACACGGGCTCCAAGATGGACGAGGTCATCTTCGAGGAGTTCAAGGGCACCGGCAACATGGAGCTCAGGCTCGACCGCAAGCTCGCCGACCGGCGCATCTTCCCGGCGATCGACGTCATCACGTCGGGCACGCGCAAGGAGGAGCTCATCCTCACGCAGATGGAGGCGCCGTTCGTCTGGGGCCTGCGCCGCGTGCTGCACGGCGTGGACTCCACGGAGCGCGCCATGGAGATGCTCATCAAGGGGCTCAAGCAGACCAAGTCGAACCAAGAGTTCCTCACCAAGATGGCCAAGAGCGCGAGCGACAAGCGCGCCACCAATGGCATCGATATCTAGAGCTGCTCGAATCCGGGAGGGTGGACCACGCTTGCTGTCCTCGGCGCACAGACCGCGCCTGTGGAGGCTGCGCTTAGGTCCCCCTCCCGGATTCTCGCTTCCGAAAGCGATGCCGGGTGCGGCGTGTCCCCTGAAGACGCCGATCACGTTTGGATTGCCGCTCCACGCAGCGCGTGCTATGATTCGCGGGCTGTCCGCGCGCCTGGTCGGAAACCAGGTGCATACATACGGAGGTCTCCAAAGTGCGTAGTGGCATCCATCCCGAGTACGTCGAATCGAAGGTCACCTGTTCATGCGGTGAGACCTTCGTGACGCGCTCCACCAAGCCCGAGTTGCGCGTGGAGCTCTGCTCCAAGTGCCATCCGTTCTACACCGGTACGCAGAAGCTGGTCGACACCGGCGGACGCGTGCAGCGCTTCTCCAACAAGTTCGGCAACGCCGCCGCCGCGGTGGCCGAGAAGGAAGCGGCCGCCCGCGAGGCGCGCCAGAAGGCCGCCGAAGAGGCCGCGATCGCCGCTCGTGAAAAGAAGGCCAAGAAGGACTCCGTCAGGGCCGAGCGTTCCGCCAAGGTCGAGGTCGCCGAGGCCGTCGACAGCGGCGAGGCCGTCGCCGACGTGGTGGAAGAGGCTCCCGAGGGCGAGTAGCCGCCTGTGGGGTCGCAAAGCGTTATCATCGGGAAGGCGGGGAGTACCCGTCTTCCTGTGTTATCGGAGGCACATCGTGGACGTCAGGCTGCTCAACCACACGCCCGATCCGGAGCGCGCCATCGCCGCCGCCGCGCGGCTGTGCTATGCCCCGGTGGGCGCCGCCGAGCTCACCGAGACGATGTCGGACGAGGCCGTCCGGCGGGTGCTCAAGACGATCATCACCTCGGGCCATACCTCGGCGCTGGAACACGCGAGCTACACGTTCGCCGTGGACGGCGTGAGCCGCGCGATGACCCACCAGCTCGTCCGGCACCGCCTCGCGAGCTACAACCAGCAGTCGCAGCGGTACGTCACCTATGCGCAGACCCCGGCCTTCGTGACCCCGCCGTCGGTGGCCGACGACCCCGCGGCCTTCGAGGCGTTCGCGCTCGCCACCCGGGCGGCGTTCGACGCGTATCGCTCCCTCGTGGACGCCGGCATACCGGCCGAGGACGCGCGGTATCTCCTGCCCAACGCCATGGAGACCAAGATCGTCATCACCATGAACGTCCGCGAGCTGTTGCACTTCTTCGAGCTCCGCTGCTGCAAGCGCTCCCAGTGGGAGATCCGCGAGCTCGCGCTCGGCATGCTGGCGCTCGCCGAGCCCACCGCACCGTATATCTTCATGGACGCCGGCGCGTCCTGCCGTCGCGGCCCCTGCCGCGAGGGGAAGATGACGTGCGGCGACCCGTACCCCAAAGCCCCGAAACGGGAGTGACGATGTCCGACGACTGCACGGTCCACCCCACCCATATCGGTGGGCAGGCCCTCCTCGAGGGCATCATGATGCGCGGCAAGTACAACTGGGCGGTCGCGGTGCGCGAGCCGTCCGGCGCCATCTACACCGAGGAGCACGACCTCGTCTCGGCCAAGGACAAGCACGCCTGGCTCAAGTGGCCCATCATCCGCGGGATGTGGGGCTTCTACGAGACGATGGCGCTTGCGATCAAGGCTTTCACCATCTCCGCCGAGCACTCCGGCGAGACGGAGGAGGAGCAGCTCGAGGGCAAGGAGATCGCCCTGGCGATGGTGGGCGGACTGCTGCTGGCGGTGGGCCTCTTCATCGTCTTGCCCGCGGTGGTCACCAACCTGCTCGTGGGCAGCTCGATCGATCGCCCGCTCGCGTGGAACGTGGTGGACGGCGTGCTGCGGCTTGGAGCGTTCTTCGTGTACATCTGGGCGATCAGCAGGATGCGCGAGATCCACCGTGTGTTCGAGTACCACGGCGCCGAGCACAAGACCATCCACGCGTACGAGCGGCGGCTCCCCCTGGAGCCCGAGATCATCCAGCGCTACACCACGCTGCACGTGCGCTGCGGCACCTCGTTCCTGCTGATGGTGATGGTCGTGGCGATCGTGGTGTTCTCGCTGGTCCCCGGCAAGGCGATTCTCGCGGCGTGGGGTGTGGAGGCCAAGATCTGGGTCCTGCTCTTCAACATCGGCATCCGGCTGCTCCTGCTCCCGCTCATCGCCGGTCTCGCTTACGAGATCACGGTGAAGTGGGCGGGTTCGCGCCCCGACAACCCGTTGGTGAAGGTGCTGCTCTGGCCGGGACTGCAGCTGCAGCGCATGACCACCGCCGAGCCCGACGACTCGATGATCGAGATCGCCGTGGCGGCGATGAGCCTGGTGGTGGCGCGCGAGGAGGCGGAAGCCGAGGCGCGCGGCGAGACGGTGTGCGAGCCTGCTCCGCTGCCCCAGATCGACTGAATGACCACCGGTCCGTCACCCGCGCGGACCTTCCAGCGTGCTACGCTGTGACTACCTGTTGTGGAGGACCTACACGACATGCGTGAGAAACTGCAGTCGATCCTCTCGTCGTACGACGAGATCACCGCGAAGCTCTCCGACCAGTCGGTCCTGAGCGATCAGAAGGAGTACGCGCGTCTGGCCAAGGAGCACTCGGCCATGACGCCCCTGGTGAACAAGATCCGCGAGTACACGATGGTGCTCGACGGGATCGCCGACGCCAGGGAGATGCTCAAGACCGAGTCCGACGCCGAGATGAAGGATCTGGCCAAGGACGAGCTCGAAGCGCTCGAGGAGCGCGTGGAGCCGCTTGAGGACGAGCTGAAGGTCATGATGCTCCCCGCCGACCCCAACGACGACAAGAACGTCATCGTGGAGATCCGGGCGGGCGCCGGTGGCGACGAGGCCGGGCTGTTCGCGGCCGACCTGTACCGTATGTACACGCGATACGCCGAGTCGCAGCGCTGGAAGGTGGAGGAGATCGACGCCTCGGAGAACGAGGTGGGCGGCTACAAGGACGTGTCGTTCCTCATCAAGGGCAAAGGCGTCTACTCCAAGATGAAGTTCGAGAGCGGCGTCCATCGCGTTCAACGCGTACCGGCCACCGAGAGCCAGGGCCGCATCCACACATCCACGGCAACGGTGGCGGTGCTGCCTGAGGCCGAGGACGTGGAGATCGAGGTCAACCCGTCGGACCTGCGCATCGACGTGTACCGCTCGAGCGGCCCGGGAGGCCAGAGCGTCAACACCACCGACTCAGCGGTGCGGATCACGCACCTGCCCACGGGCGTGGTGGTGCAGTCGCAGAACCAGAAGTCGCAACTCCAGAACAAGGAGGCGGCGCTCCGCGTGCTTCGCGCACGCCTGTACGAGGCCGAGATGGAGCGCCAGCAGGCCGAGCTGGGCGCGGCGCGCAAGAGCCAGATCGGCTCGGGTGACCGCTCGGAGAAGATCCGCACCTACAACGTACCCCAGGACCGCATCACCGACCACAGGATCGGGCTCACGGTGCACAACCTGCCGGGGGTGCTCATGGGGGATATCGACCCGATACTGGAGGCGCTGGCCGCCGCCGACCGGGCCGAGCGTCTGGCGGCGGTGGTGTAGGTGGCTGAGCGCGTCTGGACAGTGAAGGACGCGCTCGAGTGGACGTGTGAGTATCTGGGCAGGAAAGGCGACGATCATCCGCGCCGTTCCGCCGAGTGGCTGCTCTCTTCCGCTACGGGCCTCTCGCGTGTGGAGCTCTATGCGTACCACGACCGTCCGCTCTCTCCCGATGAGCGTGCGAGGTACCGCGAACTGGTGGCGCGTCGCGCCGATGGAATGCCGCTCCAGTACGTCACGGGCGAGATGCCCTTCCGCCATCTGGTGGTCCATGTGGAGCCCGGCGTGTTCATCCCGCGGCCCGAGACCGAGGTCCTTGTGGACGTCGCGCTCGAGCACATCGCCGCCGCCGGGCGGCCCGTGGTCGTGGACCTGTGTACCGGCTCAGGATGCGTGGCGGTGGCCATCGCGAGCGAGCACCCGGGGGCCCGTGTGTGGGCCACCGACATCAACGAGCGCGCGATCTCGACCGCTGGTCGGAACAGTCTTCACGCAAACGTCGAAGACAGGGTACAAGTACTGTATGGAGACCTCTTCGATCCACTGCCGTACGAACTCGCCGGTACGGTCGATCTCGTCGTGTCCAACCCACCGTACATCCCGTCCGGGGACCTGCCCGGCCTTCCCGCCGAGATTCTCGGGTTCGAGCCGCACACGGCGCTCGATGGGGGCCAGGACGGCCTCGACGTGTTCCGGCGTATCGCCGATGCGGCCGACACGTGGCTCGCTCTTGGCGGAGGTCTCGCCGTGGAACTCGACAGCGGCAGGGTTTCGGACGCGGAGCGAGTCCTGGAAGGGCGTTTTGAGGGAGTGACGGTCCGGCGTGATCTCGCCGGCCGTGAGCGTATCGTCTATGCGCGGAAAGGTAGGTCGATGCAGCGATGAACAAGGTGATACACGTCGACCCGGAAAACCCCTCGGCGGAAGTGGTCAATCTCGCCGCCACCATGCTCAGGGACGGGGGCATCATCGTGTTCCCCACTGAGACGGTGTACGGGATTGGCGCTTCCGCTACGTCATGCATCGGCTCCCAGGAGATCATCGACATCAAGATGAGACCTAAGAACAAACCCTTGCCGTGGCTCGTGGACGGCGAGGGCGCGCTCGACACGTACGGCGTGGACGTTCCCGAGTACGCGCACCGGCTGGCGCGGGCGTTCTGGCCCGGGCCGATCACGATCGTGGTGAAGGCCGCGGACGTGGTGGCCAAGGAGTTCCGCGACGACCGTGGCACGGTGGCGCTCCGCTCTCCCGACCACCGGCTGGTCCAGGAGTTGATCCGCTCCAACGGCGCCGCGGTGGTGACCACCTCGGCCAACACGTCGGGCAAGCCGCCCGCGAGCTCGTTCGAGGAACTCGAGGACCGCATTGTCGCAGCGGCCGACGTGGTCCTGGACGGCGGGGAGACGCCGCACAGGATGGCCTCCACCGTGGTGGACTGCACCGGCCCCGAGCCGGTGGTCACCCGGGTTGGTCCGGCCCCGGAAGAGGAGATCCGGGCGGTCGCTGCGGGCCAGGACAACTGACGGGGTCGCGCTTCGTGGCATCCAGAGCGCCGTGACGCCCGGCATACGGTACAATCTGCCGGAGGCGGCCCATGCGGGTCGCCTCCGGCCACGCTGAAGGGGAGGCTATGCGAATCTACCTCGGCTCGGACCATGCCGGATTCGAGCTCAAAGAGCAGGTCCGTGGGATCCTCGAGGGGTTCGGTCACGAGGTTGTGGACGTTGGCACCTCGTCGGAGGACTCGGTCGACTACCCCGACTACGCGGAGACCGTCGCCCGGGCCGTGGCGGCCGGGGACGCCCCGTTCGGGGTGCTGATCTGCGGCACCGGGATCGGCATGGCGATGGCGGCCAACAAGGTCCCGGGCATCCGTGCGGTGCAGGCGAGCGATCCAGAGATGGCGCGCATGGGCCGCCTGCACAACAACGCGAACATCCTCACGCTTCCCGGGCGATACATAGACCGCGACCGCGCAGCGGAGGTGCTCTCGACGTTCCTTGAGACGCCGTTCGAGGGAGGACGCCACCAGCGCCGGGTCGACAAGATCGGGCGGATCGAACAGTCCAGCGAGTAGGAGAGAGGGTCTTCCATGACGTTGCGTCACGTGTCCGCGTCGGATCCGGAGCTTGCGGCGGCGATGGACGCCGAACTCACGCGACAGCGTGAGTCGATCGAGCTCATCGCCTCGGAGAACTTCGTGTCGATGGCGGTGCTCGAGGCCGCTGGCAGCGTGCTCACCAACAAGTATGCGGAGGGGCTTCCGGGCAAGCGGTACTACGGCGGTTGCGAGAAGGTCGACATCGTCGAGGACCTGGCGCGCGAGCGCGCCAAGGCGCTCTTCGGCGCCGAGCATGCCAATGTGCAGCCGCACGCCGGAGCTCCCGCCAACCTGGCGGTGTACTACGCCTTCCTCGATCCGGGCGACACGTATCTCGGCATGAACCTCGCCATGGGCGGTCACCTCACGCACGGCTCGCCGGTCAACTTCTCGGGCAAGTGGTTCAACGTGGTCCCGTACGGGCTTGGCGATGACGAGCGTATCGACTACGACGAGGTGGAGCGCCTTGCCAAGGAGCACCGGCCCAAGATGATCATCGCGGGCGCCTCGGCATATCCGCGCATCATCGACTTCGAGCGGTTCGCGGCGATTGCCGCCGAGGTGGACGCGAAGCTGATGGTCGACATGGCGCACATCGCCGGACTGGTCGCCACCGGTGCGCACCCGTCGCCGGTGCCGCACGCCGACGTCGTCACCTCCACCACCCACAAGACGCTCCGTGGCCCGCGCAGCGGCCTGATCCTATGCAAGGAAGAACACCGGGTCGCCATCGACAAGGCCGTGTTCCCCGGCCTGCAGGGCGGTCCGCTCGAGCACGTCATCGCCGCCAAAGCGGTGGCCTTCCACGAGGCGATGCAGCCGGAGTTCTCGGCCTACATCGACCAGGTCGTCATCAACGCCCGTGTGATGGGCGAGGCGATGGTGGAGGGCGGCCTCCGCCTGGTCTCGGGGGGCACCGACAACCATCTGCTCCTGGTGGACCTCCGTCCCGCAGGCGTGACCGGTAAGGATGCCGAGAAGGTCCTCGAGCACGTGGGGATGACCGTGAACAAGAACGCGATTCCCAACGATCCCGAGAGCCCGTTCGTCACGAGCGGCATCCGCGTGGGCTCCGCTGCGATGACCACGCGCGGATTCGACGAGGAGGAGGCGCACACGGTGGGCCGGTTGATCGCCGAGACGATCTTCCACCGCGACGATCCCACCCGCGTGGAGGCGATCAAGTCGCAGGTGGCGGCCTTGCTCGAGGCGCACTCGCTGTACCCGGAACTCTAGGCGAGGAGGACTTTGATGACGAAGGACCCGCGCTGGGACAACGTGGTCGTGATCGACCATCCGCTCGTACAGCACAAGCTCTCGATCCTCCGCGACGTGGGGACGGGTGCGAAGGAGTTCCGCGAGCTGGTGAAGGAGCTCGCGATGCTCGAGGCGTACGAGGCCACCCGGAGTTTCCAGCTGCTGGAGACCGTGGTCCGGACGCCGATCACGCAGACCACGACCTTCGTGCTTGCCGGCAAGAAGGTGGCGGTCATCCCGATCCTGCGTGCCGGCCTCGGCATGGTGGAGGGCATCATCGAGCTCATCCCCGCGGCCAAGGTGGGCCATATCGGCCTGTACCGCGACCCGGAGACGCTGCAGCCCGTGGAGTACTACTGCAAGCTTCCCGAGGACATCGGCGAGCGTGACGTCCTGATCGTCGATCCCATGCTGGCCACGGGAGGCTCCGCGGCGGCCGCGGTGCAGTTCCTCCGGGATCGGGGCGCTCGGGAGATCAACCTGCTCGTGCTCCTTGCCGCGCCCGAGGGGATCGAGGAGGTCAACCGGCTGTGCCGTGACGTCACCATCTACACGTGCGCGATCGACAGCCACCTCAACGACCACGGCTACATCGTGCCGGGCCTGGGCGATGCGGGCGACCGTCTCTTCGGCACCAAGTAAGCGGGGCTCTTCATGCCGAGACCGTCGTGGGACGAGTACTTCATGGCGATCACCGACCAGGTGGCCGAGCGGGCCACCTGTACCCGCCGTAAGATCGGCGCCGTGCTCGTGAAGGACAAGCGCATTCTCGCCACCGGCTATAACGGCGCGCCGTCGGGGCTCCCTCACTGCGACGTGGTGGGATGTCTGCGCGAGCAGCGCGCGATCCCGTCGGGCACGCAACACGAGCTCTGCCGGGGCATCCATGCCGAGCAGAACGCGGTGATCCAGGCGGCGCGGCACGGCACCGCGATCGACGGAGCCACAGTCTACTGCACGCACCAGCCGTGCGTGCTCTGCGCGAAGATCCTGATCAACGCCGGCGTTCTGCGCATCGTGTTCCGGGAGTCGTACCCGGACGCGCTCGCAGCCGAGATGCTCGACGAGGCCGGCGTGGAGGTCGTGCGCTACGCTGGCGGTGACAGCGTGTGAACTGGGTCGAGCACGCGATCGTCCTGGCGGTCGCAGCCGGTGTCACGCTTCTCATAACGCCGGTCGCCCGCCTTGTGGGGGCGCGGTGGGGGATCGTGGCCCGCGCGGGAGGGCGGCACGTCCACACCGGAACGGTCCCGCGTATCGGCGGCGCGGGGATGTTCGCCGGGCTCATCGCCGCGGTTGCGGTGCGGTGGATCGGCGAGCGCCAGTGGGACTGGCAGCAGATCCTCACCGCTTCGGACGGGGCCACGCTCGCTGTGCTCGGCGGCATCGGGCTGGTGTTCGCCATCGGATTGCTGGACGACATCGTGGATCTTCCCCCGGGTCGTAAGATGCTCGGTCAGATCCTCGCCGCCGGACTCACCGTGGCGGGCGGGGTCCGCATCGAATTCGTGGGCGATCCGTTCAGCGGCGGCATCATCATGCTGGGTGTGCTATCGATCCCGATCACGCTCATATGGCTGGTGAGCTTCGCCAACATCGTGAACCTCATCGACGGCCTGGACGGCCTGGCCGCCGGGGTCACCGCCATCGCCGCGGTGAGCCTGTTCGTTCTGGCCCTGGAGTCGAACCAGCCGATTGCCGCCTTCCTCGCGGTGGCCATCGTGGGGATGTGCATCGGCTTCCTCCGCTACAACTTCCATCCGGCCTCGGTGTTCATGGGCGACTCCGGCGCTCTCTTGCTCGGGTTCTCCCTCGGCTGCATCTCGCTCACCGGCGTGATGAAGTCCACCGCGGCCATCGCTCTCGTGGTACCGATCCTCATCGTCGGGGTGCCGGTGTTCGACACGTTCTCGGCGATCATCCGGCGTAAGCGGCATGGCTGGCCGATCCAGCGTGCCGACAAGGGACACATACACCACCGTCTTCTCGCGCGCGGCTTCAGCCAGCGGCAGACGGTGCTGATCATCTACGTGTGGTCGGCCGCCCTGGCCGTGGGCGGCTACGCGATGCGATGGGTGCCCACGTTGTACAAGTCGCTCACCTTCCTCGTGCTGGCCGTGCTCTCAGGGCTGATGGCCTCCTGGCTGGGGCTGTTCCAGGCTGCGCATCACGACGACCAGGATTCGTAGCGGAGGGTTCCGGAGCGGCCCGTGCGCCCTGGTCGTGCGCCCCGGCTGGAAGCGCTCGTCATGCAGGGGTCTCCCTCGGATATCCGTGTTGTTGCGGCCAGGTCGTTGTTGTATAGTGGGCACGCTTTCGAGGCCACCCCCGGGGCCCCGGATCCCGTGCGCAGCGCGCCCATCGCGCCTGCTGCGTTCGCTCCTGTCCCGGTCGAGTGACCTCGCCTGCTATGAGGGCATCGCGTGAAGGGACTGCGAGATTTCCACCGCATCTTCCGTGTTGGGCCACCCGGTGGTCGCCGTGGCGCCTGGAGCGCTGCTCGGCGTCGTTCTCACGTTGGTTGCGGAGAGAGCGGCATCCTTCGTGACCCCTGAGAATCCCTCACGCGGCTTCGCCGTTGTGGCTCTCGCCACCGGCGCGCGCATGGTGACCGCCCTCGCCGCCCTCGCCGCGTACTTCGTCTTCGCTCCCGGCGGGCTTGCGCCCTTCGGTCTCGCGCTTGGACTCTCGTTCATCGCCGGTCTCGCGGTAGAGGCCGGTAGAGCATCACGTCTCAACACGACGCACCCGTCCGCCTAAGGAGGAAGGCTCGAAGTATGGATCAGATGCCTCACAAGATCGAAGAGCTTCTGCACGAGCTCTCGGTACTGCCGCTGTCCGGAGGACACGGTCACGAAGCGGCCGGTTTCAGCCTGACCAACTACACCTTCTGGCTCATCGTGGGTTGCGTGCTGCTGCTGCTGTTCTTCGTGGTTGCGTCCCGCAAGACCAAGCTCGTGCCGAGCGGCATCGGCAACCTCGCCGAGGCGGGTGTCGACTTCGTCCGCAACGGGGTCTGCGTCGACATCATGGGACCCGAGGGCAAGAAGTACTTCCCGTTCATCGGCACGATGTTCTTCTTCGTGCTGTTCAACAACCTCATCGGCAACATCCCGCCGGCCCTGCCTGGCACGGGCACGGTAGGCACCACCTTCACCTGGGCGATCGTCGTCTTCATCTTCTACAACGCCATCGGCGTGAAGGCGGTGGGAGGCTTCTTCAAGTACATCAAGAGCTTCGTGCCCTCCGGTACGCCCTTCTGGCTCGCACCGCTGATCTTCTTGATCGAGGTCATCTCGCACTTCCTGCGGCCGTTCACGCTGGGCATTCGACTCTTCGCCAACATGTACGCCGGCCACATCATGCTCGGCGTGTTCGCGATCTTCATGGCGCTGGCGCTCGAGCACTTCACCGCGTCCAGCGCCCTCGTGCTGCCCCTCTCGTTCCTGATGCAGGTGATCCTGCGGGCGTTCGAGTTGTTCGTGGCCGTGTTGCAGGCGTACATCTTCGCGATCCTGACGGCCGTCTATATCAACGGCGCGCTGCACGCGGGCGAGCACTAGGGCGGCAACGGTCGCCACACCCGGCAGCCATGCACGAAGCGCCGCGAAGCGGCGCGTGAGAAGGTTTTGAGCGCCGCGATGGCGGTGTAAAGGGAATTGAAAGCGCTACCCGTCCGGGGACGGACCCACGGGTGGGAACCACAAGGAGGAAGTTATGGAAGCTCTGGGTGCTGCGCTCGCGTTCGGTCTCGGAGGCATCGGCGCCGCCATCGGTCTGGCCATCGTCGGCGCCAAGACGATCGAGTCCATGGCTCGCCAGCCTGAGATGGCCGGCCGCCTGCAGACCACCATGTTCATCGCCCTTGGCATGATCGAGGCGCTCGGTCTCCTCGGTTTCGTTCTCGCCTTCGTTCTGAACGCGGGCTAGGCGGCCACCGAAAGCGGGAGGAGCGACAAGCGTGGACATCATCATCCCTAACACCACAGAGATGTGGGTCAACATCGTCGCGTTCGTCGTCGTCTTCTTCGTCCTGGCGAAATTCGCGTTCCCGCCGATCACGAAGATGCTCGATGAGCGTGCGACCAAGATCAGAGAGTCTCTCGAGAAGGCCGAAGACACGCGTGTCGAGGCCGAGCGGCTGCTGGACGAGTACAAGGCGCAGATGGCCGATGCGCGCGCCGAAGCGGCGCAGGTCATCGAGCAGGGCCGCAAGGTGGCCGAGTCGATGAAGGCCGAGATCCTCGCCAAGGCACGCGAGGAGGCCGAGGCTGAGAAGGCCAAGGCAATGGCTGCCATCACCGCCGAGAAGGAGTCGGCCATGGCGGAGCTCAAGGGCGAGGTCGCCGACCTTTCCGTTGCCGTTGCCGGCAAGATCATCGGCTCGAGCCTTTCGAAGGCCGACCATGAGGCGCTGATCGACAAGTACCTCGCGGAAGTGGGGAGCTTGAATGAGAACTAGCGAGACGATCGAGACCCTTGCCCGGGTGCTCTTCGAGCTCGCCACGTTGAGCGACGCCGTCGACGCCGTCGACGCCGATCGCGCGTCGGTGGCCAAGACCGTGCGTGGCCATGTGGACCTGCACCAGGCGCTCACGGACACGAGCCTGCCTGCCGAGAAGAAGCGCGACATCCTGCGCGAGATCTTCGGCGAGGCGGTCGCGCCCGAGATCCTGGCGATCGTGACCCTCATGGTCGAGCGCCGCATGGCCGACCACCTTGGCGACCTCGCCCGGGCCTTTACCGAGACCGCTGAGGCGGAGCGTGGGATCGTGGTGGCCGAGGTCACCACGGCGATCGCTCTCGACGACGCGTTGCGGGCGAAGCTCGTGAAGCAGATTTCAGCCGCCCTCGGGCGTCCCGTCACCCTGCGCGAGCGGGTGGACGAGACGATCCTCGGCGGTATCCGGATCAATGTAGCCGGCCGCGTGCTCGACGGGACCATCACGTCCCAGCTCGACGGCGTGCGCCAGGCGCTGACTACCACACGTCAGGGAGGTAAGGCGTAAGTGGCAGAGATCACCGCAAGCAGGATCGGCGACGTGCTGCGAACGCAGCTCGAGTCGTATCAGGCCTCCGTTGACGTACGTGAGGTCGGCACCGTCATCCAGATCGGTGACGGTATCGCACGCGTAGAGGGACTGCGCGGCGCCATGGCCGGCGAGCTCCTCGAGTTCGTGGCCGGAGACGGCGAGGTCGTCTATGGCATGGCCCTGAACCTCGACGAGAATGAGGTCGGCGCGGTGCTCCTGGGCGGCACGTCGCTCATCAAGGAGAACGACTCCGTGCGCACGACCGGCCGCATCGTGGAGGTGCCTTCGGGCGCCGGCATGCTCGGCCGCGTCGTGGACCCGCTCGGTCAGCCGATCGACGGCAAGGGCCCCATCTTGGCCGAGGGCTACCGCCCCGTCGAGTTCCGTGCGCCCGGCGTCATCGAGCGCAAGGGCGTGCACGAGCCGGTGCAGACCGGCCTCATGGCCATCGACGCGATGATCCCGATCGGCCGCGGCCAGCGCGAGCTGATCATCGGCGACCGTCAGACGGGCAAGACCGCCGTGGCGATCGACGCGATCATCAACCAGAAGGGCAAGGACCTCATCTGCGTGTACGTGGCCATCGGACAGAAAGCGTCCACCGTGGCCGGCGTGGTGGAGACCCTCGAGCAGTACGGCGCGATGGATTACACCATCGTCGTGGCCGCCAACGCATCCGATCCGGCCCCGCTGCAGTACCTGGCGCCGATGGCCGGCTGCGCGATGGGCGAGTACTTCATGTACAACGGCGCCAACGGCGAGCCGGCATCCGCTGACAACCCTGGCCGTCATGTCCTGTGCGTGTACGATGACCTCTCCAAGCAGGCCGTCGCCTACCGTCAGATGTCGCTCACGCTGCGCCGCCCGCCGGGCCGTGAGGCGTACCCCGGTGACGTGTTCTACCTGCACAGCCGCCTGCTGGAGCGCGCGGTCAAGCTCAGCGACGAGAACGGTGCGGGTTCGCTCACCGCGCTTCCGGTCATCGAGACCCAGGCCGGCGACGTGTCGGCTTACATCCCCACCAACGTCATCTCGATCACTGACGGCCAGATCTTCCTGCAGTCGGACCTCTTCTTCCAGGGTGTCCGGCCTGCGATCAACGTCGGCATCTCCGTCTCCCGCGTGGGAGGCGACGCGCAGATCAAGGCGATGAAGCAGGTGGCAGGCAGCCTGCGCCTCGACCTCGCCCGCTACCGCGAGCTTGCGGCGTTCGCCCAGTTCGGCAGCGACCTCGACAAGGCCACGCAGTCCACGCTCAACCGTGGCGCCCGGCTCGTCGAACTGCTCAAGCAGGGCCAGTACGCGCCGTACCCGGTGGAGCAGCAGGTCATGGCGATCTACGCCGGGACCAAGGGCTACATCGACGACCTCCCGGTCGACTCCGTCCAGCGTTTCCGCGACGGCCTGCTCGAGTTCCTCGAGAACGCCCACCCCGAGGTCGGCCGTTCGATCCTCAGCGAGCTCAAGCTCACCGATGAGATCACCGAGTCGCTCGGAAAGGTGATCGAGGAGTACAAGGCAGGATTCGACGCTGAGGGTCAGGCATAGCATGGCGAACCTTCGCGACATCAAGCAGCGGATCGGCAGCGTGCAGTCCACGCGCCAGATCACGCGTACCATGGAGATGGTCGCGACCGCGAAGATCAAGAAGGCGCAGGAGAAGATCGAGTCCGCGCGCCCCTATGCGTTCGCGATGATGGAGGTCCTGCAGAACGTCGCGCGGTTCGTGGAAGATGCGTCGCACCCCTTGCTCGAGGAGCATGAGGAGCGCACGCGTGTCCTGGTCGTCACGATAACCTCGGACAGAGGGCTCTGCGGCGCGTTCAACAGCAACATCCTCCGCATCACCGAGGACCGCATCCGCGCCGAGCACGGCAACGGGGTGGAGACCGACGTCATCGCGGTGGGCAAGAAGGCCATCGGCTATCTTCGCTACCGCGGCATCGATCCGGTGCTCGCATATCGCGACATGTCGGACAAGCCCACGTTCGCGGATGCGCGCTCGATAGCGGCGCACATCATCCCGCGGTACGCGGCCGGCGAGATCGACGCGGCCTACATCGTCTTCAACCGCTTCAAGAACGTCGCCGAGCAGAAGCCGGAGACCTACCAGCTGCTCCCCATCGAGCACAAGGTCATGGAGGCCGAGGAGTCGGGCGATCCGTTGAGCACGCTTCAACTGACGCCCGAGTACCTCTTCGAGCCGTCTGCCGGCGAGGTCCTGGAGCACCTGCTTCCAACGTATGTAGAGACACTCGTGTACCGGGCGCTCATGGAGTCGGCCGCCGCCGAACAGGGCGCGCGCCGGACGGCCATGAAGTCGGCCACGGACAACGCGAGCGAGATGATCACCACGCTGACACGCAGCTACAACCGAGTGCGGCAGGCCGCCATCACCACCGAGATCGCGGAGATCGTCGGCGGTGCCGCGGCACTCGAGGAGGCGTAGCGGCATGGCAGAGAACAAGGAGAGGTCGCCCATGAACGTCGGACGTATCGTTCGCGTCGTCGGCCCGGTTATCGACGTGGAGTTCGCGGCCGACGCGATTCCTGCGATCCACACCGCGCTCACCGTCGACGGCGAGACCGCGATCGGTGAAGTCCACCTGGTCGCCGAGATTCAGCAGCACCTGCCCGGCAACCTCGTGCGCGCCGTGGCCATGTCCTCCACCGACGGCATAACCCGCGGTATGGACGCCGTTGACACCGGTGCGCCGATCCAGATGCCGGTAGGACCGTCAACGCTCGGCCGCATCTGGAACGTCGTCGGCCAGCCGGTCGATGGCAAGCCGATGCCGGAGGTCGAGGCGTTCTACCCGATCCACCGCGAGGCTCCTGAGTACGAGGACCTCGTGCCTACGACCGAGATCTTCGAGACCGGCATCAAGGTCGTCGACCTGCTCGAGCCCTACATCAAGGGCGGTAAGACAGGTCTGTTCGGCGGCGCCGGCGTGGGTAAGACCGTCATCATCATGGAGCTCATCAACAACCTCGCCATGCAGCACGGCGGTACCTCCGTGTTCACCGGCGTGGGCGAGCGCACCCGTGAGGGCACCGATTTGTATAACGAGATGACCGAGTCCGGCGTCATCGAGAAGACGGCGCTGATCTACGGCCAGATGAACGAGCCTCCGGGAGCCCGCCTGCGCGTGGGTCTTGCCGGTCTGACCTCGGCCGAGTACTTCCGTGACCAGGGCCAGGACGTGCTCCTGTTCATCGACAACATCTTCCGCCTCACCCAGGCGGGCTCCGAGGTGTCGGCGCTCCTCGGCCGTATGCCGAGCGCCGTGGGGTACCAGCCCACGCTGGCTACCGAGATGGGCGAGCTGCAGGAGCGCATCACGTCCACCAAGAAGGGTTCGATCACGTCGGTGCAGGCGATCTACGTGCCCGCAGACGACCTGACCGACCCCGCGCCGGCCACGGCGTTCACGCACCTCGACGCCACAACGGTGCTCTCGCGTTCGATCGCCGAGCTGGGCATCTACCCGGCCGTCGACCCGCTCGAGTCCTCGTCGCGCGCGCTCGACCCCGAGGTCGTGGGCGAGGAGCACTACCGCGTGGCCCGTGGCGTGCAGGAGGTCCTCCAGACCTACAAGGACCTCCAGGACATCATCGCCATCCTCGGCATGGACGAGCTCTCCGAGGAGCAGAAGCTCATCGTGTCGCGCGCACGCAAGATCCAGCAGTTCCTGTCGCAGCCGTTCCATGTGGCCGAGCAGTTCACCGGAATGGCCGGCAAGTACGTCAAGCTTGAGGACACGATCCGCGGCTTCGCCGAGATCATCGAGGGCAAGCACGACGACGTTCCCGAGGGCGCCTTCCGCTATGTGGGCACCATCGAGGAAGCGCTCGAAGCCGCCGAGAAGATGAAGGCGACGGCGTAGCCATGGCCCGTACCCTCCTCTGCGAGATCGTCACGCCGGAGAAGATCGTCTACACCAACGAGGTGGAGATGGTCATCGCTCCCACGCTCGACGGCGAGGTCGGCATCATGCCGCTCCACGCGCCGCTCGTGACCGTTCTGCGGCCGGGTGAGTTGCGTGTCCGCTACAACGACAACAAGGACGTGGAGTGGTTCGCGGTCTCCGGCGGGTACCTGCAGGTGCACCAGGACAAGGTGATCGTGCTGGCCGATGCCGCCGAACACGCGTCACGCGTGGATGTGGAACGCGCAACCCGCGCCAAGGAGCTCGCCGAGCAGCGTATGGCCGAGATGAAGGCCAAGCCGCTCATGGAGCGCGAGACGGCTGCCATCGACGAGTGCGAGGCCGATCTGAAGTGGTGCGAGATCCAGCTGCAGGTGGCCGAGCGGCGCTCGTGACGCCATAGTCGTTCAATCCCACGCGTGGCGGGTCCAGTGACGGGCCCGCCACGCTGCGCGTCACGGGTCGGCAACGGCAGCGCGGGCGCGTTGGCGCTGCCCTGGCTCGTCCGTTACCCTGCTAGGCACGAACCCATCGAAAGGATCCGCACCGATGCCGTCAATCATCGTCACCGGCGGCCGCCCGCTCTCGGGGTCGGTCCGCGCGGGTGGCGCGAAGAACTCGGCGCTCAAGCTCATGGCGGCGGCGTTGCTCGCGCCCGGCGAATCGGTCATACACAACGTCCCGGCCATCAGGGACGTGGACGTGATGGCGCGCGTGCTGGAAGGCCTCGGTGCGCGCGTGACCCGCGAGGACCACACCGTGCGCGTGGACGCATCGAATGTCACCTCGGTGGAGACCCCGTACGAACTCGTCGCCCAGATGCGCGCTTCCATCGTGGTGCTCGGTCCGCTTGTTGCGCGCTTCGGGCACGCGCGCGTGGCGATGCCCGGCGGCTGCAACATCGGGTCGCGGAAGATCGACATGCACGTGCACGGTCTCGAGCACCTCGGCGTGGACGTGTCGTTCGAGCACGGGTTCATCGACGCCACGGCGCCGGGAGGTCTTCACGGCGCGCAGGTGATCCTCGACTTCCCCAGCGTGGGCGCCACCGAGAACCTGCTCATGGCCTCGGTCCTTGCCGAGGGCGTGACCGTGATCGACAACGCTGCCCGCGAGCCGGAGATCGGCGACCTGGTGGACATGCTGATGTCGATGGGCGCCCGCATCTCCGGTCGCGGTTCCTCCACGCTCGAGATCGAGGGCGTGCCTGCGCTCGCGCCAACGGCGCACACCACGATCGGCGATCGCATCGAAGCGGGGACGTTCCTCGTGGCGGGCGCGCTTGCCGGCGGTCCCGTCACGGTCACCGGATTCGACCCGTCCCATCTGGAGATGCTGCTCAACAAGCTTGGCGCGGCAGGGTGCGAAGTGGTGGTGGCCGAGAAGTCGGTCACGATCTCGCGTGGCGAGCCGATCGCGCCGGTGGATATCGCAACGCTGCCCTATCCCGGGTTCCCCACAGACATGCAGGCGCAGTTCATGGCGCTCATGGCGCTTGCGCATGGAGACTCGGTGATCACCGAGAACGTGTTCGAGAACCGGTTCATGTTCGCCGACGAGATCAAGCGCATGGGCGCGGACATCGACATCGAGGGGCATCGGGCCCTGGTGCGCGGCGTGGAGCGCCTCGAAGGGGCCCCGGTCTGCTCGCCCGACCTCCGTGGGGGCGCAGCGCTCGTGCTCGCCGGGCTCGTTGCCGACGGGCAGACGGTGGTCACCGGCATCCATCACATCGAGCGGGGCTACGAGGACTTCACGGGCAAGCTGGCGTCGTTGGGCGCCGACGTACGCGTCAGCGAGGAGTAGGAGGCGACGATGCTCGACAGGGAAGCCATCGAGAAGATCATCCCCCACAGACATCCCTTCCTTCTGGTGGATCGCGTGCTCGAGCTGGAGCCGGGAGTGAGCGCCACGGGTGAGCTCGACGTGCGCCCCGACGCCTTCTGGGCGCCCGGGCACTTCCCGTCACACCCGGTGATGCCGGGTGTGCTCATAGTGGAAGCGATGGCGCAGGTGGGGGCGGTCGCGCTGCTCTCGCGTCCGGAGAGCCGGGGCAAGATCGCGTTCTTCGCCGGGATCGACCAGGTCCGGTTCAAGCGTCAGGTCGTGCCCGGAGACACGATCACGATGCGCGTGGATATCACCAAGGCACGCGGCCGGATCGGCTTCGGCGAAGCGCGCGCTCTGGTGGGGGATGCGCTGGCATGCTCCGGGACACTGATGTTCGCGATAGAATCATAGGGTTGCCCGGCGGCGAGTCGCGCGGCCGGCATGATACACGAGAGGGATGAGATGGGACTCAAGGAGCGGATCGAGAGCGGAGAAGCGGTCCTCGGCGTCGTAGGACTCGGCTATGTTGGCCTGCCGCTCGCCCTGGAGATGGCCAAGGCGGGGCATCGCGTGGTGGGATTCGAGGTCTCTGCCGAGAAGGCGGACCTCGTGAACGCGGGAACGAGCTACATCCCCGATGTGCCGCAGGAGGAGTTCGCTCCGCTCGTGGAGGCCGGGCTCATCTCGGCGACCACCGATTTCTCGCGCGCGGGTGAGGTGGACGCGATAGCGATCTGCGTCCCCACGCCGCTCAACGACATGAAGGAGCCGGACACCTCGTATATGGAGTCCGCGGCGCGCTCGGTCACCCCGCACCTGCATCCCGAGATGCTGATCACCCTGGAGTCCACCACGTATCCAGGCACCACTGAGGAGATCATCCAGCCCATCCTGGAATCGGGCGGTCTCAAGGTGGGCACCGATATCTACCTGGCGTTCTCGCCGGAGCGGGTCGACCCGGGCAACCCCGTCTACCAGACCCGCAACACCCCCAAGGTCATCGGCGGTGTCACGCCGGCCTGCACCGAGAATGCAGTGGCGCTCTACGCCCGCTACATCGACACGGTGGTTCCGGTGAGCTCCACCCGCGTGGCCGAGATGACCAAGCTCCTCGAGAACACCTTCCGCGGTGTGAACATCGCGCTGATGAACGAGCTGTTGATGCTCTGCGAGCGCATGGGCATCAGCCTGTGGGAGGTCATCAAGGCGGCCAAGACCAAACCGTTCGGCTACATGGCCTTCTATCCCGGTCCCGGCCTCGGCGGGCACTGCATCCCGATCGACCCGTTCTACCTTTCCTGGAAGGCGAAGCAGTTCGACTTCCGCACCGAGTTCATCGATCTCTCGGGCCGCATCAACGAGAACATGCCGTACTACGTGATCGACCGGCTCATGGACGCCCTCAACGCACACCGCAAACCGCTTGCGGACTCCCGGGTGCTCGTGCTCGGTGTTGCGTACAAGGCCGATATCGACGACATGCGGGAGTCCCCGGCCATCCGTATCGCCGAGTTGCTGCTGGAGAAGGAGGCCGATGTGGTCTACCACGACCCGTTCGTGCCGAGCTTTGCCGTGTCCGGTGCCGAGATCCCCTCGGTCGACCTGACCGCCGAGACGATCGCGGCAGCCGATGTGGTGCTGGTCATCACCGCGCACAGCAACGTGGACTACGAGTTGATCGCACGCGAGGCGTCGCTCGTGCTCGACACGCGCAACGCGCTCGAACAGTACGATGGCGGGAACGTGGTGCGGCTGTGAGTGGGCAGACACCGCTGAGGATCGGGGTCGTCGGCTTCGGCTACTGGGGCCCCAACCTGGTGCGGAACGTCCACAAGCTGGCGGACTCGGATCTGGTGGCGGTCTGCGACGCCGCACCCGTGAACCTCGCCAAGTTCACTTCAGCGTATCCCGATGTCCCCGTGTGCGCGAGCCTCGAGGAGATGCTCGCCACACACGAGGTGGATGCCGTGGTGGTGGCCACGTCGGCGCCGAGCCATCACGCGGTGGCCAGGGCCGTCCTCGAGGCGGGCAAGCACTGCTTCGTGGAGAAGCCGCTCACGCTCACCAGCGAGGATGCGGCAGAGCTCGTGAAGCTTGCCGACGAACATGACCTCATCCTGATGGTCGGCCACCTCATGGTCTATCACTCGGCGGTGAACTACATCAAAGACGTGATCGACTCGGGCGAGTTGGGCGACGTGATGTACCTGTACGCGCAACGACTCAACCTGGGCAAGGTGCGCACCGAGGAGAATGCGTTCTGGTCGCTGGCTCCGCACGATGTGTCGATCGTGAACTACCTGCTCGGGGAGGCGCCCGACAGTGTCTCGGCAACCGGGGCGGCGTACCTCAACCCGGGTGTGGAGGACACCGTGTTCGCCAATCTCCATTTCGCGTCGGGGCGTATGGCGAACATCCACGTGAGCTGGCTCGATCCGCACAAGACGCGCAAGTTCACCATCGTAGGCACCAAGAAGATGCTCGTCTTCGACGACATGGCGGCTACCGAGAAGATATGGATCTACGACAAGGGCGTGGGCGCCCCCGCCGATGCGCTTGGATATCGGGAGGACCTGACGCTTCGCTTCGGCGACATCACGGTGCCGCACGTGACGATGACCGAGCCGCTCTCGCTCGAGGTACAGCACTTCATCGACTGCTGCCGGAGCGGAGAGCGGCCCCGGTCGAGCGGCAGGGACGGTCTCGAGGTCGTGCGCGTGCTCGAGGCCGTGAGCGAGTCGATTGCTGCCGGTGGGGCGCCGGTGGCCACGGGTCTGGAGGTCTCATGACCGCATATGTGCATCCCTCGGTACAGGTTGGAAGCGGCTTCTCGCCGTCGCCGTTCTGCGTGATCGATGAGAACGTGGTGATCGGGAACGAGGTCACCATCGGTTCGTTCGTCCACGTGTTCCCGGGCGCGGTGATCGGTGACGGCGTGACCATCAGCGACGGCGCGATGGTGGGCAAGCCGCCCAAGCTCGCCAAGTCGTCCACCGCCAAGGGTGGCGATCTGGACGGGTTGGTGCTCGGTAAGGGATGTGTCGTGGGGAACAACGCGGTCCTGATGGCCGGCTCCACGTTCGGCAGCGACTGCGTGATCGCCGATGGCGCCGGCGTGCGGGAACGGTGCACGGTGGGCGATCGGGTCGTGATCGGTCGCAACGTCACGGTAGAGAACGACACCACGATCGGCAGCCGCACGCGCATCCAGACCGGGGCGTACGTCACCGCCTACGTGATGATCGAAGAGGACGTGTTCATCGCTCCGATGGTGGTCACCACCAACGACAACTACATGGGGCGCACCGAGAAGCGGTTGAAGGAGATGCGCGGGTGCACGATCCGTCGTGGCGCGCGCGTGGGAGGCGGGTCGCACATCCTGCCCGGCATCGAGATAGGCGAGGAAGGGTTCGTTGCCACCGGGTCCGTTGTCACCCGCGATGTGCCGCCGCACACGGTTGTGATGGGTGTGCCGGCGCGCGCGGTGCGCGACGTGGCGGCCGAGGAGCTTCTCGGCAACCAGTGAACGGCAGCGTTACGGATGGGCTTCGGGCGCCCCGAAGGCTGCAGCTCGTGTCACAATCGGATGGATCCCGGTAGACGACGTGTCATGAAGGAGTATGCGATGGGTGTCCCTCTGCTCGACCTCAAGGCCCAGTACCGCGAGCTGCAAACCGAGCTCGATGCCGCCATCGGCGATGTGATGGCCAATGCGGCGTTCATCGGCGGCCCCAAGGTCAAGGGGTTCGAGGAGGCGGTTGCCGGGTACTGCGGCACGTCGCACGCGGTTGCATGCGGCAACGGTACCGACGCCCTGTTCCTGATCATGGCGGCGATGGGCATCGGCAAGGGCGACGAGGTCATCACCACGCCCTTCACCTTCTGGGCCACCGTGGAGTGCATCCATCACGTGGGCGCCACGCCCGTGTTCGTGGACATCGAGCCCGGCACCTACAACATGGACGTCTCGCAGGTGGAGGCGGCCATCACCCCGCGCACCAAGGCCATCCTTCCCGTGCACATCTTCGGGCAGTGCGTGGACATGGATCCGTTGGTGGAGATCGCCGAGCGTCACGGTGTCGCCGTGATCGAGGACGCCTGCCAGGCGATCGGGGCCACCTACAAGGGCAGGCGCGCCGGGTCGCTCGCGCACGCAGCCGCGTTCTCGTTCTTCCCCAGCAAGAACCTCGGGGCGGCCGGCGACGGCGGGATGATAACCACCGACGATGCCGATCTGGCTGCGCGTGCCCGCAAGCTCGCGAGCCACGGCACCAGCAAGAAGTACTTCCACGACGCCTTCGGCACCAACTCGCGCCTCGACGCGCTGCAGGCGGCGATCCTGCTCGTGAAGCTGCCGCATCTCGACCGCTGGAACGGCGAGCGTCGCGCGGCAGCAGCGGTCTACAGCGAGCTTCTTGCCGGCGTGGACGGCTTGGACCTTCCGGTCGCGCGTGACTTCGGCGATGCCGTCTATCACCTCTACATCGTGAAGACGGAGAGTGTGGAGGCTGCCGAGACGGTCATGGGCGCACTGAAGGAAGCCGGTATCGGCACCGCGCTCTACTACCCGCTGGCACTCCACGAGCAGGAGGCGTTCGACCACGTGGACGGCTTCGTGCGTCCGGCGCTTCCGGTGGCCGAGTCGTGTGATTCGCGCACGTTCGCACTGCCGTGTTTCCCGGGCATCACACGGGAACAGCAGGAAGAGGTCGCGGCGGTCGTGAGGAGGGCGCTGGGCGGCGCCTGACGGTTGCGTCGTCGGGTCGCTCCGGCGTCCTGGATCGCAGGTGCGTGAGGGGCGAGTGCTATCATGCGTGCTACCCCATGCGCATGGAGACGGTCAGCGGACACGCTCGACGTCCGTTCGGCCGCCGGTGAACGATACGGGCACCCGGGCCGTCTATACGCACGGTATCCGGGAGACTGCTCGGGATGCCACGAGGGCAGCCGTGCTGTCGCCATCGTTGCGACGATGCCCGGGCAGCGATATGCAGACTGAACTACAGGGAGTCGCACCGAGTGGGAAAGCACTCACGGAAACGAGGCCGCGTCTATACGCGTAGCCGGCTCGACACGCCCAAGCCCGGCACATCACGCCGGGTGGGCGAGGCTGTCGAGGCGGCGCCGCGTATGCGTGTGCACCACGAGCGGCGCAACCGCGCGATCAAGCGTGCGCTCGCCAGTCTCGCGCTGCTTGTGCTGGTGCTGGTGGGATGTGGCGCCGCCTACGTCTACTCCCAGTTCGCGGCCGCCAGCCGCATCATGGAGGAGAACGCGCTCCAGTCGGCCGACATGGGCGAGTCGCTCACCGAGCGCGAGCCCAAGAAGCCGTACACGATCCTCCTCCTGGGCACCGACTTCCGCGATGGCGAAGAGGCAGCGCGGGCTGACACCATCATCCTAGCCCGCGTGGATCCGGAACAGGGGAGGGTGTGGATGCTCTCCATCCCCCGCGACACCCGCGTGGAGATCCCTGGATACGGCGTGGACAAGATCAACGCCGCGCATTTCTACGGCGGCCCCAAGCTCATGGCCGAGACGGTGACAGCCCTCACGGGTGTGCCAATCAACCACTACGCGGAGATCGACTTCCGGGGCTTTGCCGCGATGGTGGATGCCCTCGGCGGGGTGTGGGTCGACGTGGATGTGGAGATCGACGACTGGAAAGCCGCCAGCGGCCTCCCGCTCGCCGACCGGGAACCGCATATAGAACCCGGGTACCAGCGGCTCAACGGCCCGCAGGCCCTCACGTACGTGCGCAGCCGCGACTTCCCCGACGCTGACTTCACACGCATGAGGCACCAGCAGACCTTCTTCAAGGCGTTGGCCGATCAGGCCACCCAGATCGACAGCGTGTTCAAGATCCCGTCGATGATGAAAGACGTGGCGGGATACCTTACCACCGACATGACCGTCGCCCGGCTCGTGGAGTCGGCCATCGACCTTGCGGACATTGGCGGTGAGAACGTCGAGACGGCAACGCTCGAGGGCGAGTGGCGTTCTCCCTACGTGTGGCTGGACGAGGAGAAGAAGGAGCAGCTCGTCAGCGCCATGCTCGAGGGCCGCCGCTTCGATGAGTCGGCAGTGGAAGAGCCCGAGGAGATCGATCGGGCAACCATCAGCGTCACGGTCCGCAACGGCGCCGGCATCGAGGGCAGCGCCGGTACCACGAGCGACATCCTGGCCGCGCTCGGCTACACGATCACCGAGGTGGGCAACGCCAATCAGTTCGTGTACGAGGAGACGTTGGTGGTCTACTCCACCGACCATGCGGCGGCGGTACAGGTTGCCAACGACCTGCCCAAGGCGAAGGTCGTGGAGAGCCGCGGCATGTACGCGTTCTCCACGGACATCCTGGTGGTGGTCGGCGACGACTACGCCACCTGGGATACCGCTATGGCAACGCCGCAGTAGCGCGCCTACCGGCCTGCTGCGTCTTCTAGAACGCGCAGCAGCGTGTCTGCCTGCTCGTCACGGCTGAACTCGCGCTCGGCCAGCATCCGCGCGTTGCGCCCCATCCGCGCGCGCCGCTCCGGGTCGTCGGCGAGAGCGATGATCGCCTCGGCAAGCGCGGCCCCATCGGCCGCCTTTACCGCGAGCCCCGCCTCGTTGTCGAGAACGAGCGACCGTGTCCAGCCGGGCTGGTTCACGATCACCGGGCGTCCCGAAGCGAGCGCGTCGAAGAACTTGTTCGGCGAGTTGGTGGCCAGGATCGGCACGTCGGCGAAGAGGGTGAGCAGTATGTCCGCCGTCCGCGTGATGGCGGGGACCTCCTGCTTGGGCATCGAGCCTACGAGAAGCACGTTGGCGCGGTCGGCGGTACGCTCGCGGAGCGTAGGCAGGCTCTTGCCATCTCCGGCGATCAGGAAGACGATGTCGCTCCGGCCGCGCTCCTCAAGGATCCGCGCAGCCTCGGGGATCTGGTCGTGGAGGCCGTTGGACGGGCCGATGGCGCCGGTGTAGCCGACCACGAGCCGTCCCGAGACGCCGAACCGATCGACGATCTCCGGATCCTTCTCTCCGGGATGGAAGAGGTCGAGGTCCGAGCAGTTGGGGATCACGTGAACTCGATCCGGATCCACGCCCTCGGCGATCACGCCCTCGGCCATGCCGGGGGAGAGGGCGATCACGTGTTCGGCGTGACGGTACAGGAAGCGCTCCAGGTGCTTTGCGACGCGTGCGATCAGCCCGCGACGCTTGAGCGCGCCCATCTGGATGGCCGCCTCCGGCCAGAGGTCGCGCACCTCGAACACGAACGGTGTTCGGGTGATCCGGGCCGCCACCCAGCCGGGGATCCCTACCGTGAGCGGGGTGGAGGTGGCGAACACCACATCGTGCTTTCCGGCGGTCGCCGCCCGGCGCGTGGCGCCGAAGGTGAACGCCAGGAACGACCACATCCGCCGGGCGTAGCTCATGTAGTTGGAGTAGCCCACGCGCACCGAGCGGATCGAGATGCCGTCGATCGTGCCGTCCACATAGCGCGCCCGCTGGTACTCGTCGGGCAGCCTGGAGGAGCTGGTGATCACCGTGACCTCGTGTCCCTGCTCCACCCATCTGCGGGAGAACTCGTACGAACGGATCAGGCCGAGTGACGAGCCGCGCGTTGCGAAGAACTGATGGATATACAGGATCCGCACTGGTCTAGCCGTTCCTGCCCGTCCTGTGGGCGCCGGGGCGGCCCACGGCCATGTAGGCGAGTCCTGCCGCCTCGACCCGCGACGGATCGAGGCAGTTCCGGCCGTCGAACACCACGGCGGGCGGCGTCATCACGCTGGCGGCGCGCTCCCAGTCGAGCGCGGCGAACTCGCCCCACTCGGTGATCACAACGGCTGCCGAGGCGCCCTCGAGCGCCTCCCACACCGTGGCGCAGCGTGTGGCGCCGGCGATCTCCACCTCCGCGGCGATCGGGTCGTAGACCTTCACCGAGCAGCCCTCTTCTACGAGCAGCGGAACGATATCGATCGCCGGCGACTCTCTCACGTCGTCGGTATCCGGCTTGAACGCCAGGCCGAGTACCGCGATGGTGCGCTCGTGCAGGTCGGGGAGCGCGCGCACCAGTGCGATCACCGGTAGCAGGCGCTGGCGGTTGTTCACCTCGATGACGGACTTGAGGAGGGAGAACTCGTAGCCGTTGATGGTAGCGATGAAGTCGAGTGCGCGGGTGTCCTTGGGAAAGCACGAGCCGCCATAGCCGATGCCGGCTCGCAGGAAGTCGGACCCGATGCGGGTGTCCATCCCGATCCCGTGCGAGACCGCGTCGATGTCGGCGCCGATCGCGTCGCACAGGTTCGCGATCTCGTTGATGAACGAGATCTTGGTGGAGAGGAACGCGTTGGACGCGTACTTGATCGTCTCGGCGCTCGCGATGTCGGTGATCACGCGTGGGGCGTCGACCGCCTCGTAGAGGGCCGAGACCGACTCGGCGGCGTCCGGCGTGTCCGCGCCGATCACGATGCGGTCGGTCCGGTACCAGTCTTCGAGCGCCTTGCCCTCGCGCAGGAACTCGGGGTTCGACACGTAGGCGATATCGACCGGCGCATCGGCGAGTGTGCGTCTGATGAGCGTGTGTCCCGTTCCCGGGGGAACGGTGGACTTCATCACGAGCGTGAACGGGCGGGTGGCCTCGGCGGCGATGGCCGAGGTGACCGAACGCACGAAGCGCAGGTCGGCGGCGCCGTTGTCGGTCTGGGGCGTGCCCACGGCAACGAACACGATGTCGCCGAGCAAATCGGCCCAGCCGTCACCCGGCATGGCGAACGTGATGCGTCCCGACGCGATCGTCTTCGCGAGGAGCTCCTCCAGGCCGGGCTCGAAGATCGGGCTAGTGCCGGCTCGCAGCATCTCGATCTTCGCCTCGTCGATGTCGACGCATGTCACGTTGTGACCCACGTCGGCGAGGCATACGCCCTGGATGAGACCTACGTATCCGGTACCGATGACGGTAACGTCAGCCATTGGTGTTCCCTTCGGCAGCAGTGCGGGACCACACACACGCGCGACGCGTGGGGCGCGCGGTTGCAGGGCGCGGTCCGGGTGGCCTGTGTCCGGGTCGAAGCGTAGCATAGCGGCGCGCGCCGGTGGCCCCGCCCATGGGTGGCGTTACCGGCACGTCAGCACTCCCGGCCGAGTGCGCACGCCGCGGCCGGCCGGCCGGGGATCAGGCTGCCGGTTCGCCGTCGTGCGGTCCGGCGACTTCGGCGTACAAGGCCAGGCAGGCGGCGGCAACGGCGCTCCACGAGTAGCGCGCCGCGACCTCGAGGCCCGCGGCCGACATCCGTTCGAGCCGGCGGGGATCGGCAAGGAGCTCGAGCGCTTTCCGCGCAAGCGCTTCGGGCGACCGGGGAGGCGCCAGCGCTCCCGCGCGGGGATCCACCACCTCCGGCAATCCGCCGGCATCCGTGGCGAGCACCGGTGTGCCGCATGCCAGCGACTCGAGCGCGACCAGGCCGAAGCCCTCGTAGCGGGAGGGGACCACCGTGAGCGTTGCGGCGCTGAACCACAGCGGCATCCGTTCGGGCGGTGTGGCGTCAACCACCGTCACGCCGGAGTCCGGCCCCGGGAGCCGGGCGTCGAGGCCCCACGGGCCCACCATCACAAGCATGGCGCCGGGGCGCTCCCGGCGGATCGTCTCGAAGGCTTCGAGCAGGTCACCCGCGCCCTTGTGTTCCGTGATGCGGCCGGCGTAGAGGAGCACGGGCCCCGCGTGATGCCCGAGTCCCACCGCCGCTCGTGCCTCGGCGACGTCGCTCGGACGGAACAGTCCGTGGTCAACGGCGTTCGGTATCACCCGTGCACGACGTATGCGGGGCTGCAGACTCCGGGCCTCGTCGAGCAGCGCCTGTGATGGAGCGGTCACCGCAGCAGCGGCGGCGAGATGCTCGGGGAGGAGCACGCGCATCGCCGGGTGCTCGCCGGTCTCCAGGCCGCCCAGGCCGTGCACCACGGTCACGACCGGGGTCGTTGCGCCGGCGAGCCGCAGGTAGAGCGGCCTGAAGTCGGCCTGCTGCGCGTGCACCACGTCCGGCCGCTCCGCATCGAGCGCCCGGCGGATCAGCAGCGCGCGCGAGAACGTGCGCCTGAGCGGCAGTCCGAGCCGGCGTCTCTCGGCCGAGGTGGCGGAGCGCCACAGCACGTCCGCGGCTGTGAGCGGATGGGCCGCCGCCGTACGCGTCAGCCACGCCGCCGAAGCGCCGCGTACGCCGTACGTACCGGGTCCGGACTCCCCGGCGTACTCGCTGTCCGAGAGGACCGCCACTCGCGCGCCCGCGGCACGCAGCGCCCCGGCAAGCGCAGCGGTGTGCACCGCCACGCCGCCCACCGACGCGGACCTGTCCTGCCGCACGGTGGGGCCGAGGATGGCTACGGCGAGGCTCATCGTGTGCGTCCTGCCAGCCGGCGCCACACGCGGACGGCGAGATCGCGCACGTGGGCCCGTTCGTCGGCCCGCACGGCGCCCGTCACCAGGATGCCGGCGATGTAGACGACCGCGCCAAGCGCCACCTCGGCCAACAGTACGCCGACGTTCCCCGGCACGCGTCCGAGCGTGAGGGCGATCGCCGCCCACATCGCACCGCATACGGCTGCGATCCGGGCGAGGTCGGCCCACGGGATGACCCACTCCATGTACGGCCTGCTCCGGTACCACGTGAGTGCGAGAAGCAACGCGTACGAGGCGAGCGTGGTGTACGCGGCGGCCATGTAGCCGAAGCGGGGGACGAAGGCGATGTTCGTGACGATGTTGAAGACGCCGGCGGTCATCGTGTTGGTCATGGTGATGGTGGACTTCTTGTGGAGGGCGATGCCGTTGCCCGCGATCTGCACGAGCCCGTAGGAGAGCGACCCCGCCGCCACGATGGCCAGGATCGGGAACGCGGCCCGGTAGTCGGGGCCCGTGAACACCTGCATGAAGTGCCGCGAGGTGGCCGCCAGCCCGAACAGCAGCGGGAACGTGAGCAGGGCGAAGTAGCGCGTCATCTGCGTCTGCACGCGCTGCGCAAGCGCCTGTCCCTGCCGTTCGAACGTCTGGATCATCACCGGCCCCATGGCGATGATGAGCGGGAGCGTGATCAGCTGCATGATCTTCTCGCCGAGTCCGTACGCCACCGAGTACAGGCCCACCTCGGCAGTGGTGCGGGTGAACTCGATGATATAGCGGTCGGCTAGCACGAGCAGCCACGAGGAGATGGCGGCCGGCACGAGCGGCATGCCGAACAACAGGTACTGCTTGAGGATGTCGGGGCTGAACCTCCGGGGCGAGAGCGAGCCTTCGCGCGCCACCATGCGCAGGCTGAATGGGAGCATCAGCACGTTGCCGATCACCATACCGAGCAGGATGCCGTACGAGCCGAGCCGCGGCACCGCTACCAGATAGACCGACGCGGCCGTTCCCAGCAGGGTCACCCCGATCGAGATGATGGCGAACGACGTGGCCTTGTTGGCCGCCCGGAGCACCTGGAGGAGCACGGTGCCGAAGTAGGTGATGCACAGCGACGCCACGCCGATCGGCACGAGGCCCAGGAGCCCCGTCGAGAGGGAATCGCGTGCCAGCCACACGCCGAAAAGGATCACCGCTGCCACGGCGAGGACCGACATCACCGTGGACCAGATCGACGTGCTCACGTAGTCGTCCTGCCGGTCCTCGCCCCGGTAGGTCCAGTAGAAGCGCACCACGGAGTTGGTGATCCACGCGGTCGCCACCGCGGCCGCAAGCGAGGTTGCCGAGGAGATCAGGTAGAAATTGCCGTAGTCGGCACGCTCTACCATGCGGGTGAACACCGGCACGGTGATGAGCGAGGTGAGCGCGGGTACGAGTCGCACGGGGAAGTACTTCAGCGTGTCCGACCCGGCCCCCTTGAGTATGTCCTTCAGCATCAGGGTCCATCTCGGTCCGGTAGGCGTCGGTCGGATTGTATCGGACTTGAGGAAACGCCGTCGTACAGGTAGCATCACGGTTCGTGAAACGTAATCGAGCGGTGTGCGGCTCCGATCCGGGGAGCCCTCAGCATAGACCTCTCAGGCGCATGTGGCGGATGGGGGTATCCGTCGCCCTTGCGGCCGTGTGTGGCGCGTTCATCGCCACCGGCGGCGCGTGGGGCACCTGGTTGGGCGACTTCCTCGACGCCGACGCATCCGGCAACGCCACGTACGAGGCGATGGCGATCGCTCCCTCGGCCGTGTACGATGCCGGTTCCAACGCCACCGTCGTGGCGTACCAGGGCGCGAACCTCGACCCCTTCGTCTGCGTGTTCGATCACGACACCGGCCGATGGTCGGAGCCGGTGCGCGTGGGCTCCAACGCCTACCTCGCCGGCAGGATGGATACCCATGGCGGGCCGGCGATCATCCAGGATGCCGATGGCGTGTTCCACGTCTTCTGGGGCGCGCACAACACGAGGCTCTACCACGCGGTGAGCGCCACCCCCGGGGTCGCGGGTAGCTGGAAGCTCAAGAGCATCACCGTCGACGGCTCCAGCGTGACGTGCACGTATCCCGTTCCCGAGCTCTACGAGCACGCCGACGGGACCGGGCTGCGGGTGTGGATGCGCCGGGGCGAGGCCAACTCCATCCGTGGCGATATCGCAAGCATCGTCACCACCAACGGCGTCACCTGGGCGAGGGGCGAGACCGTCATCGAGTCCACAGGCGAATCCCTCTGGTACGATTCCGTGTTCACCGGCGACCACGCCACCCATATCGCGTTCACTCGCGCCCCGAGGACCAGCGACTGGGGCAACGCTGACCCGTTCGTGCGGCAGGGCCTCTACTACGTGCGGTCCGAGGCCGAGGGCGTGTGGACCGATGCTACCGGTACCGTCCTTCCCGGTCCGGCAGTACCCGAGGAGACGATCCTTGGCACGTGCACGGTGGTTGACATCCCTGAGACGGACGAGATCAACCAGGTGGTGGTCCGCGAACTACCGGATGGGAACCCCTGCATCATCTATCTACAGGGCGACACTGATGCCGAGGAGCAGGTCTACTTCTGGCGCTTCACGCGGTTCACCGGCACGGAGTGGACCGAGCCTGTGACCATCGCCGAGACGGATCACTTCTTCGACGCCGCCGACATCGAGGTGGACGACCGTGGCGGCTGGACGTACCTGCACGCATACGTGACCATGGGCGGACGGCCTGACAGCCAGGCTCTTGTGGGCGATCCGCATGCCGCCCGGGGCGGAGACCTGGCCCGCTTCACCTCAGGTGATCTCGGCGGAACATGGTCCGATCAGGTTTGGGTGAAGCAGCAGGACGGCCCCAACGCGCGCTACAACGATCCGCAGGTGGTGCGAGGGGCACCGGTCTCCACGTTGCCCCGTGTGCTCTTCTGTGAGTGGAACAACGATGCGAGCGCGTACTTCCAGAAGGTCTTCCTGTGGGGCGAGGACGGCCTGTTCGGGCGTGAAGTGACGCCTGAGATCACCCGGCTCGCGGGCCTCAACCGGGTGGGAACGGCGGTGGAGGCCGCGAAGAAGGCGTATCCCGTGGTCTCGCCCGCCGTTGTGCTTGCCCGCAAGGACGCGTTCCCCGACGCCCTATGCGGGGCGCCGCTCGCACACGCCTACCGAGCCCCGATCCTGCTCGTGAGCACCGACAAGCTGGACGCGGAGACCCGGGCCGAGGTCCAGCGTCTGCGCCCGTCGCGGGTGCTGGTGCTCGGCGGAACGGCGAGCATCTCCACCACCACTGTGGTGGAGGTTCAGAGCGCGCTCTACGAAGCCGGCATCACCAAGCCCACGATCGAGCGCTTCCCCGGAACCGATCGCTACGACACATCCGCCCTGATAGCCGAGAGGCTGTGCCAACTCAAGGGCAGCCCCAGCGAGGTGGTGCTCGCCTCGGGCGCTGACTTCCCGGACGCGTTGGCCGCGTCACCGTACGCCGCGCGCAGGGGGGAGCCGATCCTCCTCACGCGGCCTGACAGCCTCACGCAGGCAACGTACGATGCGCTGCGGGCCTCGGGCGCGAGCGACGTGTACGTCGTCGGCGGGGAGGCGGCCGTCTCCGGGGATGTGGAGGACGTCCTGAAGGCCCGTGGCTACGTTGTTCGGAGAGCGGCGGGCGCGAACCGGTATGAGACCGCTCGGCTGATCGTCGAGCGGGGGCTCGGACGCGAGCAGGTCTTCGGCATGCAGCGGTTCGTGGTCGCCTCGGGAGAGACCTTCCCCGACGCCATGACCGGCGGGGTGCTGGCGGCGCGGGTGAACGGTCCGTTGTTGCTCACGCGTTCGTCGGGCTCGCTTTCCGATCCCACGCGCTATCTGATCGACCGCTATGCGGACCGCGTGCTCGACGTCTACGTGATGGGCGGCGCTGCGGCGATCGATGAGTCGGTCGTGAACGATCTCCAGATCCGAGTGGTCGGCGACACCTACTAGGCGGGGCTCAGGGCGCGTTGTAGAGCCCCAGCAGATCGGCCGAGTCGGACTCCATGCTCCACGTGGTGGCGGCCGCGTTGCGGCCCGCCCGTGACGTCTCACTGAGCCGGGCATGATCCGATCCGAGCGCAAGGGCCGTCTCCGCGAACGAGCCCGCGTCCCCGGCGGTGAACACCGCCCCCGCGCCCGTCTCCCGCACGATGCGCGCGAGCGGAGCGCAGTCGCTCACCAGCACGGGGCGCCCGTACGCCATGTACTGGAAAAGCTTGTGGGGCACGGTCGCCTCCGTATGCGGGCTCTTCAGGTGCGGCACGAGCCCTATCGTGGCCTGCTCCACGTAGCGCATGGCCTCGTCCTTGGGCAGCCGCCCCGTGAACGTGACCGCATCGCTCAGGCCGAGGCGCCTAACGAGCGCTTCCAGTTCTCCCAGGCTCACACCATCGCCAACGATGGTGAGATGCGCATCGGGCCGCTTGCCGAGTATCGAGGGCATGGCCTCAACGGCGGTCTCGAGACCGCGATGCGGAGCGATCCCGCCCACGTACACCAGGTGCAGCCGGTCGGGCAGCGTGGGAGCATCCGCCAACACCAGTGCGGCGGGCTCGGCGTTGCCGAACACCACCACGCGCGCCGGGTCCGCGCCCAGGCGCACAAGGCGGTCCTTCGCCTCCTCCACCACCACGACCACACGGTCCGCCTCACGCACCACCTGGCGCTCGAACCGCGACGCCCGCGCTCCGGAGAACAGGACCCGGTCGATCCATCGCCGACGCCACAGCCGGAGCGCCGCCGGGTAGTTCTCGTGGAAGTCGAGCACCACCGGGACACCCGTGCGCCGCCCCGCTTTGAGTACGGAGCGAGCATAGGGGAGGTCGTGGCAGTGCAGCGCTTGCGCGCCGTGCTCGGTCACCAGGCGTTCGATGGCGCCTCTCCACGACGGTGAGTCGAGAGTGAGCAGGAACAGGAACGAGTCGAGCCGCCTGCGGAGCGGAGAGCCCGGGTGCACCTTATGCCTGATCGCCCGCACGTTGCCGACGGTCTCCTCGGCGACCTGGCCGTGTTCCCGGCGGCACGACAGCAGCACTTCGTGCCCCGCGCCGGCGAGGACGTCGGCCTCCTTCTCAACGCGGATGTCTGGGGGGAACGGCTGGTTGGCGAGCACCATGCCTACGCGCACGGGGCGACCCCAATCGTCGATGGCGGGTGGGTGGGGCGGTGTCGGCTGGTCAACGGCGCGGTTCCGGTCCCTGGGTGTTGCCGGTATTATACGGCATGTGACCGAATCCACACCCAAACGTCTGCTCGTGCTGTCCTACGAGTTTCCGCCCAGCGGCGGAGGCGGCGTACAGCGCATCGCGAAGTTCTGCAGAGACCTCCGGCACCTCGGCTGGGAGCCCCACGTTATCACCGCGGAGCACGTGCCCGGCCGCCCTGAAGATCCCAGCCTGCTGGCCGACGTAGCCGGTATCCCGGTGACGCGCCTGCCGCATCGGAACGCCGTGCGCGCGGTCGCCCGGCCCATCGCGCAGGTGAAGCGTGTCCTGCGTACCGCCGGCCCCGGCGGTACGGCCGCGGGTGTCGGCGCAGGCGGGGCGCCCTCCATCGGAACGCCGCTCAGTACGCGTATCGTCCGCTGGGTATGCGTCCCCGACGAGGCGCGCCGATGGGCGGCCTCGGTGGTGCGGCACGTGCGGCGTTTCGGCGAGCGGTACGATGCGGTGCTCGCGTCGGGCCCGCCGCACTCCACGCTCATCGCGGGTCGCAGGTGTGCCGAGACGCTCGGCGTGCCGCTGATCGCCGACATGCGTGACGCCTGGGCCACCAATCCGCACTTCCTCCGCCCAACGCCGCTCCACCGTGCGCTTGCGCGGCGTGCCCAACGTCGTGTGTGCGGATCCGCGGCAGTGGTGACCGCCGTGTCGCCCGACATCGCCCGCGAGGCGGAGCGCTTTGGAGCCTCCCGCGCCGTGGTGCTTCCCAACGGCTACGACGCCGCCGAGATGCCCCCGCTAACGGGCGCTCCGGGATCACCGCTTGCGCTCGCGTTCATGGGCCGCTTCTACGGGCTCACCGATCCCTCACCGCTCCTCGAGGCGATGCGGACGGTGATCGCCGAGGAGGGCCCGGAGAGTATCCGCTTCGATGTGGTGGGCGAGGGTTCGCCTGCGGTGAGGGAGGCGGTGCGAGCCGCGGGTCTCGAGGAGGTCGTGCGCTTCCACGGGTATCTGCCTCATCGCGCCGCGCTCGAGGTCGTTGCCGGAGCGGACGTGGGTGTTGTGGTGATAGCCAACGTACCGGGATCGCGTGCCGTGTACACGGGCAAGCTCTTCGAGTACCTTGGCATGGGCCTGCCCGTCCTGCTGGCGGGGCCGGTGGACGGTGCCGCCGCCCAGCTCGTTGGAGACGCATCGGCGGGACGGGTGGTGTCGTACGGCGACACGGCCGCGCTCGCCAGCACGCTGCGCGAGATGCTCGTCCTGAAGGTGCGAGGCGAGGCGCTGGCCACGCCCGATGGGGAGCAGGTGGCGCGGTACGAGCGCTCCCGATTGGCGCAGATCCTCGCCACACTCCTTGACGAGATGCTCGGGGATGAGACGTGAGCGCGACGAAGAGCGACACACCCGCACTCGGGGGATTCGACATACGCCTGGTGACGGCGCTGCTGCTTGCCGCGGTGATCGTGGGCCTGCTGCTGGGCGACCCGGGCACGCGCAGCGGCGCCCTGCTCGCCACGCTCGCTCTCGCCGGCGTCGGCGTCGTTGCGCTCCTGCTGTGGAAGGCCGAGTGGAGCGTGCCGCTCATGCTCGTTGCCGCGTCGTTCGACCTGGGCGGACGCATCATCTCCGAGCCCATGCCGCTCACGGCGTATCAGGCGGTGCTTCTGATCGGGCTCGCGTCGTGGGCGCTGCGCCTCCTGGGCGGTGACGAGTCGGCCAGGCCCCGGTTCACGCTCATCGACGCGGGGCTCCTGCTCTTGCTCGGCGCGGCGTTGTGGTCGCTCCCGTTCTCGCTCGACAAGGGCGACACGGTCATGGCGATCGCGCGGCTGGTCTTCATCTACCTGTTCTGCCAGCTCACCTCCACCTTCCTTCGCAAGCAGTGGGTCGTTGATGCGTCTATGGCCGGGTTCGTGGGCGCGGGCGTCCTGCAGGCGCTGATAGCGCTCGCGCAGGTGCTCGGCGCGTCGATCGGCAACACTGCCGTGCGGGTGGCCGGTCCCACATCACCGTTGCGCGGATCCGCGTTCTTCGAAGACCCCAACTACCTCGCTGCGATGCTGGCGGCGGCCGTGGTGGTGGCGGCCATCAAGGTCGTTCACGCCCGCTCGTTGCGGCAGGCGATCCCGTGGCTTGCGGCTGCGGGGGTATCCGCCCTTGGCGTGTACGTCACCTACTCGCGCACCGGCCTGCTTGCGCTCGCGGTGGGGTTGGTGGTCGTGTGGGCGCTGGCGCCGTCGGGTCGCAAGCGATGGGTGTTCCTTGCGGGCGTGCTCGCGGCAGCTGGCATCGTGGCGGCGAACCCCGAGGCGGTCATCGGACGGTTCACCACGCTTACCGACGTGGACTCGGACCAGTCGGCAGCCACGCGCTACTACATGATCACGTCCACGCTCGAGATCATCCGCGACCACTGGGCTATGGGCACCGGCCTCGGCGCGTTCGACATGGCCTATCCCGCGTATCGCATCGCGGGATCGTCGTTCTCGGTGATCAGACCCCATCAGCTGCCGCTCGCTATGTGGGCAGAGATGGGGATCGCCGGTCTGGTGGCCGAGATCACGATCACCCTGGCCGTGCTGAGGACGGCATGGACGTCGATCCGCGCGCAGGGATCGTCCGCAATCCCGAACGGGATGGTGGACCTGCTCGCCGAGGCGGGCGACCGGCTCACACTCGGACAGAAGGCGGGGCTTGCTATCATTGCCTCGTATGCAGTGGGTTCGTTGTTCCAGTACTTCCTCTATATCGAGTACTTGTGGTTTGGAGTGGCACTTCTTGCAGGATCGACCATCGCGCGTGCCGCGCTGTCTTCGGAGGTCCAGGATGTCTGAGTCGAACGTTCGTCGTTTGGTGTACGCGCTGCTACGGGCATGGTGGATCCTCGGGGCCGTGGCGCTCATCGCCGGAGCGACCGCCTATCTCGTGGCCGATCCGGGTGACCCCATGTGGGTGGGGGAGGCCACGATGCGGATCGACAACGCCACGGTCTCGCGGTACCCGGGCCTTCCGGTGCCCGAACGGGTGCTCTCCGTGGTGCAGTCGGCCGACTTCAAAGACGCCGTGTTGCAGGAGGCCGGGGCGGACGAGGGCAGCCTGTCCTTCTATACCACCGGCAACCCGCAGACCGGGTTCCACGCGCGGTACATCGGGCCTTCCGAGGAGACCGCCGGCACGGTTGCCGATGTGGCCGCCGAGGCGGTGGTTGCCAGGTACCTCGAGATGAGCGAGTCCGAACTGAGCCGCACCAGACTCAGGGTCGCCGAGGAGCGTGACATGGTCAGCGTGCTGGAAGCGGCGCTGGAGGACCCGGAGCTCACCTCGACGCAGCGGGTCGACACCCGCTACCGTTTGTACTCCGTGCGCACCACGCTCATCGTGGACGAGGCGCTCCTCCAGCAGCAGGAGGGGGCGTTCGCGTACGACGGCGAGCCCGTTGTGAAGCAGCAGGACGTGGAGTCGGAGCGCCGCAGGACCGCCCTCGGCGCCGCACTCGCGGGACTCGCGCTGGCGGCTCTGGTCGTGCTGGTGCGCGAGCGGCCGCGGGCGATCCCGCACGAGGGGTAGCGGGTCCCAGTGGACGACCGGGATCACGGTCCGCTCGTCGGGCTCACGTATTCCAAGCAGTTCCCCAATCCTGCCGAGTCCGCACGCGGCCTGTTCGTGGCCGAGGAGGTGCGGGCGACCGCCGATGCGGTGTCGTGGTCGGTGATCGCGCCCGTACCGCGCACCTCGCGGTTGCTCGCCCGATTCCTACCGCGCCCGTTCGTGCCGTCGCACTCGGCGTTCGATGGCCTCGAGGTGCGTCATCCCGCATATCACGTGCTGCCGCGCCGGCTGCGGTACACGCACGTGGCCCGGTCGATGGCGGCGGCCTCGGAGAGCGATTTCGCCGCGGTGGTGGCACGCGAGCGTCCCTCGTTCGTGCACGTGCACACCCTCTACCCAGCGGGTGCGGCGGGGCGCATGCTCGCCCAGCGGCACGGTCTGCCGTACATCGTCACGGTGCACGGCTCGGACCTCTACTCCAACCTCACCCGCGCCGCATGGAAGGCCGAGCTCGAGCCCGTGGTCCGCGATGCCGCTGCCGTGGTATGCGTGAGCGAGCCGCTCGCACGCGACACGGTCGCGCTCCTCGGAGCCGATCCGGCGCGCACGCTCGTGATCCCCAACACGTTCGACGCGGCGTCGTTCACCGTGCGCGAGACGCCGCTCTCGGCCGACACGCTCCTGTCGGTGGGCCGGCTCGTGGACGTGAAAGGGCATCGCGTGCTTATCGAGGCGCTCGCGCTGCTGGCGCCCAACCAGCCCGATCTGCGTCTCCGCGTGGTGGGCGAGGGCCCCGAGCGTGGCAGCCTCGAGGCGCTTGCCGCGGGTCTGGGCGTGGCGGACCGCGTGACGTTCCCGGGGGCGCTCGATAGGGAGGCGCTTGCTGCGGAGTACCGCTCGGCCGACCTGTTCGTCCTGCCGTCGCTCCGCGAGGGCTTCGGCGTGGTGCTGCTGGAGTCGCTTGCCTCGGGCACGCCGGTGGTGGCTACCGCATCCGGCGGCCCGCAGGGGATCGTCGGTCCCGCCGAGGGCGAGCTCGCCGAACCCGGAGACGCCGAGTCGCTTGCGAGCGCCATCGGCCGCGCCCTCGATCGCATCGGCTCGTTCGATCCGGCGGCGCTGTCCCTCGGCGTGCACGAGCGCTACGGCCCTGCAGTGGTTGGGCAGCGGCTGGTAGCGCTCTACCGGGAGGTCGCGGCCGGGCAATGCCCGAGCGGTGTGCTCGGCATGGCCGAGACGGACGGCCGGTCACCGCAAGGAGGTGCGGGCGATGAGTGATCTCACGCGCGCCGATGCGGCAATGCCCAGCACGAGGCGTGTGGCGATGGTCCTCAGTAACGACGCGGCCTCCGATCCGCGCGTGGAGAAGGAAGCCCGCGTGCTCGCTTCAGCCGGCTGGGAGGTCACGATCGTGGCGTGGGACCGCTCGCAGTCGCATCCGGCTCACGAGCGGCGCGACGGGTTCGACGTGGTGCGCCTCGGTCCGCCCGCCAGCCACGGCGCGGGGCTCAGGAACGTGCGACGGTACCCCCGGTTCTGGGACGCGGCCGCCGGGGCGGTCCTCGCGCTCGATCCGCACGTGGTGCACTGCCACGACACCGACACCGTGCCAGTGGGCGTCCGGGTCAAGCGTCAGCGGCCGAAGGTCCGCCTGGTGCTCGACTTCCACGAACTTTACGCGGAGAGCAAGATGATCCCGCGGAGCGGCATCGAGGGCGCGGTGGCGCGTGCGGCGGTCCGGCTGATCGAGCGGCGCGGCGTGCGGCGCGCCGACGCCATCGTGTTCGCCAATCCCGGTCAGGTGGGGCGCGTTGCCGGCACCGGCGCCGGAGATCAGCGCGTGGCGCTCGTGGAGAACGCCCCCGACCTCGCGCGCTTCCCGCAGCCCTCACGCATGTCGGAGGCAAGAGACGCCATCCGGGTGTGTTTCATCGGCAAGAAGCGCGACGCGCTGCGGCTCGAGGTCCTGATGAAGGCGATCGACGGACTCCCGCAGGCAACGGCGCTGCTTGCCGGCGACGGCACCGCCGAGGAGGAGGTGCGCCGCCTGGCCGAGGGCCGCGATCGCATCACCACCCGGGGGCGTCTCATGTACGACGAGATCCCGCCGCTCTACGAGGACTGCGATGTCGTCTATGCCGCGTACGACACGAGCTTTGGCAACTACCGCACCCATTTCCCGGTGAAAGCGATGGAGGGGATGGCGGCCGGTCTGCCGGTGATCGTCTCGGAGGGTACCTGGGTGGCGCAGTACGTGCGCGAGAAGGGCGTCGGGTTCGTGATCGACGACCTCGACCCGTCGAGCGTCGCCGGCGCTCTGCGGCAGGTGCTCGACGATCCGGCCGAGGCCAAGCGCATGGGCGCGAGGGGCCGGGCGATCGTGGAGGACAGCCTCAACTGGGACGCCGCGTCGGAACGCCTGCGCACGGCCTACGACCGGCTCGCCTGACCGTTCGTCGGGCTGCCCTGCAGCGGGTGGGGCCACCGTCCGATACCAGTAGGGATGACGGTTCGTTCACGCCTGCCTCTGCCGGCAGCCCCGACTCCGGCACGGTGTTATAGTGGGGCCGGATGAGACACAACCCAGCAATCATGGAGGAGTGTTCCCATGCATCGTAGCCCCCTCATCCGGATCGCTGCCGCGCTCGCGGCGCTCTCCGTGGTGTTCACCCTCGCCGTCCCTGCGCCGGCATCAGCCGAGATATCGATCCAGGCGATCCCCGATTTCGTCTTCAACGGCGGCGGATGGGGGCACGGCATCGGCATGAGCCAGTATGGCGCGCAGGGCTACGCCATCAAGGGCTGGACCGCCGAGCAGATCATCAAGCATTACTTCCAGGGCTCCTGTCTGGACACGATCACCGGCAAACGTATCCGCGTTCTGCTGGACCCGGATGCGGGCACCGGCAGTGCCGAGTACACGCGGCAGACGTGGCGCATCCGTCCCGGCTACGAGGGCGGCAAGCTGAAGATCAACGATGTCGAGTACACAGACGGCACGTACACCTTCACCGCTTCAAGCAGTTCGATCGTGGTGAGTGGCGGGAGCATCGGCTCTCCGATGACATTGACCGGCGAGGTCAGGGTCGATCCGGTGGGCGGCAATCCTCCGCTGTTGCAGGTGGTCGAGGGGACCGGGCTGGACAAGTCTTCATACGTGCGCCATCGCGGGTTCATCCGCATGAGCGCGAGCAGCAGCAAGATCCGGCTCATCGGCGATCTTGCCATGGAGGATTACGTCAAGGGCGTCATCCCTCGTGAGGTCCCCGCAAGCTGGCAGCCGGCTGCATTGCAGGCCCAGGCGATCGCGGCGCGCTCGTACGCGTACGCGTCGTCTACCGTCTACTGCACCACCAAGTCGCAAGCATACGGCGGCCATTCAAAGGGCTCGGATCGCACCAACCCCGACTACAGTAAAGGCGAGCACTCCAATACCAATGCGGCGGCCGACGCCACGGCCAACCGCTACGCGATGTACAACGACGCCGTCATCACGACCTTCTTCTCGTCATCGATGGGCGGCCATACGGCCAACATCGAGGATTCCTGGAGTTACTCCTCACCGAAGCCCTATTACACAGGCGTCCCCTCGCCATACGAAGCGCTCGCGGGATGTCCCAACCAGTCGTGGACCGTCCAGATGGACGGCCTCACGCTCGCAGGGAAGCTCAAGGGTTCGTCAAGCGTCACGAGCGAACTCGCCGACCATGGCCTTGCGCCCGTACCGGTCGGCGCCGGCAGCTCCGTGTGGGTGTCGAGCATCAGCGTCGATTACGGGGTATCAGGCTACCCGAGATGGGTCTACTTCAAGTTCTCGACGGGCGACAGCGTCAAGCTTTCGTCGTGGACGGTGAAGGTGGCGCTTGAGCTCAAGTCTCCCAACTTCCGGCCCACGACCTTCCCGATCTCGCGTGTGGAGGGGATCGACCGGTACGCCACTTCTGTGGAGATCTGCAATGCCGCGTTCCCGGGAGGCACAGCTTCAGCAGTGGTGCTGGCGAGCGGTCAGGACTATGCGGACGCGCTGACCGGCTCGGCTGTAGCGGGCGCGGCTGGTGGTCCATTGCTCCTCACGGCGAAGGACCGCCTCCCTGACTCCGTGGCACGGGAGGTCCGGAGTCTCGTACCCTCCACGGTCTACATCATGGGAGGCACGGCGGCGGTCTCATCCTCGGTGGAGGAAAGCGTGAGGTCGCTTCTGCCCTCGGCTGAGATCGTCCGTCTTGCCGGCGCGAACCGCTACGACACGTCGGTGCTCGCCGCCCGCGAGGTGGAGTCCCTGAATGGTGTGACCAAGGCGATCGTCGTGAGCGGCTCCGCGTGGGCCGATGGCGCGGCCATCTCCGGCCTCGCGTACGCCAGGAAGTACCCCATCCTGCTCACCGCCACGGATCGTGTCCCCGGCTCTGTGAGCGCGTTCTTCGCCGATGCCAAGCCCGCGGCCACGCTGATCGCGGGCGGCACCTCTGTCGTCACCGGGGGCGTTGTCACCGCTATCGGCGATCTCACCGGCGGCGATGTCACACGGCTGTCGGGCACCGACAGGTATCACACGTCGTCGGCCATCGCCCGGCACTCCGTAGATGTCGAAGGCTTCGGGTACGGTCAGGTGTATCTGGCCACCGGAGCGACGTACGCCGATGCGCTCTCGGGCGGCGTACTGGCAGGTGTCACCGAGCAGCCCATCCTGCTCACGCGGGTCGATTCGTGTCCCGGCGGGACACAGTCGTTCCTGCTGGAGCGGAAGTCGGGTATCGCCGGGCTCACCATCTTCGGCGGGCCGAGCGCGGTATCCATCGATGGCCTGCTCGCGCTGGACGAAGTGATGCGCTAGCCTCTCTCGTGTCGTCCGGGGGTGCTACTCTCATGGGGTCAGCCGAGATCCCGGGAGGCGCCCATGTCCAGCGTCACGCTCACCGTGCCTGACTCAGACATCGAGCAGGCCAGAACAGTCGTGCCCGAGGCGACCCGCGTGGCCCTCGTGCTCGGCTCGGGGCTCTCGGGTCTCGCCGACATCGCCGAGGACGCCAGCTCCATCCCGTACTCGAGTCTTGAGGGGTTCCCCCGGGTGGGATCCGTCGCCGGGCACGCGGGGCGGCTGGTGGGCGGCACGCTCTCCGGCGTGCCCGTGGCGCTCTTCCAGGGCCGGGCGCATCCGTACCAGGGCGTGAGCGCGCACGACGCATCGTATCCCGTGCGCCTGGCTGCAGCGCTCGGCTGTGACACGCTCATCGTCACTAACGCGGCAGGCGGCGTGCGCGAGACGCTCTCGCCGGGCGACATCGTGCTGCTCTCGGACCAGATCAACCTCACGGGCCGCAGTCCGCTCACGGGATGGACCGGCCCGGAAGGCGGCACGCCGTTCGTGCCGATGCGCGATGCGTACGATGCGGGCCTCCGCCAGGTGGCGGTGGCGGCCGCGCTCGAGACGGGCGTGGAGATCGAGCCCGAGGGCGTGTACTGCGGCTTGCCGGGTCCGGCGTACGAGACGCCTGCCGAGGTGGCGATGCTGCGCACGCTCGGCGCCGACCTGGTGGGCATGTCCACGGTGCACGAGGTGGTGGTGGCCCGCGCGCTCGGGATGCGCGTGCTCGGCTTCTCGCTCGTCACCAACGCGGCCGCGGGCGAGGGCCTGAGCCACGAGGAGGTGCTCCAGGCCGGTCGGGCCGCCGCTGACGACCTTACGCGCCTGATGCTTGCTATACTACGCGGGTTGTGATGTATGGCGGGTCGCCCCGGCTCCAGACGGCCTCACGGCGTGTCGCGCTTCGCGACGTCCGTTTCGCACAGAAAGGACCCCCAATGGATCACCACGTGAAGGACCTCACTCTCGCCGACGCAGGCAAGGCGCGTATCGAGTGGGCCGATGCCGACATGCCCGTGCTTGCGCAGATCCGCGAGCGCTTCGAGGCTGAGAAGCCGCTCGACGGCGTGCGCGTGAGCGCATGCCTGCACGTCACCACCGAGACCGCCAACCTGATGCGCACGCTCCAGGCGGGCGGCGCCGACGTGGTGCTGTGCGCGAGCAACCCGCTCTCCACCCAGGACGACGTGGCTGCCGCGCTCGTGGAGCACTACGGTATCCGCACCTACGCCATCAAGGGCGAGGACACCGAGACCTACTACGCGCACATCGACGCCGCGATCGACCACAAGCCGCAGATCACCATGGATGACGGCGCCGACGTGGTGGGCCGTATCCACGCCGACCGCCCTGAGGTGATCGAGCACATCATCGGCGGCACCGAGGAGACCACCACGGGCGTCATACGCCTCGCGGCCATGTCCGACGACGGCGCGCTCAGGTACCCGATCGTGGCGGTGAACGAGGCCAACACCAAGCACCTCTTCGACAACCGCTACGGCACGGGCCAGTCCACGATCGACGGCATCATCCGCGCCACCAACCGCCTGATCGCGGGCCGCACCTTGGTCGTCTCCGGCTACGGCTGGTGTGGCCGCGGCATCGCGATGCGTGCCGACGGACTCGGCGGAAACGTCATCGTCTGCGAGGTCGATCCGCTCAAGGCGCTTGAGGCCGTCATGGACGGCTATCGCGTGATGCCGGCCATCGAGGCCGCCGCGCAGGCCGACATCTGGGTCACCGTGACCGGCGACATCAACGTCATCGATTCGGGTGCCTTCGACGCCATGAAGAACGGCGCTATCATCGCCAACTCCGGCCATTTCAACGTGGAGATCAACATCCCGCACCTGCGCGAGAAAGCCGTCTCCACCCGTGAGGTGCGCCCGCTCGTGGAGGAGTTCGTGATGGCAGACGGCCGCACGATCTACCTGCTCGCCGACGGTCGCCTCGTGAACCTCGCCTGTGCCGAGGGCCATCCCGCCTCGGTCATGGACATGAGCTTCGCCAACCAGGCTCTTTGCGCCGAGTTCATGGTGGACCAGGCCGCGGACCTCGAGCCCGGCGTGTACGAGGTGCCGGAAGAGATCGACGCCGCGATCGCCGAGCTGAAGCTCGCGAGCATGGGCGTGAAGACCGACGCCCTCACCGAGGAGCAGGAGCGTTACCTGAGCTCCTGGCAGGAAGGCACGATCTAGCCATGTCCTCACTCGGCAACATACCGCCCACCATCTGGTGGGAAGAGGGCACCGTGCGCATGATCGACCAGAGCCGCCTGCCGTTGGTGGGCGACCTGCTCGTGTGCAACACGTACGACGGCGTGTGCACCGCCATCTCGGGTATGGCGGTGCGCGGCGCGCCGGCTCTCGGCGTGGCGGCCGCTCTCGGGGTGGCGTTGTGGTCTGAGACCGAGGGCGCCGGGATCTCCGACCTGCGGTACTACCTCGAGGAGATCGACCGGGTGGCCGACGAGATCGCCTCCACGCGGCCCACCGCCGTGAACCTGAAGTGGGGAGCCGAGCGAATCAAGCGTTTCGCACACGACAACGCCGACGTGGGTCTCGACGCGCTCCGCCCGCTCCTGCTCGAAGAGGCGCTGCGGATCCGTGCCGAGGACGAGGAACGTAACCGCGCGCTGGGAGCTCACGGCGCGACGCTGATCGAGCCCGGTGCGCGCATCCTCACGCACTGCAACGCGGGATCGCTCGCAACCGCGTACTACGGCACCGCGCTCGGCGTGGTCTTCAGCGCCCACGCCGAGGGCAAGGTGGCGCAGGTGTGGGTGGATGAGACCCGGCCGGTGCTGCAGGGGGCGCGCCTCACCGCGTGGGAGCTCCGCATGGCGGGCGTGCCGTTCAGGCTGATCACCGACAACATGGCCGCCAGCGTCATGCGTCGCGGCTGGGTGGACGCCGTGATCGTGGGCGCCGACCGGATCGCGGCCAACGGCGACGTTGCCAACAAGATCGGCACCTACGGGCTCGCGGTGCTCTGCAAGGAGCACGGGATTCCGTTCTACGTGGCTGCTCCTTCGTCCACGGTGGACCTCACGCTGGCCAGCGGCGACGAGATCGTGATCGAGGAGCGCGACGAGCGCGAGGTCACCGGCGTCACCGTCTCTGGCGTGATCGAGCCGCGCACCTCCGTCGAGACGCGGTCGCTCGACGCGATCACCGAGGCGGGTCCGTACGCGCTCGGCATGACCAAAGGCCACCAGATGGAGATCTCCCGCAAGGGCGGAGCCTACCAGTTCGACGGGTGGGTGCGTATCGCGCCGCCGTCTGTGGAGGTCTACAACCCCGCATTCGATGTCACCCCGGCAGAGCTCGTCACCGCCATCATCACGGAGCGCGGCATCGCCCGGGCGCCGTATGCCGAGTCGCTCGCCGAGGCGTGCTGCGGCACGGGTGCGCTCCACGAGCTCGGCTAGGCCGAGACCGTGGAGGTCGGCAGCCTCATCGGCGTGATCGGCGGGCTGCTCGCCCTGGTGGGCGTGGGTGTGGCGCTGCGCGTGAGCGGCCTGCTCTCTGCCGAGGATTCCCGTCCGCTCAACACCGTGCTCATGTACGTGGCGCTGCCCGCGTTGATCTTCAGCGCGGTGTACAGGGCCGATCTCGATCCGTCGCTCGGCATGCTGCCCGCCATCGCCTGGGTGGTGGCAGGCATCGGGCTTGCGATCGGCTGGGCGCTCTCCCGGCTTCTCGGTCTCAAGGGACCTACCGCCGGCGCGTTCATCATGGCGTGCGTCTTCGGTAACACCGGCTACATGGGCTATCCCGTTGCGCAGGCGCTTCTGGGCGACCCCGGCCTGGTGCGCGCCATCTTCTCAGACGTCTTCGGCAACACGGCGGCAGTGATATCCGTGGGCACGCTGGTGGCCGGACACTACGGCGCCGGCGAGGTGAAGGTGAATCCGCTCAAGGAGATGGCCACGTTCCCGCCGTTCATCGCCCTGGCGGCCGCGTTGATACTCCGTTCGGTCGCGCTTCCGGAACTGGTGACATCCTGGTTGGATGCGCTGGGTAAGGTGGTCGTGCCCGTGATCATGATCTCGGTGGGACTCAGCCTCAAGCCGAGGGCGCTGCGCGAGCATCTTCCGCGGGTGTCGGTGCTGGTGTTCGTCAAGCTGGTGGCGCTGCCGCTCATCGCGCTCGGGCTGGCCACGCTGCTGCTTGATGACCCGGCCTCGCTCCGTGTGGCGGTCATCGAGGCGGGGGTGCCCACGATGATGCTGCTCGTGATCATGGGGCAACGGTTCAGGCTTGACAGCGACTTCATCGCCTCGGCGATCCTGGCAACGATGGTGGGGGCCGTGGTGACGATCCCCGTGCTGCAGCTGCTCATCGGCTGAGCGCGTCCCGTCCCGCGTCCGGCCCCGGAGAGGGGAGGACGTGCGGGCGCTGCTCGATCTGGTGTTCCCGCCGCGGTGCGCGGGATGCGATGCGCCGGGCACCTTGCTGTGCGACGAATGCCGTCTGGCGGTTGCTCGGATCGATCCGGCACACGCATGCCCGCGGTGTGGTGCACCGCTCGGCGGACATGCGGTGTGTGCCGAGTGCCGGGGATCCACGTTCGCGTTCTCGGCAGCCCGCTGCGCCGCCACCCTCGAACCGCCCGTCTCGCGCACGGTGGTGCTGCTCAAAGACGGCGGCGAGCGCCGCTACGCAGGAGTGCTCGCAGAGCTGCTCACCGGGTGCTCGGAGGGCTGGCTGGATGCCGAGGATGCGCTCGTCCCCGTGCCGGCGTCGCCGGCTGCGGTGCGTCGCCGGGGGTTCGACCACGCAGCCGACATCGCCCGTGAACTCGGCAGATGCGTGGACCTCCCCGTGCAGAGGCTGCTCCGCTCCACCCGTGGCGCCGATCAGCGCGCGCTGGGCAGAAGCGAGCGCTTCGCCAACCGTCAGGGCGCGTTCGAGGTGGACGGGGCGTGCGGTCTCCGGCAGGCGGTCCTCGTCGACGACGTCTTCACCACGGGGGCCACCTTCGACGCCGCAGCCCGGGCCCTCGCGGGGGCGGGCGTCACGCGTGTTCGCGCACTCGCCGTGGCCCGCTCGGTGTGAGCGTATCCCGGCCCCACCTGCTACACTTCTCCTTGCTTCCACCCGGGTCTGTG
>Ga0209614_1000116_pt1 | contig 70452 bp, 48 predicted proteins | sample BlaSprsedimmetaG_FD_185484 | JGI IMG/M metagenome (GOLD analysis project Ga0209614, IMG submission 185484) | Hot spring sediment bacterial and archeal communities from California, USA to study Microbial Dark Matter (Phase II) - Blank Spring... ... | reverse complement strand
AAGGGTCCGTATTATTAGAAACAATTATTTTACAGAATATTATCCAAAATTAATAAATGAAATAAAGAGAATCCTAAAAATATCACAACCCCAAAAATTAACTTGGGAACCATCAATAAATTGGCAGAAATATATCTTTCCCAAACTAAACCTACTCGATTACCTTGATCTGGACGGTCTGAGCAATTCTCAATTTATCAACATTCAGTATTTAATGACCATTTCAGAGGTGGCAACCGCTTTGGATTAATCCAAATATTATGCTTAAACAGTTAAAATCCATCGTAAAAAACACAGCTATCTATAGTGTCGGGAATATTGCCACAAAGCTGGCGGGCGTCATTCTATTGCCACTCTATGCAAAAAACATTTCTATCGCTTTATTCGGTCTTTTATCTCTGTTTGATATGATCATAGACCTGATTTTGAGTGTCAATGGCATTGGTATCGGTAGAGCACTATCCCGCTGGTATTGGGATAAGCAGTATGCGTCAACCCGAAAATCCATGGTATTTACCGCCTATGTTTTTTACCTGTTTTCCTCTTTGCTGTTTTTATTGATAACCTTCTTCTTACTACAACACTTTCAACTTCAAATTTTGCAGATTGAGGTAAAGCAACATATCCTCCATCTGTTCTTGCTCTCGCTCTTATTTAAAAGTTTTATTTTCATGCCGATGCAGGTTCAGAGGATTCAGCAAAAAGCACTGGTAAATACCACTTTGAACATTGTGAATCTGGTATTTACCATTGTCTTTACAGTATATTTTCTCATCTTCAGAAATATGGAGCTCGAGGGGATTTTCCTCGCCCGTATTATCGGCTCGGTAGCAGTCCTAATCATATTAATACCCTATATGTTCAACCAAATTGAATTCCGGATTCAATGGAAATTATTATTCGAGATGCTGCGATTCTCCTGGCCTCTGGTCCTCTCCGATCTATCATCCATGATTCTGGCATTGAGTGATCGTTTTATTATTAATATCATCAGTACCCTTGAAAATGTAGGAGCCTACTCCATTGCCTTTCGAATTTCCAATGTTGTCAAACTGTTAGTAGTCAATGCTTTTTCCCAAGCCTACGTTCCCATCTTTTTTAAATCAATGAATGCAGACGATCGGGGGCGATTATATACAAAAACACTGACCTACTTTGTATATATAACGACCTTTTTCAGCCTGGCTGTATCTCTTTTTGCCAAAGAAATCCTGCAGGTTTTTAGCCTCGGTAATGAAAATTATTGGCAATCTTATCCCTTAATTCCTATCTTGATCCTCGGCATTATTGTCAATGGCATGCGGCGCCAAATGGTCCTGGTCATGATGAAAGAGCAAAAAACCCGCATTATTTTATTATTTACCATTATCGTTGCAATAGTAAATATCCTTTTAAATTTTCTTCTGATTCCGGTCATGGGAAATTACGGCGCCGCGCTGGCGACTCTAATCTCCCAGATTGTTCTGTTTACCATGAATTATCTTTACATCCTTAAAAAATTCAATGAAAAATACGAAATTAAAAAAACCGTATTGATCTTGATCTGCTTTTTAATTATCTACGGCACCTCTTTGCTATTCCGTGATTTACCGTTATTAATCACAATTCCTGCGAAGATTATCCTAATAGCTTTTTTTCCGGTTTTACTGGTATTCTTCCACTTCTACGAACCCATCGAACTCCTGCGTCTCAAGCAGTCCTGGAAAAAATGGCGCAACCCGAAAAATTGGAAAAACAATATTTCTAAAATAAATTTCCGCTAGAATGTCAGGCGAGCGATGGAATAACAAACATTAACCCGGGATCAACAATGTCAAAAAAGAGCTCAAAAACAAAACCACCTCAGTGGAATTCGGACAAATCCTTTATTGATAAAACCGCCACGAAAAGAGCCGTCCTGTTTTCCTTCCTGGTAATTGTGCTGCTTCTCCTGATTTATTACAAGCCTTTCGTTTTTGAGCGCCTGGAGCCGATGGGCAGCGACCGGATCGCCAGTATCGGTCAGAGTCATCAACTGCAGTCTTATGCTAAAAGCACCGGCGAACGCGCACTCTGGAATCCAAATGTCTTTTGCGGCATTCCAATCTATCATAATTTAAGCAACCGGGCATTTCACGTCGATACATTCATCGGCAAACTTAATACTCTTATTGACTGGCGAATCGGCTGGTTCCTTGTGGCGACGGTAGGAATATTTCTATTACTGAATCTGCTGGGCTTTCCCTGGTACTTTGCTCTGCTGGCGGCAGTTATGTTTCTCTTTTTCCCCCATTACCAAGCCCTGATTATCGTCGGTCACAATTACAAAATCCGGGCGCTGTGCGCACTGCCGCTGGTGGTTTACGGTTTCCTGCGCCTCGTCAAAAAGGGTGATCTGCTGTCCTTTTCTATATTTGCGCTGGCGGTTTCGCTGCAAATTCGCACCAAGCACTATCAGATTCTGTTTTATACACTCCTGCTGATGCTGGCGATCGGCATCTGGCAGCTGGTGATCCTGATAAAATCGAAAGAATACCAAATCATCGGCAAAAGACTCCTGATGTTACTGTGCGGAATGTCTGTCGCCGTGCTGATAGCGGCGCAGCCGCTGTTGATCGTCAATGAATACACACCCCATTCGACCCGCGGCGGCAATGCGATTAACCTCTCAGCAAAGGCGGAAGCACCGGAAAAATCCGGCGGCGTGACCTTTGACTACGCCACCCGCTGGTCACTGTATCCGGCAGAACTGATGACACTGATTTCGCCCCGCTTCTTCGGCGGCACCTCCCAGGAAACCTACACCGGCGATCAATTCCCCCAGCTACGCAACCGGACGATTCCGGGTTACTGGGGACACATGCCTTTCACGCAGTCGTCGGAATATATGGGCATTATTGTGGTGATTCTGGCGCTGGCAGGCATCTGGTTCTATCGCAAAGACGGCTTCGTCATGGCGCTCTATATCCTGCTGGGATTTTCGATCCTGCTGGCTTTCGGGCGGCACTTCCCGCCGCTGTACAGATTCCTGTTTCGGCATTTGCCCTATTTCAGCAAATTCCGCGTGCCCATGATGATTCTCACCCTGGTTCAGTTTATTCTTGTCATTCTCAGCATGTACGGGCTCAAAGGTCTCGTAGAAGGCTTTGATTTAAAAAAGTATAAAACTCTTCTGATTATCTCGGGAACTCTCTTTGTCATCGGTCTGGTGCCGTTGCTGAATCCCGGTATGCTGAGTTACACGTCCGCCGGCGACGCTCAGTATGCGTCCAATCCCCAGGTGCTGGACATGCTGAAAACCGCCCGCATGGAGATGATGGTTCAGGATACCGTACGAATGCTGATTTTTATCGTCTTTTTCGTCGGAATTTTATCAACCTTTTATTTTAAAAAGATCAATCGGGACATCCTGATCGTCGGCGTTATTATTCTGGTCTCGGTGGACCTGATTGCGGTCAGTCACCGCTTCATAAAAAATGCGAAACTGGTCAAGCCCGACCGCATCGAGCAGCAGTACTTTCAGCCAACTAAAATTGATAAAATTCTGGAAGGCGATCCGGATTACTTCCGGGTACTCGCATTGGGCAGTCTGTTCCAGAGCAATGACCTCGCCTACCGCTATCAGATTATCGGCGGCTATTCAGCCATCAAACCGCAGCTCATTCAGGACCTTATTGACAATAATCTTTACACCAGTGATCCCCAGCAGCCGGTCAACTGGAACGTCGTGAATATGCTCAACGGAAAATATATCCTTTCCCCGGCGCAGTTGCAGTATGAGGGTCTCACTATTCTTGACATTGACCAGAATAAACGCACGATTCTCTATCGCAATGACCACAGCCTGCCGCGCGCCCGGTTTGTCCCGGCTTTCAATGTTCTCCCTGATGAAAAAGCCGTAGTGGCATATCTCAATCACCCGGATTTTGATCCTTCACAAATGGCACTGTCCTCGGAAAAACCGGAGCGGTTGTATTTTAGCACTGACGCCATTGTGTCCATTACCAATTACACTCCGAATCAAATTGATCTGACTGCCGTCTGTCAGGACTCCGCCTTTATGGTTCTGTCGGAAGCCTATTATCCCGTCGGCTGGCGGGCGACAATCGCCGGAGAACCGACCCATATCTATCAGGTCAACCATGTCCTCAGAGGAATTGTTATCCCCCCCGGGGAGCACGAAATTTGCTTCCAATTTGCTCCGAAAAGTTACTACCGCAGTAAATGGCTGTCGTCAATTTTCGTGTACCTGACCTGGTTGACACTTCTGGGCACCATGCTTTACCGGAATCGTGAAAAACTACGCCGGCAACTCGCAAAAAGCGGCATCAAATCCGGGAAATCCCAATGAACATCTACCGTCAAACCAGTACTATCAAACGCATCCTGCTCCTGCTGGCAATTATCCTGATCATCGCACTGCTCTGGTATTCTCAGCAGATTGTTGACAAACTGCGCGAAGATCTGAACAATCAGATCAGTTTTTACGCCGGTGTTTACGCCCGGGCGGCAGTGGAGGAGAGCGAGCAGGATTTCAGCTTTATCTTTGATGAAATTATCCGCAAATCCACAATCCCCATGATCATTTCCGCCGAGCTTGATAAACATCCCACCGCCTGGCGTAACGTGGGGATTGAGGATCTGGACCTCAATCCGGAAACCGTCAAAAAACTGGAGCAGATCATGGCTGAAATGGACAGCGCCAACGATCCGATTCCATTGACCTACAAAAATTACGATCTGGGATATATCCATTACGGTGACACAAAATTGATTCGTCAGCTGGTAATGCTGCCCTATATCGAAATCACCGTCGTGGCGCTCTTTATTTTTCTGGGCTACATGGGCTTTCAGGTCATCCGCAGCAGTGAAAAACGCTCCATCTGGGTCGGCATGGCGAAGGAAACCGCCCACCAGCTGGGGACCCCCCTAACGTCGCTGATGGGCTGGGTCGAACTCCTGCAGAGTGATTACCCGGAAAATGAAAATATCGCCGAGATGGCGCGTGACATCCGGCGCCTGGAAAAAATCACCAATCGCTTCTCCCGGATTGGCTCCACTCCGGCAGCGGAAAAGGTCTCGATCAATGCCACAATCCAGGAAGCCGTTGATTATTACCTCCGCCGGTTGCCGCAACTCGGTCCCGGTATCCAGGTCAAATTTGAACCCAGCACCGATTATCAGGTCACCATTATCCGGGACCTCTTCGCCTGGGCAATCGAAAACCTGATTAAAAATGCCATTGACGCTGTACCCCAGAAAAACGGTAAAATCCGGATTCAAACCGGATTGACCAAAAACGGCAAGTGGCTCGCCATTGACTTCATTGACAACGGCAAAGGGATTTTATCCAAAGACCGGAAAAATATTTTCCGACCGGGCTACAGCACTAAGAAACGGGGCTGGGGACTGGGTCTGTCATTAACAAAACGAATTATCACCGATTACCACCGGGGCAAAATCAGCGTGGTGGAAAGCCGCCCCAAAGAAAAAACAACCCTGCGTATTTTAATCAAAACCGGCTGAAACAAAATCGGTAAAGCGCTTTTTTTTAAACTAAATCCCGGTAAGTTGATTAATAATTGGCATAAAGTTTGGATTCATGTAAATTCTCTCCGTTTAATGAAAATTAATTGAAAAACAAGTATGGAATTAAGTGAAATATTAACACCCGACCTGGTTCAAATTCCGCTGGAAGCCGAAAATAAGTCCGAAGTCATTTCACGACTGATTGAGATTCTGGTCCGCAACGGCAAATTGAAAGCACCCGCCCTGGCTCAGGAAGCCGTCATCCGGCGGGAAGAGTTGATGACCACCGGGGTCGGCAAAGGCGTTGCGCTGCCCCACGGCAAGTATGCCGACACCGAAGATGTCCTGATCGCTTGCGGCATCTCCAAAAAGGGCGTTGATTTCGATGCTATTGACGGTCAGCCGGTCCACATTTTTGTGTTGTTGCTGACGCCGGAAAAGTATCCCAACAAACATCTCAAACTGCTCAGTAAATTCTCCCGGATATTGGATATCGCCGCCTGCCGGGCAAAACTTCTGGCTGCCAACAGCGCGGCGGAGATCGTCACCATTTTGGATGAGTTTGATAAGACCTATTAACATTTCCGCTCTCTTTTGACCCGATGAGCAACCCTTTTTTAAAACAACCCATAAACGCTAAGGATTGACTGTGTATCACCGCATTAAAGGAACCAGAGACATTTTACCCGATGAAATCTATCAATGGCACTATGTTGAAGATAAAATCCGCAACTATCTCGAACGTTGCAATTATCAGGAAATCCGGACTCCGCTCTTCGAGGTTACGGAGCTCTTTGCCCGGGGTATCGGTACTGACACCGATGTCGTCTCCAAAGAGATGTATACCTTTCAGGATAAAGGTCACACCAGCCTGACACTGCGCCCGGAATTGACTGCCCCGGTCCTGCGCGCCTATCTGCAAAATAATCTCAACCAGCTGAGTCCCATCACGAAACTCTACTATCTGGGACCACTGTTCCGGCAGGAGCGCCCCCAAAAAGGGCGCCTGCGCCAGTTCAATCAGTTCGGCTTCGAAATCATCGGTTCCGAACATCCCGAGGCAGACGCAGAGGTCATTCAGGCGGTTTTCGCAATTTATCAGGAGCTGGGGATCAATGATCTCAAAGTGCGGATCAACAGCATCGGCAGCCGGGACAGCCGCCGCTATTACCTCGATCTGCTGCACAAGACTCTGGCGCCCCATGCCGGCGAATTTTGTGCAACCTGTCAGCAGCGGCTGGAAAGAAACATTCTGCGCCTTTTCGATTGCAAACTCGAAAGCTGTCAGGCGTTGCTGGACCAGTATGCACCCTTAATTCTGGATCATCTGAGCAATGCCGATATCCTGCACTTTGAAGAAGTACAAGCGCTCCTCACCGCCGCCTTCGTGCCTTTTGAAATTGACCAGAAACTGGTGCGTGGGCTGGACTATTATACCCGAACCACTTTCGAAATTACCAGTTCACTGCTGGGCTCGCAGGATGCCATCTGCGGCGGTGGACGTTACGATCATCTGGCGGAAGACCTGGACGGTCCCCCGACTCCGGCAGTGGGCGTGGCGTCCGGCATGGAACGGCTGCTGATGATTCTCAACGAAATCCAGGCGATTCCCCAACCGACTGTTGACCTGATTTATATCGCAATTCTGGGTGACAATGCCCGTCAGGCAGCCTTTCAGCTGGTTTCCCGGCTGCGGGCTCAGGGATACGCCGTTGAGATGGATTTCATGCGGCGATCGCTGAAAGCCCAGATGCGGGAGGCTGGTAAAAAGGGCGCCGATTGGGTGATCATTATCGGTGAGGATGAAATTCAGAAAGACCAATTAATTGTTAAAAACATGACTTCCGGCGAACAAAAAAATCTGCAGCTGTCCCGGGCAACCGAGCAGCTCGAAACCATTCTCCGTTAAAACCTTTTCTGACTTTGATTCACCATGTCCAATCTTCCCTTTCCACTGAATGAACGATATTATCATTACAGTCGCTACCTCCGACGGCATTTTGGAGAAAAGGTCTATCGAATTTCCCTGGATGCCGGCTGCAGCTGCCCTACACGCGATGGGAAACTGGGTACCGGTGGCTGTCTCTACTGCAACAACAGCAGTTTCGTACCGCAGCGCGCAGCCAATCTGCCGCCGGTCAGAACCCAGCTGCTGGAAGGTATCGCAAAAGCCCGCAAGCCTCTAAAAGCAAAAAATTTTTTCGCCTATTTTCAGGCATACACCAATACCTATAAACCGATCACGGAATTGGAGCAGCTGTACCGCTCAGTGCTCGATATCCCCGGCGTCGTCGGGATCATCATCGCCACCCGACCGGACTGCGTGGACGCCGACATTCTGAATCTGCTCGCAGATATCGGTCAAAACACTTACGTGTCCATTGAATACGGAATCGAGTCGGTTTACGATAAAACTCTTGAATGGGTGCGGCGCGGTAATACTTTTACTGTCACCCGCCGTGCCTTTGAACAAACAAAAAAAGCGGGGATTCATACCGGCGGACATATTATTTTCGGTTTTCCCACCGAGTCGCGGCAGGAAATCCTCGATTCGGCGGCGGTTCTGAATGCTCTGCAACCGGATGCGCTGAAAATCCACCATCTGCACGTCGTCAAAAACAGCGGTCTTGCTGAATTGTATCGCCAAAAACCCTTTGCGCTCTTCACGGAATCGGAGTGGATTATACTGATCAGTGATTTTTTAGAGCGCCTGGCGCCCGAAATAGTGATTCAACGCCTGGTAAGTGATGCTCAACCCGGAACTTTGATTGCGCCGCAGTGGCAGATGCCGAAAATCCGGATTTTACAGGAAATTCAGGCAGAATTGGCGCGGCGCGGAACTTATCAGGGTGCGCGGGTCATTGCCCGTCATTAATTCCGCACTTTCGCATGGATTTTCAAATAATATCCCTTATCTTATTGTCGTGAATAAACCGTCTGTCACACATACCGCACAAATATTTCAGCGTTTACATGAACACTATCCCAACGCCCAATGTTCGCTCACATTTCAAAGACCACACGAACTTCTGATATCTACGATTCTTTCGGCGCAATGTACCGATAAACGGGTAAATCAGGTGACAGCGGTCTTATTTAAGAAGTATCCCACCCCGGCGGCATTTGCCAATGCGGACATTGAAGAACTAAAAGCCGACATCCGCTCCACCGGTTTTTTTAACCACAAAGCCCGGGCAATTCAGGCGGCAATGCAGGATATTATCACAAAGTACAATGGCAGGGTACCGGACAGTATGGATGAACTGCTCGCGTTAAAAGGGGTCGGACGGAAAACCGCCAATGTAGTTCTGGGTGATGCTTTCGGCATTCCGGGTATTGTCGTTGATACGCATGTTAAACGAATCTCCCGCCGGCTGGGTTGGACAGACCATAGCGATCCGGAAAAAATCGAGCAGGATTTGATGCGCCTGTTTCCGTCAGAACAGTGGACCCTGTTGGGACACTTGTTGATTGATCACGGGCGTACGGTTTGCATTGCCCGGCGACCGAGGTGCCCGGACTGTTTTTTAAATGACCTCTGCCCTTCGGCAGATGGAACCGAAAGGCATTGATAATATGAATATGGAAGAATTGATCCGGCAACTACTGTCCAATATAGGTGAAGACCCTGACCGGGACGCCTTACAAAAGACGCCGCAGCGGGTGGCAAAATATTGGGAATACGTTACCCGCGGATACCAGGTTGACATCGAAGCCCTGTTACAGGAATCCGTATGCGACGAAGACTACAGCCAGATGATTCTGGTAAAGGATATTGATTACTATAGCCTTTGCGAACACCATCTGGTGCCCTTTTTCGGGAAAGCGCACGTAGCCTATATTCCCGATGGAAAAATGATCGGGCTGAGTAAAATACCCCGCATTGTGGATGCCTTTGCCTGTCGGTTGCAGATTCAGGAGCGTCTGACCAATCAGATCGCCGATACCATTCAAAATGTGCTGAAGCCTAAAGGCGTAGCGGTGGTGGTGGAAGCCCGGCATCTCTGCATGCAGATGCGCGGCATCGAAAAGGCAAATTCCATGGTTACCACCAGCGCTATGGTTGGCATTTTCCGGGAGCAGGAACGCACCCGCAAGGAGTTTCTGGATTTAATTAATATTACGCGGATTTGAACAGTCGAAGAATTTTAAAAAAACATCGGTGCAATATTTTAATAACATAAAAAAATAACAGTGAGATGAGGAAGATGAGGAAACAAAATTATTTATTTTTAGTCATATTTCTATTTACAACTACTTTTCTAAACGGTAATCACAGACTCTATGTCCAGTCTACTACACAGGTAGGGCCTGGGATCGTGCATAAATAATTTATGCCCCCACTGCTCCCTGGATCATTAACGTTCTAAAAATCGATTTGAAAAATCCCTATGTCTATCTAGAATCGGTCAAAGCAAAAAACCTGTTGTATGGCATGGAGCGAACTAGCAGTATGGCACAGCGGAGTGACGCACCGAATCATCGCGTAATTGGTGCTGTGAATGCCGATTTTTACGACATGAGTACGGGAATACCCGTTGGAACTCAGATGGTAAAAGGCGAGATTTTAAAAACCTCAGCCGGCTGGCAGGCGATTGGATTTAATGCCGATCATCTTCCCTTTATCAATAATGTCCTCTTCTCCGGTTCACTGATCACGGCAACGGATAACTACAGCATTCATGGAATTAATAAAAGCCGGGAGGAGAATCAATTAATACTCTATAATCAATATCTTGGCAGTACAACCAATACGAATATATGGGGGTCTGAAATCGTCGTCCGCCCCATTACCCCCTGGTACGCCAATGATACTATCGTCTGCGTTATTGATACCCTATATATAAACCAGGGAAATAGCACCATTCCGAAAGGACAGGCGGTGCTTTCGGGACATGGCAATTCCGCAACGTTTTTAAACACGTTATCTGTGAAGGATACGGTAAAACTCTATCTTGGACTAACCACTCCTTTACAAAATATCACTGATGTGGTAGGAGGAAATTTGAAGATTCTTTCCAACGGTGTCTATACCGGTAGTACCAATACCGATCTGCACCCCCGTACTATCGCCGGATTTTCTGCCGACAGCTGTATCTTATATTTAGCCACCGTCGACGGACGACAATCCGGCAGCATCGGTATGAACTATCGTCAACTCTCTGATCTCATGCTCTTTCTGGGGGCTCATCATGCAATCAACCTCGATGGCGGCGGTTCTACCACCATGGTCATTCGCAATCAGATTGTCAACTCACTATTCGCTGATGAGCGCAGTGTTGCCAACGCATTAATGGTTATTTCCGAAGCGCCGGACACTGGTACCCTTTCATCAATCCAAATTTCTCCCGACAATTATCGGATTTTTTGGGGCGGTAGTTTAAAATTTAACGTCAGCGGCTGGGATGAGTATTTTAATCCCGTCAGTATTAATCCCGAAAATTTGGTGTTTAACTGTGATGAAAATATCGGCAGTATCAATCATGAAGGAAATTTCCTGGCAGCGGATGAGGTAGATAGCGGATATGTCTATGTATATTACGGGGAGATGGCGGATTCTGCTTATATCTATATCAAATCGGCACAACGCATCGAAATCAATCCTAAAAAAGTCGTTACCGACAGCATTAAAAAAATTCAATTTACACCCACTGTTTACGATATCGATAATTTAACAGCTGGTATCTCCCGATCGGCGGTTACATGGATTCTATTAAACCCGGAGATCGGTCAGCTAGATTCTCTGGGAAAGTTCTCCGGTTCGAGTAATGGCAATTCAAAAATAGTAGCCGAGTATTGTGGTTTAACGGATACGGCTGAGGTCATCGTAGAAATAGGTACCGGCAGTACTATTATTGACTCGCTGAATTCTCCCACCGGCTGGGTATTGACGGGAGAAAATTTTAATCCATCAAATACATCCATTAGTAGCGTAGTGATGGCTGGCGAAACCCTTCGGGCGCTCTGCTTATCCTACGAATTCATTCGGCGTAGTGATGCCAGAGCCTGGATCTACTTAAATTCCAATATTCCAATTTATGGTCTGCCCGACAGCATTTTTCTGGATATTAAATCAAATCCCGGAGATCATAAACCCCATATGGTCAATTTGGTGATCGCAGATGATGATAACGAATTATATCAAAAATCATCTATCTTCAACGATACAACTTTCACAAGCTATGGATTTGCACTTTCGGACTTTGCACAAATCGAACCAGCCTCAAATTTCTATTTTCCCATCAGTTTAAAACGCATTGAGATTCGTCTCGGTTACGAAGGGGGTGTTGGCGATACAAATCACGGTGTGATTTATCTCGACAATTTGAAAGCCACATATCCGGTTTCCACGAATATCGAAAGAGAGGATAGGATTACTCTACCCGGTTCATTTTATCTGTTTCAGAACTACCCGAATCCATTTAATGCGACAACGACACTGCGATTTCGTCTACCGCAAAAAGAGCATACTACATTATCTCTCTACAATCTAAGAGGTGAAAAAGTAAAAACAATCGTTTCAAAAAACCTCACAGCCGGATTTTACGAATTTGGAGTAGACGGATCCGATCTGGCTTCAGGTATTTATCTGTATCGGCTTGAATCCGGGAGCAACTGTCAAACCCGAAAATTGATTCTGCTAAAATAACAAATGCCCTATATCGGTTGTCATATTTCCATCAGTGGCGGGGTAGATAATGCTCCGGAGCGCGCTGCTGAAATCGGCTGTGACGCTTTCCAGATTTTTACCGCCAACCAGATGCAGTGGAAGGCTAGCCCAATCTCCGAAGAATCCCGCAAGCGCTACCTGCTTGAAATTGAAAAACATCATTTTCAAAAGGTAATTGCCCACGATTCCTACCTGATCAATCTGAGCAACCCTGAACCCAAAAAACAGGCAATGTCCCGAAAAGCCTTTATTGAAGAAATCCAGCGCACCACTTTTTTGAGCATTCCCTACATTGTTTTTCACCCGGGATCACACTTGGGCAAGGGTGTGGATTACGCACTGAAAACCATTGCCGAAAGCCTCGATTATTGCATCGAAAATGTGCCGGACTCACCGGTCACGCTGCTCCTGGAAAATACAGCCGGGCAGGGTACCAACGTCGGATACCATTTTGACCATTTGGATACGATCATCCGGCAATCCGCTCATCCCGACCGGTTGGGTGTCTGCTTCGATACCTGTCACGCCTTTGCTGCCGGGTACAACCTCGCCGATGAATCCGGTTACCAAGATACCTTCAAGCAGTTCGATGATATCATCGGCTTACAGCGCCTTAAGGTCTTTCATCTCAACGATTCCAAAAAACCGCTCGGCTCGCACATTGACCGGCACCATCAACTGGGAGAGGGATTGATTGGATTTGAAGCCTTTTACCGAATGATTAATGATGAACGATTTTCCGAAATGGCAATGATTCTGGAAACGCCGGGTAATGTAAAGCATTATGCCCGGGAGATTAAATTACTGAAAGACAATCTGAATTTATGAAAATTCTGAATATTCTTGACCTGGGACTCTGCCCGTACGGAAAAGCCTGGGACATCCAGAAGAAGCATCACGCCAAACGAATAGCCGGCGAAATTCACGACACCCTCATCCTGGTCGAACATCCCCATGTTTATACACTGGGCAAAAATGCCAACGCAGGACATCTGATCGCCGGTCAGGATTATCTGAAGCGCCGCGGTATTGAAATATATAATGTTGACCGCGGCGGTGATATTACCTACCACGGTCCCGGACAGCTGGTGGGCTATCCCATATTTAACCTGAAAAACCATAAGGAAAGCATCGGATGGTATGTGCATACCGTCGAACAGGTATTAATCGAACTATTGGCAATGTATCAAATTACCGCTCAAAGAGTGAATAAGCTGACCGGCGTCTGGGTGGGTAACCGAAAAATCGCCGCCCTCGGCATGCGGGTCTCACGCTGGGTCACCATGCACGGATTTGCCCTGAATGTCAGCACCGATCTGTCCCTGTATGACGGCATCATCCCCTGCGGAATCACCAGCAAAGGAGTCACCCGAATTCTTGATCTGAATCCCGGAATCACCATGGACCAGGTAAAACGCGACGTAGCGGGCAAATTCACCGAATTGTTCGGCTTCGATGTACCGCAAATAAAAAACGATTGGCACTATTATGTTAAATCCCGATAAATCCGATCAGTCCACGCAAAAAAAACGCTCTGATTCGCGTCCATCCGCGTTCCGGAAACCCGCCTGGCTCAAGGTTCGCTACACCATCAACGACGATTTTCGGGAAATGCGGGATATTGTCCGCCAAAATCACCTGCATACCGTTTGTGAGGAAGCCCACTGCCCAAATCAGGGCGAGTGCTGGCGCCACAGAACCGCTACCATTATGATCCTCGGTCAGGTCTGTACCCGAAACTGCCGCTTTTGTGCTGTCCAGTCAGAAAAACCGCAACCACCCGACACCGCGGAACCAGAAAGAGTCGCGCGGGCTGTCTCACTCATAGGCTTGAAATATGCCGTCATTACCTCCGTAACCCGCGACGACCTGCCGGATTACGGGGCGGAGCAGTGGGCAATGACAATCCGCGCCATCCGCCGCCGGAATCCCCATTGTAAAATTGAAATTTTAATCCCCGACTTTAAAGGTGATCAGACAGCCCTGAAAACTGTTCTGGCTGAAAAACCCGACGTTCTCGGGCACAATCTGGAGACCGTGCGCCGGCTGTATCCGCTTGCCCGTCCCCAGGCTGACTACTCCCAATCTCTGGCGGTCCTTGAACATGCCAAAGCCCTGGGCGCCGTCACTAAAACCGGTATCATGGTCGGGCTGGGCGAAACCGACTCGGAAATTTATGACTTAATGAAAGACGCCCGGCGGGTGCAATGTGATACCTTCACCGCCGGTCAATATCTGCAACCCACCAAAGATTATCTGCCGGTTAAACGCTTTGTTACCCCCGATGAATTTCAGGCAATCGAAAACACCGGTCGTCATCTCGGCTACCGGGCGGTGTTAGCCGGTCCGCTGGTACGCAGCTCCTACCACGCAGAACAGTTGCTCTGAACAGAGTAAAATTTATATAAAGTATATTATTCTTGACATTGTGTATACAATAGTGTACATTTTTATCGTAAATAAACCGGTATTGATTTTTGCATTAATGTTTACCCGTACCTAAATTTGTCTGATAAAAACGAGTTGACCAATGGCTTTTCTCGAGCTCCTGTTTCCGGATGACGATCCGATCACCAAAATCCTGTTGCGAATCGGAAAAATCGCCGACCGTAATAAGGTTCCCGTTTACCTGGTTGGCGGCGTCATTCGCGACCGCATTCTCGGGCATACCACCAAAGATATTGATATTACCGTCGTGGGCAACGGAATTGAATTTGCCCGCGCCATTGCGCACTCCTTGCGCCTCAAAAAGGTGCTGGAATATCCCCGCTTTGGAACGGCGATGATTCACTACCGTGACATTGTCATCGAAGTCGCCACCGCCCGATCTGAGCAGTATACAGACAATTCCCGTAAACCCAATGTCAGCCAGGGATCCCTCTACGAAGACCTCGCCCGGCGCGATTTCACAATTAATGCTTTGGCAATGTCCCTGAATACCGAAAATTTTTACGAATTATTCGACTATTTTCAGGGGCTCCATGATCTGAATACCGCTATTATTCGCACACCCCTGGACCCGTTGATCACCTTTTCCGAAGACCCTCTGCGGATGCTGCGGGCGGTTCGTTTTGCCACCCGGTTGGGCTTCACTATCGAGGATGAAACGTTCCGGGCAATTGCCAAAGTCAAAGAGCGCATCGCTATCGTCTCGCAGGAGCGGATTACTGAGGAGTTCACCAAAATTCTCAAAATCTCCCCTAAACCTTCCCGGGCTTTTCAGTTAATGAAATCCTGTAGTCTGTTGGATATCATTCTTCCGGAAATCGCCGATCTCGATGGTGTTGACCAGAAAAACGGTCATCATCATAAGGATGTATTTCTGCACTCGCTGCAGGTGCTGGACAATATTGCCGAGGTGACGGAAAAATTTGAGCTGCGGTTTACGGCGCTGATTCATGACATCGCCAAACCCCAGACTAAACGGTACGTCAAAGGCAAGGGCTGGACCTTTTACAGTCATGAGGAACTGGGTGCCCGGATGGTAAAACCACTTTGCCGCCGGCTAAAACTGCCCAATAAAGTGGCTGGATATGCGGAAAAGTTGGTTCGGCTCCACCTGCGCCCGATCGCTATTGCCGACGAAGGCGTGACCGATAGCGCCGTGCGCCGACTCTGTGTGGAAACCGGTGCAGAGCTCGAGGACCTGATGACCCTCTGCCGGGCGGACATTACTTCTAAAAATCCCCGTAAAGTTCAGGAATACATGGCTAATTTCGACCGGGTTGTCGAAAAGATTGCCGAGGTGGAGGAAAAAGACCGGCTGCGGGCATTTCAATCGCCGGTGCGCGGCGACGAAATCATGCAAATCTGCAATCTGGAACCGGGACCAGCCGTCGGGTATATCAAATCCAACATTGAAGAAGCCATTCTGGCTGGGGAAATCGAAAACAGCTACGAAGCCGCTAAAATGTATCTTATATCACACAAAGACCGCTGGCTGACAGAATTTTTGAAATAAGCCGTTCTCTTTGACAACCTAATCTGACATCAAAACTCTAAGAGCAAGTACTAAAAAACAATGGACATTACGATGAACGACTCTGCGAAAAAATCAATCATTTCAAAAATCGTTGCAATATTCTGGGAACCATCGGCAACATTTCAGGTGCTGAAAATGCGAATCCACTGGACCGATTTGGTCATTCCGATGCTGATTGTGGTCTGTGTCAGTCTGGTTTCTTCTATCCATATCATCCCTATCGCTCTGGATGAAACCAAAGCCCGGATTGAAAACAGCGATGCCCTTTCCGACACCCAGAAAGAAGCCGCCCTGGAGCAGATTGAAAAGCGCGCCAATTCACCATTTCAATACGTATCCACCGTCGTTGCCATCGGCGTCAAGTGGCTCGTGCTGGCTGCTGTAATGCTCATGATCGGTAATTTTTTTCTCGGTGGAGAATTGAAATACAAAACGCTCCTCGGAGTTACCGCCTATATCAGTCTGATTGATGCCGTCAACACCGGAATTAAAACCCCCTTAATTGTATCCCAGAACACCACCAAAATCTATTCCAGTCTGGCTCTTTTCATGGAGGAGAGCCGCAGTTTTTTTTATCGCTTTGCAAGCAATATTGATCTCTTTGCAATCTGGAAAATCATTCTGTTCAGCATCGCCCTCGGCACGTTACTGAATAAAAAAGCTAACAAACCGTTTTACCCGATTATGATTATCTGGTTGCTGTATGCCGTGGCAGCCGCACTGTTAGCCGGACTCGCTAAATTTTAAAAGGGAAATTGTTATGCGTAAATTGATGTTATTGATCTTACCATTATTTTTTACAATTCAACTTCCGGCTGAAGCACTATCGCTGGAGGAGTGCATTCAGTTGGCGCTAAAAAATAATCCGGATATCCGGATTTCGGAAAAGAGGACCCAAATCGCCGAAGAGGATGTTCTGCAATCCTATAATAATATCCTTCCAAACGTTGGCATCGGCTATTCCGGATCTTCCACTTCACAGGGACCGCGCACTCGCTATTTTGAGGGTATTCCTTTTGATACCACCGGCAAGTCCTCCAGTCTTCAACACGGTATCGGAGTCAGTGTCAAACAAAATATTTATGACGGGGGACAGTGGTGGAACAGTATCAAACTGGCTAAAAATGATTTGTACGGTTCCAGGATTGAGCGGGAGCGCATGCGCCAATACGTCATTAAGGATGTAACCGCCAAATTTTATACCGTTTTAAAAGCCCAGGAGCTGCTCAAAGTCTATGAAAAATCCCTGGAAAACAGCCGGGAACAATTAAAGAAATCCGCGGAGATGTATAAAATCGGTCAGGTTGCCAAGAAGGACCTATTCAAAGCCCAGGTCAATGAAGGTAATGACCGGCTCAACATTATCGCCCAAAAAGCTGTTTATAAAAATGCTCTCGCCGATTTGAATCAGGCGATGGGTCGCAATCCCGATGAACAAATTGAAGTTATGGAAAAGGAATATATAAAACCCGAGCCGACAGCACTGGATTTTGCTATCGAAAAAGCATTTGCTAATAATCACGAACTCCTGGTTATGCAAACCGCGCAGACCGGCTCCGAGATGCAATATAAAATCGCCAAAGGCTCCTGGTTTCCGTCAGTAAGCACGTCACTAAATTACAGCCGCGGTGGCGAAGATTTTGATCTCGTTTATTCAAAATTTGATGAAGCCTGGAACACCTCATTAAATCTGAACCTGAGCTGGTCCATATTTAACGGCTTTCAACGCAAAACCGCCATTCAGAAAAATCTGCTGAATTACAAGATATATGATGACCACATTGCCAAGAAAAAGATTGAAATTCGCAACCAGATTCAATCCCTGATCGAAAAACTGAATACCTATATGGAAATGATTGACATCCAGGAGCTGAATATTGTCTCGGCTCAGGAGGACCTCCGCCTCGCTCAGGAGATGTATCGGCTGAACTCCGCCACTCTTCTGGAAGTGCTGGACGCCCAGATGGCACTGACCCGAGCCAGACAGCAGCTGATCAGTACGAAATATGACGCCAAAATAGCCGAAGCAGAACTGGCTTTTCTGATGGGCACATTATAATTATCACCGGATGAACTCATGAAAAAGAAAAACACCCGAAAAATTATTATTCTGGCACTGGTAGTTGTAATCATTGCAGTTGTGATTATTGCCAATCAGTCCCGAAGCAACGAGAAACCGATCGAAGTTCAGACTGATACCGTTAAAAAGGAACGTATCATTCAAACGGTTAATGCCTCCGGTTCTCTGATTCCCAAGACGCAGGTAAAAATCAGTGCCAACGTCGCTGCCCGGATCATGAAGATTACCGTAAAATTGGGCGATCAGGTAAAAACCGGCGATCTTTTGGTCGAGCTGGACAAAGCCCAGTACGAAGCCGCTTACGAAAGAGCCCTGTCGGTCGTTCAATCTAACAAAGCCAATCTGCGTAAAGTCGCCAGTGAATTAAAACGTATCCGGCAACTGCATCGGTCCAATCTTGCCTCGGAAGCCGAACTGGAAGCCTCAATTGCCCAAAAGGAAATTGCCGAGAGTCAGGTGGTACAGGCTGAAGCGGCGCTCAAGCAGGCAAAAGACGACCTCGACAAGACCCGGATTCTGGCGCCGATGGACGGCATTGTTACGAGTATCAAGAAGGAGGTAGGTGAAATCGCCCTGGGCTCGGTCTTTCAGGAAGATGTCATTCTGGTTATTTCCGATATGTCGAAAATGGAGGTGAAAGCCGAGGTTGATGAAACCGATGTGGTGTCCGTCTCTGTTGGCGACACTGCGCTTATCGAGATTGATGCGCTGTCCAATACCCCTTTCAAAGGTATTGTTGCGGAAATTGCCCACAGTGCCACTACCAAGGGTCAGGGAACCCAGGAGCAGGTTACCAATTTCGAAATTGATATTTCCGTTCTGGGTCAGGACCCCCGCTTTCGACCGGGTATGTCAGCGACGGTGGATATTATCACCGACGTCCGTGACAGCGCCCTGGTGATCCCGATCCAGTCACTGACTATCCGGGCACCGTTACCGGCAGATACGACAGAAAACCAAAATAATGACCATGAGGATCAATCCATTCCCACGACTATTTCCAACAGAAACTCCGCGGTTGATGTGGTTTTTGTTGTATCGCCAATACTGGAAGAGACTAAGGTAAAGAGCGGATTCCTGGCACCGAAACAGTATCCCAAAGCCCGCCAGCGCGAGGTCAACGTCGGTATCAGCAGTGACACAAAATTTGAAATCATCAACGGTCTCAAACCGGGCGAAGAGATAATTGTTGGTCCCTATAAAGCCATTAGTAAAGAGCTTAAACATGGCAGTGCCGTAAAGCTGTCGAATATTGAAAATGAAAGGAAACAGCCATGAAACATCTATTGCAGATCCTTTTAACAATTTCTTTCGCAATGACGTTTGCTGTCGCTCAGGAAAAATATAACAGCACTGAACAGGAGCTGGAAAGCGCAGCCGATTCGGTTTTGGGTATTAAAAAATCCGCAGACATTCTTAATAATCAAGATTACAAAAGCACCAAAATCGAAAACAAAGAAGAAAAAGAGGATTGGGAAGACTGGGATAATTGGGAAGATTGGAAAGAGAGCCGGAAAAAAGAGTGGCGTAGTACAGGTAAGCGGGGCTATTTCTGCGGCGGCGCCGGCGGCTGGGACTATTACATGATGGACCTGAATGTCTCCGCCATCAACTCGGAGCTGGTCAATATCGGCTTGCAACCACTAGGCAAACAGATTTACATGACCGGTGGCGGTGGCTGGGGCTTTATCGGACACGGAATCCGGATTGGCGGAATGGGCGCCCATGGACAGGCAAAATCCAAAGGCAATCCCGGAAATATTGACCTCGCCACCGAAGTCACTCTTGCGATCAATTTCGGTGGCTTTCTCATCGAAAAGGTCTATCACCCCTTCAATAAAACTGAACTGTACTGGGGTACTATGATCGGCGGCGGTAATGCCCAATTGAAATTCGAGCAGTGGGGCGGACCTGTTGATTGGGACGAATTGTGGGGTGGCTACAACAATGCCGTCATTGATTCCAGTACAACGAAATATACAGATTATCAAAACGAAATCTCCTGCGGCTATTTTACGGTGTTACCCTCTATCGGTTTTCGGTATAATTTCTTCCGCTGGGCGGCGATCGGTATCAATGTTGGTTACCTCTATAGTCGTATGAACCAGGACGGGTGGGAAATGAATGGAAAAACCGTTACCAACGTTCCTGAAATTGATTTTTCCAACGTGATTTATCGCCTGAATCTATATTTCGGTGGTTGATGCAGCAGCTAATTCATCTGAGTAACATAACCAAAATATACCGAATCGGTGCCGTTGAGGTTGCCGCCCTGCGCGGAGTTGACCTTTCGATCAGGGCTAACGAATATATCTCCATCATGGGACCTTCAGGCTCCGGCAAATCAACGCTGATGAACATCATCGGTTGTCTGGATACGCCCACCGGCGGGGTCTATGAACTGGAAAACGAGCGGGTGTCGGAGATGGATGACAACCGCCTGGCGGAAATCCGCAACCGGAAAATCGGTTTTGTTTTTCAGACTTTCAATCTGCTGCCCCGTGCCAGCGCTCTTCACAACGTCGAGTTGCCGCTGATCTACAGCGGGATTCATGCCGCCAGGCGGAAAACTATCGCCGAAGAGGTGCTCGGACAGGTTGGTCTGTCCGACCGTAAGCATCACCGCCCAAATGAGCTCTCCGGCGGACAGCGTCAGCGGGTCGCCATTGCCCGGGCGCTGGTCAATAATCCGTCCCTGATTCTGGCTGACGAGCCGACCGGCAATCTGGATTCCAGTACGGGCAAAGAGATTATGGCAGTCTTCGATGAGCTGCACCGAGCCGGCAATACTATCATTCTCGTAACTCATGAGAAAGAGATTGCTCAGCATGCCGAGCGGATTGTCCACATCCTTGATGGCGTCATTGCCGACGATATTCAGGTGAATAATTCATGATTGCCTCACTGATCAGTTTTTGGGAAAATATTCTGGTGGCGGTGCGGGCACTGGCTCAGAATAAAATGCGCGCCATACTGACGACTCTGGGAATTATCATCGGCGTTTTAACCGTTGTGTCGGTGGCTGCGATTATTTCGGGTTTGAATAAGGGGTTTGCCAGTCAAATTGCGGCGCTGGGCAGCAACACTCTCTTTGTGCATAAATATCCCTGGATTATTCAGGATGATTTTTATAAATATCGCAATCGCCCGGATATCACCATGGACGATGCCCGTTATCTGATCAAACATTCAAAACTGGCGGAGCTGATAGCACCGGCAGCCGGAACGTCCCGAACGATCAAACAGGGCAACAATTCTCTGACCGATATCGGCATCGCCGGGGTAACCATGGAACATGAAATCATCGAAGGCTATACCATTGCCGAAGGGCGATATTTCACTCAGACCGAAATAGACCGTGACAAGCCCAGTTGTGTCATCGGCTGGGAGATACGGGAGAAGCTCTTTAAAAACCTGGATCCCATCGGGGAACGCATTAAAATCGGAGACGTCTCCTACCGGGTCATCGGGGTTATGGAAAAAAGGGGCAGTCTGCTCGGCAGCAATCTGGACTCGGAAGTCTATGTTCCCCTCGGTACAATTTTTAAAAATTTTGGAATGCACCGCAGTATCCGCATTCTGGTCAAGGTGGCTGATCCCGAACTAATTGATGAGACCAAAGATGAAATCCGCTTCCTGATGCGGGTTGCTCATAAATTGAGACCTCACGAAGAGGATAATTTCTCCATCAACCAGCAGGAAATGCTGACCAATATGTACAAACAGCTCACCGGCGGACTCTATACCGCCGCTTTCGGCATCGGCACATTATCTCTGGTGGTCGGTGGGATCGGGATCATGAACATAATGCTGGTGTCTGTCGCCGAAAGGCGCAAGGAGATCGGCATCCGCAAAGCCCTGGGCGCCAAACGCAGTGTGATTACATTTCAGTTCATTATTGAGGCGGTCATCATCTGTTCAATCGGCGGGATCATCGCCATTTTCTGCAGCTATCTCATCTCTTTGGTGATAGATAAAGTTACTCCTTTCCCGTCGAATGTCCCGGTCTGGTCGGTGTTTATGGGACTGGGATTTTCGACCTTTGTGGGGCTGTTTTTTGGGATTTATCCCGCCCGCCGCGCCGCCAAACTCGATCCCATTGAATGTCTGAGGTACGAGTAATGAATTTCGATGAGGGCTTCAAACTCGCCTGGCAGACGGTTAAAGCCAATAAAATGCGGACTTTTCTGACCACGCTGGGTATTGTCATCGGAGTGATGTCCGTTATTGGAATGATGTCAATCATCAACGCCCTGGAACAGCATATGACCAATGCTTTTTCCAGTATCGGCGGTGATATTTTCTGGATTCAAAAATACCCGGCTGTCCAGATGGGACGTCTGCCCAAGGAAATCCGGATGCGCAAGGACCTGAAGTTCAAAGATGTCGAAGCCATCCGTAAGCGGGCGACATATGTCCAGGCGGTATCAGCGGAGATCATGGTCTGGGGCAAACAGATCAAATACCGGGACAATGTTACCAATCCAAATATTCTGGTTTACGGCGGTGATGAATACTGGGCGGAGGTCAACGGACGCTTTATTTCGGAAGGGCGTTTTTTCACCCGCGATGAAATCCACCGGAAAGAACAGGTGATTTTGCTTGGCAGCGATGTCACTGAAAAATTGTTCCCCTTCACTTATCCCGTCGGTGAATATGTCAAAATCGAAGGGACCCGCTTTAAGGTTATCGGTTTGATCGAACCCCGGGGAGCACTGCTAGGCAGCAGCCAGGATAATCTGGTGGTAATCCCGTTTGATACCTTTACCAAATTGTACGGCGAACAACGCTCTATCGGTATCGGTGTCAAGGTGCTGCCCAAACAGCTGGTTCGGGGCATGGATGAGGTAACCGGGATTCTGCGAATTTCCCGTAAAGTACCACCCGGCGCGCCCAACGATTTCGAAATCGTCACCCAGGACTCGATTATGAGCACGCTGAAAAACCTGACCGGCTTCGTCTTTATTGCCGCAGTGGTAATCTGCGGTATTGCCCTTTTGGTCGGCGGGATCGGCATCATGAACATCATGCTCGTCGCGGTAACTGAGCGAACCCGGGAAATCGGAATCCGCAAGGCGATCGGCGCTAAAAAACGGCATATCCTGAATCAGTTTCTCACTGAATCGGTGGGCATCTGCCTGTTCGGCGGATTGATCGGGGTTATCCTGGGTGTTCTAATCGGCATTATCATTGCCGCCGCCCTGAAGCTGCCGCCCGTCATTCCGTTATGGTCGGTTATTCTGGGAGTCTGCTTTTCGATGATGATCGGACTGCTGTTCGGCGTCTATCCCGCCATGAAAGCTGCCCGGCTAAATCCCATCGAAGCCTTACGCTGGGAGTAAAACCTTCCGGTTCAGCTGGCAACATTACACACAATCAAAACCGATTTGTGGCGATTCAGCTACATAAACATAGCCCAAAAGCGACGCTATTTTTATAAACCGTCTTACAAGTACTTATAAATTTTGACCTTAAAATTTTTTACATAAAATCAATCGGCTAGAATGAAAATATTTATCGCAGACGATTCCGGGTTATTAAGGCAACGAATCAAACGGTTCATCTCCCGGTTGCCGGATGTCCGGGTCTGCGGTGAAGCCGGTCGGATCAGTGAAGCTGTCAATCTTATTCGGCAACTTGCCCCCGAGGTCATTATCCTGGATATTCAGTTTCCCGATGGACTGGGCTTTGAGATATACGACCGGGTCATTTCGGAATGCTATCAACCGGTCACCATTATTCTGACGAATTACCCAACCAAACAATATCAGCGGATGTGCCGGGACCGCAACATTCCCTACTTTTTTGACAAAACCACTGATTTTGAGAAGATTAACCAAGTCATATTGACCCTGGCGGCGAAAGATCAACAGGCTCAAGAAATTTAATCCAGAGCACCATTTTACATCGGAATAGAGCAATCGCTACATAAAAATCGCTGGTTTGCGACAGAAATTTCCTACTCATAGGGATACAGACAGACGAAGGGTTCCCATTACCTTTTGGTGTATCAACAGTGAGACCCGCACGATGTATGTTATGCAGAAGGAAACCGAAATTAAGACCCGAAATGCTCTTTCAAACAAGGAAAAATCCATGAAAATCCTCATCATTGACGACTCGGAAATCATTTACAACCGGTTGTATAAACTGACTGATCGAATTAATGATAAGCAACGTGACAAAATCTCCGTCATCACCAATTTCGAAAATCTGCTGATGGACATCTATCAGACGACTCCTGATGTAATCATTATCAACACCTATTCATTGCGCGGGACTTTATTCGAAACAATTCGGGCGATCAAGACCATCCGCCCGCAGATAAAAATTATTTCACTGACCGAATTCAGTGATAAAACCTTTGAAAACCTTTTAAAGGATGCCGGTTCAGACTATTTCATTGATATTGCATCGGGAATAGACCGGGTTTCGGAACTGATCGGCAGCTTTAAGAGCCAGTCAGACTAAAGCCTACTTCAATAACATCATTTTTAAAATATCTCTGGATTGCTCCGTCCGCAGTTCGCAAAAATAAATTCCGGAAGCCAATGTCTGGACATCCCAGTTAATCTTGTGCTCACCCGGAGATTGAATCCCGTTATAGAGGATTTGAACCAGCTGACCATTGATGTTCCGAATGCTGATCCGGACGGCTGTCTTTTGCGAAAGCACATATTGAATGGCGGTGACCGCATTAAAGGGGTTGGGAAAATTGTGGAGCAATCGAAATTCCGCCACCAGCCGGTCTGCGGCGATTTCAGTTCCGGACTGATTGGAAAGACCGGGCGTCGGCGTGTTGAAAAATTGCCAGTTGTCGGCACCGTCGGGTAATCTGCCGAAGGAGATATCCGTTTCCTGTTCGCCAAAGCTCAACGAATCAATTACCGACACACCATCATCCGCCACAATCGCGAGAAACTCGCCGCCAGCACTGAGTTTGAAATTGGTATGATAGCCGGTTTGCTCTTCATCCTCGTCGCACCAGACCAGTAAAAACTCACCCGGCTCCAGTACAGTGCTGCCGGATGGAAACTGCCACTTGGTCAGATTGTCCGGTTTATCCGTGAGGTACAGACCGCTCAGCGCCACCGCCTGTTCGCCCAGATTTACCAACTCCACCCAGTCGTCATATTCGCCCTCCTGATCGGGATTTGTATGACTGTTGCTGGCTAAAAATTCATTGATTTTAAGGGAAATATTCTGAGGTTCAGTTACCCGGATTTCGATCAAACCGGTGCGCGGAAATCTAGACAAATCCGTATCAATTCCTGCTACCCTAACCATAAAGCGACCGGAGCCACCTGTTCCCAATGGCGGAATGACACCGCTCCAGCGGTCAGCCGCCTCTAGAATTTTTGTATCAGAAACCGGCGCGGGAACCATGGGGTAACTTTCGATGACTGTCAGATGTGCCGGATGATACTGAATTTCGATTGCCGGAATGGGGGTTGGGCTGAAGGCAGCCACCGAGACATATATTGAGTCATCCGGACCTGGCTGCCGAGGTTGATATTCCAGGTCATAAATAATCGGGAATGTATTGAGATATTCCAACTGAGCCGGCAGTGATGTATTGCGGACGGAGATAAACTCCTTTAAACCGGATTTGACGTGGTCTCCGTTTGCAGGTCTTGAGGAATATGACTGATGAAAATCGGCAATCGAGAAACCGTAATCGTAGGTACGGTATAGATCGGCTTCCGCCCAGGGTATGATCATTGCTTTGAGGCTGTCAATCCGGGCTTCGTTCAGCGCCAAATCTGTCACCTGAGCGGAATAAAATTCCAGCATATGCGTGTACAGATTGCGGTATTCCGGTATTTCCAGAATCCGCATCAATGGTCGTCCATCATCGTCATTAACCGGATAATTATAGGGATCAACGGTTGACCAATCGGTATTGAACCAATCAATTCCGAAGGTATTGTCATAATCATAGGGAATCAGATGAAATTTATCCACCGCCGGTTCGTGATACAGATAGTAATTATTTTGCAGAAAGCGGTAATCGTCCCAGCTGCCGGTCAGGATATTCATGGCGAAATATTTCAGCACCCCGGGAACTGACAAAATTTGCTCAATGGAATCCACAAAGTCAGCCTCCGGTGTGTTGTTCAGAATGTCAATCAGGCGTGCCAGCTGACTGTAATCATACTCTTCTTCGTTGGTTTTCAATTCGTAGGGGCGCTCAGCATCTTGGTAGGGGTAATAATTTTCGGGGTTTGGACCGCGGTAATTTAAACTCGCCGGATAGAGGCACTTCCAGAGATTGCCCGATGGATCGGCAAAGCGTTTATCCACAAACTCATCATCAATATGCTCGACAGATATATACAGTCCGTAATATTCATCGTTGATATAGACCGCCGCATGTGCCGCCCGGCTGGCGATTAGACCGATATCATTGAACCAGTCCCAGCAGATTTTGCTGCGGATAATGGACGGATCGTTATGTTCGCCATTCAGGTTCATCTTATCCAATCCGTAAAATTCCCGACCCGGTACGAAGGTATTGAAGGAAATCTTGAACGACTTCTTCCGTGAATCCCGGGAAGTGTTGCCACGCAGACGGAAGCCGATATTTTCAACCGTTTCATCAATGTATTTATTCTTAAAATGAAACTGCGCCAAATGCAGCGAATCGCTCTGGCGATTTTCCCAGGTGTAGATCCATTCCAGGACTGCGGGTGCGATGGTGATCCGGATTTCCGTAACTGCGGTGTCGTCGAAGACCATCCAGGAATTTTCGTCAGCGAATAACATGCTTCCTTCGATAAAAAACAGCCCCACAACCGCCAGCACGGCAACTATTTTACGCTTCGATTTCCTGAATTTTTTTCCGCTTCTCATTAATAATAAGATAAGCAAATTGTGCGTCAGATACATGATAAAACGGATACGCATCATTGAATCTGAAAAACCTTAATTTAAAACTGAGTGTAGGGAATGTAAGGTGGATTTAAAATTGACCTTTGTCCGCTGCGATCGGCTTGAATGCCGCATAGATCCCGGACAATAACAAAAAAGCCCCGACGAATCGGGGCTTTTCCAGCAGGAATGTCAAGTTATAACCGGCTGACTCTCGAGAATCCGCTGGATTCAACCGTGCTGATCTCACCCTCTCCGCAATACTTAACCTTGGAAGAACCGCTGGCGCGGACATCCATTTCACCGTCAATATTGATCACACAATTACTGGCGCCGCTCAGATACAGATTGGCATAATTGCTACAGAAATCACCCATCCTGACGTTGCTGGCACCGCTGGCATGAATAAGCAGGTTTTCACCCCGTCCTTTCAAGGTGACATTGCTGGCGCCCGACAGATTCAAATCGAGATTACCGGTCTCAATCAGACCTTTCACCCGACTGGCACCCGATAGGTTGAGTACCAAGTCGTGTTTGAAACTAAATCCCTCTAATACCGCCGATGATGCACCACTCAAGCTAAGCTCCCCAATGTCCGGCATGGTGATCTCCGCTTCCAGTGGACCATTTCAGCAGGAGCGGTGGTTTTTCAAACCGATATGCAGGGTGCGCCCACGTTTTTCAACGACGATATAATCCCGGAGGTCCTCATCCACCTGCAGGGTCACATTGTACACTTACCCTGAAGAATGCGGGCTTTGAAGGCACTTGAAATTTCGACCTTGTCAAAATCCTGAAAATCTTTCTGAATCGTCACCGTTTTACCGGCTCCCCAGATGGATTTTGCCGATAATATCACCGGGCTGATAATGAGCAGAAGCAGTATGATCCAGCCGGTCAATTGAATTAAAAAATCTTTGTGTTTCATGGCTATGTCTCCTTCTTCCCAATTTTTTAAAGCAGTTAGCCGTAAGACATATCCAACCATTAAAAAGTTGTCTGGAAATAATGAAAATATGTTTTTGGGAGTTGAAATTACAGGAGGTAGAGATAATGGCTTACAAACGATCCGCGGCGGAGAGGTACTGAGTTTTGGAATTCAACCGGTTGAAGTCATGAATCAGCCGGTATACTGCCGGAATCTCCTGTTGCAAACGCTGGACGGTTTGCCCGCCAATACTCGCCCGCGAGAAAGGAACCCGCCGGACATACTCCTGAATCTCGCCGGCGCGGCGGTGGTATTTATATTCATAGGTGAAATTGCCCGCCGCATCCAGCCGAACCGCCGGATTGGCTCGGTTCGGAATACTGATATAAAACTCACTACGGGTAAGATCGGCATTATTTGTCAACCGCCGGTAAAGCAAAAATTCATACAGTTCTCGGGCAGTATTTTCAGCCGGGTCCACCAGGACAATTGTATCTGCCAGACAGGCTTGATAAACCGGCTGCCCGTTTTCCTGATAATGATACAGCCGCTGCAGTTGCTCCCGGAGCTGTGCGCTGTAGAAGGGGTAATGTGTACACCCCAGAATAATGACCTTGAGGGGTGCTGGCTGCGAAGCGTCCCGGACCTGTTCCAGCAAAGATACAATATGATATCTAATGTAGTTCTCCACAGAATTCAGCTGAATCGTGTCCGGATTTTCCCGGCTGCCTGAGTACAATATCCGGTTTTCAGTCCAATCGAAATCATAGCGGGGTAATTTGGTACTCTCGATCACCGCTGCAGAATGCTGAAGCGCCGGACCACGGTATTGTCCATACGGATCTGTCGCATCGGGGCGTATGTATTCGGTTGATCCGTCAATTGCCCCTGCGAGTCCGATGCCGGCTTGCTGAAACACCGCAACACTTCCGCTGAATTTATGTTTCTTAATATAGCGTTCGATTGCCTGTTTATATCCTCCCGATGCAACGGTCTCGGCGGTCGCCATGACACCGATGCTGCAATTTTCACTCTTTTGAATATGCTGGAATGCGCCCCGCACCCCGGCACCGATGACACCGATAACATGGATATCCAATCCGGCTTTTTCCAGAAAAGACTCAATCGCGTCCTTTCCCACCGCGGTGGCTGTATTACAGGCGATCACGATCGATTTTACCGGCATTTTATCCGTCTCGAAGGTCACCGCTTCCGCCGAGCGGTAATATTTACCCCCCAGTAAAAACTGAACATCCTTGATGATGTGTTCCTGCAGCAATTCCGGATTGTTTTCCGCGGCGTAATTCCCATAAGGCATATTCGCCTGATCACCCAGATAGATAAACCATTCTTTCTGAAAATCGGGAACGCCGTCTCCGCCGGAAATCACCTCCCCGGTCCGGTTGTCAAACCCATCAAACCGGATAATTGCATCCAATACGGTCAATCCGCCCGTTCCGGAATCAAATATGCCCACTGGCAGCGCCGGATCAGATTGCGGGTATTGACGAACATCCAGATAGAAAAAACTGGTCTCATCGTTTAAAATCGAATCAACGATAACGTAATTATCCGAAGAGCCACAAGATTGAAAGACGCTTAAGCCAGCTAGCCAGATGATAATCTTCCACCTAAACATAATCTTTCTGTGAGTAAAAAACCGATACATAGTGAAAAAATACAGTAAAAGAGAGAAATTTGAAAGGCTTTATAAAAAGCCAATTGAGGATTGTTTAGAATAGATAATCTGTGAAAATATTTGACTTACCTACTTCACCAGCATCATCTTCCGTGTAAGCTGCTCACTGCCAATCCGCAACTCATATAAGTAGATACCTGAAGCAAGTCTCCCGGGATTCCAGGCGGTCGTATACGTGCCCGGCGCTAGTCGCCGATTCACCAAAAAAGCAACTTCCTCTCCAATATAATTATAGACCCGTAACTGAGCCGTTCCTGCCTTGCAAAGGGAGAAACCGATTTTCGTAAATCCGTTAAAAGGATTCGGATAATTCTGATGTAGTGTAAAATTTTCTGGTAGCGTAAATGTATCCTGAGATATCCGGGTAATGTAGGACTCGCTATAGTCATACCCTTTGACAAGCAATTCGAAAATTCCATTATTATTCATGTCATCCTCCCAAAGAATGACATAATTCTCCGGATCATGCAAAGCGACCACCGGCTCAAACTGCTGTCCGCCGGCATTTTCATTCACCGTGAAAACACCCCGCTCTCCGCGGCTTCCGTCAGCATTGAACTCCGCAGCATAAATCTGATAGTAGCCGTTCCCGTCATTATCATCCTGAAATGCAACTACGAAATCGCCCGTTTCAGCCAGGGCAACCGACGGTCGGAGTTGCTGCCCGGCGGTAACAATGTTAATCGTTACATCACCGAACAACTTTTCACCCTGATCATTGAAGCCGGCGGCATGAATCTCATAATTCCCGTTACCATCACTGTCATCTTCCCAGGCAATGATAAAATCACCGGCGGAATTGACATCAATTGATGGATTCTGATGTTGTCCGCCGCTGTTGGCGTTGACCGTCATTTCCGGTAATATTTCAGCGCCGGCATCGTCCAATACCACAGCCCTAATCTGGGATAAACCGTCATTATCATCGTCACTTTCCCACGTGACTATAACTGAATTACCCGAAGAGACAACAATGTCGGGATTCCGCTGCGGACCGCCGGATAGCACATTTACCCGAACATCATCAAAACGTCTGTTGCCGTTCAGATCGAATTCTGTCATCATAATATCCGGCTTACCGTTTGTATCCCGGTCGTCTTCCCAAACAACGATAAAGGTGCTGTCGGACGTCATCGTTACAGATGGGGAAATCTGGTTGCCGGCGGTCGTCGAATTAATTGTAATCATAGAAAAACACTCCTGCCCGGTTTCGTTAAAACCACTTGCCCGGATATCGTAATCGCCATTTTCATTATCTTCCCAGACAACCACATACTGCCCCTCCGATCCAACGGCGACATCCGGGTTGTGGCAGATTCCATCGGTCATTGAGGACATACTGATTGCCGGAAATTTCGGTTTTCCGGACAGCCTGAAACCGCGGGCTTTAATAGTAGTACCGTTGCCGCTGCTATCCTGCCAGGTGGTGATAAAATCCCCATTGGGCGCCATTGAAATAGCCGGTTCAGACTGGTTGATTTCATCGGAAGCCTGGACAGTCATATCGTTGAAGGTATTATCGAAACGGAGATATTTTCCCTCTACCGGACCACTCATATCATAATCAAGTGAATAATTATGGGCAGGATCGTTAGGATTCGACGGATAATCACTCCGGTTAAATTCATACACATCGTCCAGTACCGAAAGGACCCGGACATCAATCCGGTTCTCATCGGGAAAAAACTCCAAGGTGCGTAGCCAGCCGTTACCGTGGTTCACATCATTCCGCTGTTCAAACTGATAATCGGTCAAAACCTCATAGACCGTATTGCCGAGATTTCCGGTCCGAATCATCAGCTCTGAATCACCCACATGCCCGGAGACTACCATAAAGATATTACTGTGGCGCCGAACGAACTCGTTCCAGGTGGTATTGCCACCACTGCCGGCAATATCATACGCAGTGCCGCAATTGCACTGATGAACTGCGTCATGCCCCTGGTAGCAGTGCGTTGCCACGATCACCCGCCGATCCGGATATTGTAATAATAGCGAGTCTGCCCAGCAGAGCGCCTCTTTACTGGGTGCAAATTCCAGATTCACGATCATGAATTTCAGATCGTGAACTTCGAAAAAACAGTAGTTATTGTCGTTGGTATTGCGAAAATGCCCACCGTACCAGGCGCGTTCATCAAATCTTTGCGGACCAAAATATTGATTGTATCGCTTAGTGTCGCGCTTCCGACCACCATCTGGATTATCGTGATTCCCGGGGATCACACTGTAGGGCACATTGGCATTATCCAGAATGTCGTGAGCCGCACTGGCAGCTTGCCATTCTGTAAGAGTATTAGTGTGCGTAATATCACCAAGATGAATGACAAACCTGATATTGCGGAAATTTTTATAATATGCGATCCATTCAGTCTGGGCGTTATAGGTCGCCGGGTCCCGCAGGGAGTAATACTGAGTATCCGGCATTAATACTACTACAAAGGGTGATCGTGCAGCGGTTGCCGCTCGGGTGGCAATGTGTATAAACATGCCCAGAAATACAAGGGTGCCTGCTAAAAACAGATTTCTGACTTTCACTGATTTTCCTTCCATTACAATGTTAAAATTCCAGTTAATCGAACTCTTTCCGACCGAGGATTTTATCTGACTCTGTATAAAATTCCAGGACAGCAGCATCGTTCGCCGGACTGCGCTCCTTGTATCGCGCTGCGCGCCACCATTTCGCCGCCAACAAATTCTCCCGCGCCTCCAAATGGACGGTTTCTGGTAGAGCCACCATCGGGGTTTTCCAGGAAATTGCGAACCGGCTCAGCGTGAAAACCGAATAGCGCAGGGGGTAGGAATTAATGGACGGCGTTACAAAATAGTTGACTCCGTTTTCTTCCTTAAACCGCAGCCCGATATGACGGTGACCGGAAATCACCACCGGCGCCGACTGAGAATTTCGGGAGAGAATTTGACGCGCTTCGCTGTCATTATCAATGCAAAACCAGGCTTTCGATTTTCCCGGTTGTTCATCCTCTGACCAGCGGATGAAATTGTGATGCATAAACACTATATTAATCTCATCGTCATTTCTGCTTAATTGGCGATCCAGCCAGTCCAGCTGTTCCTGCGGCAAAATCCCGCCCCAACAAACCGGATTATCGGGCAAGCAGGCATCGAGACCGATCAGGTGCAAGCCCGGCACGATCTGTTTTGCATAGTACCGTTTCCCGGCTCTTCCGTAACCGTAATCTCTGAAAAACTCAATGAATTCATCAATTTTTAAATAGGTAAATCCTGTCCGGCACTTTTTCGGATCAGGCGGCATAAAGTCATGATTGCCGCAAATGACATACGCCGGCATCTTCAACTGCTGCAGGGAGCTGCGGACCACCCGAGCGTTTTCCAATTCACCATCCAGCAATAAATCTCCCAGAACGATCACAAATCTCAGATTTTCTTCGGCATTCAGAGCCGCTACCGTCTGACGCAGACAAGCGACACTTGCAGCACTCATCTTCATCTCATTTTGACTTTGGGTATCAAGATGAATATCGGCAATTACCGCGAAGCGCACCGGTTCAAACGCGATTCGTCCCGGACGAGCAAATAGTTTTATAATAACGTTACCGGATAATGCTGCACCAATCACAGAGGTACCGGTTAATTTTAGAAAATCCCGTCTGGAAAATTGGTTACTTTTCATGATACTCTTACCACTTCAAAAACATACGCTGCTTTAAAAAGGATTTCTCAAATCTATGTTCATCATCCAATATCACTGGGTAATTCGATCAGCGCCCTTCCTCTGTCAGAGTACAAACAGTGTGGAGAATATCGGCAAAAAGCCGGGCTGCCGGCTCCGCTGCCACAGCGCCATATTTCGTAACTCCCGCTTCATCCTTTGTAAACATGGACTGAACCAGCGGTACTATCTGCGCCCGGGCGTTGATGCGATTGTCCTTAAATCGAAAAAAGATCGCTTCGGAGGTTTCCACCAAATTTTTTCCCAGTAACTGGGGTTCATAACCGGAAATGTTGACGGTAAACACAGCTCTATCCACAGCGCGATGAATATCCATCGGCTGTGGATAGTCGGGCGAAATGAGTAGCTGAGCAATCGTCTTATCCGGCAGTACATGAACCGGACAGGCATTATCTTCAATAAAATGAGCCAATGAACCCAGATACTTTGCGGCTTCGAGGGGCTCACCTTTCTGGAGATTCAATACAGCGTGGTGCATTAGCTTCGTCGTGATATAAAAACACACCTCACTGTTGTCATCATCATTTTTATGCCACTGTTTGATGTTCTGCAACAGCGGTAAAGCAACATAGGGTTCGTAAAAATCAATCCGCGCCTGATTCTTCTGCCGGACGGCGGCGCGGTGGTAATCCGGATTCAGCGAGTAGTGCTCGATCATCGAATCCGCCGCACTACCAAACATCCGCTGCTCTTTTCTCGTCAATTGCTCAAAGGCAGCCCGGGTAATATTGGCATGATTGACCTTATCCCAGGCAAAAACGGTGGACTGCAGTATAACCGCTGCCGCAATCCAGAAGATTAATTTCCCTTTTTTAATATTCATTGCTTTGTCCTTATGATTTTTTACTGGCTTATTCTTAATTGGACGAGCCGAGCAACCGATTCAGAACCTCTTCTGCACCCCACAATACGTCCGGTATCGGAAACGCCTCCCGCAGATAGGGCAATCCCAGTTTATATACTTTTACATCCGGCAACCGACCTGCCCGGGGTTCATCCACCTGGACATTTTTCAGATTTTCCGGATAGAGGATTACCTCAATTCCGCTGTTTTTTGCCAGTTCCATCAATCTGTCCTGAGCCTTTTTCATCGTCAGCAGACCGCTTAAATAAGATTCTACCTGTTCAAATTCGACATTCTGCGCATACGCCGTTTTTCCATACAATGATTCAACTTCCGACTGCTCCGGTTGACAGATGTTTTTGACCGAATCTATGAGAACCTGGGTCGTATATTTTCTTTCCCAGCGATCCAGCTGATACCGAATCTCCGAGTCGCGGTCATAGTTGCGCTTTAATGCCTCTTCCTCCAGGCAAACATCCCGGATGGTACGACCGATGATGGTTCGCAATTTCCCCGCCAGCTCGGAAAAATCGGCTGCCCGTAAATCCAGGGGGCGATAGGAGAGATGGTACAGCAACTCGCGAACCGTCCAATGCCCGTCCTTAAAGCGTACCGCCGGTTCGTCGTAATAATCCACCAACTGTTCGGAAACCTGACGAAAGGAGAGAGGTTCGGGAGAAGCGGGCGTCTGTTGCAAACCGGAGTCCTGAACAGCTGCTTTGATGAGCGAATGAAAGGTGCGAGCCAGGACGTTAAAAATCTTGCCATCAACGACCACTTCCTTTGGGTCCATAAAATCCTTCAGAAATCTGCCGGTCTGCAGGCGGTCTTTCTTATAGCGGATAACCTGTTCATAGCGGTGCCGGTATTTGGTAAAATCCGATTCCGCCAGGATTCTGCGTCGCGAACCGACCTTTTTAATGATAAAGTAGCCTTTTCCATGGGAGATAATCGGTGATATTTCAGAGGGTTTAAGATTAAAAATTGTTTCATTAAATGGTTCCTGCAGCTCGCCGTAACCGATAAAGTCGGTTTCACCATTCTCGACGGCGATGCCCAGGCGTCCCAGTTTGTTCTCAAGCAGGCTGTCAAAGTCAGCGCCGCAGTCCAGTTCCGCTTTTAAACGCTGGGCCTCATCAAAATCGGCGGTATACAGGTATTTTACTTTATTTTCGATGGCGGATTTGGCAATCGCCTCCCGAATTTCCTCTTCGCTGACACTGATCTTTTCGCCGACCTCGACATTAAACATCTTTTCCACCAGCAGCTCCTGCTTCAGCAGACGCATGGACTTCTGAACATACTCGCCGGATTTTTTCTCCTGTACCTGAGGCAGCTGCGCCAAAATCGCTTCGTTTACCATTGCCTGCAAATAGCTCTCTTTGGCACCATCAACACTTTTTAAAAAAGAGGGACCAAAACTATAGCTTTCAATAAAACTTTTCTCTGTAATAATTACATCGCCCACCTTCGCTAGGACGGGTGTGTTATCATGATACTGCCGCCGGCTGCAGGAGACCGCAACCAGCAGGATAAAAATCGTTATGGCAGAATAAAAAGACTTTAGACGTTTTCTCATTTCAACAATACCACCTTCTGTGAACAGGTTGGGCTATCATCAAGCAACAATTGAATAATATAGACACCGGATGCAAATTTATCGGCATTCCAGGTATAATATAAAGTCGTTCCGGAGCCGCTATTCTTATGGGAAACAGAATCAATGATCCGTCCGTGCAGATCGTAAATATTGAGCAGACTGGTAACAGCATTTCCAACCTTGTAGTGAATACTCAGTCGGTTATTAAACGGATTGGGATAAGCCACCAACTTATACTCTCCCGGCAGTATACTGTGCCCCTGCGATTGGATTCTCGTACCCCCATTGATCCGATCGGCAAAGAGCACCTCTCTGGAAATTTCGAACAGGAAAGGAAAAAATTGGGACCAGGGATTGGACTCCCGGCTGGAATAATAGAGCGCCGATGACTCGGAAGATATCAATAAATTGCCTGCTCTATTAAAGGTTACATCTTCAGTTCCCGCCGGAAGGTAAAAAATCGTATCCGGCTCCGCCAGCTCCCAGCGGGACAGTTTACTTCTGGAATACCGGTATAACTTGGAGTCCCTGTCACCGGAGCTGCAAGAGGCGAAGAGGTAATCCTGCCCCTGAAACTTTGTCCAGGCGGCACCCTGGACATACATCGGCAACATATAGAATGTCGGTTTCGCCGCCAAATCAACAACCCCGGATTGGTTCATCGGGTAACCCGCCAGATAGGCTGTTTCCCCGGTCTCATCGGCATATTTCGTACAGCACCAGAGAGTATCGGAAAAATAGGTGGCGGACGCGGAATACATACTCTCCGACCATACATAACCAAGAGTCTGATATTTCTCTCTGCCGGCGCCGCTGTATTCCGGAATTTCGAGCCGGTAACCCTTTCCGCCACAGGTCAGCAGGATATTTCCGCCCCGGTAAGCCATGGCGGTCATGTGCGCCGTCGCCAGATTACCATTCATTCGAAAACAGCGCCGAACCTGATAATCATTATCTGGATCGAGTTCGACAATAATCGAACGTTTATTCCCCGTTGTACCGTCAATTTCACGGTGATAGAGGGAGATATATACCATGTCGCTGTCACCGGTGAATTGATCATCCTCATAAGTATTTGTCAATCCCTGCGGAATATAGCCATCGTTCGAGTAAGGCACGAAAACAGCCGCCGCAATCGGCACCTTACTTGTCCGAATCCGCTTTTGATAAATGTCGGAACCGGAGTGATAATAGCGGTAATAGGGCAGACCGAAATAGCCACTGCCATCCAGCGGGTAGTAGGCGTTATTATATACTGCCCCGAACTCTTCGGTTTTCAGCTCCAGAGCGTAAATTTCACCGATATAGGTGCTGTTTTCCAGTGCGGTATTGAAACCGATTATCAGATGTCCCTCCAGAGATTCGAAACCGATGGGGTAGTGCACAATCGCTGCCTTCTGTTCGGCAACCAGCTGACGATTCAGATAGAGTCGCTGCCGAATCGTATCAGCGACGGTACCACTAATCCACTGTACGTAATTCCATTCGTTCTGCTTACAGCTGTCGGTTGATTGAATCTCGAACAGCATATACTGCAGATTGCGTTTAAAGTGTAACCTGCCATCTTCAAGTATCAGAGCAAAGATCACGTCACCGTAACTATCCAGCAATGTCAGCAGGTTTCCATTCCGGCAGTCCGGCTTGAACCAGATTTCCCCTGAATAATCGTGATCGTTGTAGAAAGATGAGCGCAGGGTATCGGGACACCGGACAAAGGCGGAATCCTGAGTAAACAGAGTCGTGTAGACCGTCCGGAAATCCCAGCCTCCCGGACCCCGGGCGGTTGTTTCTTCAGCCGGCAGATATTCCTGAACTGTAATATGGCTGCTCACAATCGGCGACTGAAGAGGAGAACCAGGGGCAAGATCGGAATTATAGCGAAACAGCACCTTGGCGTTCACGCCGGTGAGAAATATGAACAGGACTGGTAAAATCATTTTTTTCATAACGTGGTAAAATACCCTTTTTTCACGGCAGATTCTATAAATAATGTCGTTACTATTACATCAGGATGGGCGGCTTTTGATTGCCGCCCATCCATCGGGGATCGATATTTAAAAGATCCAATCTACTTCAGCAGAATCATCTTATTAGTCTGCGTGAAGTTTTCCGCCTGTAGACGATAGAAATAGACTCCGGCGGAAACCGCCTGACCGTTCCGGTTCCGTCCGTCCCAGCGAATCTGATAGTAGCCGGCATCATATTCTTTGTCCGCCAGCACGGCGATCTTTTTACCCAATATATCGTAAACCGTCAATGACACTTGCGAACGACTCGGTACGTCAAACTGCAGCGTAGTTACCGGATTAAACGGATTGGGATAATTTGAATGCAAAGCAAAGGATTTCGGTAAACCGGATTCTCCTTCGCCTACATTACTGACAACAATCGAGTTTTCAAAATTAACCGTTTGACCAGGAGAAAAACAGGAATCGTTCAGAGCCACCGTTTTATGCTGCACATAGGGATCGTCTTCGCTCAGGTCTCCATCCGGAAACAGCGTAATTGAGTTGTTGTTCCAGGTGGAATCCCGGACGTCAAACCGAATCTCGAAATCGATTCCTTCAGCCGATTTAATGTGGGGATCCCCCTTGTACAGGCGACCCCGGTTCTGGATGTACATATCCTCCGTCCCGTCGGCAGAAACTAACAATATGGCTTCATCGGTATTATTCAAACCATTTCCAAGACGATCAATAACATCAGACACAAATACTCGAGATTTAAGTGGGTTGACATTAAAACCGGGCACACCGGTGATATTGCCACCGGAAAAAATGACCACAATCTGACCCGGAGCCATGATATAGCCATCAGGGAAGGTAAAGGTTAATTCTTCGTCATCACCAACCCGCCACCCGGTCATATCCACATGATCGTTGGATATGTTAATAAGCTCAATAAATTCGTCCTGGTTGGAATCAATTATCCCATCACCATTGGCATCTTTATAGACATCAAAATTGACCTCATTGATGACAATTCGGGGGGTGATCTGGACTCGCGGTACAAAGTGAGCCACCACATGCTGCGGCTTATTGATAGACATTGTAAGAGGATTCAATTTGCTTTTAAATCCTTCATCACTGTTGGTCCAATAGCCGAACGCGTGACCTTCACCGTAAATCGGCAGGGCGTTAAAGGTGACAACCTGGTTGTATTCGTACCGCGCCATGACTGTATCAATCTCCAGCGTCCCAACGCCTTCGGGGTCCATGCTCATCGTTACAACATAGGATAGATAGTCGGCACCGTCAATCGTCGTGCCCGCCGAAAAATTCACGGCGGCAACCTCGCTATGCACAACAAACGGGTCTTCCACTTCGGTATTGGCATCCTGGTTGCGGGTTATCGAGGCTCCCTGATCAGCCGCGGCAGCCGTTGTAATGGCAAATTCCCAGTCCATCCCTTCAACCACCGCAGAATTCGGCGCTCCTGCCGAGGCGGCACTGCCCACCGCCAGATAGACATCCGAATAGCCGAGCCGCGATTTAAGGATAATATATTCTCCCGCCGCATCCAAGCCATCACCGATCGTACCATTGGCGGCAAAGACCGCCGTTTTCAGCGGATCGGCGTCATAGCCCGGCAGACTGCTGACATCACCACCACCGACCACCGTCACAAATTTGTGTGGCGGAAGAAAGTATCCATCCGGGAAGGTGAAATTCAACGCCTCGTCATCACCCAGCTGCCAGCCGGAAAGATCAACCGCCTTATCGGCGATGTTGGCCAGCTCGACAAATTCATCCTTCAGATCGCTGACACCGTCACCGTTGACGTCATTACCAGTCTCATCCAGCAGAACCTCATTAATGATAATTTTTTCCGAATATACAATATCCACCCATTGCGGGGCGTCCACATAATCGTTAAAGTCGTTCCCCAATTTTCCGTCGAACAGACCAAAGGCGGCATCGTAGGCAACATAGCCTTCACCCTCGTCAAAATGCCAGAGCGCCATGGTATTGGCATCCGCTATAAAGGGCTCGGTGGGAACTTCAAAATCCTCAGTGTAGCGAACGACATTGGAAATCCGGAATTCGTCAATTGTACCCCGAAAGCCGTCCCAGGTGGTAGACATCTGCTCCGTCGTCTGATTGCCGATCACAATCGGCATGTTGCCGCTCTCCACATCCAGCGGGGGATAGGTGTCATTAATCAGCCCTGACGGTGTTCGATCCGCCATCTGGACGCCGTCCACCCAGATGCGCATCGAATCGTTGACATCCCAGGTGACCGCTACATGATACCAGCGGGGTTGCCAGACCTGAATTTCGTATGTGTGCACTGAGGCGGTTTTACTCACGTCCTGAATCCAGGAGTGTAAATCGCCGGCTCCGGTCTGCCAGGCAATCCCGAAATCGCCCTTGGCGGCGCCGCCCTGATTTTTTGAAATGATGTAGGTATAGGTATTGCCATGATTGTCCGAACGCAATGTCGAATCCAGTTTAAAGAAACACTCCACTGTTCCCTGATACACATGCTCCGGCCAATAGTCCACCGACTGGAGAACCAGCAGCCGGTCGTGCTCCCACCATTTATAGTGAAGCGCTTTGCCCCATTGTGCCGAGACTGTTCCGGAAAATAAAGCCATCACCAGAAACGTCACACAGAAATTTACGACTGTAGCATTTCTTTTTTTCATAAACACCTCCAAGTTTTTTTTAATAATTGGTCAAAATGATAATCCCACTGTAAAATGCTGGACATACGCCAGACGTCCCCAGTCAACAATCGCATAATCAAATCGCAATGCTGTTTGCTGAAACAGCTTATAGTTGATGCCGGCTCCAAAGCTCAAACCGCTTTCCGCCTCTTGGTCAAACAGCGCCTCATATCCAATGCGCAGGAAAAACAGTTTTGCCAGAGCATACTCGCAGCCCACATTCAGGTATTCAACATTATTGCTGGGGTGTAACAGATCTACCGCCAGCGTCAAATCATTGTATTTAAAAGGTGAAAAAGAGTACGCCAGCCCGAACCGAAACAGCAGCGGCATCGGGAATGCATCGGTTTCCAGCATGGCATTAATTTTATCGTTGGAATAGTGAATCGGGTCCTCGTCATGAGCCCGCCGAACATCACGACCAGCCAGGCGCATATCGGTCCCGAAATTGGAAATACTGGCGCCCAGATTCAGACCTTTTAATTGTGTTTTATAGAGCAAACCGATATCCACGGCATACCCCGCTGACGACATATGCCAGATCTGCTGACGCACATATTTCCCCGTTAGTCCGCATGCGAACCGGTCGGTGATCTTCAGACCGTAGGTCATAGCCAGCGCCAAATCCGAGGCGCTATAATACTCACCAGTCCCTTCAGGATACGTCACAGTGCGGACCGTCTGCTTATCGATGGCATTGAAAACCGACAGGCTAAATCCCACAATCTGACCATTACCCATCGGCACGATCCCGGCGGCATGGTCCAGTGACATGTCGGCGAACCACTCGGTATGAGTGCCGGTCACGCTGATAGCGTCAATCTGGGTAATCCCCGCCGGATTCCAGTATAGCGCGGTCACGTCATTGGCTACCGCCGTAAAAGCACTACCCATGGATAGCGCCCTGGCGCCGATTCCAATCTCCAGAAACTGGGCGGAGGACGATCCTTTCTTGTTGACCTCGCCCGTATAAATGAGTTCGGTGTATTCCTCTTCCAGCTGTGCCCATAGATTTGAAATACTCACGCAAAACAGAGCGATCAATATTAATCTCAGTGGTAATTTTTGTTGCTTTCTATTCATAAAATCCTCTATTCAATCACGCCCTTTTACTTTATCAAAGCAAATTTGCCCACCTTCGAGCCTATGCCGGGAGCCTCTACATGATAGACATATATACCGTACGCCACAGTCAGCCCATCTTCCGAAACCAAATCCCAGGACTCAGCTCCTATTGACATCGGTGCCGAATGTCGGAGGGTTTTGACCAATTTCCCCGACACCGTGTAAATACGAATCGTACATTCTTGGGGTAAATTGACAAAATCAATCCGCCGTTCTCCCCTGCCACTGGCGAAAAACAGCGGCTTTTCCCAGGGAGCGCTGACCACATAAGGATCGGGAACCACATAAATATCATTCAGATCCGCTTTCGCCTGCTTTTTGTCTATTGTTGATCCGCGCGTCGTAAAACGGATAGTGTCATCGGCATTAAAAGGCTTGGTCACTTTAAAGTAAAATATATCGCCGTATTCCGGGTCAATCGCATTTTCAATCGTGTCCAGTTTGAAAATCCAGGCTACTTTCGATGCTGTGCCAAAATTATGAATTTCATGACAGATACTGATCTGATCGCCGCCATTGAGGCGGTTGTCTTTATGTACATATTCATAAAAGGCGAAATCCAGTTTGCGGTTGTAGGTCGTACTCCAGACCTGGAAATTTGCCGGGCGATTGGATTCGGTGTCCAGCGGATTGTAGAACGAGGTATCGGCATTATCTTCTAGAATCCGAATCTCAATGTCCTCCGGCAGGGTCCTACGTTTGGCATTGTCACTACTGGGACCGACGCGATAGGGCAGATTACAATCACCCACCTGCCAGCCATGCTCAGTCACGTAGGAAGAATCATTGTAAAAATCAAAGCGCATACCCTCTCTGATATCCGTACTGATATCAAATTCATCATAGCGGTTACTCGCGTATAGAATCTCGTTATCCGTTAAGTCCCGGATACAGATACCATTGGTAAAGCGACCGCCGGTTGTGTCGGAAAAGGTTACCTCATAACGATGTCCATCCTGAACATCATCCGGTATGGCAAACACCACATCCAAATAGCCGGTTGCCAGACCAACATGTTCGTAGTCAGCCACCATATTTCCTTCAATATAACCGGCACTGCCTGCATTGGGCGTCACCACGGCACAATTGATATCCACAAATTCCACTTCGCCCAGAGCATCAATCTGAATTATTTTACTGCATTCGGTCGGATAGACCGGTGCGAGGGATGCCACTGTTGATAAGCCCCGCTCGTAAAAATCTTCATCATATCCCTTATCATAGGAACAGACAGCGTAAAAATAGCGCCGTCCGTTTTCCACCGTGCTGTCAATAAAATGATACTGTAATCCACTGTCATCTCCCATATGAAAATGAACCCCTGTGCCCTCAATAGTAATCGGATGTAAACCGCTCAAACCGTCGGCTCTGTCAAACTGGGCAATCGGTTTCCAAAAGAGCTCGTTCCCGTAGGCATCGGTGATTGTTTTTACGTCATTAAAAGAGGGATCAGTGGAGCGGTAAACCAGATAGCCTTCAAAATCAGAACCGTAAATCGGATCAATGGAAAGTTCAGCCATCTTATCCCAGGTCAGAATGACTTTCTTATCTCGTGCTACGGCGCGCACATTGGGTTTCAGCGGCGGCTTTGTAAAATTATAATCTGCGTCATAAATTTTCTGCATCGTGCGTTTATTCTTTAAAATATCCTCAAAGTCGTTCCCAAACAGATTGGCAATGGCGAATTTCCTGGTTTGGGTTTTCGGCAATTTAAAATACCCTGAGCCGTAAAAGAATGCCAGATTCGTCACCGGAGGCGTCGAAAATAGTCCCGGCTGGAAAAAACGCCAGGCTCTCAGGTCATCCTTCATGTTGGTGGCATTGTTTAGTACAAAACTGGTCAAGCCAATCTGATCGGATTCATCATTATCGGTTTTCCCGAAATTCGGTTCTCCCTGGTCCGGCATTCCATTTGCTTCGGTGCCATCGGTATCCGGTCCTGGATAATCGTAGTCGTAGGGACCAATGCCATCCGAACCGACATCGTCACCGATGAATTCCCCATAATCCCATTGTCCGTTGCCGTTTTCATCTACATAGCTGCGCCAATCACCATCTTCGTCACCTTCCCAGTGCCACTTGGGCTCTCCATATTTACCTACCGGTCCAAAAATATAGTTGCCGCGAGGATTATCCTGCCGCTCATCAATCAACCCGTCCTGATCGTCATCAATCCCGTTCAGCGGATCACCGGGACTCTCCAAAAAGGCGTATCCGAAGTAACCGAGACCGGTACGCCCTTTGAAGTCCAATCCGTCAGCATCCCAACAGTAGGTGATATCATCCACCACGTCAAAATAGGCTAAATCATCTCCGGAATCACCGGAACCACCGACCATCACGTCGGCATACATGCCAAAAACGACCTTCGGCAAATCCTTATGACTATAGTTTTCGAAATCGTAGCGAACAATCAGGATATCCTCGGCTGCCACAGCCGCCCATTGATATCCGCGCACCTTTACCTTGAGACCAAGCCCGCGGCGCCCACCGGTATACCAGCCACCGGAATCAATCGCGCTGCCAACAAACGGGAAATAGCCGTATTCATCGTTATCCCGGTCATCAATCACATAATAACTCTCCTGATCCGCCCGTACATAGGCACCAAATTCGCCATTCCACCTGCCATCGCGGGTTCCGGGATCACCGGGATAGTCATACGGCCAGGATTTGGGCCAGGTTTCCGGCTTATGACTCATCGCCGGAAATTCATCCTTGTTAATAGTGATATCTTCTTCGAAATAGCCCGGCAGCGGCTGCCAGTTCCAGAGATGCGTTCCATCGGGTGAAATGTCATGCCAAGTCGGATGAGTATAACTCTCCGAAACAATCTGGATCGTGAAACCAGCCGAATCCACCACTTCGCCTCCGGCAGCCATAATGAACTCGAAACCGTAAGTATATCCGGTTCCTTTCGGCCACTCCATTTGTGGTGATTTATACCGGTCACCTAAATTGCCAAAATTGGAGAAGCGGGTATTGATCAGGTTACCGTTATGGATGCCCGACCGGCGATGTTCATTACCGGCATGTAGCCCGTTCCAGGTCCAAAATAGGATTAGCAGCAGTATTGCGAAATGCCGCCGATATTCAAATTGTCTTTTCTTGCCTGTCATGTTCTTAATTATACCTTCTCATTTATTTTTGAGAATTACTCCACTATATTCATTTAAAAATCAATCGCCAGTCCGAGTATCACCCTCCGAGGTTCAGAGTAATAATCCGGACGAAGATCAATCTCTTCAATCGTAAAATTTGGGTTTTTCTGCAACAAATAGTAGTTAGCCATAGTACGATAGTTGTAACCGGCGCGTCCCGTACCTTGATAAACGGTGATTTCATTCAACCGATCGGTCAGATTAAATACTTTACAGAATAGTTTGACTTTATAATTCATTACCGAAAAATACTTATAAAAAGTCATATCAATATTATAGGTTATCGGTTTGCGGTCGCTGTTTTCAAACTGGGTTGACAGTGCGCTTCCCGGACTCACGGGCGTATAGGGCTGACCGGTTGCGTACCTTCCGATCAATCCAAGATTCCAATCGGAGGGATTCCCCACCGCCACCGAGGCATTAAACGTGTGGGTCTGGTCCCAATCCAACGGTAACACCTGCTTTTCGGTCTCCTTTGGCGGGTCCGATTGAAAATCCAGAAAGACGGCATTCGGGTCTGACGCATTGCCCCGGGCAACCTGATAGGTATAATCCACCGAAGCCGATACAAAATCGTTGTAACCATACCCTTTCTTGAACGATACCGTAAATCCTTTTACATTCCCATAATCACGGTTGATGTACCGCGCATAGGCTTTGTCGTCAATGGTCGAAATAATTTCCTGACTTAAAAGGTTTTTAATATCCTTATAATACACCGTTACATTCAATGAAAAAACGCCCATCAGCTGCTGCTGCAAACCCACTTCATAGCAGACTGTTTTTTCCGGTTTCAAATTCGGATTACCCATCTTAGTTTTCAATTTACCAAGCTCTATCTCATATTCGTAATTATTGTAAATATATTCGAAACGGGGCAGCTGGAAAAAATGACCATAGGAAATGTGAACCACACCCTCATCTGAGATCGGAAATGCCAATCCGAGCCGTGGGCTGATTTGGGAACGTGTCTCCGCATCGGAGAGCGGAGACCCAAGCCGGATGGTTCCGGAATCTGCCGAAGCCCGCAGACTGTCGGGAACCAATGCATTCGGATCCCAATAATCGTGGCGTAAACCGATATTCAAAATAATCTCATTGAGCTCCACCTTATCCTGCAGATAGACCGCCGCCTCCCGCGGCTTGACCATATACTGGTTGTACATTGTGGTCTCGCGAATCGGCAGTTTTAACTGCGGAGCTTGATAAACCGGACCCTCCGCTACAGTCTCCTGAATAAAATAGTCCAAATTGTGCTGCTTAATTTCAAATCCGCCCTTGATCTGATTGGCTCTATTTACCTGGCTGGTCAGGTCCAGCTTCAGAGATAATGCAGAACGGGTTATATCGTAACGACCATTCTGGGTGCCGCCAAAATAAAAACCGTCCGTTGAATATGGATTTCCCTGATACCGCGTATCCAGCGGATTTTTAAAGAGATACGCCTGAGTATTTTTAGAATAATTTGTGAAATTTAGTGTATAAAACGTACTGTTACTCAACACATGATTCAGACTGAACAGGTGGTTAAAACTGGTGCCGTAATTGGTCCGTACTCCTTCGGGTGCATACCGGCGGGCATCGCTGTAGCTTTTACTTTCATCATCATTGTAAAAAAGCGAATAATTGAGCTTGGCAGAACCTAGTTTCGTCGTCACCTTCCCATAAAAGGAGATTTTCTCTTTTCCGTTCAATGGCACGTAAGAACCGTCACCGGTCATCAGTGAATCGGGCACCCTGATGCCGTATAATCTCTGGTCCTCGGTCTCGGTTTTATACGCCTCGTTCATAAAAGCCTGGATCGGCACCGTGTCCTCAATCCGGATGCGGCGCTGACCGTACAGCCAGCCGTCAGTCTGATAATATCTGGTAGAAGTATAAAAAGACCCCTGTGGCAGAACCGGCAATGGTCCCTGCAGATTAAAATTCAGGTCCTTCTCGCCGACATTTACATGGTCTATGTTCATGAAGATATCTTTATTTGCCGATACATAATCGCCCACCGAAACTGACACTCTGCCCTTAAATTTTTTCGCCCCCTCTTTCGTTACAATATTAACGATACCCGATTGCGCCTGCCCGTACTCAGCATTAAAGGTACCACTGATCACCTGTAACTCCTGAACCCAGTTGTTTTCCAGACCAATCGAGCTGCCGCCGTTATACTGGTCGGTAACTGCCACGCCGTCAATCAGATAAGCAATCTCACCGGCACGCCCGCCCCGAATATGAAATTCACCGGCAGCATCCCTGACAACACCGGTCTGCAGCTGAATGAGATCATCAATTTCCTGAACCGGCATCGTTTCGATGTTTTCCGATGAAACATATGCCGCTGAGTTAGTCCGGTCCATTTCGACCAGGGTGCGTTGACCAACCACCACCACCTCTTTGCCCTGAATGGTTTGCGGCTTAATGTCAAAATTGACAGTGGTCGTCCGGTCCAGGTTAACCACCACACCGGTATAGATCGTCTTCTCATAACCGATGAAGGAGCAGACAATATCGTAAGTACCAGGCGGAATATTAATGATGAAGTAGCTACCTTCAGCGTCGGAAACGGCGCCGTAGTCCGTGTTTTGAAGATAGATATTGGCTCCAATAATCGGGTTGCCCGTCGTGCTGTCTACGATTTTCCCACTGATTTTACCGGTTGTCCCGGAAAAGCCAAACTGCACCAGGGCTATTAAAACCAAAGCGGCGTATCCAATATTTTTACTCATTCACCTCTCCAACAGATTGAAAAAATTCTTACTCATGTCAAGAAATTGGGGGTCGTTTTCAGGAAGTCACCTTTATGGAGGTAACGAACGATTTTTGACTTACCTTGAGTTTGTGGGAAATCAGTAACACTATGAGAATAATTATTCATAAATATTAATTCTATATGTAGTATGCAATCTTTTATCCTAAAAGTCAACAGTTTTTTCATCAATGGATTGAAAATAGTGACCAATTCTGTAGGAAACTAATCAGACAGGATACTTTTTGAATTTCCTATTTTTATATTTGTATGAATATTCAAAATATACTATTTTACAGACAGTAATAACTGATGAAAAGCGTTAGTATCAGTTTGAATTAAGGTGCGCTATTAAAATCAATGTATCAGATGACCTCCTGCTTTTAGTTTCGACCCTCTACTACGTGGAAAAACTGGGGCAGGCAAAGGTTTCGGAATTAGCCGGGGTATCCCAAGCCACAGTTTCCCGACTCCTGGAAGAGGCGCGCCGGCGCGGGATTGTCCAGATTACGGTAAAACCCTTTTCCGCTCAGGATAAAGAACTCGAGGAAAATCTCAAAACGAAATATCACCTGGATTTTGCAATCGTTATTAAAGGCGCCACCAGTCATAGCGAGGAAAATCGCCGGCATGCGTTAGGGCATTTCGCCGGACCGCTTATATCCAAACTAATCAAACCGAACACCATCGTCTGTGTCGCTGCCGGACGTCATATTTACAGCTTGAGCGAAAACATGCACCCTGCCAACAGTTCCGGCGTAACCTTCATTCAGGCGATGGGCGATATCAGCACCCATATCAAAGAAGACGACGCTATTGAAATCACCCGGAAACTCGCCAAGCGCTGGAACGGGCAATTTCTGCGCCTGCAAGCCCCGGCAATCACTACCAATAGTCAGACTTACGAAGCCTTTGTCTCACACGATCAGATCAGGTTCGTATTGTCCCGGATGGACAGCGCCGATCTTGCCTTTGTTGGAATCGGTGTTCATGGCAACTCGGTTTTTTATGATCGCGATTTTCTGAAAACCAACGATATCAACTACCTGATTAATAAGGGAGTTGTGGGCGAAATATGCGGTCACTTTTTTAACCGGGATGGGGAAGAGTGCGACACCGAATATCGTAATCGGGTTATCGGGGTTAGTCTGGAGCAGTTAAAGAAGATCCCCCAGGTTATCGCCGTCACTAGCGGAGCAAATCGGGCTGAGGCTCTTGCCGCCGCCATCCGCGGCAATCTGATCAACTCTTTAGTCATTGACGATATCGGCGCAAGAGAATTATTACAGATCTCATGAAGTATTCTGTATAGAGTACTACCCTGCCCGCAAATCTGCAAAACGGCTCAGGACATTAATAGGAGCAATATTTACTCTGATTATAATGCTTCCGGATGAAAGGACCCTTTTTCCAGAGCTTTAATCTGGTCAACTTTGGGTTGCGAGCGACCGCCGCTAAATTCGGACCGCAACCACGCATCCACGATCATTTTCGCCAACTCGCTGCCAATTACCCGGGCTCCCATGGTCAAAATCTGGGCGTTGTTGCTTTTTCTCAGGCGTTCAGCCGAATAAACATCGTGACAGACACCGGCGTACACACCTTCGACCTTATTGGCGATAATCGCCATTCCCAGACCGGTACCACAGATTAAAATCCCCCGGTCATACTCACCGGCTTGTATTTTTAATGCCAGGTTATAGCCAATTTCCGGATAGAGGGCAGCACCCTTTGCACTGAAGCTCAGATCAGTAATATCAACACTGGAATTTTTCAGGTGCTCAAAAATGATCCCCTTCAGATCCGTAGCCGCATCATCACAATCAATCGCTACTTTTATCCGTTTTTTCACTATTTACCAATCGTCCGGTTTCTCAATTTGTTATTCTCATGTTCCGCATGCGCTTTTGAGCCGGGCAGATGGGGATTCCGGTTCCATAACATAATAAAACAGATCAACGCTGCCAGAGATGACAGGACCAGCACCATAAAGCCGGTGTTCCAGCCGAAATTATCAACCACCAGACCGAGCCCCCAGCCGGAAAGAATCGTACTCAAATAGCCAAACAAACCGGTCAGTCCCACCGCAGCTGCACCGGCGCTTTTGGGAACCATATTGACTGCAATCACCGCAACCAAACACTGGGGACCATAGATCATGAAACCGGTTCCCCAGATCAGCGCTCCGTTGAGAATCACCGATTGAACCGGCAACTTCCAGAAGAGATAAATAAAAAGCGTGCAGAACGCCATATAAATTCCACAAGTCCGTCCGCCGTAGCCTTTAAACAGCTTATCCATCGCCCAGCCACCGACCAGCATTCCGGCTAATCCAGCCAGCTCATAGCCGCCGACAATCCCCGCCGCCTGAGTAATATCCACCCCCTTCGATTGCGTCAGAAAGGTGGTTCCCCAATCCAAAACCGAATAGCGAACCACATACACAAAAAAGTTTGCAATACTGACGATCCACATCCCTGGATTTTTGAAAATGTATTGAATCACAACCTCTTTATATGAAGTGCTTTTTCCCTCAACTGAATCACTGATATCGGTCTCCTCGCCCAAATATTCCTCCACCGGCGGCAGACCCAGCGATTGTGGACGGTCACGCAGGCGATTCAGGATAAATAACGCCAAGAGAACTGCAATGCCCGCCGGTACGAAAAAGCAGGAACGCCAGCCATAGCGGACAATCAGAAAACCGTTCAAAAAAACAACCCCCGAAGCTCCGATAGAACAGGCGGTATTGGTAATAGAAAACCGGACACCGCGCTCTCTGGCGGCATACCAGTTGACCAGCGTTTTGCTGCAGGGCGCCCAGCCCATGCCCTGAAACCAGCCGTTTAAAATCCAGAACACACCGAAGGCAATGACACCGCTACTCAATCCGAAAAATACATTAATCAGCGCCGAGCAGATCAGCCCCAACGCCATAAAGTAGCGTGGATTGGTCCTGTCACCGGCAAAGCCGTTGATAAATTTTGAGATACCATAAGTAATGCCAAACGCCGTCAGAATCAGACCCAGTTGCGCCTTGGGAATATTGAATTCCTGCTCAATAACCGGCATCGCCACCGCCAGGCTTTTGCGCACAAAATAGTAGCCCATATAGCCAAACATCATGGCATACATTACCCGAAAACGCCAGTATTTATACTGCTTCTGCATTTCACGGTCATCGGTAATCCGCGGTATATCCGGTGCAACTTTTAATAAACTGAACAGCCTGCTAAAAAACATCTAATATCTCCTGCATTCTCAATCCGTACAACGGTCCCATCGGTTATTCAGTCTGATGACTTTGTTCCAGTAATTCCCCAAGTTCCTGGATATTTTCCACAATCAGGTCCGGTTGATGGACAGCGTTTTTCACATCCGTTGCCGTCGCTTCTCCGGACAGTACCAAAATCCCCATTATCTCGGCCCGGTGCGCCATCTCAATATCCGTATAAAGGCGGTCACCCACCATGGCGATTTCTTCTTTGTTTAAATTATTGCGCTCCATAATCCCCCAAATCATACTCGGATCGGGCTTACCCAACACCACATCCGGTGTTCGGTCAGTTGCTGAACTCAGGGCTTCGCAGATCGCTCCGCAATCAATCAGCAGGGTCGGTTGATCGGTGGGGCAGGTGCGGTCCGGATGCGTCGCAATAAAAGGTTTGCCACCTTTTATCCAGTATCCGGCTTTACATAAGCGCTTAAAATCAAGTAACGTATCAAAACCGACAACTACGGCGTCCGGTTCTATAGCGCTGTCCGTCTCCACAACCGTAAAACCGTATTCCCGGAATTCCTCTTTCAATCCCTCTGTTCCGAGGATAAACAATTTTTGCAGCTCCGGTCGCCTGGATTGGAGATAATCAATCGTCGCCAGCGAAGAAGTATAGATATTTTCTTTGGTTCCATGCAAACCCATGCTCCGGATTTTTTCCAGATACTGCGATACATTTCTGGAAGAATTGTTCGTCAGATAGGTATACCGAATTTTCAGGCGATCCAATTTTTTAAAAAAATCACTGGTAAAATTAAACACCTGACTGCCGTTGTAGATGGTTCCATCCATATCCAGAACCACATGACAGATTTTCGAGAGTCTTTTGAAATCAATTGTCTTTTTATCCATGTTCCTTTTCCGCTAATGTCTTATTCAGACGAGGATTTCCAATACCGACCGGAATCGAAAATATGTCTGATACACTGGTTGAATATACCCAACTGCTGAGTAAAGTCCAATATCGTATACCGCTGCCGTATCAACCAGGCGGTTCGATAACTAACCCTCAGCCGATCCGGCTCAATACCAATGTCAAGAGGTGAAAGGGGCGCCCCTGCCTTTCTTAGCAGGGCTTGAAATTCTTTAAAATTCAGCAGCTGTTCCAGCAATTTCTTCCTCAAATCTGGCCAGATGGAGACTGTCTTCGCGACCCGTTTTGCTAACTCTCTGTGAGCGACATACTTTTCCCGGCTCTGCTCAATGATCTGAACCGATTCTTTCGTATTGGGAAAAACCTGCTTTATTTCTCGTTCAATGTCGGTAAAATCAACCCAGTAGCCGGTCACATCCCGGAGTTTCGCTGATGGAGCGTCACCCAGAATTGCAAACATCGCCTCATAGAGCGCAATGGACGCCATCGATCCCACCGCCACTTTGAAACCATGGGATGGTGCTTTACCGTTGTGGACGTGATGCTGGTTGTCCCAAAGGTGACTGAACTGATGTTCGGCGCCCGAAGCCGGTCGTGAAGATTTCGCCTGCTGCATCGCCAGACCACTCATGAGCAATCCCTCAATCAGGAAACAGAGTGCCTGCTGATCGCCATTCCTGATACCGGCAGGATCGGCGATTAATTTCCGCAATGGGCGTTGCACGAAATTCCAGGCAATTTCATCAATCGGTTCAATTTCCAGCGCATCGGCAATTAGCCAGTCGGCACCGGCTGGGATTTTTGCCACCAGATCGGCGTATCCCCAGGCATTCATGAAGCGTGGGGCGGCGGCAATGACATCTAAATCCACGATTACCGCCTGCGGCGCCGGACAATAAAAGGTCTGTTTGAAACTGTTCTCCGAAATTGATGCACCGTAAGCGCTGTACCCATCCACCGATCCGGCAGTCACAACCGCCAGATACTGGCGACCACAGCGGTAGGAACTTAACTTGACCAGATCGTTGATGGTACCGGACCCCACCGCAATGGCAATAGCATTTACTTTCGAGAGCAGCTCCACCAAATGGTCAACATGCTGCATCTCCGCATACAAATCAGCTTCTCTGAAAATAAACGTTTCCAGCAGCGGGATACCCGCATTTTTAATAACTGTTTCAACTCTTTTACCGGCAGCTGGATAGGTGTTGATATCTGCAATAATAACCGCGGGTCGTTCACCAAAGCAGTGTCGAAATATTTCCGCCGTCTTGCCGAGAACACCGCTACCGATTTCGACAATTTTACTCGCATCAACGATTTGCAGCGCATCCTGTATCCGCTGCGAAGTCTCCATTTCGTAGGATTTCATTCCCTTACACTCTCTTTTACAAGCTCTTTAAATACTCATTATAGACTGTAGCTGTCATATCGGGGAAATCGGTGGCAAAGGAGCGGATACCGATGTCCAGCAATTTTATAAATACCTCTAAATTACTAATTCGCCAGGGCAATACCTGAAACAAGACATCGTGTTTCGTCAACTCTTGCAAACAGGCATCGAGATAATCCGCATCGGGGGTAAATTGTCCGTTGTCCTGTAGTTTGACATGGATCTGGAGTGTTGTTAAGCCCTCAAAATCAGCCTCCTTCAGCGCGGCATAAGTCTCTTTTTTATGCGCCAGCGAGCCCCCAATCCAGATCATAGTCGGTGATTCCGGGATCCGCTTTTTCCACTCCAGAATCAGATCGTAGTGTTTTGTCGTAAAGATAATCTGTTTTTCCAGATCATATTTTTTCACCAGTGTCGCCAGTCTGTCCAGATTAATGTGTTTGTAATCCAGATAAAGCAGCTTTTCGGGATGTCCCTGCATTACGGCAAACACCTCTTCCAGGGTGGGAATCCGCTGACCGGGTTTTCCTCTATAGCGTCCCACATCCAGCGACTTGACCGTCTGTAAATCCAGCTCTTCAAACTTCAGCCGCTTTAAATGTGCCGGAGCATTCGGAGCCACCCGCCCAATGGTGTCGTCATGCATACAGACAATGACATCATCGCTGGTCGTCCGGATATCGGCTTCAGGAATCATCCGGTTTGACCAGGTGGTTTCAAAGGTTTCCAGCGTGTTTTCGGGGAGAGCCAGCCCACCGCCGCGGTGAGCCTGGATCGGCAAGACATTCAAATGATTATAAAAATCAATCGGTTTCCGCTCGCTCTCTGAACATCCCATGGTCATTAAAGCCATCAGACTTCCTGCAAACAGTTTCTTCATCAGGGTATCCTTTAATTGACATTTGAAAATTAGAAAAAATTGGAGCATCCAAGCAAATTTAAAATAAGAATAAATATTCGCAAATAATAATTCTAATTAAGTTTGCAGAAAATCTGGCTAAAAGTCAATGAAAATATTCGCAAACATTACTTCCAACAGCCGCTTTCATTATGAGAAAAAAAGGCTGCCCGGTGAAAGGCAGCCTTTTTCAGTTTTCCACTTTGACACACTACTTCAGCAACAACATCTTCTCGGTCTTGTGAAAGTTGCCGGCATCCATTACATAGAAATAGAAACCGGAACTGACCGGCAGACCGTGATTGTCCAAAGCATTCCATTGCAGCGTCTGGTAGCCCGCTTTCTGATGCCGGTTCACCAGCGTGCGCACTTCCCGTCCCATTAAATCATAGATCACGATGCGAACATTCGCATCTTTGGGAAGATCGTAATTGATCGTCGTGACTGGATTAAATGGGTTCGGGTAGTTCTTATGCAGCGCGAAGACCTTGGGTAGAGCATCTTTACCATCAATGCCTACCGCAGGCGGACCGACAAAGGTCGCTGTATTCATGTCTTCGATGGCATTTCCGGAAACATCGGTGACACCGGTAACGGTGACCGTATAGCTTGTCCCTTCAACCAGCGGATTGGCGGGATTCAGGTACAGAACGACCGTCATGTTACCGGTTTCCAGAAGGTTGTAGAGCGGATTACCAATACCGTTGTCAATGGTGTAGTTATTCTTATTGACGGCTGTCGTATAGTTCAGCTCTTCGTTGAAGTAAACCCGCACTGTCGTATCGCTGATTGCCAGGGCTGAATCCACCACCGGCGGAACCACATCGGGGATGAAGTTCTCTCTGCCGGGTGTACCGCCGGAATCCTGACTGGCTGCCCAGGCGAGGGGGTCCCAGTTTTCTTTCCGGTAATCCCAGTATTCCAGCGATTTTCCGAAACCACCGGCATCTGTAGCGTGCGTAAATTCCTTAAAACTACTAACACCGTTATCATAATGCATATACGTTACCATAAGTTCGTCATTATTGAACAGAATTACATTGTCTTTGGTATTGGAATAGTTGATCTTGGAAATGTTGGTGTAATTCATATCCGGTACAAATCCCAGATCCTGCCCACCGAGAGAATCAATCAGGACGACATAAAAATCGCCCGGTTGCAGTACAGACCCCTCGGTAAACGGGATAATAGGAAGGGTTGGATTGTCACGACGCAGAAACCAGCCGCTGATATCGACTGCCACTTCGTCCAGGTTTTTCAACTCAACAAACTCGGTATTACCATCGGCACTGTTATACATAACTTCATTGATAACGATTTTAGGATAGACCGGTCTTTCTAGCCGGTTGGGTGCACCGGGAGATCCGCCGTAATACCAGCTCGCCATCCAGTTGGATGGATCATCGCAAGGACCATCGAGATCAATCCGCTCCATTGTCACACCGACACCCCATTTGTGCTGCAAGTTGAAGGTTTCGACAGGCCAGTAACTAATTTTCTCAACAAGCCGACCGGCTTCATCCCACATATAGAGAATATCACCACCCGAATTATTCAGGTTCCAAATATGATTACGGGTCGTGTCGGTGTAATCAATCGCACGGTTCAAATCCGGTTTAAAATGCAGTGGCCACCCTTTTTCTTCACCTTCACCATAAATATAGATCGTAAAGAACTCACCAGGAGCCAGTTTGGTATCACAAGTGTCCGGAATAATCAGTAATTGATGTGAAGCAGGTTCATCTCTAAAGGACCATCCCAGAATATCAATGGTATCGGTGGAATTATTACAGAGCTCAAACCATTCATTATCATAAAATTCCGAATTCCAGACAAATTCACTGATAACGATCTTGCCTCTGTAATCTTTCAGAATAAACTCCACAACGGCAGCGGTTGCCATTGTATTTTCATACAAATCAGTAATCCCGTTGACCGTAATGTTGTAAGTAGCCTCCAGGGTTAATTTTGTGGCTAATGCCAGCTCAACCTTATTACCAAACCAGGTTGCACCCTCCGGATTCCCGACCGAATTATCGATGCTGTAGTTGGTCAGCGTTACCGCCGAAGTGGAATCTACCTCTTCGTTAAACTCGACGACTACCGTTGAATCCGTCATCGCGTTAGCCGCCACAACAACCGGCGGTTCGGCGTCGGGTTTATAACGACCATAGGTGATTACCGTACTGTCTGGAATCGGGGTCCCGCTTTCAAGATCAGTTACGTTCCAGACCGCCAGAGCGTAGGTGGTATCCCACTTGATTTCCGACACGGTCAGTTCCACCATGACATCGCTCAACCACACGACCGTATCCGGATTACCAACGCCATGATCAACCTTGTAATTGGTTTTCGTTACTGCCTGGGTTGAATCTACCGGTTCTGAATAGGTTAGATCAACTTTGTTGGTACCGACAACTTCAGCCGAAACCAGTGTTGCGGGAGTGGCATTCAGCGCACCGGGCGAACCGCCGGCGTACAGACTAGCCTGCCAGTTCAGCGGATCCCAATTAATACCATTGATATCAACCAGTTCCAAAGATGGACCGGAGCCATTTGCCGCACTTGCGTGTTCGAATTCCTGCCCAGGATCTCCAACATCATAATGCATAAAAGTAATTAGTGAATCACCGGCATTATACAACATACAATTATCTTTAGAATTGTCGAATCCGATTTTACTGGCTATGTTACTAATATCAAAATCTGGTGTGAAACCGGGATCCGAACCTCTGGCATTCAGAATTGTGAAAAATTCACCGGGACCCAATTTTGTATCGCAGGTATCCGGGATCGGGGCTTTTGTATGAACTGCGTCGTCCATGATCCACCATCCCAAAATATCAACCGTATCTTCACCGGCGTTATACAATTCAACAAATTCATAATCCGGTCCGGGACTATTATACATTAATTCGGTAATCAGAATTTTTGGCAGATCTGGTTTTTCAAAGAGATTAGGTGCCCCCGGTGTGCCGCCGTCGAAATAACTGGACTGCCAGTTTGCCGGATTGCAACGATCAACTGAGGGATCAATTAACTCACAGGTCGTTCCTATTCCCCACCTAACCGGTGATGGATAGCTATTGATATCCCGATAGTCAATACTGTCAACCAGAGAACTGTCAGCCGTAAATAATTTGATTTTGTTCCCATTAGTGTTGGTCAAATTCCAAACATGGATTTTCGCTGATGAAGAATAGTCGTAGGCAGCATTTAGGTCAGGGATAAAATGCAGTGGAATACCCTTTGAAACACCATCGGCATATACAAATATTGTAAAAAATCCACCCGGAGCGATCTGGGTTGCCGCCGTATCCGAAATAAACAGGGTGTCCGGATCAGTGTCATGAGTAAAAAACCAATTAGCAATATCAATTGTGCTATTCGATACATTATACAACTCAATCCACTCATTATCATTTGACCACGAATTCCATGTAAATTCATTGATAACAATGCTGTCAGTCAGAGCTGTGGCAGCTGATAGACTTATAGTCAATCCGAGCATTAGCAATGCTGTGCTTAGTATTAAAGTACACTTTCTCATAGGTTCTCCTTTTTTTTATTGAAAATTTTCAACGCCTTTCTCAAAGTGTGTTTTGCCACCTCCTTTCATTCATCCATTGTGCCCCTGTCTGGGACCAGACATTTTGTGCGGGGTTGGAATTTTAATTTGCATCTGAATATTTATTCAATAATATTAATTCCACTATACCTTAAAAAATATTTCCATCAGAGTCAATAAAAAAATTGCCTTTCTGCGCCTTTTTCCGGCTTATTCAAGCCGAATGAATCCGATTGCCCCCTTATTCAAAGTATTAATATTCATTTCTTTTTATTCTGCAACCCCACTTTTTTCTATCTCAAAACTGTCCCGCAACCGACCATCAATTCCGTACTGTTTAAATGACAAACGGGCATCATCTATCTCGACAATACAGTAGTGATGACCCGCCTGGGACACCGCTATCTCCGGGATATCCATCTCTCTCGCCTTATCCAGTGTGCCTCCGGCGCCGCCACAGATAACATAGTGAACGCCTTCCGACTCGCCCCGCTCATAGGCATGAATATGCCCGGAAAAAACCGCATCCACCTGATAACGCCGGTACAGCGGTACATATTTCTGCACGTTAATATTTTCCGCAAATTTCTCACCCGCAAACTCCGAATAGCAGGGCACATGCGTCACCACGAACAGCCATTTGGCGCGCTGCGCCGCGTCGGAGCTCAGCTGTTTCACCAGCCATTGATACTGCGGGCTGTCTTCATCCACATCAATGTAATAATCCTTGTCGGGAAAAGCGGCTTTGGCATTATCCAGAAAAATAAAATAGGCATTTCCAACCTGAATGCTGTAATAGGTTTCATGCCGCTTGTCCGGAAAGGAAAAATAATTGGCAAAGTGCGGCGAACCATAGGCGTGATTGCCGCGGGCAACATAAACCGAGACTTTACTCAACAGGTCGTCCGCCGGATGAAAAAATTCCGTTGCCCAGTCCGCCCGTCGCCCGCCATGCGCCAGATCGCCGGCATGGACGATGAATTCGGGATTATGTTTCTCGATTGCAGAGGCGATTTTGTGGTGCACCATAAAATTATTCTGACTGTCGCTGTACAGCGCAAATCGGAATGTTTTCCTGTCCGGATCGTAAGTCCGCAAAGAGAACCAGTCGCTTTCCAGACCGTCTGAGATAACCCGGTAATAATAAAGGCTGTTTTTCTCTAAATTCCGCAAACAGATTTCATGGATTTTACGACGTCCTGCAACTTCGATGCGTTCAGCCGATCGTTTCCGCAGACCGTATTCCACGATCGAGTTAGCCGGCAATGTCGTCTGCCACATAATTGTCGCGCTGTCGCCAAGTACGTTCTGGAGGTAGGGTCCGCACCAGAAATCCAGCTGCGGTTCACGGATTACCTTTTGCGGTTTGCAGAATTCCGCTACGACAATATTGTCAAAATATGCCCCTTCGTTATAGCAGGTCATCAATCCCACCTTGCCAGTGGGATGACTGGAGTCAATTACAGTAAAGTACTTCCGGTCATTGAGGTAGACCCGCAGAGTATCCCGATGAACGGCGGCGGTCATTGTCATTTTACAATAATCCAGCGCTTTTTCCATAAAGCCCAGCCGCTTGACCTTACCATCTAACCGCTTTTTTAGAAAAATCTGCCCGTTTTGTCCCGAAACAAAAAAACGGTAATAGTTCCTTTGATTCCGATAGCGAAACAGGATTCCGAGATAATCATCATCGGTGGACACCAGTTCCGTCCTTATGGTATAGTCGCGCCACTCCGGATTGCCGGCGACAATATGGGACCCCAGCCGTTTTTTCCCACCAATGTTGGATGTATGGACCAGATAACCATCATAGATATGCCAGTCGGATTTTTGATTTGGGACAAAATCAACGACTGTCCAGTCATCGAGATTTGCGGAATAAAAATTATCCTGCCAGATGACTTCGGCAACCGCCAGGCTGCAAAAAGTAAACCCGCACCAAATCAGTCCGATATATTTAATTTTTTTCACATAATTCATTCTGGCGATGCCTTACTTTAAGAAAACCAATTTCCGGACAGCCTGCCGACCGTGATCATCTGATGCCCGAATGAAATAGACCCCTGTCGGTAAACTCGGTGCATTCCAGACGAAGCGATAGCTGCCGGCGGGTTTCAATTCCCCATCTACCAACCGGATCAGCTCCTTGCCACAAATATCGTAGAGCACGATATCAATGACAGAATTCTCTGTGATTGAATACGCAATCACCGTCTGCTGATTAAACGGATTCGGATAGTTGTAAATTGAAAAATCCGACGCTAGTTGGTTTTTTTGAGAGTCTAAATTCAATGTCGTATCAATATCGCCGAACAATACAGAATTTTCTGTTTCGTAGATAAAAGGAAAAAACTGGCGCCACGGGTTAGAAGCCCGCAGCTGATAATATTTCGCACCCGATTCCGAAACGCACCACAGATCGCCATCTCTGTCAAAACTGATATCCTCGGCTCCGGACGGAAATTCAAAGGTTTTATCCGGCTCCGGGACCGCATAGGCGGATAGCTCATTCCGATTAAAGCGATGCAGCAGACTGTTGTTTGTGCCACCCGAACTGATCGAGGTAAACAGATATGTTCTGCCAGCGTGTACTGCCCAGGTACAGCCCTGAGTTTGCAGCGGCAGGCGGTAATATTTTGGCGTACCGATTACGGCGCCGTTCACATCCATAGGATAGCCCCGCAAATAGGGATTGCTTTGACCCTCTTCCCGAAAATCGCCAACCCAGAGAGTATCATTAAAAAAGGTGGTAAAGGAGGTCGAACCCTCCACATCATATAAGCCGGATGACAATGGATACAGGTCCTGATACTTTGCTCTTTCTTCGCCTTCGCAGGCAGGAATTTGGTAAGCTTCAATATAACCCGAACCGGCTATATAGATACGGTTTTTCTTAAAGGCAATCCCGCCGTTGTGGCTGTATTGCAGCTGCCCCCGCAGCCGAAAACAGCGCCGCACCGCAAAGTTGTTTCCGGGATCAATTTCCACAATAATCGAGCGTCTCAGACCAATGACATTATTAATTGTCTTGTTATACATGGAAATAAAAAGCATTCCATCACCGCTGAAATCCGGGTCCTCAAAGGAGTTGGTCAGCCCCTGAGGAATAAAATCATCATGAACATAGGGCACAAATATCGCCGCGCTAACGGGTGTCGGTGAAATAGTATAGCTTTTCCAATGGTCGTAATCCCAATAGTAGGGAATCCCGGAAAACCGGCTGCCGTCAAAGGGCAGATAAGCGGACAATTCATATTGCGACAAAACATTCGTAAGGGTAGCCGCATGGATTTCTCCGGAAAAAGCCTGTCCTACACTGTCTGAACTCGGTGCGCCACCCAGCTGAAAAGGAGACCGCAAAATGACAAATCCCGTGCCGGATAGCAGGTAGTCCCTGTTTTGCGAACTGATTTGTCCATTTATCCATAATGATTGATAAAGCGTATCTTGCCGAACTTCACTGACCCAGCGGACATAATGCAGTCGGTTTGTATCCAGCATCCGCCCGGAATCAACCCCATAAACACTGTCCAGAATGCTGCGCTGAAGACGGATAGAGCAATCCTCTTTCAAAGACATCCGGAAAAAATTCGCACCACTTGTATCACCCCACGTCCACAAGACACCTCCGCCGTGATATGGTCGCACCCAAATCTCACCGGATAGCGTATGATCACCAATATAACTCAGCTGAACATTCTCTGCAGTAATGATATAGGAGGAATCGGTATAAAAACGGGCTGCCTGGGGGATCGTATATCCCCAACCGGATTCTCCCCGGGCAACCGTCTCTTCTGGATCGGAAATATCAACAATCTCCACCGCACTATATATAATCCCATCGGTGGAATCCATTCCGGTATGGTAGCTGAAAATGGGCGTAGCTGGTAATGATATACTCCCAAGGATGAGGGAAAAAATAACCGTTAACTGAAAAGATTTGTCGCGAAATACCATCGGATAGTGATCTGCTTTCTATTTTCTCTGGGTGGAAACCGGAAAATCATCGGTGCGAAAGGGCGCTGCCGGCAGACCGGCGGAATTGTACAGATTCAGCTCTGCCGTATTACTCCAGCCAAAACGAACAGCAACCGGATTTTTTATATTCTTGTTCCATACAAGAATCGTATTACCTTCAATTTTTGCCTTTGCCGGCTGAAAAACACGATCAGGACCTGCAATTGTAACGTGTGACAGCTCATCACCTTTTATTATTAAACCATCATCAGCAAAGTCAAAGTGTATTCGTACCTTATTATCTTCGACGACCATCTTCTTAAATAAGGGACCGGAATAGAGGACGCCTTTTCTATGGTATGTCTTTGCCAATGCCCAGAGTGATAATCGTTGTCCGACTGTCTTTTTATCGCGGGGATGAATATCATTGACATCACCGATATCCATCGTTACAACCATACCGGAGTTAGGAATTGTTTTCAGACAGACGAATTGGGACTCTCGCAGTTCCGCAGCTATCGGATGTTCACTCTTATAACCAAAGGGCGCTATCTGAACGTAGTAAAACGGAAAATTGCCCAGTTGCCAGCGTTCCCGCCAATCGGTAACCATCAGCAGAAACAGTTCCCGATACGCATAGGCTTCAGATCGGTTACTCTCGCCCTGGTACCAGATTACCCCTTTTAGCGTAAATGGAATCAACGGCGCCACCATGCCGTTGAAAAGCGCCGTCGGCGTGGTTTTTGTCATCTTGCCCGGAATTTCCGGAATCGGACGATGATCTTTAAGATCGTAGGCGATTTTATACAGCCACTCGCCGGAGAGATCCGCAACCACTCTTTGATTTTCTGCTGTGACAATGCGCAGATGATCGCTATCACCATAGATTCCGCCGCTACCCTCATAATCCGTCACCCGAATGGAAACCACATTATCGCCGGGTTTTAGCAAGTCGGCTGGAATGGGATACTCACGTGATACTTTATATTTACCCCGCTCCTGTACTTCGCCAACTCGTTTCCCGTTAATGAACGTGCGATCCATATCATCCACTGGACCGAGATCGAAGAGCAGTTCTTTACCAAGAAAATCCTCAGGAACCGTAAAATGCTTCCGGAACCAGACTGTCCCGTCAAAATCCGGCAGACCGGCGCTCTCCCAGCTGCCCGGTAAATTCATTGTTTGCCAGTCGCTGTCGTCCAGCTCGGCTGAAATCCAGCTCCGCCAGATTTTTTTATCCAGGGAATAGGATTCCAGAATCCAACGGTTGAGGTCTTCCTCATACTCCCGCTTTAGCCGCTCTTTATTTTTTTCGCATTTGAGAATTTCTTCCAGTTTATTTAGGTAATATCGAAAATCCGGATGGCTTTCCAGAGCCTCCCGACTGGTCCACGCCTGAGCCGGCGAGCCGCCCCAGGAACTCTGAATCAACCCGATCGGCACGCCCAATTCCTGATACAATTCCAACCCATAGTAGTACGCCACAGCACTGAATCTGGCGACGCTTTCGGGACTACATTGACACCATGAACCATTACAATTCTCCCGGGGTGAACCGGCTAATTCCTGCCCGACATGAAACAGACGAATTTCCGGATAGTGCGCTTTGGCAATTTCCTCCTCATAATTAAGCACACCCGCTTTTCCGGCGCCTCTGGTCATCCACATGTCCATGTTCGACTGCCCGGCGCAGAACCAGACCTCGCCAATCAGGACATCCCGGAACACAATTGTCGTATCTGCAGATACCGTCAATGTATAGGGACCTCCGGCTTGAGGAGTTTTTAAGCGCAGCATCCACTTTCCCTCGCTATCTGCCCGCGCCGAAACGGTTCGCCAGCCCCAGCTACCTTTAATTTTCACGCTTTCACCCGGCGCCGCCCAACCCCAAATCGCAACCCGACTTCTTTGTTGCAAGACCATATTATCCCCGAAAACAGCCGGTAATTCAATTCCGGAAAGAAGTTGTCCGCTAAAAAACACCAGGACAGAAAGACATCTGAATAAGTGACGTTGCATTAATAATCTCCAATTACCTTTAAAGTAACGCCCTTAATTTCCCCGGATAATTGGTAATAATACTCGTGGCCCCCAGATCAAGAAGCTGCTTCATCATCTCCGGTTCGTTGATAGTCCAGACATGAATCTCTTTGCCATGTTCCCGGGCTTTCCGCATAAATTCTTCGTCCACCAGCGTATATTTCACGCTCAGCAGGTCCACATTCAGAGAAAATACGTCTATATTTTCCGGATATTTACTGAAAATCAATCCGACTTTGAGATTGTTATCCAGTTGACGAACCTTTTTCACAGAGTTTAGATCGAAACTAGTAATAATACACTCCGATTGAAAGTTTTTTTCATGGATCAGAGCAACCACTTTTTCCACCAGCGCTTTTTCGTGACCGTTGATTTTTAGCTCAATGTTCAGTTTGATTTTTCCCTTTACGGCGTCCATGACATCCGCCAGCCGGGGCACCGGTTCACCGGCATATTCCGGCGCAAACCAGGAGCCCACCTCAATCTTTTTCAACGAGTCATAAGGTGTTTCCCAGATATTCCAGACGACGCCGCCGGTCCGTTCCAACGTCTTGTCATGGAGCAAAATGATTTCACCGTCGGAGGTCTCCTGAACGTCAATTTCCGAAAAACCGGCGCCCAGCTCGATTGCTTTTTTAATCGCAATAATGGTATTTTCCGGTGCCGTGCCCGAGGCTCCCCGGTGGGCGGTAATTACGCTGTTGTCAATTCGGGCACAGGAGGCGCTGAAAACCAGCAGCAGTCCCAACCATGAAATCTTAAAATAGCCTCGCATCTCTGGCTCATTTTTATCGGATTTGCGGAATCCATACCTCAATCTATTATTTTTCACCAATCCATCCTTTCAAGGTTCAGTAAAAAAATCACAATGGGGGACCGGAGAGCCGCCCATTGCCTTTTTCACCTAAACACTATTTCATCAGTATCATTTTATGTGTCCGTCGGAAGCCGTCCGCCTGAATACTATAGAGATAAATGCCGGTAGGAACCGGTTCACCGGCGGTATTCTTACCATTCCATTGCACTTCATACATTCCGGCGGCGCACTCCTTATTTACCAGTTCGGCAATTTTCTGCCCTAGCATATTATAGACAGCCAGATTGACCAGCGTTTGTTTGGGTGTCGCAAACCGGATTGTCGTGGTCGGATTAAAGGGGTTGGGGAAATTACTGTAGAGTTTAAATGACTTCGGCAATTCCGCATTTTCGCCGGTGATTGCATTAACGGTGATGCTTTGCTGTCCGTCAACAGTCAGATTCGGCGAAGATTCCTTGTCCTTATTTACTTCGGTATGCAGAACAAAGTTATCCAGTACATCAATACTGCCGTCGGGGTAGCGGGTCATTGATTGATCCTGGTCTCCCGGCGTCGCCGTTTCCATGCGCATATTGTAATAGATGCCGGAATTAAAACCCTTGACCGGTGGTCCCTGTCCGTAACGGCTGCCGTAGTTGCAATACATCGCATAAGAGGAATCGGCAGAGATGACAATCACCGTCTCACCGGCGTTGGCGAGTCCGTTCCCCAGCGTATCTTTAATGTCAGAAACGAATACCCGGCTTTTCAGCGGATTGACATTAAAACCCGGTACTCCGGTGATATTACCACCACCGAATATGGTCACAAACTCACCCGGGCCAATTGTTACACCGTCTTTAAAGGTAAAACTGATCCGCTCGTCGTCACCCACCATCCAGCCGCTTAAATCTACGGTTTCATTACTGACATTCACCAATTCCACGAATTCATCCTGTAGGGGATGACGCACACCGTCGCCGTTGGCGTCACCCAAAATCGGATCGTTCGACGGATCGGCGTTGATTTCATTGATTAATATAGTAACCGGCTGCTGAAAGGCTTCAATAAATTCCGCCGTAATGACTTTAGAACTTTTCATGGAGATAGTCACCGGATTCACGATCGAGTTCTCATCGCCGGACCATTTATCCAATATGTACAGCCCATTGGCATGGGCGGTCAGCGTTACCAGATCACCGTATCCGAACTCTGTTTTGGCGGCGCTCTCTTCGTCCAGTTCCACGGTTCCGGCGCTGGCTGGCGATACATTAATTGTCAATGTATAGGCTAATGTTGCAAAACCTTCCAGGGTTTTACCCGGTGAAAAATAGCTGGAACTGACATTCAAATGTTCGGTAAAGGGATCATCCGTATCCTGTCCGGCATCCGGGCTACGCGTAATGGAATTGCCGTTGGCGGCATTGGCGGCAGTACTCTGAGCAAATTCCCACGCTAAGCCGCTTACCGCACTGCCTGACGGGTCACCGGCGCTCGCTGCGCTGCCAAACGCCAGATAGGTGTTATCCAGCCCATTCGCCGATTGAATGACAACATAGTCACCGGTTTCATCAAGTCCGTCACCGATACTGCCTCCGGCGGAAAAGACTTTCGTCTGCAGGGGGTCCGTATCGTAGCCCGGCATACCGCTGACGTCACCGCCACCGAAAATAACCACAAATTCATTGGGCTGAAGCATATATCCATCAGGAAATTGAAAATTCAGCGCATCGTCGTCACCTACTTTCCAGCCGGTCATATCCACCGGTTTGGGCGCCACGCAGACCAGCTCGACAAACTCATCCTCCAGAGCGTTGCGGATGCCGTCGCCATTGGCATCACCAAAAGAGACATCATCATGGGGGTCTGCCAGCACCTCATTGATCAGAACCTTGGCATCACGAATAACCTCGACCCATTCCGGAGTCGCCACCCCAAGCGCCGAATCGGGATCACCCAGCGTTCCGGTAAAGCCATACCCGCTGGCATCCTCGGCAATATTACCCGCGCCTTCATCAAAATGCCAGAGGGCGACTGTATACGCATCCGCCTCCAGCGGTTCATCGGGCACTTCAAAATCCTCAGTATAACGGGCTACCCCTGAAACCCGGACCTCATCAATACAACCAGGGAAGGTTTCATAGCGCTGATACCACAAATCCTGCGCACCGGTTCCGATATTGATCAGCTGCGTTCCGTTTGCGACACCATAACAGTATTCGCCGACTGAATTCGGATCAGGCTCGATGTCAACCTGCATTTTGCCGTCAATAAACAGCCGCATTGAATCGGCGGTGTCCCAGACAAAGGCGACATGGTACCAGCGGGCTTCAAATACATCATTATCTGACCTGACTATCTGAGTGGGATAATTGGCGGCATCACCGCTCTGGATAAAGCAAGCCAGATCCCCTTTGCCCCGAATCCAGTGCAGACCCATGTCACCGACCCAGTTTCCGGAAATATTTTTACAGAAAATATAGGTATAATCCGGACCGTGGGTGTCGCTCTTGAATATCGTATCCGGTTTAAACCATAGCTCCACCGTCCCGGCGTTCAGGACACCGGGCCACAAATTGGGCGTATCATAGACCGTTACCTTATCATGCTCTGTCTGGGTAAAATGCAGACAGGTGCCCCATTGAGCCATAACGATCACCGGGCTTAAAACGATAAACGTCATGAAAAACAGAGTAACAATTTTCCATACTTTCATCATACTCTCCTTCTGTTAATTCGTGTTGTATTTGTTTGTTTTATTAAAAACTTTCTCCTTGATTACAATTTCAAATCAATTGAGAAACGCTGGACATTCTCCAGCAATCCCCACTCGGCAAAAGAGTAACTAAACGCCAAACCAAAGGAATTTTTCAGCGGCGTTTCCAGCCCGAAACCGTACGTCAAACCGTTTTCACTGTCATCATCAAATAGCGATTGGTAGCCGGTCCGTAAATAAAAAATATTCAGCAGGCAGTACTCCAAGCCCACGTTGATGCTCTCAATATCGTTGGATGGATGATTCAGGTCGCAAGTCAGGATCAACTGGTTTTTAGGTCTTGTAATACTATAGGCGATACCAAAACGGAACAAAAGCGGCAGGGGATAGCTCTCCATTTTATAAAGAACGTTAAGCTGATCATTCGAATAATGCTGCTCATCGGCATCATACGCCCGAACCAGGTCGCGACCGTCCAGTTTCATGGTGGTTCCAAAATTGGAAATACTTGTTCCCAAGGTCAATCCTTTTAACTGTGATTTATACAAGACGCCAAAATCAAGCGCACCGGCGCTGGCGGTTTCGTTCCAGATCTGCATGCGGATATATTTGGCACTCATGCCAAAGGAAAAGCGATCGGTAAGTTTCACGGCAAAAGAGGTTGCCAACGCCAGATCGGAAGCCGTCCAGTATTCGCCGGTACCTTCCGGCTGATCAATCGTCCGCACCGGCTGTTCATCAACATAATCAAGCATTGTGGCGTTCAGACCCCAGGCGAACCGTCCTCCTAACGGCATAACGGCGCCAAAATACTCATGCCGGGTATTCGCCAGCCATTCTGTGTAAATGACCGAAGCGGAAATCGCCTGAATCTGAGTGATGCCAGCCGGATTCCAATACAGGGCGCTGGCGTCATTCGCAATCGCCGTAAAAGCGCCACCCATCGCCTGGGCTTTGGCACCGACACCGATCTCAAGAAAGGGTGCCGCCGAAGTGCCCCGTTTCTTGACATCTTCTTTATAAACACTCTCAAAATATTCATCTTCTGTAACCTGCGCCACCAGAGCCGTTGATAAACCAGATATGACAAAAAGAAAGACAACTTTCCGGATACATTTAAAAACTGGCATATTTTACTCCAAATAAAGAGAACATCGCTTATTTAATAATGGCAAATTTTCCAATCTTGGAACCAATCCCGGGCGCTTCCACATGGAAGATATACACCCCAAAGGCGACCGTCAGACCATCATCGGTTAATAAATCCCACGATTCGGTTCCATCATCCGTCAACCTGGCGGAATGATGCAGGGTTCGCACCCGCCTTCCACTCATGGTAAAAATCCGAATCGTACACTCCTGCGGCAGATTGACAAAATCAACCCGGCGTTCGCCCCTGCCACTGGCATAAAACAGCGGTTTTTCCCAACTGGCTGTCACCACATAGGGATCGGGAACAACATACACATTGTCCAGGCTGCTTTTTGCCCTGGTCTGACTGATAAAAGAGCCCGCTGTTGTGAAACGCAATGTATCATTGGAATTAAAGGGCTTGTAGACCTTAATTTCGAAGACATCGCCCGGCTGCGGTAAAATCACATCCTTTTGGGTGGTGTCGTGGCGAAAATAAATTTCCCACATATCATTGTAATTAAATCCTTTGGCATTAATCACCGGATAGACCTTATCGCCGGCGTTCAGCATACTATCCTTATTGATCGGCTCACTGAACATGAAATCCATCTGCTCGTTGCGGGTGGTACTCCAAACCTGAAAATTGACCGGATAACGTTCCCAGGCGAGCGGATGATAAGTAGTATCGGCGTTGGGTTGTAGAACCCGAATCTCCAGATCTTCAGGAACTCTGATAATTTTTACGCCCCAGGCGGTATCCACTTCCACTGGGAGGTTGCAGTTACCTACTTTCCAGCCATACTCTTTGATATAGGTGGAATCATTGTCGAACTCAAATTGGAGCCCTTCGAAGATTTCATTACTGACTTCAAATTCGTTATAATAGTTCTCATATAGAATTCGACCGGTAGTAATGTTTTGAATTTTTATCCTTTCAGTGTTACGCCAATCAGTGGAATCATCAACAAAGGTTATTTCATAGGTGTGTCCATCCTGAACGCTGTCAGAAACGATGACATTAACTGCGTATTCTCCGGTGGCAATGCCAATATGTTCAATGTTTTCCACTTTACCAGGTACATATCCGGCGCTGGGTGCATTGGGCACCACCACGGCACAGTTACGATCAACACTGATGACATTGCCCACGAGGTCGGTCTGGATGATTTTGGAACATTCCGAGGGCGCAACAGGAGCCAGCAGATCATAGCGGGAGAAACCCTTTTCATAAAAGTCCGTGTCGTATCCCTTGTCATACGAACAGACTGCATAATAGTATGTTCGTCCGTTTTGGACATTCTCATCTACGTAGTAGTATTTCAGACCGGTGTCATTGCCCATGTAAAATTGCGCACCAGTCCCTTCAATTGCGATTGGATGCGGACCCTTCAGACCGTCCACCAAGTCAAACTGGGCGATCGGTTTCCAGTAAATCGGTGCACCGTAGGCATCGGTTACGGTTTTAATATCATTGAATGAGGGGTCCGTGGAGCGATAGACAAGATAGCCTTCGAAATCCTCTTTATAGATCGGATCAATGGAGCGTTCCGCCGCCTTGTCCCAGCTGAGAATCACTTTGCCGTCACCGGCGACAGCCGTCAGACGCGGCTTTAGCGGCGGTTTTGTAAAGCTATAGTCGGCATCATAAATCCGCTGCATTGTCCGTTTATTCCGGTATATGTCATCTTCATCAATACCAAACAGGCAGGCAATGGCAAATTTGCGGGTCTCTCCGCGCCCAACCTTAAAATAGCCTGAGCCATAAACAAAGGCGAGATTAGCGGGCTGAACCGCGGCGAACAAGCCCGGCTTCATATGGTTCCAGGTGCGTTCATCTGGCGCCATACTCTGAGCTTCACACAACACCGAACTGGTCAAACCAATTTGGTCAGACTCATCATTGTCGGTCATATTGTAATTGGGTTCGCCGTCATCGGGCATCCCATTGGCTTCTGTACCGTCGCTATCGGGACCGATGTAATCTTGATCATACGGTCCAATGCCATCCGAACCGACATCGTCACCGATGAATTCCCCATAATCCCATTGTCCGTTGCCGTTTTCATCTATATAGCTCCGCCAGTCACCATCTTCGTCACCTTCCCAGTGCCACTTGGGCTCTCCATATTTACCTACCGGTCCAAAAATATAGTTGCCGCGAGGATTATCCTGCCGCTCATCAATCAACCCGTCCTGATCGTCATCAATCC